>Ga0136654_1000122_pt1 | contig 25117 bp, 22 predicted proteins | sample InaspJWI70metaG_FD_94865 | JGI IMG/M metagenome (GOLD analysis project Ga0136654, IMG submission 94865) | Marine gutless worms symbiont microbial communities from Oahu, Hawaii - Inanidrilus sp. 1 OAHU.JWI-70 metaG (version 2) | ecosystem: Host-associated > Annelida > Digestive system >... | reverse complement strand
CTGTGATCGTAAATGTTGTCATAGCGGCCTCCTTTTTAAGGTTATGAGGCCATTATAACCGCCGTCTGTGACAGATACGGTCACAGATCGGCACTACTGGAGTTTTTTAGAGAACCGCAATAATTTATAACTATAAACCACTTGGCTTCAGCTGTTGGGATACCACAGCCGCTATAAATCATAGTTAGGTTAATCGTATTTGAGATAGACTCTAAATTGGCCTTTTGGGAGCCGCCGGCCAGCCGCCGGCAAATTTTATGATAGTGCCGGTATGAAAGGAACCCTTCATATTGGCCAGGTAGCTCACCAACTCGCCGATTTCGTCGGGTTCGCCCAGTCTGCCGGCCGGGACAACGTCTTTAATGAAATCGCGCCCTACTGGATTTTCGATAAACTTTGCCTTGGGAAAGTAGGCTTCACTATACAGGTAATTGGGAGCAATCGCATTCACCGGGATTCCGAAAGGGGCTAACTCGAGGCTTAGCGATTTTACCAGGGCATTCGCTCCGTCTCTCGCAATGTCCGGGATAGCGCCTCCCGGCAGCGGTAGTTCGGTCCGACAAGAGGTGACCATGATGACATTACCCCGGCCCTGCTTTTTAAGCCTTGGGATGGCCGCCTGCATCAACCTAAAAGGATAAACCACGACATTTTCAATAGTGGCATTTAAATCTTCAACATCGGCCTCCTCGATCGGGACATGAATTGCCGGAAAAGTATCGTTGCTGACAAGGACATCAACTGTTCTATGCCTTTCCCATACGTTCGCAATGAGTTTCTCGGGCTCCTCCAGCCCTATGGGAATAGTTCCGGGATTGCCCACCTTATAGGCCTCCTGGTTCGCGTCATCTTTAAAGGCAGGATCTTGAGCCACGACTTCATATCCGCCCTCTAAAAGGGCCTTTACCGCTGGTGGGCCGACATAATCCAAGACGTTTGTAACCAGGGCGACTTTTTTGTTCATCGTATACTCCAAGTAATCAGGTATGCGACCTTTGACCAGTTTGAAATATTATAGGCCGGTAATCATGGAATAAGGCAATATATTTCTAAACCCCATACTCTGAAGCGCTGATAAAAACAGTTATATCAAAGCATTACACTATTTCAAGAAATTATGGGGTTGCTTTTTCAGACGGCCGCTAAAGTTTCGGATCGATTTCAGGCGGAATGATTACATGGGTTGGGAGAACGATCACCTCAAGGGTCTTATAATCCGCTGTTCTCAGTGTTATGGCGCACATATACTCAATCTCATCATTGCCGGATCTAAAGCGAAAGGTTACGCTTTCTATTTTCCACTCTTTCTCACCAAACGGCGCATAATCAGCCGACCATTGTTTGGCAAGTTGCATAGCTTTGACAATCTGAATTTTACCGGCTTTCAAGTCCGCCTGATCCCAGCTTAGTTTGCCTTTATGTTCCGTGCTTTGAAAAGAGGTCAAATACCTGTTGCCGGGCATGGAACTGAATTGTTTGTGCCACCAGCCCTTATTTGTCTGTTCTGGAACAATTTCAATCACATCACTTATTTTATAATTCGCCCCGGATGCATATGCCGGCAAGGTGAGCAGCAACCACACAATCAATAGGATGGGCATTGATCTTTGCATGTCAAAATTTCTCCTGATAGGTTAGGTCTTAAATCTCCAACCTGATGCTGCCAACCGAGTTGGCCCGTCAAGTGAAGCGGGTTTTTCTGAATGTCTTTAGCATGAATATGGTATCATCGTATTCCGCTTTCCCGAATTCTTTTTCCTGTTCTTTTTTGCTCAAGCTTCTTAAGTTTTCAAAACCGGCCTTCCGATACGCTGCCAGGGCACGCTTATTCTTCCCTGGTGGAAAAATTGAGAAATTAATGATCCCATAAATTTCATGTATGTGGACAGAAAGCGTATGCAGGGCATCGCTGCCGTATCCATGTCCGCAGCAGTTTTCCGCTTTCATCCAAATATCCAGCACGGCCCGATCTTTTTTACAATCAAGAAGATCATATCCTATCGTGCCGACCTCTTCACCTCCGGCAATGATCATAAAAACTCTACCTTTTCCGTCACCGGAAGCATCGAAGAATGGCAGCGGATATTCCTCGCGAAATTCCTTCCAGGTGGGTGTTGGGTGCTCAGGGCAAACAGGCGGTCCCATCATCGCGGAAGTCAGGTCGGATTTACAGAGCCAATTATAAATTCTTTTGCGGTCGGATTCTTGGGCGGGTATTAACTTGACTGTGTGTCCGACAATATCCATTCTTTCCAAATATTATATCTTTCTTTTCAGTACATTATATTTCCATTCTTGGCTTCATCCGGCACGGCTTGGATGGAATCCCAATACTCAACGATCATTCCGTTATCATCGAAACGGAAAAAATCCATTGTCACGTACTCCTCGTCACCTGGCCAAGTCTGGTGCGTGTGAAGGGCCACCATGTCACCCTCGGCTACGGCTCTCACAAACTCGATGGTCTTGCCCGGGTAATCCCGGGCCATTTCTGTGAAATAATCGATGAAAGCCTGTTTACCATCGCCGACCAGGGGGTTATGCTGTATGTATTCCGCCCCCACATACTCTGCGACTGCCTTTGCCGGCTCTCCCAGGTAAGCGGTGCGATAAAATTCGATTGCGTTTTGTTTAATTGCTTCCAGGTCGTGTTTCATATCTATTCCCCGGCTTTCATATTTTTATTAATTGAATATCACCTGACGTTGCAAATCAACCGCGAACCTGTCGTCGGCTGCATTTGACTCACTATAAGGGCTCAACGATTCAGGGCATCCTGCCAGTCTTGTCGTAGGATAGCCCATAAGGCCACATCTTCGAATTGCCCCCACTTTCGTACACGCTGACGCAGCAATCCCTCCTGCTTGAAGCCGTTTTTATCAAGGACAATTCCAGAAGCCGGATTTCGCAACATGTGGTGGGCATAAAGTCTATTGAGGCCGAGGCTCTCAAATCCATATCGCACCACTGCGGGGACAACTTCACTCATGTAACCTTTTCCCCAAACTTCAACCGCCAGCCAAAAACTCAGCTCTCCAAGCAAATGCTCGCGGTCGATATCGCGCAACTCAATCAGGCCGCAGAGAGATCTTTCCGCCTTGGGTTCTATCGCGAAGGTGACGGCCCGCCCGGCTTCACGCTCCGCCTGCTGCCGGGCGAAGTACCGCTCGGCTTCATCAGCGGGATAGGGGTGCGGCAGGGAGATCATGGTATCAGCAATCTCGCGGTTGGCGGCCGTCCTCTGAATTGCCACCGTATCAGAGTTTTCAAGTGGCCGCAGACGCAGACGCAGAGTTTCGAGGATAGGTTGTTCGATCATAAGAGCCCGTTTTTAATCACTTACAACGGCTGACCGCTTTGGTAATACAGCGCGCAGCGAAGTGATTTGTTGAGCTGTTTTGTCCCAATGCCTTTTACTACCCCAATAAAGGCATGTTGGCTTATGAATACAAATCATTTCATCACATCCGGGACGATCCATTTCCGTTTTTCACGCTGAATGAATTTTCTGATCCCAAGCGCATTTATCATTAGCCCGCATATTATTCTTTGGCAATCTTAAAGCGCAGACTATATTGGGCCTTGTTCATGAATTCTGTAATTGCTTCGATATCGTCATATAGAAAAAACAGCATAGCCTGGGCATTACCTTTTTTGTACAAGGAGATAATAGAGCAATGCTTGTATTCCATTCCGAATTCAGATTGATGCGTCTGAGATATGACAAATGCACCTGCATCAGTGTTATAAATTTTTAGCGCTTTTTGGGGCACACTGAAAATTTCTTTATTTAGCGGCAAGCCGCTTCCAGAAGAAACATTGAAGACTACTGTCGCCGTGTTTGACTTCCAGAAGACAGTAGAATCTAGTTTTTTGTTATCGGCCAATGGAAGAATATAGTACTGAATTTCTAATTTCTCTTTCTGGTGTTTGAGTGCATAATTATATCCTACGTCTCGATTTTCTCGAATCGGCACGATGCTAAAGGCCTCCGGTTGTATAAACGTCAGGTTACCTTTCTGAAGTAGCGCATAAAATCCATCGTCAGGCGACTCTGCTGCAATACCAACCGATAGAAAGATGACAATAGAAACAAATAATCCTATGAGCATGCTACGTAGAACTACTGAGGGCTTTCGGCAACAGAATACGTTATCTTTGGCGCTTACATTTTGACTAAGACCGTTCATAATTACAAGCAGACATGTTTTCTTGATTCATTGGGCCAGTTATACTTTTCAAGTAAGGACCTAATCTTATCGTTAAAGTTCTGGTCAGTCGTTAGTTGGTTTTTTTGACCGTCAGTCCGGACGCTTACAACAAAAACTAAATGTTTGGGATCAATATAATAGGCCCCGAATGACCATACATTCGGTTTTATGCCCGCATTTTTGAGAAGCGACCTCGGTTCCGATTCAATGCGCCAAATTCTCCACTTAAGGAATAATTTCATTTTTTAGCCATAACGGTTGAGCTGAGACGCACGGTATTCAGCGTCGTTCTCCAGCGTCTTGCTCGCGTCAGCGATAGACACTACTTCGGTGTCCGACTTTAATAACCCAGATCGTCAGTTCATTGTCTTGGATAGAATAAATAATACGATATTTCCCCTGGCGAACACGGTAGAGTTCCTGACCGGCAAGTTTTTCACAACCGATTGGGCGTGGCTCGTCTTTCAATTTCTCAATTCGAGTCAGGATATTTTTCAGATGGTTTTTCGGAACTTTTCTCAGGTCCTTCCAAACCGATTCCTTGAAAAGAATCTTAAATACGGCCATCTTTTTTCAGCCTTTTGACCATTTCAGGGAAACTGATTAGGGATTCGTTAGCCCTCTCTTCATACGCGGAAATGTCCTCCGCATCCTCCGCCAGGGCTTCCTTTACGGCTGTATTCACTAATTCAGAAATTGATTTAGACGTTTCAATAGATTTTAATTTCAGTGCCTTATGTATAACTGGATCAAAATACACTGTGGCCCGTTTTGCTGGTGTCGCCATCATGTCACCTCCAATGTTTTTGTGACATTATAACGTCATAACGTTATGACGTCAAGACGCCAATTGATTGAAACGGTTGAACTGTGCAGCGCTGATCTTCGCGTTTGCACCAGTGATATGATATGCATCCAAGGTACATTTAAATGCAAATGTGAATTGGGTTAATTCAATTGATTCCCAAACATCAGACTCGTGAATAGGCATATGTAATGTTGATTTAATATGTCTTTGACCATCCGAAATTACTTCAATTACAATTTCCGCCATCTCTTCAAGTAGTCTGTGAGTGATGACAAGTATACCTTCTGTTTCGAATTGCTGCTTATTTGTAATTAATATTAGCCCCTTCTGCAGAAGTTCATCACCTTCGAAAAATCCAAATTCAACCCTCATAGTATGCTCTATAAATGTGCATAATATGTATTATGTCGCCAGCGACCTTTTGGGACGATTTAATTATTTGAGGTTTTCCGCAACTTGGATAGATTGTTCGAGCATACATTAAACTGCCAGATTATCAATTTGTTATGTCATCCCTACATAATTGGATGGCTCGCCTGGAGCGGCTTTTGCCGGCTATTATCCTGGTTATGCCGCAAGCGTGTTTTTGGTGATTTTAGTTATTCTCAATTTCAGGCATCGTTTTTGCGGAATTTCCCAGGTTCCGGTTATAAAAACAGACAAACTCCTGAAATGTATCGGTAAATTTCAACGACGAGTATTATTGGCAGGATTGGATTGGTAGTGGCTTTGGTAAACCACATGAGGTCACGGATTGTAAGAAAAGGCTACAATCAGGTGTAGTTAAGGCTTGGTCGGCGCGACAATCAGCTTATTGCCGCTATGGGTAATTTTTAGACCGAATCCGGGCAGGGTGTCCGACAGGGGGCGGCCGAAGAGGAAATCGAGCAGGGCCGGCTCTGGGCGGCCTTTTTCGATTATCAGCGCTCGTAGGTGAGCGTCGTAGCTGATCATCTTCACCAGTTTGTCAGTAGCGGATCGATCTTGCTCCGCTTGCAAGCGGGCAGCCAGGTTGGCCAGATCACGATAATTACATTTCTGCTCGTGCCCTTCCACGAGGTCCCACAGTTCGGGGACTGATTCCAAGAGATCTCTGCGTGTTAGGCGCCCCCGGTCGTAGAGCGCTTCGATGGCGGCCGTGTTGCGGCAATTGAGGACCCGGCATTCGAGGGGTCGATTTTCATAAATGGAGCAGCCTTTTGAGTCGACCGCATAATAACGGCAGGTCCAGGTACGCCCAGCTCCTTTGATTTTAATCAACTCCGATTTCACCGGGGCCAGGGCACCCTTTACATTGTCGCGGGCCATCTCTCCCTTACGGATCGTGTAAAGATCCTTGAGAGGGAGCTTGCCGCTTTGCACCAGTTCCAGATCCTCCTGGTGCAGGGCCGGGCCGCCGGACTCGCAGCAGGTACCGCAGCGCTGACATTCAAGATTACTATTCATCAGTACCCCATTTTCGAACAACGGCTCAGGGAAAAAGGTACCCGTTCAAGTGATAACAGCGGGGCAATAAATCCGAAATACGAAACTCGAAGCTCGAAATAATAAAAAGCAAATCACAATAACCGCATAAAACAAACAGAACCAATGAACACCAATGGTAGTGACTCTTTTCTGTCATTGGATCATTCGAATTTTAGATTTGTTTCGGGTTACGATATTCGAATTTCGTTGTTTTATGGCTTCTCAGAGTAGTCCTTCAAAGAAGTCATTGCCTTTGTCATCTACCAATATAAAGGCGGGGAAGTCCTTCACGGTGATCATGAAAATGGCTTCCATGCCCAGTTCCGGGTATTCCAGAACTTCGACGTTGGTGATGCACTCTTTGCCGAGCCGGGCCGCGGGGCCGCCGATGGATCCCAGGTAGAAACCGCCGTATTTTTTACAGGCATCCGTCACCTGCTGGGAACGGTTGCCCTTGGCCAGCATGACCATGCTGCCGCCCTGCTCCTGGAAGATCGGTACATAGGGATCCATGCGAGCGGCAGTAGTCGGGCCGAAGGAGCCGGAAGCACGCCCTTCGGGCGTCTTGGCCGGACCGGCGTAGTAGATGATGTGGTTTTTGATGTAATCGGGCAAACCCTCGCCGTTGTCCAGGCGCTCTTTGAGCTTGGCGTGGGCAATGTCCCGACCCACGATAATTTTGCCGGTAAGCGCCAGGGGTGTGGCCACCGGGTACTGGGTCAGTATTTTGCGAATCTCATCCATGGGCTGGTCCAGATCGATCTGGACCGGTTCCTGTCCGGTCACATCCACTTCCGGCAGGTATTTGGCCGGATCGGTTTCCAGTTGTTCCAAGTATACGCCCTGGCTGTTGATTTTGGCCTTGATGTTCCTATCGGCGCTGCAGCTTACGCCGATGCCGATGGGACAGGAGGCCCCATGCCGCGGCAGACGGATCACCCGGGTCTCCAGGCAGAAATACTTGCCGCCGAACTGGGCGCCGATGCCCAAATTCTGCGAAATTTCGATCATTTTGGCTTCCATGTCCAGATCACGGAAAGCCCTTCCGTTTTCGCTGCCGGAAGTGGGCAGGTTGTCCAGGTAGCCGGCCGATGCCAGTTTCACAGTCTTGAGCGTCATTTCCGCCGAGGTGCCCCCAACCACGAAGGCCAGGTGGTAGGGCGGACAGGCCGCCGTCCCCAGGGTCTTCATCTTGGCTTCCATGAAGGCATAGAGGCTGTCCGGGTTCAGCACCGCCTTGGTCTCTTGAAAAAGGTAGCTTTTATTGGCCGATCCACCGCCCTTGGCCATGAACAAAAACTTGTAGGCGTTTCCCGCGGTGGCATAAATCTCGATCTGGGCCGGCAGGTTGCAGCCGGTGTTCTTTTCAGCGAACATGGTTAAAGGCGCGTTTTGCGAATACCGCAGGTTGTTGCGGGTATAAGCATTGTAGACGCCCTGGCTGAGCATCTCTTCGTTGGAGTAATCGGCCCATACCTGCTGCCCTTTCTTACCCATGATGATGGCCGTGCCGGTATCCTGACAAAGGGGAAATTCCATATCCGCCGCGATCACGGCGTTTTTAATCATCTCCAGGGCCACCAGTCGATCGTTTTCAGAAGCTTCCGGATCCTTGAATATCTCTTGCAGCAGGGCCAGGTGCGAAGGCCTCAGCATATGGGAGACGTCTTTGAAGGCCTGTTCCGCCAACAATTCGAGCGCGTTGGGCTCCACCACAAGCACTTTTTTACCGTTGAAGGTGGTCTCGGATACGTGTTGATTCGTTAACAGGCGATAGCGGGTTTCGTCTTCACCGTAAGAAAATAAAGGTTCGTAAGTAAACTCGGTCATGGGACTCTCCTTTAAACAACCTTGCCGTATGTTAGTACCATTCACGCTATGGTTCCAGGTTCCCATTCAACGTTCCGGGTTAAGACCTTTCAACCTCTGAACCCTGAACCTTTGAACCATAAAAAATGAACTTTAAAGGCATATGCGCCACAGTGTCAAGCGGTTTAGCCTGTCAGCGGTGTTGAAAAGACCAAGGCTAACAAGGGTATGCCTGGCTCAGAAAAGCATACGTGACAATCTCATGGCGAATACGCCCGTAGGGGAGTGGAGTGGGGTTTGTCTGCCGAGATCAAAATCGAAGCGACTTCAAGAAAAGCCTTCGATCTAACGTTTGATATGCGTCTCAAACTCCAGCTTTTTACCGCGTGTAGAAAACGTTATCGCGCCATCGGAATCCGTCCGGTAGACCCTGCAACCGATTTTCTCAAGTCGTCTGAGCACGGTTTTTGATGGGAACCTGAAGCGGTTTTTCCATCCGGCTGATATAACTGCGACTTCAGGAGTCACGGCCTTTAAAAACACGGCGCTGCTCGAAGTCCGGCTGCCATGATGAGGCACGAAGAGAATACTGCTCTGCAGCCGGTCTCCCGCCAGGCGCACCAATTCGCCTTCGGCCGGCCGCATGATATCACCGGCAAACAGAAAAGCGACTTCATCCAGGGCCACCCGCAGGACGAGTGAATTATTGTTGGTCCGCCGCCAGGCTTCGGTTCTGCTGCGGTCTAAAAAATCCTGCGGCGGGTAAAGACGAGCAACCCGGGCGCCGCCGATATCAACCTCCACGGGCAGGTCCGCATACGCCGGCATTGCAATATTTTGCTTGTTAACAATCTGCATGAAGCGGCGATAGCCGCTTGTCGCCGCGCCTTCTCCGTTGGTCCAGATTTCCCCGACGCTAAACCGGTCGGCAATGTACAGCAGCCCGTTTAAATGGTCACTGTTGGGGTGGGTCAATACCAGGGTATCCACCGTCATTATCTTGCGGGCCCAAAGAAAAGGTGCCACCACCCGGGCACCGATATCGAAGAGGTCATTGTCGGTATAGCCACCTCCATCAATCAACATGGTTCGGCCGCCGGGAAATTCCAGAAGGGCTGCACTGCCCTGGCGCACATCGATGCAGGTCACTCTCAGATCCCGGTGCCAGAAGCGATATTCCAGCCAGTAAAACACATCCCCAATTAGGAGTAAGCTTACCACCGCAAACCCCAGCCGGACACAGCTTAAAAAACGACCCGGCGGCGCAGGATCGTCCCCTTTCAATCCGCTGGAGGGACAACCGTATCTGAGTTTCACCCATTGTAAACCTAGGACAAGCAGGCAAAGCACACAGCCCACCTCGAACCAGTTGAGCGTGACCGTATGCATTGATATCCAGTTGAGGCGAATCAGGATATCCGCCAGATCCAGCGACCGGGCCACTACAAATCCGGCGGCCTGCAGCAGCTTGCCGGCCAGAAGAGGCGCAAGGGGCAACAGGATGCTGGCTAGCAACGCCAGAGGAACGGTAATAAATCCGACCAGCGGGATATAAATAAAGTTGGTGAACAGTCCAATGCAGGAGACCTGGTTGAAATAATGCATGGTCAAGGGCAAGGTTCCCAGGATGGCAAAAAGAGAGACCCAGAAAAAGTTTGTTGCGGTCGCACCCAACCTGGCAGGCAGCGGCGCGTTTTCCGCTGGCCCCAGAGGGCGCAGCCATTTGTCGGGCAGGCAGCCCAGGCCATATAGGATGAAAAATACCGCCGTGAAAGACAACTGAAAGGATACGGAAAACAATGCGGGCGGATCAAAAATCAGAATGATGAGAGCGGCCGCCGCCAGGGTATTGAAAACATCCTGTTGACGATCCAGGATGAGGGCAAGCAGATAGGCACTTACCATGATGACGGCCCGCTGGGTCGAGGGAGAAAAGCCTGCAATCAGACCGTAGGCCAGAACTGGGACAAGGCTCAGCGAGGCGGCGACCTGTCGCGCGCGCCCCCTGCTGACCAGATAAGCCGTGCGCCGGGTCAGCCAGTATAAGCAACCGAAGGAAACGGTGGCTATAATTCCAACGTGCAACCCGGATATCGCCAGAAGATGCCCGATGCCCAGACGATTGAACTGCTGCCGCAAAGGCGGGGCAATGCCGCTGCGATCACCGGTTACCAGGGCCGTCGTAATACGGCCCTCACGACCGGGAAGGGTTGTGTTGATCCAACTGGAGAGCCACGCCCGGACCTGAGCCAAACGGGTCCACATGGTCGGCATAGGATTTTTGGCCAGTAGCTTTATCCTGTGCGCCGGCACCCAGGCCGAAACCCAAACCCTTTTTAAACGGAGATATCGGCGATAATCGAACGCCCCAGGATTGTTGAAATTGCGAATGCCTTTTACCCGCGTCCGGAACTGGAGCCGGTCCCCGCAAGAGATTTCGGGCAATATGCCGGCCGTCGACACGCGCAGGTTACCGTTCGACTTTTTGCCGTTGAAGGTATCCACGAGGAGTAAGAACCGGGTTCGCTTCCCGAAACGTTGGGGTAGGTCGCTGACCCGCCCGGTGATGACGCCGGCCGGCCCGTCTGCCTGGTGCTGAATATGGCTGAGCGGGAAACAGGGCGCCGCCCAGGGTTGTATGGACAGGTAACCGAGAATCAGGAGTGCACCCACGGCCGCAAGCCAGGTGTTCATAACGCCGGGGGCCTTCAACCGCAAGAAGACCGCGGTACCTGCAGCAGCAGGCAGCAGCGGCACCAGATGCCCGGGAAACTGTTCGCCCAATAACACCCCGGCCGCCAGTACCAGGCAGAAAAAGGCCGCCGGCCGCTCCAGGGGCAGAAATCTATTAACGGATTTCAAGATGGCCTTACCAGAAAAAAGTGAAAGGTTGGTCTGACCACGCTCAAGTGGGAACCGCGGTCGCACGCATCCGGAAATGCTGACTGTAAATGGCCGGTATACCTTGGGGAAGGTGCTTGAATCGGGCCGTGGCAGGTTTAATTTACATTTGCCCTTACATCAATCTGCATGTAGGCGCGACGAGAGGCCGCGTCTACAAAAATTTGGGTCATTACAAAAACGGGGGGTTGGAGATCATTCCTTGACGCGCTTGATTGCCGCACCCAGCTTGAAAAACTTCTCTTCCAGGGCTTCATAGCCCCTGTCCAGGTGATAAATCCGACTGATCTCCGTGGTTCCATCGGCCACCAGGCCGGCCAGCACCAGCGACGCGCTGGCCCGCAGGTCCGTGGCCATGACCGGCGCCCCGGACAGCCTGTCAACCCCGCGTACCATAGCAGCATTGCCGTTGATGGTTATATCGGCGCCCATCCGTTTCAATTCGCTGACGTGGATGAACCGGTTTTCGAAGATGGTTTCCGAGATGAGGCTTTGGCCCTTGGCCAGGGTCGTCAGGACCATGAACTGGGCTTGCATATCGGTTGGGAAACCCGGAAATGGCTGGGTCTTGATATCAATGCCGTTCAGGCGGCCCTCACTGCTTACCTGGATCGATTGGGAGCCCACGTTGACCTCGGCGCCGGCCAGGCGCAATTTATTGATGGAGGCGCCCAGGTGTTCGGGCTCGCAGTTTTCTACCCTAATATCGCCACCGGTCAGGGCGGCGGCCACCATGAATGTCCCCGCTTCGATCCGGTCGGGAATGATGGTGGCCTGGACCGGCTGCAGCGCCGCGACCCCGTTGATGGTAATCACCGAAGATCCAGCGCCCTGGACATCGGCGCCCATGGTATTGAGGACTTCCGCCAGGGCGGTAATCTCCGGCTCACGGGCGGCATTGCGCAAGATCGTCTGGCCTTGAGCCAGGCAGGCAGCCATCATAAGGTTTTCCGTGCCGCCGACGGTCGCCACGTCAAAGTATATCTCCGCACCGCGCAGCTGTTTTGCGCGGGCTTCCACATACCCGTGTTTTAACTCGATGGTCGCTCCCAACCTTTCCATGCCTTTCAGGTGCAGGTTGATGGGCCGCGCCCCAATAGCGCATCCCCCGGGCAGCGACACCCGCGCCTTTTTCAAGCGGGCCAGCAGCGGGCCGAGCACCAGGATCGAAGCCCGCATTTTACGAACGAGATCATATGGCGCCTCATGGGAATCAAGGCCGCCCGCATCGATGCATACGCGCCCTTCCCGGCGCGATACCCGGGCGCCCAGGTGCATCAGCAGATCGATGGTGCTTTGAATATCCCGTAACCGGGGCACGTTTTCATATTCGCTCATGCCGTCCGTCAGCAGCGACGACACCAGGATCGGTAAAGCAGCATTCTTAGAGCCACTGACTGCCATGCTGCCCCGAAGGGAGCGACCGCCTTCTATGATAATTTTATCCATGCCTATCTTCTTGTTCTTGTTTTTACGTTTGATCTTAAAATCGCATGACGGGCACCGTGACAGGCTCACAGTTTTCTTTATAGATTATGAGTAAGCTCAAGCGTAAGATCAAGAATAAAAAACGCTCCTCCCACGGAAGATGGAAGGAGCGTTGGTAGCTTTGGACGAATCCGGGCGTCCTAGTGGTGATGCCCGCCGCCTTTACCGCTGAAGGTATCCAGGACGGCTTTGATGATGCAGTAGGTCATACCGATACCCAAAATGGTCAACGCGTACCAGAGGCCGCCCATAAACACTATGTGGGACATGTCCCAGATCCATTCAAAATTAAAAGGAAACATATGTGATCCTCCTTAGTTTATTAGGCTTCAGCCGGAACCGGTTCAACGCCGGCATCATCACCTGCTTCTTCATCTTCGACAGCGGCCGCCACTTCCGGGGCGGCCTCTTCCTCCTCAAGGGGATTGAGTTCGGCCTCATCCGGAAATACCGGCAGATAGCGGTAAGACAGGGAAACCAGGATGACACCGTATGCTACCGGTAAAATGGTGGTGGCCACTTCCTGCCAGCTGGGCCAATAGCCGGCAAAACCCTCGAATGGCAAAATCGGCACCGCCATGACCTGGAGCACCATAACCCAGCGGTTGATGGACACGCCGATACAGGCCAGGATAATGGCCACCGTCAATAGCGCCGGATTCTTGCGGCTGGTTGGGGTAATCAGCAGCAGGGCCGGTAAAAACCCGCACACCACAATTTCCGCGAATAAGATCCAGTACCCGTAATTCGAGTCAGGATTATTCGTATAGAAATCCGCAATATTGGTCATGCTGGCCCAGTAGACCGTATCGGCAGTCTTGGCAATCGCGTACGTGATCATCATCCAGCCGGAGATTTTCGCCAGCAGTTCGACGGCGTTTTGTTTCACCAGCTTTTTGCCCGTGATCCATTCCATGATTTTGGTCAACAACAAGGTGAAGCTGGGACCATAGGCGGCCGCAGACCAAGTGAAGAGAAAGAAGGTCCAGGGCCATATGAAAATCCCCTCGCGAAAGGCAAAAGGTCTTCCAAAGAGCACACCGGCCACACCCCCCAGGGAACCCTGGTGGAAAAAACTCAGGAAGGCGCCCGTGGCGGCAAAGACGGCCATGACTTCATGCATGTTGTGTGTCAGGTTGTGCACAAAGGGGACCTTGTCCAGCTGCCGGTTCTCGAGAATCAGCGGTATATATTCAATGGTGAGGACCCCGAAATAGCAACTCAGACAGAAAGCCACCTCAGTCAGCATGGAGTGCACATTGGCATGCCAGAAGATAAACCAGGCGCGCAGGGGTTGCCCCACGTCAATGGCCAGGATCAGCTGGGCACTGCTGTAACAGATGAACCCGATCAACACGGCATAATTAATGATGTGCTTGAGTTCATCTTTGCCGAAGATATATTTGCAAAGCCCCGTAAAAAAGGCCCCGCCACCCAAGGCGATCACCGCCAGGTCAGCCCAGATCCACAATGCGAACCCATAGGAATCATTCATGTTGGTCTGGTTAAGTCCCTTGAACCAGATAAGTAGCAAAGCATATACGCCCCAGAGCAGGATAACGGTCCAAACGCCGAGCCACACTGCAAACTGTGGAATGGGACAGCGTTTAACGCCTTTGGGTATTAATGCAGAATCCATAAGTTCTGTGCTCCTAAAAAAGTCTGTTGCGGTTATTAAACTCGCCGGTCTTCCAGACGACGATTAATGATGCGCTGCGACGCGCTTTCCTTCTTGCTTCCCAAAATAGCGATCACCCAGTTTCCGGACCCACTTACGGGTGGTCATGTAATACACTTTGGGGTTGGTACCCAGTTCCTCCAGCAGGCGAAAACAATCCGGATTTTGGGGCCGTCCGGTATGTAGATGGTCCGGCTGCGCTATTTTCGTTACCGCGTGCTCGGGATTGTAAAGGTCGCCAAAAACAATGGCTCCGGCCGGGCAGGCCTGGGTGCAGGAGGTCTGGTACTCGTCTTCTTCCAGCTCGCGACGACCTTCCAGATGGGCTTTTTCCAGTGCCAACTGCCGGCGGTGATAGCAGAAACTGCATTTTTCCACGATACCGCGCATGCGGACGGAAACATTTGGGCTGAGCGACTTTTCCATGCCCTTGGGCCAGACCGGATCCCACCAGTTGAAATACCGGGCATGGTAGGGGCAGGCCCCCATGCAGTAGCGGCAGCCGAAGCAGCGCGTGTAAATCTGGCTGACGACACCGGTTTCGATGCTGTAGTCTGTTGCCGTCGCAGGACAAACGGATACGCAGGGCGAATGTCCGCCATGCCCTTCACAATGCATACAGGGTCTGGGCAGGTAACAGATATCGGCGTCGGGGAAAGATTCGCCGTTGCTCAGCTTGTAGATCCGCATCCAGGTGAGACTAAGCAATTTATCGGTTTCATCTTCTTTGAACGGAACGTTGTTTTCCTGCATGCAGGCAACCATGCAGCTCCCGCAGCCGGTACACTTGTCCAGGTCGATCACCATGCCGTATTTCTTGGCTCTACTTTGTCCCTTCTCGGTCGAATTAGAATTACTGTGTCCTTGTGACATAAGAACCCCTTACTATAATGATTAGGCTTTACTCAGCTTTGCCCTGATACCCCAGGCAGCGTCCAGGCCGGATGCAGGATCCTCAACCGGTCCGATGAGTGCATTAGTATTGATACCCTTGTTGGCCAGGTATTCATCATAAGCGGTGTGCCCGAGTCCTCTGGGCATGGCGACAACCCCGGGCCGAATGCCCTCATAAAGGTGTACCTTTACCCGGCCGCGTCCGCGGGGTGTTTCGATAACCGCGGCATCTCCGGCGCGCAGTCCGGCTTTCCTGGCGGTGGCGGGATTGATTTCCACCAGGGAGTCATTCCCCAGCAGGATCGTTTCCTCCACGGTCTTCATCATGAAGGGTGTATCGCCGACATAACCGCTGGCCAGGCGCAGGCTGTCGTAGGGCATGAACACCAATGGGTAGGAGCCCTCGTCGCCCTCCAGGGCTACCGGGCCCGTATCCAAACCGGCGAAATTGAGGGCGGTCAGATCCGTCGCCAGGGCCGAGCCTTCATTCACGACGTAGCCCTGTTCCTGGAGGGTGTCCCAGTAGTCGCCCAGCAGTTCCTGCAGGCAGGCCTCGTAGTTTTCCCAACCAAATGCTTCGCCGACAGACCCGCCGACGGCACCGGCCAGTGAAATGACGACATCTCCCGTATGCCGGGTGTTGAACTGGGGTTCCACCACCGGCTGAGCGAGCATCACCATTTTTTCAGGGTAGCCGGTGGGAGACGGTACATCTTCCAGACGTTCCAGGTAATGATGATTTGGAAGAATGAGATCGGCGAAGGCCGCCGTTTCATCCATGTATGAAGAAAAACTCACAATGAAAGGAATCTTCGCAAATGCGGCTTTGGCATTCGTGGTGCCCGGCAGCGAATAGAGCGGGTTGGCCTTGGAAACGAACAAAGCCTGCAGCGGGTAGCTATCATCGAGCAGCGCCGATACCATGCGGCTGGGCAGATACGGGCTGTCTTTGTAGGCACCGTTGGCGGCACCGTCCACCCGCGACCCTCGGGCGCCTGCGGCCGCTGTAAACTCCGGCCATGCGACCGTGTCACTACTGTCCACCAGCTGGATGCCGCCTTTTCTATTGATATTGCCGGCAAGGATGTTGAGTGTGTGCACCGCCATGGCATCACCGACACTGCCCGGGGTCGTGCCCCGGCCTTTGCCGTAAAGGGCCAGCGGGTTGTCCGCGCGGGCAAAAGCTCCGGCCAGACTGATGATGACATCCTCGTCCAAACCCGTCACGTCGGCCACCTTCGTGGGGTAGTAACCCGCCAGCGCTTTTTTCAGGGTACCGAATCCCTTACCGAGTTCCGGATGGGGATGCTTTTTGAGTATCAGGTGAGCCAGGCCCAAGGCCAGCGTGGCCTCGGTGCCCGGTTTGATGGGCAGCCATTGATCGGCCTTGGCGGCAGTGATGGATTTGCGCGCCTCGGCCTGGACAAGTTTTGCCCCGGCCGCCTTCCAGGCACTGTTGGCTTTGATCATCCGGACCGGAGCACCCCAGCCCTGGATAACGCCAGATCCGAAACTGATCACAAAATCCGCATTTTCCACATCGAAGCCGGCCGTAGCAGCCACACCATGCATTTTCTTGATAGCCAGTGCATACGCGTCTTCACTGGCCGGCATTTTGATGAAATTCGGTGAACCATAAGCCTGCAGGAAACGCTTCAGCAGACCGGGGACGGTACCGCGATCCGTATCGGCGATGCAAGCCACGCCTTTGGTCTTGTCAGCCGCCGCGATTTCATTCAACTTCTGGGCAATTTCTTCTATCGCTGCGTCCCAGGAGATTTTTTCCCATTGGCCGGCGCCGCGGGCACCGACTCTTTTCATCGGGTGTTTAACCCGGGTCGGCCCATAGAGCAGTTGGAGACCGGAAAGACCGAGCAGGCAGATACCGCCGTCAGTGACCGGGTGACCGCTCTGGCCCTCTATTTTGATAGCCCGGTCGTCTACTTTCCGAACCGAGATTCCGCATCCGCCCGGACAGAGGTCGCAGACCGAATCGGCATAGGAGACTTCGCCATTGAGCGGTACCGGTGTCCAGGGCCACATCTGGGTCCAGATCGAACTGTCATCAATCAGCTTCCAGGGAATGGGGGTCAGAGCCGTCCCTGCTGTTCCGCCGACTACAAACGACAAGAAACTTCTTCTGTCAATTTTCATGAATTCTACCCCTTACGTGTATCGTGTACGCCCGGTGTGCACTTCCCATCGGGCACAATCGCCAATTACTTGTGGCAGACAAAACAGGCGCCTCTTTGGGTCTGGACGCTCGTGCCTATACCTTTATGGGTCGTACCCGGAAACGCCGTGGCCGCTATTTCTCCAAAATGACGGCTAATCTCGGTGGACATACCACCTTGTGCACCGGGATCAAATTTCGTGTTCTGGTGGCATTCGGCACAGTCGTCCATCTTCATGCGGTCCCAGCTGTTCTTCTTGAGGCCGGCCATATTATGGCCCCAGATGTTGCGGCTGTAGCCGGTAATCCGGTTTTCCTCGTAAATCGGCGAGTGCTCGGATTCACCGATATGCCCGTGGCAGGTCACACAATCGTTTTTGGCCATCAGCACGTGGGCCGCATGGGAAAAGTAGACGCAGGGCGGCTGCTTGGAGTATACCAACCAGGGCACTTCGCGCTCTTTCTCTACATACTCGGCTACGAATTTGGCCTCCTCCTCAGTCTCTCCCAGCACACCCTCGTGGCATTCCACGCAGGAAGCCAGTTTGGGGATACCGGAGAAAGATCCGTCCTCCCGGAAGTAGTGACAGCTCTGGCACCCGTCATCAACCTCTTCGACATGCAGGGCATGGTTGAAATTAATGGGTTGTCGTTTTTGGGAGTAGAGAACCTTTGGAAAAATCACCCACCCGATAATGAGGCTAACCACCAGGCCGGCAATGAAAAACAGGATAATCGGCCCTCCGGCGCCATCATCCGCCCCATTGGCTGAGTCCTCTGAAACTGCTTGAGCTTTTTCATCGATTTTACTCATGGAAACTCCGTAAAACTGCGGTTTGTGGTTTCGATTGCCGGCGCAAGGGGTTCTGTAAGGCAATACCCCTAGCGCTGACCCTGACAACGCAAAACAGGTCCCTGTATGCCGGTTCGCTCGAGCCGGCAGATGGGTGCCTGCATTTCCCTGAAAGCACTGTAAATGCGCCTTCAGATGGGAAAATAATTTGGGCTTGTGTACATTGGAAGCACGTTTTTGTCAAGCGAAATCATTTCTCGGAAGGCGGCTTGAACGTCTTCCCGAAACCCGTCCAACGCGGCGGAATGGGACACCCAAGTATTTAAATATAAACAGTTTTTAAACAGGTGCGGAAGACTTTACTACGCGGACAGCTACCCGGTCCGGCAGTGGATCCGGGCGTGTAAAGGGACTTTCGGATTCAATCGCTTTTAGCTTGCTCCGTAACTGTGCAGTCCCGGTAGAAGATTGACCCCAAAGTAGGTGAAGAGTACGGCAAAAAATCCCACGATGGAAAGATAGGCGATGCGGCGGCCATGCCAACCCCGCATAAGCTTGGCGTGCAGCAAGGTCGCGTAGACGAACCAGGTGATCAGAGACCAGGTTTCCTTCGGGTCCCATCCCCAGTACCGGCCCCAGGCGGAGTTGGCCCAGACGGCGCCGGTGATAATTCCGGCGGAAAGGAAGAGAAAACCGAACATGACAAGCTGATAATTCAGTTCATCAAGAATACGGGGAACGGGAAACCGGGCCAACAAGGGACCGGGCTCCCCGCTTTCGCGCTGGCGGATCAGGTACATGATACTGACTCCGAACGCGATGGCAAACGCGGCGTAACCTACAAAACAGAGGACGACGTGGGCGATCAGCCAGTTGCTCTTCAGGGCTGGTATCAGTGGCTGGATGCGGTCACTGATATCCGGCGACAAGGAGGCATAGGCAATGGCCAGGAAAGCCAGGGGGGCACAAAACACTCCGATGATACGGCTCTTGTAACGCCACTCGATAACCAGATACATAATGCCGATGACCAGCGAGAAGAACGTCAGGGATTCATAGAGATTGGAGAGCGGCGCGTGACCGATGCCCAGCACGTAGGACTCCCGCCATCTCAGCAACAGGCCGAAAAGGTTGCCGGCCACCGCCAGCAGAGTCGTCGCGGTGGCCAACTTGCCCGGCAGTTCCTTTTTAAAGATCCAGGCCGCCAGATATAAAAAAGCGGCGGCACCATAAATGAACGTAACGATGGATAAGATTTGGGAGTTGTTCATGTTTGATCCTCTACATTAGCTTGCACGCTGCGGCCAGGGCCTGTTTCAAAATTGTCTCCTGATCCAATCTTCAGCCTGCGCTTAAGCTACGTCAGATAAACTTTATTGAGCGTAAGGCCGCCTTGCCTGCCCGTCAGGCGAAGCTTATAGCGCAGACTGATCCGGTGTCTTGTCCGGCGTAGCTTGAAAAGCGCTGACGGAAGCTCCCAGAGCGAAGACTGGACCTTGTACCAAACTCCTAGTTTAGAAACAGCGCCTAATATCATCTGCCGGTCTGATTACGAGTTCTCTGTCAGTTGCTGGGCCAAGCGCTCTATCCGGTTGTCCATCCCAAGCTTGTTCTTGTTGGCCGTCCCGGAAAAACTGAGCAGGGTTTTCCCGGCAGCGTCCTCCGCCTCCACCAGGATCTGCTGGTGGGACATAAAAAAGGTGATGAAGCAGCCGGCCAGCATCAGGATGAAACCAGTGTAAACCACCCAGACGCCGGGGTCCCGGGTCACCTGCAGACCGGTGAAATATTTTTCTTCCTGCCCCACAACGGAAATGAAAACGTCGCCTTTGCGCATGCGGTCAAAACTCGGGAACCGAACGGGTAACAGGATCTGCTGGGGTTCGGCATCTTTGACTGTCAGGGTTGCCACATAAGCCGTCCCGATATTGTGCCCCTTGAAGGTAGCCTGGCGGTTTAGACCCTTTAGGGTGAGCTTGCCGAGGTTCTCGGGGATCGCGACCGTTTGGCCAGGCTGCATGTTTTCCATGTAATTCATGCCCGTCTCTTTGCTGGTGAAACCGATAGTAACCTTGTCGGACGGAATCTGGCCGTAGCTGGATTGAAAAATGTTGATCCCCCGGAATCGGATCGGATCATTGACGATGATGCTCTTGGAGTAGACCGGGTTTCCGTTTTCAAGCAAGGTCAAATCGGACCGGAATTCTTGCGGAGCCCCGTTTTCATAAAAACTCACATCGAAATCGTCGCAGCGAATGCTGAAATCGAGTTTGTAGGCCTGGTTGGAATTCCTTAAGCGGATGGTATCAACCGTCTCGCCTTCGGCAATGTTCACGCTCCCCTCGAACCCGTAAAGCGACCCGATAATACTGCCCAGCAGTAGGAGCACGATACTGGTGTGTACCACGTAAACACCCAGCCGTGTCCAGCGCCGCTTCTCCGCAAAGACGAGGAAGCCCTTATCCGTATTTTCAACCTGCAGCTTCCCGAAACTTCCAGCAACCATTTTCTCGACGGCCGGTTGCAGATCGTCCGGACTGCCCTGGTGCTCCACCGTCTTCCGGTTGGACAATTTTCGGAATCGTGCGGCTTTGATACCTTTCCGGGATCCGCGCACAATTTTCCAGACGGTCGGAAACCGGTCGATTGAACAGACAATTATATTCACGGTTAGGGCCAGCAGCAGCAGCAGGAACCACCAGGCATGGTACATGTCAAACAGGCCCAGGACACTGAGAAACCTGAATCCGAACTCACCGAAGGCCTGTATATAATCGGAAGGGCTTTGATTTTGGGGAATCAAAGTACCCAGAATTGAAGTGCCCGCCAAGGTCAAAAGGACGACTACAGTCAGCTGTACCGAAGAGAAAAACTTCCAAAATTTATTTATTATATCCAGAACTTACCCCCTAGTAACACAGGTTTGACGCACGTTGTGACAGTGAGTCATACCAAAAGGCACCCCGTTGGGCAACTGCTTTAATGATATCCATTATCAATAACATTTAATGCCTATAAGCCAAAACAACCTGCCATCAGGGAGCGTCTTTGGATGTCACCAGGATAGTTGCTGCCCGGTCGTTCACCAAGTACGTTCGGGCAGCCGTTTCCACCTCCGCCACGGTTATGCCGGCATAATCAGTCAAAATATTCCGACTCCATTGCAACTGCTCCGGGTGGGCCTTTGAACCGGCCATGACGGTGTTAAGCCAATAGGCGTTGCGGCGCCGGGCATCGCGTATCCCGCTCAATGTGGGGTCCAACGCCCGTTTCAATTCGTCCGCAGTGATACCGGAAGTGGCAACCGTTTGCACGATCTTGCGAACCTCGTCGCGTATGAAGGCGACCTTATCCGGCGCCACCTGGACATAGGTCAGAAACACCCCGTATCCGGGATAGGCGCGACTGGGCCGGTTGAATGCCGCCGTCGTATACGCGGCCCCCAGTTTTTCCCGGATACCCACCCGCAAACGTTCGCTCACGATTTCACTCAGGACCGACAACCGCCGGGTGCGTTTTATATCCCACACATCCGCGGTGGGATAGGCCACTATGGTCAGACCTTTGGGTAACCGCGTCTGGACTTTGAGTGTCAGTAACTGACCCCTTGAAAAGGTCGGCGGCCGGCGGTCTGCAGTCTCAGCAGCAGGCTCCCTGGACGGAAGGTTGCCGAAATAGCGGGACAGTAGGGCGCGGGTCGCCGGTATGTCAAAGTCCCCGACCACTGACACCTCTAACGGACCCTGAGCAAGGGCCGGCATCAGCCAGGTCTTAATATCCGCCAGGGTGAGTTTCTGAATCTGGTCCTTGTGCGGCAGGCCAAATCGATCGTCGCCGCCGGATAGAAATCGCAGACCTGCCAGTGTCAAGGCCCCGTTGACCGATTTCTCCAGCGACAGGTAGCGTTGGTTGAACTTTTCCAGGCTGTGTTGGAAGGCATCTGCCCGGAACCCAGGGTCGGTCAGATGGGTATAGAGCAGTTGCACCAATGTCTCGATTTCCGCCTGCGCACATTGGCCCTTGAAATAGAAACTGTCCTCGGCCACTTTAAAATTTACCGACAAGTTTTTACCTGCCAGAGCCCTTTCCAAGGCATCCTTGTCCAAAGACCCGAGAGCGCTTTCGTTTACGACGGATTCGGTCAGCGGACCCAATCCAGGCCGATCTTCCGGTTCATGCGACCGTCCGCGGCCGAAATCCACCCGGATAGCGACCTGGTCCGCCTCGAAATCGGTTTGTTTCAAATTCAGGCGCACGCCATTGGCAAGGTCCACCTGCAAAATTCCCAGGTCGGCAACTGCGCGGGCCTGCATTATTTGCCCTGGCCCGACAGGTGCTGCCAGGTAGGGAAACTGAACCAGGTTCGCTTGTACCGGTGCCGCCACCGCGTTGGCCCGGCTCCGGTCGTAAATATCCAGGATCAATTGCTCCGGATTCTCACCGGCAACGCTCAGATCGGCATTTCCGGTGACCAGTATCAGGCGATGGTCTGTCGCCCAGCTGTCGCGAAAGGTCGCATTGACCCTTTTTAAGGTAGTATCCGCCAGCATGGGGGCCAGCAATGCCAGTTCCTGGGCCGGGGATAGAATGACACGCTCGGCATTTATTTTACGGATCAGGTGCCGGGACAGAGCCGGGCTCTGGCGGGTGGCGGCCTTTTTTACCGCATGTTCGAGCTCCGCCAGGAGGTCCTTTCTGACCCGGTCGAGTTCTGCGGCGGTAAATCCGTATACCAGGGCCTGGCGCAAAAGGGTTTCAAGGGATACGAGGGTTTTCTCCCAGTTCGCGGGGCTGCAATCTGCCGAAAGCTCGGTATAGCGTATCCGGTTGAGGAACAACCCGACCCCCGCGCGGCCTTCGGTGTAAGGCGTCCCCGGTTTTCCGATCCGGGCGTCCAACCGGTTGTTCAGAATGCGCCGGCCGACTTCCTCCAGCAATCTTCTCTGGCGATAGGCCCGATTGTCTTTGAAGGGTGCACTGGACCGTAGGGTTTCGATACGCACGCTGGTTTTATCCGCCTCCATCTCAAAATGGTAGAAGCTCTTTTCTCCCCGGTGGACCAAGGAGCCGAACTCGGGCACCGGCCGACGGTTGCCCCGGGCCTGGATCGCACTGAATTGATCGGCGATCATCTTCTCTACCTGTTCGGTCTGGAGGTCGCCGACCATCACGATCATCATTTTTTCGGGGCGATACCAGGCGTCATAGAATCCTTTTAGGCTTGCACGGTCGGCGTTCGCAATGGAAGCCTTGGTCCCGATGGGCATCCGCAAGGGAACCAGGGTGTTCGGCAGCTCGAAGTTGGCGGTGGCCACCCAGGTCCGATAGGCAACCGAATCGCGTGTGCGTTTTTCCGCCAGGATGATGCCCCGCTCACGCTCCACTTCGGATTCCAGCAGCAGGGCACCCTGGGCGTAATCGTTCAGCACCAGCAACCCTTCCGCAATGCTGGCGGCCGAGTTATCCGCGAGCAGGATGTCATAGACAGTTTCCCGGAACCCGGTATGGGCATTGGCATCGGGACCAAATTGCATGCCGATGCGCTGAAAGTACTTGACCAGTTCCCCAGGCTGGAAATTCGTTGATCCGTTAAACAGCATGTGTTCCAGAAAGTGGGCGGTCCCCTCTTCTCCATCGTCTTCATGCAGCGAACCGGCCTGAATGTTGAGATGCATGCTGACCCGCCCGGCCGGCTCTTTGTTTTCCATAACAACATACCTGAACCCGTTGGGCAGCTCTCCAAACAGGACCGCCGGGTCAGGATCCAAATCGCTGGCCAGGTGGGCCCATGGCAGGGAATTGAAATCCGCAGATCGGACTGGTTGAACCGGCATTTCCAGTGATGCGGTGCAACCGCCCATAAAAACCGCAGACAACAACAGGGCCCCAATAGCCAGATACGTGCCCATCTTTACATATGCTTGGATTGACTTATTTCGGTACATCCTGGAACCTTCATGTAGGAAAATAAAAAAGTCTCCGGCCGCCGAACTTTAATACCAGCGACCGAAGACTTTGGGAAATGACCACCACGGAGCAGTGTTGGGATGAATAACTGCCCTCAGGCAAAAGCCATATTACGCTTTCTGGTAAACGCCGCGCGATACGGACTTAATTTTGCCCCTCTTCGAAAGTTTGTAAAGGGCATTGCTAAGTTGCCTTGAATCCAGGCCGGTTTTTTTCTTGAGGTCGGCAATGGATACGCCCGCCTTACTTTTACCAACGACAGCCATAACCTTTGTTAGAACCGTTCCGGCTTTGGCGCCGGCGGCTTTTTTCTTGGCGGGGGCTTTTTTCTTGGCAGCCTTTTTCTTGGCAGCCTTTTTCTTGGCAGCCTTTTTCTTGGCTACTTTTTTCTTGGCGACCTTTTTCTTGGCCACTTTTTTCTTGGCGACCTTTTTCTTGGCCACTTTTCGCTTGGTTACCTTTTTCTTGGCGGCCGCAGCTTTCTTCTTAGCAGCAGCGGCTTTCTTCTTGGCGGCGGCGGCTTTCTTCTTGGCCACGGCAGCGGCTTTCTTCTTGGCGGCGGCGGCTTTCTTCTTTGCGTCGGCCGCAGCCTTCTTCGCTTCAGCCTGTATTTTCTTTTTAAGGGATTCAGCCTGGCGGGTAAGTTGTTTCAGGGCCTTTGTAATGTTGTTAACCTGCTCCTTCAATTTCGCCATTTTTGTTCCTCCGTGTTTTGGGGTAACAATTCAGAAACCATGTCATTGTTTAGCAGTAGATAAAAAAGGCTCTTATTTGAAGTAGTATATATCTAATAAAGTCATTGTCAAATAAAATATTCGGTTCTCTAAAAAGCTCCAGCAGGCATAAAGTACTCGGATATGGGGTCCATATCCCAGGTAACGTCTTTCCAAGTGATCTTTGAAGTTTTTACAGCCTGCTGGACGATACG
>Ga0136654_1000118_pt1 | contig 25792 bp, 23 predicted proteins | sample InaspJWI70metaG_FD_94865 | JGI IMG/M metagenome (GOLD analysis project Ga0136654, IMG submission 94865) | Marine gutless worms symbiont microbial communities from Oahu, Hawaii - Inanidrilus sp. 1 OAHU.JWI-70 metaG (version 2) | ecosystem: Host-associated > Annelida > Digestive system >... | reverse complement strand
ATAACCCATATCGATTACATTCGACGCTGAGTTATGTCAGCCCGAACGATTATGAAAAACAATGTCTGGAAATGAAGGATGCCGCTTAACTGGGGTGTATCAAAAAGCTTGACCACGTCAAGTGTTCCAGGTAGAGGGTAAACTTACCTTTATGGTATAGATTTAGATTTATGTAGGATGATTCATGAAGATCAAAAGTTTTTTTCGTTCCCTTTTCGCCAGCGCGAGGCTCGCCTGTATTTCGGGAGATCAGCTGGGTAAAAATGCGAGCCCCGCTATGGTTGACGTTGTCATCTCACTCACATCCATTCCATCCCGCCTCTCGGCATTACATTTAACTATTAAAAGTTTATTGGACCAGGGAGTATCCTTCGAAAAAATTGTCCTGTGGCTGCATCAGGATTTAAGAAATGAACTGCCAAAGGCTTTAGAAAAGTTACAGGGAGAGCGTTTTGAAATCCGATATTGCGCCACTACGGAACCGCATAGAAAACTGATAGAAACGCTGAAACTGTATCCCGATAAGATTATCGTAACCTGCGATGACGACATGATCTACCCAAATGACTGGTTGTTTCGTTTATTAGATTCATGGCAGCACACACCCGATGATATCGTAGCTCACAGGTGCAGAAAAATTCGGATTCAAAATGGAGGTATCCTGCCTTACAGGACTTGGCACAGTGAATCGACCGGGGAAAGCACATCGCTTACCTTAGCCTTGGGATGGGGTGGGGTTTTGATTCCGCCCGGTTCATTAGATGACCGGGTGCTGGACCGCGACAGCTACATGCGGCTGAGCCCCAATGCCGACGATCTGTGGTATAAAGCCATGGCTATGTTAAAGGGCACGGCGGTGCGAAAATCTCGTAATCCCTATCCCGCGCCGATCCCCATTATTGCGTCTCAGAATATTTCATTGGGAAAAAAGAATATTGGTGAAGATCAAAATCGAGTTCAGCTCTTAGCTCTGGCAAAGGAATATAATTTAAAATTTGAAGAGTAGTTGCTACTGGAGATGGCGAATTTTTCTCCAATATCGCAACATCGTTAACTAGCAGTGATCGGCCAATCAAGTTTGGCATCAAAGCCCTTTAACGCCACGCCGCCGCGAGATTTATATCCACCTTTCTGAAGCGGCAGCGGACCCCATATCGGATGCAGAAATGCGTATAATGCGCTTCGATGACGGCCGAGCGGCTAGTTTTTTTTGCAGTCGCCCGGCATGACCTGTCCAAGGACTAATTGATATGACTGAAAAGCTTCAAACGATCGATTTGCAAATCGACCACCCTGAAGTCGACGACCTGCAAAATGGCTTTCGCGCGAAATCGCTCAAGGCGCATATTCTGTCGTTGATTCATCGATGGCCTTACGAGCAGCTTATGGTCCAGGCCAAAGGGAAACTCGTATTGGAGCTCGGGTGCAACAAAGGCTTTGGAACTGTCATCTATGCCGATAAAGCCAAGGGCGTCAAGGCGGTCGATACCTCTCTTGAAGCCATAGGGAAAGCCAGGCAAATCAACGCGCGCGAAAATATAGAGTATATCTGTCTCAATAGCTGGACGCTGCCATTCGCAGACAATACATTTGATCTCACTGTGCTGTTTCAGGTTATCGAGCACATCGCGCTGGATAAGCGTGATATTTTTCTGCGCGAAATAAAACGCGTAACACGCAAGGATGGGCAAGTCATCGTATCGACCCCGAATCGGGAGATCCGACTGCTCCCATTCCAAAAACCTTGGAATAAGTTTCATACCAAAGAGTATTCGGCTCGGGAGTTACAGCAGCTGCTGGATCGATATTTCGCCGAAGTCAGAGTCGAGGGCCTATTCGGGGTGGAATCCTTAAACCAAATCGAGCGCAGGCGCGTCAGGCAAAAACCGACTAAGGTCTATTTCAAGCAGCCGCTAAGGAAATACATAGTGAGGCCAATTCTACGCTGTGTGCCAGACACCTTGAAAGCGGTCGTCAAAGGGGCTTGGTCGCGACCGACTCGAACGGAGATCAAAAACTCTGGTGTGCAGGAACCAGACGCAACCGTTACCGAGGCTGCCGCCTACCCCTATACCACATCCGACCTGGAATTCCGCCACAGTTCGCTTCACGGAGCGCTTGATTTGAGAGCGATTGTACTGCGGGTTAAATGAAGTCGGATTCGACCGTGGACGGGGAGAAACTCCCTTTTTGCGAAGCCGGGCCTGCCAGCGTCTAGGCTGCTTTCCGATGCTTGCTAGCTCCAGACTTGGTAAACAGGATTCCGGCTATATTTTTGCAAGGAATGGCGCGCTCGGCGGGAGTCGAACCCACGACCTTTGGCTTCGGAGGCCAACACTCTATCCAACTGAGCTACGAGCGCCTGGATATTCCTGAATCGCCCGTTAGGGCTGCGGCGTGATTGTAAACCATCGCGCCGCGGTTTGGTCGGATTCGGCAAATATTTTTTGCGAATCGAGGGCTTTTCGACGATAATGCGCTGCGTTTCAGAGCCACCCAATTCCTGGAGACACAAGTGAGTGCTACCCAACACGAGACTTTTTCGCCGCACAATATAACCGTCCTCGGCGGATTGCTATTTATTGCTTTGATCATCGGGGAAGTCGTTATTGGTCCCCATAGCGATGAGGAAGTCATGGTCGAGGTGGTCGATAGCATCGAAGATGTCGCGCTGCGGCTAAGGCCGGTGGTGACTCTCGACGATATTCGCGACAATATGTCTGTGGCAACGGCGGCCGGTGATGCGGCCGACATGTCACCCGAACAACTCTACCAGAGCGCCTGTCTTGCCTGTCATTCGACCGGTGCCGCGGGTGCACCGAAAATTGGGGAGCCCGGTGCCTGGGAGCAGCGCCTGGCGAAAGGTTTGAGCAATTTGGTCACTTCCGCAATCAATGGGATTGGGGCCATGCCGCCGCGCGGCGGCTCGCAATTCACCGATGACCAGATTCAGGCCGCCGTCGAATATATCCTCGACCAATCCAAGTGACATCGCCTTAAGGCGATGTCATCCCGGGAAACGCGGAGCGTCCGCGCGGCTTTAGGCCCGCGGGTCCCGTTTAATCCGTTATCTCGCTCCAACCAAACCCGGCCAATTACCGCAAAGCTAACTTACCGGTTAATTATTCACGCTCGGCGCCGCTCTCGTTGACGATAGGAAATCGCTTCGGCGACGTGAGTTTCGCCGATTCGTTCCGCCAGCGCCAGGTCGGCAATGGTGCGCGCCAGTTTGAGTAATTTATGATAGCTGCGCGCCGAAAGCCGCAGCTTGTCGATGGCGTGCAACATCAGTTGTTCGAGCTTTTTATCCGGCGCGCATACCCGCATCAAGTCCTGGTTGTCGAGACGGGCGTTAACGCAATCCTGCCTTTGCAGTTGGCGTCGTCGTGCGTCTTCGACCCGTTTACGCACCTGGCTGCTGGTTTCGGTGGAGCGATTACCGCTGCTGAGCAATTCGTGATGCGCTAGCCTGCCCAGTTCAATCTGGATGTCGATTCGGTCGAGCAGCGGCGCCGATATTTTGTTGCGATACCGATTGAGTTGTTCCGCGGAACAGTCACAGGCTTGTATCGAATCGCAACCGCCGGGGCAGGGATTCATGGCCGCGATCAGCTGAAATCTTGCGGGAAATACCGCTTTACCGGAAGCACGTGAGATATGGATACGCCCGGTTTCCAGGGGTTCTCGCAATACCTCGATAACGCCGCGCCGGAATTCGGTCAATTCGTCGAGAAACAGTATGCCGTTATGCGCCAGTGAAATTTCGCCAGGCTTGGGAGTGCCGCCACCCCCCGCCAAGGCAACGGCTGATACCGTATGGTGGGGGGACTGGAACGGACGCTTGAGCCAGGTTTCCGGGTCGAGTCGTTGTTGGCAGATCGAGCGAATACCCGCAAGGCTCATGGCCTCTTCTTCGCACATTTGCGGCAAGATCGAATTCAGGCGTTGCGCCAGCATGCTCTTGCCGGTACCCGGTGGACCCATCATCAGCATATGATGCCCACCCGCGGCGGCAATCTCGAGCGCGCGTTTGGCCTGGTGCTGGCCGTGGACTTCGGACAAATCTTGGCGGTAGCGCGGCCGTTTCGTTGCAGGTCTGGATGCCGTAACCGGCAGCGTTTCGCCACCATTCAGACTGGCGCACAATTGGGCCAGGGAATCGGCCATCTGCACCCGAAGATCGCGCACCAGCATCGCCTCAGGCTAGTTCAGGCGCGGGATAGTGACTGCCCGGCCGGCCCTTTTGCTGGCAATCAGCGCCGGCAGCAAGCCTTCGATTTTGCGGCACTCGCCGCTTAAGGCGAGTTCGCCGAAGCAGGCGTTGTCGGCCAGCTTCGAAATATCGACCTGGCCGGAGGCGGCCAGGATTCCGAGCGCGATCGACAAGTCGTAGCGGCCGCCTTCCTTGGGTAAATCGGCCGGCGCCAGATTAACCGTGATGCGCCTGGCCGGAAACTCGAAACCCGAGTTAATGATCGCCGAGCGCACGCGATCGCGCGCCTCGCGTACCGCGGTTTCCGGCAGGCCTACGACGGTAAAGGCCGGCAAGCCGCCGGATATATGCACTTCTACGCGCACTTCGGGCGCTTCGATGCCCAGTTGTGCGCGCGTCGTCAATTGAGTGAGTGACATGGCAGAATCCTTTCTGTTGAGAACCAAACCGTTTGACGGTTTAAGGCGCGCTTCCTGCGTCTTACGCGGCAGTCTAGCATGAAAATAGGATCGATTTCTCTTTTGCTGTTTTGGTCCGTCGTCCGGGCTTAAGCCGAGCTTACCCGAATGCGCTAGCCATCTATCCCCGATTGAATATTAGAATATTAGCGTTTAATTATATAATGTCCGGGTAAACTAACTTGATGACGAACAGGGGGATCTTGTCATGAACATTAAAGTCATGAACATTAAACGATTTTCAGCCGTAGTTTCGGCTGCTTTGCTGGCAATCACCTTTGCCGCCGCCAGTTCGGTATCTTATGCCAGCGAGAAAAATATGGGCCAGTCCGAGCATAAGTTCGAACTCGCCAAGCGGTATTACGGACAGTGTACCGATACCGACAGCGCCCAATTCGATGGCATTAAGCCGCAACTGAAGGCTTTCACCGATATGGAAATCATGGCCGAAACCATGGCGGATCCGGCCAAATTTGCGCAATTGATGGCGGTGGTCAACGATCCACGAACCATCCACGTTATGACCAAGTGCGCGACCGAACCGGTTATGTGGGATACCTGGATGAGCGGCATGACCGACTTCAACAAGATGAGCCGCGCGATGGGACATTTCATGAACCCGAATATGTACCTGCAATGGATGATGGCGCCGATGAATCCCGCGATGTATCAGCCGATGATGCAAATGGCGGATCCTAAATATTACACCCGCTGGATGAACGCGATGTCGAATCCCGCATTTTATCAGCCGATCACTTCGCTGGCCGATCCTAACTGGTACACCCCCCGAATCAACTGGATGATGAACCCGCAGTCGATGCAACCGATGTTCAACATGATGAATCTGGGCGGTTATTTTGCCCCGGTGCCGGCAGCTGGAAGCTCGACAGCAACGCCTGCAAACTAAGGAGTGAACCGCCGGCGCGGGTTCGTTCCGCGCCGGTTTTTGTTATTATTGCGAGAGTTAATTATGAAACCGAACATGGGAACCGTCGATCGTAGCATTCGTGCAATTGTCGGCATCGCTCTGGTTGCCAGTTTCCCGCTGGGTCTGCTGTCGGGCACAGTTGGAATCGTGGCCCTCGGAGTGGGCATGGTTTTGCTGTTGACCGCAGCGTTTCGCCGCTGTCCGCCCTATGCGCTGCTCGGTATCAATACCGGTGCCGGCAAAGACTAGGTAGGTAGTTAGGTAACGCTCCGGATATAAGTCTAGTACCCGGAGTTCATTCCAACGATTTCTCGAGTTCCTTCAGGCGGGTTTCGATCGCTTCGAGTTTTTCCCGGGTGCGCGCCAGTACCCTTGCCTGAATATCGAATTCCTCACGACTCACCATTTCATAGTTTGATAGTTGCTGCTGCAACAAACTTTTCAGACGAGCATCAAAATCCGATTTCGCCTGTTGCAGACCCGGCGGCAAGAGCTCATTGATCATGTCGGATAGTCGGTTGATGGTTTGATTGTCAATCATGAAAGCCCTTTTTCGGTGCAGAAAATTGGATTTGCGCACTATTGCGGTGCAAATTAGCGCATAAACAGCCCAATTTTAACGCCTATTTGCGTGCGTGCCCAGAGTCGCCAAAATTTAGCCCAAGACTAATTCGGAGATTTATTCATGAAAATCATGACGGTGATTATTAAGCCATTCAAGCTGGATGACGTACGCCAGGCGCTCGGAGAAATCGGGGTACAAGGTTTGACGGTTTCGGAAGTGAAAGGTTTTGGGCGTCAAAAGGGGCATACCGAGCTATACCGGGGTGCGGAATACGTAGTCGACTTTTTACCCAAGGTAAAGCTCGAGATCGCTATCGACGATGACCTCGTAGATCAGGCGATCGAGGCCATCACAGCCAGTGCCAACACGGGCAAGATCGGTGACGGCAAAATTTTCATCACAGCCCTTGAACAGGTTGTCCGTATCCGCACCGGTGAATCCGGTCCGGACGCACTTTAGGAGGACGGCATGGAAAATCAGATTTTTCAATTGCAGTATGCGCTCGACACATTTTATTTTCTCGTTTGCGGCGCATTGGTAATGTGGATGGCCGCGGGCTTCGCAATGTTAGAAGCCGGATTGGTGCGTTCCAAGAATACGACCGAAATCCTGACCAAGAATGTCGCCTTGTTCGCGGTCGCCTGTACCATGTACATGGTATGCGGTTATTCGATCATGTACGACGGGGGTGAATTCACGATGTTCCTGGCGGGCATAGGTGGTGATGGCGTGACCGGCGCTGAAGATCCCGCGACCTATGCGCCATCCGCCGACTTTTACTTCCAGGTCGTATTTGTCGCGACCGCGATGTCTATCGTCTCGGGCGCCGTCGCGGAACGCATGAAGCTGTGGGCCTTCCTGGCCTTTGCCGTTGTTATGACCGGCTTGATATACCCGTTGGAAGGGCGCTGGACCTGGGGAGGGGAGCCAGTCTTCGGCATGTACACGCTCGCTGACCTTGGATTCTCCGACTTTGCCGGCTCGGGCATTGTCCACATGGCGGGCGCGGCCGCGGCGCTCGCGGGCGTGTTGCTGCTTGGAGCGCGCAAAGGAAAATACGGCAAGCAAGGTCAGATCTACGCTATTCCCGGCGCAAACTTGCCGCTGGCGACACTCGGTACCTTCATCCTTTGGCTGGGCTGGTTCGGCTTTAACGGCGGTTCCGTGCTGGCCACGTCCTCGGTTGAAAACGCCAACGCAGTCGCCGTCGTGTTCATGAATACCAACGCGGCGGCGGCCGGCGGCCTGATCGCCGCAATGATCCTGGCGCGTATCATGTTCGGTAAGGCCGACCTGACGATGGCATTAAACGGAGCGCTGGCCGGGCTGGTAGCGATTACCGCGGAACCGTCGACGCCTACGCCATTGCTGGCTACCTTGTTCGGTGCCATGGGCGGATTACTGGTGGTCTTTAGCATCGTCACCATGGACAAACTCAAGATCGACGATCCGGTTGGCGCGATCTCGGTACATGGCGTCGTCGGTTTGCTCGGACTGCTGCTGGTGCCGGTGACCAATGATGGCGCCAGCTTTTCCGGACAAATAATCGGCGCGCTGACCATATTCGTCTGGGTATTCGTCGCCAGTTTCGCAACCTGGTTCGTGATCAAGCGGGCCATGGGCATCCGTGTCGGCGAAGAAGAAGAGTACGATGGCGTCGATCTTTCCGAATGCGGGATGGAAGCTTACCCTGAGTTTACCAACGCGACCTGAGTTTACCAACGCGACCAGTTAGCCAATCCCAGCCCGGGCCGGCGCTGCCGGCCCGGGCTTGTCTGTGTTAGTATGTGGTCGAACCAATTGATTATTTGCCATGTTGTGTCATATCTACCGCAGTAACCTCAAACTCGATACTTATCTCTACCTGGTCGACAAGGATGATTTCTCGGTGGTGCCGCAAGAGCTGTTACGCGTTTTCGGGCCGCCCGAATTCAGTTTCAGTTTCGATTTGACCGAGGAGCGCGAACTCGCCAAGGAAGATGCGGGCGAAGTAATCGAAAACCTCTCGACCCAGGGCTACCATCTACAGCTGCAGAGCGATGAATTGGTCGAAGAAATGCTAGCCCGCAAGGCAATCAACTGAGATCAGCGATTTCTGCCGCACGGTTTTCGATCAGCAGAGTCTCGTATTAGGGATTATCTATAGTCGACTCACTCAGCTAAATTCTATCGCGTAACGCATAGTAACTCATGCCAAGTACCAGACCCGGCCAGCGCAGTAAGGCGCCGCCCGGGAAGCTTCTGGTCGGAATCTTGCCGAACAGGTCGAAGTGTTCCGCTTCCCCCGCCAGTGCGTCGGCAATCAGTTTGCCTGCCAGCGAAGCCATCGCCACACCCTGACCCGAGTAACCCTGCGCATAATAGGTCTTATTGCCGACACGACCGAAATGCGGCATGCGATTCAGGGTTACCGCAAGCGTGCCGCCCCAGGCGTAGTCGATGCGGGCATTCGCCAGTTGCGGATAAACCCGCAGCATCGGTTGGCGCACCAAACCGGCGATGTCGCTGGGGAAATTTCGACGATAGTTTTCACCGCCGCCGAAAAGCAGGCGTTTATCCGCCGACAGGCGATAATAGTTAACCACGAAACGCGAGTCGGCGACCGCGACGTCGCGCGGAATGATTTCGTTAAGCAGCGATTCGCTCAGCGGCTCGGTGGCGATGATAAAATTGTTAATCGGCATGATTTTGCCGGCGACTCTTGTTTCGAGTTTGCCGAGATAGCCGTTGCAGGCGAGCACGATATGCTCCGCCTCGACCACGCCCCGGTCGGTTTGCACGCGGCATGGGTTACCTTCGAGGTAGCTGCTGACAGGCGTATCGCGGTATATCCGAGCGCCGGCGGCCAAGGCGGCGGCGGCCAGCCCGAGCGCATAATTGAGGGGGTGTAGATGTCCGGCGCCCAGATCGAGGCTGCCACCGTGGTAGCCGGCACTGCCAACCAGTTCGGCCATGGCGTCGCGTTCGAGATATTCAATCTCCCGGTAGTCGTATTCGCGCTGCAAAAACTCGACGTAGGTTTCGGTCTCCCGGGCATAGCCGGGTTTATGATTCGGATGCGCGATGCCTGGTTTTAAATCGCAATCGATCCGGTGCGCGGCGATCAATTGTTTGACGCTCGCTTTGGCAGCCTCGGCGAGTTCCCAGAACTGCCGCGCCGTGTCGGCGCCGACCATCGCGGTAAGTTCGACTTGATCCTTGCGCTGGCCGCTGCAAACCTGCCCGCCATTGCGCCCGGAAGCACCCCATCCAGGTTTGCGGGCCTCGAGCAGTACCACGTCGTATCCGCGCTCGGCGAGATGCAGCGCGGACGACAGGCCGGTATAACCGCCGCCAATGATGCAGACATCGGCACGGGTCGAGCCGGCCAGCGCGTCCAGTTGCAGTTCGCGGTTGCGGGTAGCCTGATAATAAGACTCGGGATAATCGTCGGTGTCGCTGCGATCCTGGACTAATTTGAATGCCATACCGCCGAATTCAGGCGATGGCTTTCTGGGTCAGGTCGAGGCACTGCCAAGCGCGGTCGATGAAAGCATCGATATCGCATTGTTGCATGATTAGCGGCGGAGAAATAATCATAGAGTCGCCAACCGCGCGCATTACCAGGTTGTTGTCAAAGCAATAATCACGGCAGAGCCCGCCAACGCCGAGTTGCTTGTCGAACTTAATATAGTGCTTCTTGTCCTTGACCAACTCCAGCGCGCCGAGCATGCCGACACCGCGGACTTCGCCGACCAATGGGTGTTCGCCGAGCTCGCGCAAACGCCGTTGCAGATAGGGCGCGGTCGATTCACGCACGGTTTGTACGATATCTTCGCGTTGCATCAGTTTAACGTTGGCAATCGCCACGGCCGCGCATACGGGATGGCCCGAGTAGGTGTAGCCATGATTGAATTCGCCGCCCCGATGAATCAGGACGTCCATGATCTTGTCCGCCACCATGACGCCGCCGATGGGCAGGTAACCCGAGGATAAACCCTTGGCGATAGGCATCAAGTCGGGCTGCAAGTCATAGTAGTCGGAGCCGAACCATTGTCCGGTCCGCCCGAAACCGCAAATTACCTCGTCGGCTATCAACAATATGCCGTAGTGCGCGCAAATCTTTTTTACTTCCGGCCAATAGCTGTCGGGCGGCACGATAACGCCGCCCGCGCCCTGGATCGGCTCGGCGATAAACGCGGCCACCCGGTCGACGCCGATTTCCTCGATCTTGTCGGCGATCGATTGCGCCGCCTGACGGCCGAATGCGTCACGGTCGAGTTCGGTGCCGAGTTCACAGCGCCGCGCAAACCAATTGGGTTGCTCGACATGCACGATATCGGGAATGATGCCTCCCTGTTTGTGCATGTCTGCCATGCCGCCGAGGCTCGATGCGGCGATGGTACTGCCGTGATATGCGTTTTTGCGGCTGATCACGACGCGTTTACTGGGTTTGCCCAGGACATCCCAATAGCGCCATACCAGGCGCAGTACGGTATCGTTGGCTTCGGAACCGGAACTGGTGAAAAACGCATGATTCATATGCGCCGGCGTGACTTCTGCCAATAACGCGGACAGCTCGGCGGCGGGCGGTGTCGAAGTCTTGAAGAAAGCGTTGTAATAAGGTAACTGTCGAATTTGCGCCGCGGCGGCATCGATCAAGTCGGGTTGCCCGTAACCCATATTGACACACCATAGGCCGGCCATCATATCGAGCAGCTCGTTACCGTCGGAATCGGTCAGGTAAACGCCTTGCGCCGATTCGATAATGCGCGCCGGCTTTTGCAACAAGTCGTTGGGATTGGTAAACGGGTGCAGGTGATGGGCACCGTCCAGGCTTTGCCATTTCTCGGTATTGCCCAAATCCAACGCGGTCGCTCGTGCCATCGTTTTAACCTCAAACTTTTAACAGTAGGTGCTCCCGTTCCCAGGGGCTGATTACATTGAGAAAATTGTCGAATTCGACTTCTTTGACCGAGACATAAACATCGATAAAAGTTTCACCCAGAATGTCGCGTAATTCCTGGCAATCCTTGAGGCGCTGCAGCGAATCGTACCAGTGACGCGATAACTGCATGGATTCGTCGTAGGCGCTACCGCCGATTGCCGGGGTTGGTTTAAGACCCTGTTTCATGCCGACAAAGCCACAGGCCAGCGAGGTTGCGATTGCCAGGTAGGGATTGACATCGGCCGATGCGATGCGGTTTTCCACCCGCATTGCCTTAGGGTTATTGTCGGGGACGCGAAAACCGGTGGTGCGGTTGTCGTAGTCCCAATGAAAGTTGATCGGCGCGGACATTTCCCTGACGATACGGCGATAGGAATTAACATAAGGCGTCATCAGCGCCATCGCCTCCGGCAGGTAACGCTGTAGGCCGGCGATATGGCTTAGCAGCAGTTGGTTAGGCATGCCCTCGGGGGTCGAGAAAATGTTTTCGCCGCTGTCCTGGTCTTCGACGCTTTGATGGATGTGCATCGCGCTGCCCGGTTGAGCTTCCATCGGTTTGGCCATGAAGGTGGCGTAAAGATCATGGCGCAGCGCGGACTCGCGCACCGTGCGTTTAAACAAGAATGCCTGGTCGGCGAGTTCGACCGGGTCGCCGTGCAGCAGGTTGATCTCCATTTGACCCATGCCTTCTTCGTGAATCAGGGTATCGATTTCCAGTCCCTGGGCTTCGCTGTAGTCGTACATGTCGTCGAACATCGGATCGAAGTCGTTAACCGAGTCGATATTGTAGGCCTGCCCGCTGCGTTCGGCCCGACCGGTGCGGCCCACCGGGGGTAGCAACGGATTTTTGGGGTCGAGGTTAGGCTGTAGCAAATAAAACTCGAGTTCGGGCGCTACTACCGGTTTCCAGCCTTCGGCACGATAAAAATCGACCACCCTACGCAACACCTGGCGCGGAGAAAATGCGATGGGTTTACCCGCCATGTCGAAGCAATCGTGGATGACCTGCGCGGAAGGTTCGCGCGCCCAGGGTAGCAGGCGGATCGTGTTAGGATCGGGCGTCAGCACCATATCGACATCGAGTGGGTTAATTTCATCCCAGATATCGGGATACTCCCCCGTCACCGACTGCATGAAAATCGATTGCGGCATGCGCAAGGTGGTGGCGTCGACGAACTTGGAGGCCGGCATAATTTTACCGCGCGCAGCCCCCGCGAGATCGGGGACAATGCACTCGACCTCGGTGATCCGGTGTTGTTCGATCCAATCTTTCATGTGATGCCGTATGGCTGCCTTTTATGGTAGATCCGTAACGATCGCGTTGTCGTCTCGAGCAAAGTGGGAATTGATGGATCGAACAATTGTGATCACAAAATATATTAATGTCAAATGCCGAGCCAATGTCAAATGCCGAGCCTCGATGCCTCAAGGCCGCGGGCATGACTCGAATTGCATGCGATGCAGCCAGATGGCGGGGAGCTTTGGAACCGGTTTGTGGATTGTATTTCGCGTCTAACTCGCGGCAGTGACTATCGATTTATTCTGCAACGACAGAGCTTCCTGCGAAATGTCGAAACGGTGCTATATTCTGAGGGTTACTATTGAAATAAAAATTAGGGTCAGAAAAACCCCCAAGGCATGATGCGGGAACTCTGATCCAGGAAAAAGCAGTTTATGAGGTCATTCCATTACCCGTTTCGCTACCGCCCCTTGCTTGTGTGCCTGTTGGCGCTGACGTCCTTGATTTCACCAATCAGCGTTTTATCCGATGATCGGGTGACAACGTTTTGTTTTAATGACTGGCGCCTTATACCAGGACTACCAATAGTGAAGCGGATGGAATATCGATCGATATCATAAAACGGGCTGCGCAAATCCTCGGCCGGGAAGCCGTATTTTTCGAAATGGAATGGAACGAGTGCCTGGATAAAGTCAAAAATGGCGCCGTCGATGCGGTGCTCGATGCGGCGCAGCGCGACGAATTTCTACAGGGGCCGACCAGCTTCAATATGTACACCGATACCTTCTGGGTAAACAACAGCAGCAATATCAATCGCTACGAGCAGTTAAACGGCGGCAAGATAGGCCTGGTCGAAGGTTACGTTTATAACGATCGTTTACTTGCGCATTTAAAAACGCTTAATCTTGAGCTCGTTTACGGTGTTGACGAACCGACGATAATCCGAGACCTGGCGCAAGGGCAGTTGGATACGGTGGTCGCCGATCTGGCGAGCACTTTTGTATTCGTGCGTCAGCAGAAGATAAAGGCGCACCCGATTCTGCCCCCTTTTTCCGTAGACAAGTTGTATTTGTCTTTTAACGGCGCCAAATCAGAGCTACAGCGCGACTTCGATCGCGTATTCGCGGAACTGCTTGCGCAGGGATACGTGGATGAGATCTACCAGCAATGGATCGGCACCACCTATTCGAGTTTTGCCGGCGCCAATTGAAACAACTGCAATCATTCGCGCGTTTACTACATTCCAGACTAGACACTTAGTAGGGTGATGATATTGCGATTTTCGCTCAAGTATCGCATTGCAATAATTATTTTCGTACTGGAGGCGATCATGATGACCGCCGTCCTGTGGGCTACTCTCGACCACAACGAAAACGCCATTCGCGAGCAATTTGCCAGTAACGAGCGCGCCATTCTCGAAGTCATGAGTGGCATCAGCCATATCGCGTTATTGACTGGAGAGTATACCGAACTGCAACCTTATCTGGAAAACCTATTGCAGGATTCACGCATCGAGCAAGTCATGCTGGTAGACGAGCGTGGCATCGTCGTCGCCGGCACCCGATCCGAGTCGATTGGCCGCTTTCCTTCGGCCTTCTCCGGCGCCGTCACGATCGATGAATCGACCCAAGCGCGCAGCATCTGGCGCAGTACCGATATCAAAAATGACGACCGTTTGCTCGGCGTCCTGGCGATCGAGCTGTCTGATGCCGCCTTGACCGCGGCTACCGCCGATACCAGGAAACTGGGAATCGGTATCGCGGTTAGCGGAATGTTCGTAATCGCCCTGGTTGGTTTGGCGGCGGGCGTATTGGTGACCCGGCGCCTGTCGGTAGTCACCGATGCCGCCCATCGATTTGCCGATGGCGATAAAGCGGTACGCACCGGCTTCCGCGGTAAGGACGAAATCAGCGACCTGGGGCAGACCTTCGATAAGATGGCGGACAGTTTGCAGGTCTCCGCCGACGAGGCAAAACAATTGATCGAGCAGCTTTCGGATAAGAATGCCGAACTCGAACAGTTTGCCTATACCGTGTCGCATGACCTGAAAAGTCCCCTGGTTACCGTACAAGGGCATATCGGGCTGTTGCGCAAAGACCTGCAGTCGGGCCAGACCGAACTGATCGAAAGAGACATGGATTTTATCGTTTCCGCAACCGATACGATGGGTCAACTGCTCGAGGACCTGCTCGAACTCTCGAGGGTGGGGCGGGTCGTCAATCAATCTGAAAAGGTTTCACTGACCGATATATTTTTATCGGTGGCCCATAGGATGAATTTTCAGATCACCGCGCACGGCGCCGATCTCAGGGTTCAGCCGCAAATGCCGCCGATTTATGTCGATCGACAACGCATGACCGAAGTAGCGCAGAACCTGCTGGAAAATGCACTCAAATTCAGCAGCAAATCAGGTTCGCCCGAAATTGAAATTACTGCGGCGGTGGAGGGTAATCGGGTTGTCTGCAGCGTGACCGATAACGGCATTGGTATCGAGCCCGAATTTCAGGAACAGATTTTCGGGCTCTTCAATCGGCTCAACCAGGCCTACGAGGGTACCGGGATCGGACTCGCGCTGGTAAAGCGCATCATCGAGGTACACGATGGCAGCGTCTGGGTGGAATCAAGCGGTAAAAATGACGGCGCGAAGTTCTGTTTTGCATTGCCCTTAGTCCAGCAGGCCGCCTGAGGCTATTTTGCCCGGCTTGGCTTGGCGCCGGCTAACATTTTGCGATCCTGTTATTTCTCCTCGGCCGCCATGCTCAAATCGAGTTCACGCTGTCTTTGCTGGCGCAGCATAATGTAACCGGCGATCAATACGCCGATCGCCACCACGAGTATGATGATGGTTGCCAGGGCGTTGATATCCGGTCGCAAGCCGAGCCTGATGCGCGAGTAGATCAGGATGGGGAGCGTAACCGCATCGGGGCCGGTGACGAAGCTGGCGATGATCAAATCGTCCAGCGACAGGGTAAACGCCAGCAGCCAGCCGGCCACCATGCCCGGTGCCAGCAGCGGCAGCGTGATATCGATTAGTACGCGTAGCGGTTTAGCGCCAAGATCCTGTGCCGCTTCTTCAAGGTCCTGTACCATCCCGGCCAGGCGGGACTGGATGATGACGGCGACGTAGGCCATCGAAAAAGTGATATGCGCGATCGTGATCGTGGTAAAGCCGCGTTCATCGGGCCAGCCGATAAATTCCTTGAGTGTAATGAATAGCAGCAGCAGCGACAGGCCGGTTATGACTTCGGGCATGACCAGCGGCGCCGAAATCATGCCGCTGAACAGGGTGCGTCCCCGGAAACGCCCAAAGCGCACCAGGGCGAGGCCGGCGAGCGTGCCCAACAGGGTCGCGAAGCATGCATTAACGGTGGCTATCTTGAAGCTCAGGGCGACCGCTTCCCAAACTTCCGGGCTGTCGAACAACACCCCGTACCACTTGGTTGAAAAGCCACCCCAGATCGCCACGATCTTCGACTTGTTGAACGAATAAATGATGAGCATGATCATCGGCACGTACAGGAAGGCTATGCCGAAACTCAGCGTGGACAGCAGAAAGATCGACCGTTTTCCGTTATTCACGAGCCTTGCGCTTCCTTGGCCTGAATATGCTGGTACAGCATCATCGGCAGCACCAGCAGCAGCAATAACGCAATCGCGACCGCGGAAGCGACCGGCCAGTCGACATTGGCATTGAATTCGTTGTACAGCACGCGACCTATCATCAACACGTTACCGCCACCGAGCAGATCGGGGATAACGTATTCCCCGGTGGCGGGTATAAACACCAGCAGCGAACCGGCCACGATACCGGGTACGGTCATCGGCAGGGTCACGGTAAAAAACGTCGTCGTCGGCCTGGCGCCGAGATCGGCGGCGGCTTCGAGCAATTCCCAGTCGAGCTTTTCCATGTTGGCGTACAGCGGCAGGATCATGAAAGGTACATAGGTGTAAACAATGCCGACATAGACCGCGAAGCTGCTATACAGCATGCGAATCGGTTCATCGATAATGCCGAGCGCGATCAGCAAGTCGTTAATCGTGCCCTGATCGGCAAGCAGCCCCATCCAGGCGTAGACACGCAGCAAAAACGAAGTCCAGAACGGCAGGATGATCAGCATTAACAGGATATGCTTGGTGGTACGACTGGAGCGCGCAATCGCGTAGGCAATGGGATACCCGAGCAACAGGCAGAGAATAGTCGATGCAACCGATATTTTGAGCGAATTCAGGTAGGTATTGACGTATAAATCGTCTTCCCACAGGTAGGCGAAGTTGTCGACTACGAGCCGGATATGCATGATGCCTTCGTCCACCCACTGGATCATCGGTGTAAACGGCGGACTGGCTACCGTGGTCTCGGCCATGCTGATCTTTAGGACGATGAAAAAAGGCGCCAGGAAAAAAATCAGCAGCCAGGCGAAAGGAACGAATAACACGAGACTGCGCCAATGATCCTGCGTCAGGCGGGTAAGCCGCTGCAGCAGGCTGGCCTTGGGAGCCGCGTCGGAGGTGGCGAGCTTTCCCCCCGGCGTGCTCATTTGGTCAGCACCACCGAGCTCGATGGCTCCCAGCTCAGGTACACTTCTTCATCCCAGTCGATCGGCGGATTGCCGTCTTTCGGGCGTAACTGGTTGGGCGAGGTTATTTCGACCAGATGCTCGTCCCCGACCTTGACGCGGTAAGTCGAAGTTCCGCCTAGATAACCAATATCATGCACCATGCCTTTGACCGTATTGGTGTTGCCATCGGTCGTTTGTTGCTTGGAGATCATGACTTTTTCGGGTCGCAGTGCCACCCATACCTTACTGCCCTCGGCGATAGACATGCCGTGATCGACGTAGAAGTTGCATTCGGGGTGCCGGCTTTCGATGATGACATGATCCTGGCCATTTTCGACGACGCGGCCCTCGAACATGTTGGCGTTGCCGATGAAGTTAGCGACCAGGCGCGAATTCGGGAATTCGTAGATTTCGGTAGGCGTGCCGATTTGCTGGAAGCGCCCGGCGTCCATGACCGCAATTCGCGTCGACAGCGTCATCGCTTCCTCCTGGTCATGGGTCACCACGACGAAGGTGACGCCGAGCTGCTCCTGGATATTGATCAACTCGTACTGGGTCTGTTCCCGCAGGCGTTTGTCGAGGGCGCCCAGGGGTTCGTCCAGCAGCAATACCTTGGGTTGTTTGACCAGCGCGCGCGCTAGCGCAACGCGCTGTTTTTGTCCGCCGGACAATTGATGCGGTTTGCGTTTGGCGAACTGGCTCAACTCGACCAGCGCCAGCATTTCCTGCACGCGTTGTTCGATCTCGGAAGCTGCGACGCCGTCGCGCCGCAAGCCGTAGCCGACGTTCTTGTCGACCGACATATGCGGAAATAACGCATAGGATTGGAACATCATGTTGACCGGGCGCTCGTAGGGCGGGACGTCATTCATATTGACGCCATCGATCAGAATACTACCGGAAGACGGGGTTTCGAAACCGGCGAGCATGCGTAACAGAGTCGATTTACCGCAACCCGATCCGCCGAGCAGGCAAAACAGTTCGCCCTTGTAAATTTCCAGATCGACGCTATCGACCGCGGTGAAGTCGCCGAATTGCTTGCTGACGCTTTGCACTTTAATGAAAGGCTCGGCCTCGGGGTCGAGCCAGGGCCGATCTTCGTATTCTGCCGCATTCACCTTATATCCCCCGTTATAGGCCAATGAAAAAACGGGCGACTATCGTCATCCCGAATAGCTGTCGCTAGTTGCCGGCCTTGAAGTTGGTCCAGGTCCTGGTGCGCAAGCGTTTGATTTTTGGGGGAAAAACTTCGAAAGTGTACATGGTCGATATTTGTGCCGCGGTCGGAAAAGCCGCCGGATTGCCGGTTACTTCCGGTTCGATCAGCGGGAATGCGTCCTTGTTGGCGGTGGCGTACCAGGTAAAATTACTATCGGCCGCGCCGACTTCCGGACGCATCATGTAATTCATGAACAGGTGCGCATTTTCGATATTTTTCGCATCTGCCGGTATTACCCAGGCGTCGACCCAGAGGTTCGAGACCGCGGGTAGATAAAAATCGAGCGTAACCCCGGTTTCGGCCTCGGCCGCCAGCGACATCGCCAGCAGACCATCGGGTCCGTAGGTAAACGCCACGCAAAATTCCTTTTCCGGCATCCGCTGGTATGCATAGTTATCGAATGTCTTGATGTAGGGGCGGATTTTTTTCAGCATGGCGGCGACTTTCTTGTAGTCGGCCCGATTGGTCGAATTCGGGTCCAGCCCAAGATACCCGAGCGCCAACGAAATGACATCGTCCGGTGAGTCGAGGAATGCGACACCGCATTTGGCCAGTTTCTCCATGTGTTGTGGATTGAAGATCATGTCGACATCGCCGATTGGAGCGCCGGGATAGGTTTTGAGCACCAGTTCCTTGTTATAGGTCACGCCGTGGGTGCCCCACATATAGGGCACCATATAATTGTGGCCGGGATCCCAATTGGTCCCGAGTTGTGCCATTACATCGGCGCTCATATGTTTGAAATTGGGTAGTTTGCTCTTGTCGATTTTCTTTAAAATATTACCCTGAAGCAGACGTGCAACCGACGAACCGGAATGTGATACGACATCGTAGCCGGAGTTTCCCGCGAGTAGCTTTGAGTCGATCGCTTCGACCGAGTCATAGGGCGTGAAGGTGACTTCGATGTCGTATTCCTTGGCAAAATTGTCGATCGTGTCTTCGGCCATGTATTCGGCCCAGTTACTGACGTTGAGCTTGCCGGCGGCCGATGCAAGCGTCGCGCCCGTCAGCAGGGCGGCGGCGGTTACACCGATAAGGCTGGTTTTATAGGCGGTGTTTTTGTTCATTTTCTCCTCCTCAGGAAATACTTTCTAGTTTTGAATGCCAAACTTATTTTTATTATTTCGTTCTGTATCGCAGCTTAGCGGCGATTGCAAGCCAAAAAGGTTAGTGCGGTCGAAAATTAGTCGTCATTGCGGCAATTTAACCTGATATTGGTGTCAAAATCGAGTTTTGTGATCACAATTATGCCGGATCATTGGATGAGCAATCGGGATACACGCTGTCGAGTAGTTCGTAGACGGCGTTAATCGCCCGTTCGCGTTTGAATCCCCCATTGCCGATTAAAAAATTTTGCCACAGTCCGTCGATCATGCCCTCCAGGCTAAGCGCCGCGGTTTGCGCGCTCAAACGGGTGCGATGTTGCGCTTCGATAGCGCTACACAGCGCCAGTAGTTTATCCGAAAAAGCCTGATCGTTAGCGCCGCAGACCTGCTTGTATTTCGGGCGCGAGCGCGACTCGCCCCAAAAAGCAAACCAGACGCTGATTTTTTTGCGATTGCATATTTTGGGCGCGAATGCGGCTCTGACAATTGCGCGTAACTGGCAATAGGGATCGTCGCCCGCCGCCGCCAGCTCTCGTTGCCAGTTTGCCTGGTATTCGTCGTTGAGGTGGTGCAGCGTCTGTTCGAGCAAAGCTTCCTTGCTTTGAAAGTGGAAAACCACGTTGCCTTGCGAGAGCCCGGCGCGGGCCGCAATTTTTGCCAGCGTGGTTTGCGATATCCCGAGCCTGTCGATGCACTCAATAGTGGCATCGATCAACTGGCGCTTGCGGAACTCGCTTTGCTGTTTGCGATTACGACTTGCGAAATTCTTTGCGGTAACGGTCGTCGGCAAGGTATCGGCCTTGTCCCAGAGATCCCCAAACCCTACAATTATTTGAGCAAATGGTCAATTAAAATATATATATTATTGAAATACTTGATAAAAAAACAAAAAATAAATATAATTTTCTTACTTTTCGCGCGCACTAAGGAAACCCTGATTTATTCAGAGCTTCCCTAATTTGAGGGACTGAGCATGAGTACGGCAGCAGATTTGAAACAGAGCGATAACTTGTTCATTCATCCCTGGGACGATTTCGTCAAGCTGGGCGGGCATCGGCGTACTTTGCTGAACAAGGGCGAGGGTGTTTACGTCTACGATAGCGAAGGCCATCGTTTGCTCGATGCACCTGCCGGGATGTGGTGCGTGAACATCGGGCACGGCAGAGAAGAAATGGCCAGGGCGGTATACGATCAGATCATGGCACTAACTTATGTTTCTCCCTGGTCGATGACCACCGGTCCCGCAGCCGAATTCGCGGCGTTGCTCGCCGCGCAGTCGCCGGGCGATTTGAATCACGTGTTCTTTACCACCGGCGGTTCGACCGCGGTCGACTCGGCGTTGCGTTTCGTGCAATTCTATAACAATTTGCGCGGCCAGCCGAACAAGAAACAGATTATCGCGCAACAGCGGGGTTATCACGGCAGCACTTATCTCGGCGGCAGCGTCTCGGGCAAAGAGCGCGACAAGAACAACCTCGAGATCGAGTCCCATCTAGTTCATCATATCGATGCGCCGCATCCGTTATTGAAACCCGAAGCCATGTCGGAAGCAGCTTTTCTCGATCGATGTATCGCCAAGCTCGAAACCAAGATTAGCGAAATCGGAGCGGATAATTGCGCGGTGTTCGTGGCCGAACCGATACTGGCTTCCGGCGGCGTGATCGTGCCGCCGGCAGGATACCATCGACGCTGTCTCGAGGTTTGTCGTAAGCACGACATGTTGTACCTATCGGATGAAGTGGTGACTGCATTCGGACGCCTCGGCCATTGCTTTGCCTCCGAGGATGTTTTCGGCATCCTGCCCGACATTATTACCACCGCCAAGGGATTGACTTCGGGTTATATTCCGATGGGTGCCTTCCTGGTGTCCGATCGGCTGGTCGAAGAAATCAAGGTTAATGGTGGCGATTCGGCGGTATTTTCGAATGGGTTCACCTATTCGGGTCATCCGGTGGCCGCCGCTGCCGGCATCAAGAACCTGGAAATCATGCAACGCGAAAAACTGTTTGAACGGGCGCGGGAAACCGGGCCTTATCTGCAGCAACAAATGCAGAGCTTGCGCGACATTCCGATAGTGCGCGATGTGCGCGGCGAGGGATTGATGGCCTGCGTCGAATGCGCGCTTGAGCCGGGCGATGACGATCTTGTGCAAGATTACGAAATCGGTAAGCTGATAGACAAGCACTGCCAGCGGCTGGGGTTGATTGTCAGGCCGCTGGTCAATATGTGCGTCATGTCGCCGCCGCTGACGATAACGCCTGCGCAGATCGACGACATGGTCTCCATGCTGCGGCAGGGAATCTTACTGGCGCTGCAAGAGATTGAGTCGGCCGAGACAGAAGCGATCGATGCGCGGCGAAAACACCCGTCCCCAGTCGCCTGAGTCGGCCCGCTGCAGTGATGAAATTTTTATCCGCATCCGCAAAGGAAAAATCCAGCCAGGCAGGATCTCGCGGCGGATTACCCGCCTGGACTTATAACAACGGCGAGTTGACCCAACTTGAAATCGAGCAGCTGTTTTTGTGCAACTGGATGTTTGTTGCGCATGTGTCCGATATCCCGGCTTGCGGCGACTATCAGTGTTTTGCCCTAGGCAACGAACGTGCGGTCGTGGTGCGGGACGAACAGGGCCGGCTGCGAGCGTTTCACAACCTGTGCCGCCACCGCGCATCGCGTATCGTCGCCGATGACAAGGGGCATTGCGGTAAGGCCTTCGTCTGCCCGTTCCACGGTTGGTCTTACCACCTTGATGGTTCACTGAAAAATATTCCCAGGGCCGACAGCTTTGCGCAACTCGAGCGTCACGAATTTAGCCTCAAGACAATCGATTGCGAAGTATGGCAGGGCATGATTTTCGTACGCTTCGGCGGCGACGGCCCATCGGTTGCCGAATTGTTCGCCGCAGCCGCGGCGGAAATCGGTCTTTATCGGATCGATGAAATGCAGCCATTCGACGAAGCTTACCGGTATCAATTTGATCTCGATTGGAAGGCTGTACTCGACATCGATAACGAGGGTTACCATATACCCGTGGGTCATCCCGAGTTGTTTGACCTGGTGGGTGCGAGCTATACCGACCAGCAGCTGGAAGGCGGCTTGAATCGTGCCTTCGGCGTCATAGATAAGCGTCGACACCGGATTCAGCGCAACCGCGACTATGTCGCTGCATTGCCGCGCAAAAGCTATTTGCCGGACTCGCATAAGAACCTGTGGATATACTGGGGTATGTTTCCGGGTTTCGTGCTGACGCTGTTCCCGGACCAGATCGAGATTTACCAGATTTTTCCAAACGGCAATCAGCAAACCGTGATGCTTGGCGCAACTTATGCCTTAGCCGACGATCGCCCCGCCATGCAGCGGGCGCGGGCGCTAAATCGCGAAATCAACATGGGCGTCGGTGAAGAAGATATTAGGCTGATCCAGTGGGCTGCCGAAGGCATGCGATCGCAGGCGTTTGACGGTCTTTTATTGTCCGACTTGGAACTGGGCGTGGCTTCGTTTCATAAGCGGCTGCGCAGGCTGTTGCCGGTTGTTACGCTGACGCAGGCACCGCCAGGCGGACGCTTGCGCGAAATCAATGCACGGATGCAAAAGCAGGGCGGTGTGACGGCGGTTGGCTGACCCGCATTTTGTACCTCGAAGCCAGATTCTATTATATTCCGCTGTTGCTGTTACTGATTTATATCTTGTCAGCCTGGATCTGGAAAAAGATTTCCGCTCCGGGGGACTCTGGAATACGAGTGTGGTTGTTAAATGGGACGCGACTCCAAGTACGATATGCTGTTTGAGCCGATAAAAATCGGTCCGGTTACGGCGCCGAATCGTTTCTATCAAGTGCCGCATTGTAATGTGCTGGGACATGCGCGCCCGCGGGCCGAGGCCGCGAACCGCGCAGTCAAGGCCGAGGGTGGTTGGGGCGTCGTTTGCACTCAAGAAGTCGAGATTCATCCTAGCGCCGATGTCACACCCTATCTCGAGGGCCGACTCTGGGACGACCGCGATATCCCGCAGCATCGCCTGATGACCGATGCGGTACACGAGCATGGCGCGCTCGCCGGAATCGAACTCTGTTACAACGGTTTTCACGCCTCCAACCTCTACAGCCGCATTGCGCCTATGGCGCCGAGCGCCGCCCCGGTCCACGGGATAAACCCGATTCAGGCACGCGCTATGAGCAAACGTGATATCGCCGCTGTGCGGCGCTGGCACGTCGAGGCGGCCAAGCGGTCGCGGCAAGCGGGATACGATATCGTTTACGTCTATGCCGGACACGACATGACTCTGTTACAGCATTTTCTCAAGCCCCAGTACAATCGGCGCAGCGACGAGTATGGCGGTAGCCTGGAAAACCGGGTTCGATTCACCCGGGAAGTGCTGCTCGACGTCAAGGAAGCGGTTGGCCACGACTGCGCGGTCGCGTTTCGCTTCGCCACCGACGAGTTGATGGGGCCGGACGGATTGCAGGCCGAATCGGAGGGACGCGACATCGTCGCGATGCTGGCCGAGATCCCGGATCTGTGGGATGTGAACATCAGCGACTGGGTGAATGACTCATCGAGCGCGCGTTTCGAACCGAACGAAGGCTACCAGGAGGTTTACACCGCGTTTGTCAAAACCTTGACCAGCAAGCCGGTTGTCGGGGTCGGTCGTTTCACTTCCGCCGATGCGATGTTGTCGCAGATCAAGCGCGGCGTACTCGATTTGATCGGCGCCGCGCGGCCGTCGATTGCCGATCCGTTTTTGCCGCGCAAGATCGATGAGGGTCGGATTGACGAGATTCGCGAATGTATCGGCTGCAATATCTGCGTGGCGCATGATAATTTGGTGGCGCCGATCCGCTGCACGCAAAATCCCACCCAGGGCGAGGAATGGAAACAGGGTTGGCATCCGGAACGCATCGACGCCGCGGTCAGCGAAGACGCAGTGCTGGTCGTCGGTGCCGGCCCGGCCGGTCTCGAATCTGCGCTACAGCTTGCCAATCGCGGTTATGCGGTAACCCTGGCGGAGTCCGCGCCGGCGCTGGGCGGCAGAATATCGCGCGAAAGCGCACTGCCCGGGATGTCGAGCTACGCGCGCGTGCGTGATTACCGGGAGCAATTGCTGCGGCAAAAACCCAATGTGGAAATATACTTGGATAACCGCCTCACCGCCGATGATGTAGTCGCGCTCGAAATACCACATGTGTTGCTGGCGACGGGATCGTCCTGGCGTCGCGATGGGACCGGTCGCCAACATGCGACTTCGCCAGCGGGTATTGCAGGAATAAACGTTTTTACCCCGGACGATATTATGAACGGGGCAAAGCTCCACGGCCGGGTATTGATTTACGACGATGATCACTACTACATGGGCAGCACCCTGGCCGAGTTTTGCCGTAATCAGGGCCACGAGGTTTGTCTGCTGACGCCGCAGTCCTGCGTCTCGATGTGGTCCGAAAATACGCTGGAACAGGGCAAGATTCAGGCGCGGGTATTGTCGCTGGGAATCGAGCTTATCGTCTCGCACCGGCTGGTCGAACTGGTCGCCGGTGAAGCCAGGATTGCTAACGTTTACAGCGCACAATTTGAACAAAAGCTGACCTTCGATAGCCTGGTGACGGTGACATCGCGGGCGCCGCAAGACGAACTTTATCGGGCGCTGTTGCCGCTAGAAGAACGCTTCAAAACCTTGCGTGCGATCGGTGATTGCAACGCTCCCGGCACGGTCGCGGCGGCGGTATACGATGGCCACGCGGCGGCGCGATACCTCGAATCGGAACAGGATATTTATGCGCCGCTGTTCGCGCGTGAAATGCCTGCTTTCGATTAACCCGCATGTCTCACCGATATTCTGCTGCGGACATCGCCAAGCGCACCGGGTTCGACCACCCGCTTAATGCAGTGTCAACCCGCCATAGAATTAACCCTGAGTTAATTTTTCAGATTGTCGCCGAGCAGATAAAGCATCTCCAGGCCGAGGGTGGCGCCGGCCAGCGAAGTGATTTCGGCATGGTCATAAGCAGGTGCGACCTCGACCAGGTCCATGCCGACCAGGTTTACACCCCGCAAACCGCGGATGATCTTGAGCGCCCGATCCGAAGTCAAACCGCCCGCCACCGGGGTTCCGGTGCCGGGTGCGTAGGCCGGGTCGAGGCAGTCGATATCGAAAGTCAGATAACAGGGGCTGTCGCCGATACGTTGTCGAACGCGTTCGACGATGGATTCGACCGGGATATCATTAGCCACCGCCGCGCTGATCACTTCAAATTCGTGCCGACTCTCGGTGTACTCGGTGCGAATCCCGATCTGAATGCTCTTGTCGGCGTCGATTAAGCCCTCTCTCGGCGCGTGATAAAACATGCAGCCGTGGTTATAGATCGCGGCTTTTTCCTCATAGGTATCGGTATGCGCGTCGAAGTGAATCAGCGCTAGTTTGCCGAAATGCTTGTGGTGTACGCGCAGCAGCGGCAGCGTGACGAAATGATCGCCGCCAAAACTGAGAATGGTTTTGCCGGCGGCCAGCAGCTTGCCGAAATGGTTCTCCACCGCTTCGAATAAGGCGTCATGGTTACCGGTGGCAAATTCCAGGTCGCCGTAGT
>Ga0136654_1000115_pt1 | contig 25914 bp, 26 predicted proteins | sample InaspJWI70metaG_FD_94865 | JGI IMG/M metagenome (GOLD analysis project Ga0136654, IMG submission 94865) | Marine gutless worms symbiont microbial communities from Oahu, Hawaii - Inanidrilus sp. 1 OAHU.JWI-70 metaG (version 2) | ecosystem: Host-associated > Annelida > Digestive system >... | reverse complement strand
GCCTACACCGAGAGCCAGCAACGCGCTTATCACGAGCCCTACATGAAGCTGAATCCGGGCATTAAGATCGTCAACGACGATTCAGCCTCCGAGGGTTCTTCGAAACTAAGAGCGCAGGTAGAAGCCGGCAATGTCACCTGGGACTTACTGGATGCGGAAGCGCCCAGCGCGATTACCCTGTGTGACGAAGGCCTGGTCGAGGAAATCGATCATGACGTCCAACTGGCCGCCGCGCCCGACGGAACCCTGGCCAGCGTCGATTTCGGTAAAGCGATCGTATCGCCTTGTTTTATCCCGCAAATCGCCTATTCCACCGTGTTCGGCTACCGTCATGACAAACTCAAAAACCAGCCCACCAAGATGGCGGACGTGTTTAACCTGAAAAAATTCCCGGGTAAGCGCGCGCTGGAAAAACGTCCGGACCCGAATGTCGAATGGGCGCTGATCGCCGACGGCGTCGCGCCTGAAGACGTTTACGATGTGCTGGATACCGAGGCCGGCATCAAGCGGGCCTTCGCCAAACTCGACACTATTAAGGATCAAGTCATCTGGTGGACCAAGGGATCGCAACCCATGCAATTGCTGGCTGACGGCGAAGTCGTTTTCGGCACCGGATACAACGGCCGGCTGTTCAAGGCGATCGAAGTCGACAAGCAGCCGATCAAGATGCTGTGGGACGGCCAGGCGATTCAGCTCGACGGCTGGGTGGTGCCCAAGGGTGCTCCCAACAAAGACGAAGTCATGAAGTATCTGCGTTTTGCGACCGATACCCAACGGCTGGCCGACCAGGCAAAGTATATTTCTTACGGTCCGTTACGCGCCTCTTCGGCACCGATGGTGGGCAAGCATGCCGACCTGGGCATCGAAATGGGACCGCATATGCCGACCGCGCCGGAAAATATGAAGGGCGCTTTTTTCTATGACTTTGAATGGTGGGCGGATCACAAGGAAGAAATGACCGAGCGCTTTGAAGCATGGCTTGCCAAAGGCTAGGCGTCAGATAGATCGACAACCTGCTCCGGGATTCCACCAGGGAATCCCGGAGCAACCGACAGGTGGAACGAAAACATGGTAGATACTGCGGCGGAAAACCAGGCAGTTACCGACGATTTGATAACAACCGCTGATGGCGTTCCATTAAAAGTAAGTCTAAAACGGGCGCTTTGGCAGCGTAAAAAGACTGCATTGCTCTTGGTCGCCCCGCTGTTTTTATTCATCCTCATCACCTTCATGATACCGATCTTCGACATGCTGATTCGCAGTGTCGACAACAGCATCGTCGAGACTGAAATTCCGGGTGTCGTCAAAGAGATAGCAAACTGGGATCTCGATTCCGAGGAAATACCCGGTGAGGCAACCTTCCAGGCATTGTTCAAAGACTTCAAGTCCGGCGCCGAGCAAAAGACCATCAGCCGCCTGGGCCGGCGCCTCAATTACGAATTATCGGGCATGTCCAGCCTGTTCAGAAAAACCGCGCGCAAGATCAAAAAACTGGAAACCCCGGAATCGGCGCAAGCCGCAATGATTAAAATTGACAAGAAATGGGGCCAACTCAAGACCTGGCAGCTAATCAAACGCGAGAGCAGCGCGTTCACCAGTTCCTATATCCTGGCCGCGCTCGATGCCAAAAAGAATACCGACGGCTCGGTTTCGATGAAGCCTGAAGAAGCGCAGATTTATTTAACTTTATTCTGGCGCACCATCAAACTGAGCATCATGATAACCGTGCTGACGATAATACTGGGTTATCCGATCGCCTTTTTGATGGCCACGGTAAAAACCAAAACCAGTAATTTATTAATCATCCTGGTACTACTACCTTTCTGGACTTCGCTACTGGTCAGAACTTCGGCCTGGATCGCGCTATTGCAAAAGGAAGGGGTTATCAACGATATCTTGGTCGGCATCGGCATTCTGGATGATAATAACCGGCTGGCGATGATCCATAACGAGTACGGTACGGTTATCGCCATGACCCATATCCTGCTGCCTTTTATGGTATTGCCGTTATTCAGCGTAATGAAAACGATTCCACCGAGTTACATGCGCGCGGCGCGATCGATGGGCGCTAGCTCTTTTACCGCCTTCCGGCGAGTCTACCTGCCAAATACCATCGCTGGAATCGGCGCGGGAGGAATACTGGTCTTCATTATCGCGATCGGCTACTACATCACCCCGGCGCTGGTCGGCGGCACCAAGGGCACTTTGATCAGCAATTTTATCGCGCATCATATTTCAACTTCGCTGAACTGGGGCCTGGGCGCGGCGCTTGGAACCATCCTGCTTTTGCTGGTACTGGCCTTGTATATTCTTTACGACAAGGTAGTCGGCATCAACAATATGAAACTGGGGTAGACCGATGGCACTGCCGATACACGCCACCCTGCCGGAACGTATCTGGCACTACTGCTTTATTATTATCTGCGTATCGATATTCGTATTTCTGATTTTTCCAATTCTGGTAATACTCCCGCTGTCGTTCAATCAGCAACCCTACTTTTCGTTCACCACCGAAATGCTGCAGTTGCAACCCGAAGCCTACTCCACCAAGTGGTACCAGGAATTTTTCAGCAGCCTGAACTGGCAGGGCGCGGTCAAGAACAGTTTTATCATCGCAATCTTCTCGACCATTATTTCCACCTTCCTCGGCACCCTGGCGGCGCTGGGCCTGAGCCGCGCCGATTTTCCGTTCAGAACGACGGTAATGGGCTTACTGATCTCGCCGATGATAGTGCCGCTGATCATTTCCGCGGCGGGCATGTTTTTCTTTTACTCGAGAATCGGTTTACAGGGTACCCATATCGGCGTCATTTTGGCCCATGCCGCGTTGGCGACGCCATTCGTGGTGATTACGGTTACCGCGACCCTGACCGGGTTTGATCACAGCCTGACCCGCGCGGCTGCCAGCCTGGGATCTTCGCCGACGCATACCTTCTTCCACGTCACGGTGCCGTTGATAACCCCCGGGGTAATATCCGGAGCCTTATTTGCATTTATTACCTCATTCGACGAAGTCGTGGTCGTACTGTTTGTCGGCAGTTACAAACAAAGGACGATTCCCTGGCAAATGTTTTCCGGCATCAGGGAAGAAATCAGTCCAACCATTATGGCGGTGGCCACCATACTGATTATCGTTTCGGTCGCCTTGCTGGTATTCCTGGAACTGCTGCGGCGCCGTACCGAACGCTTACGCGGAATTACCCCTCACTAGCCGGTGATCTTTTTGCCGGAGTTAATCGGACAGTGAAAAATCCGTCTGGTGGACCACACCGGCGCTAACCAGCTCGTCGATCTCCGGCCACCACATTTCTTCCGGGGAATAAACAAAAACCTTATCGAGAAATTCGGCAGAAACTCCCTGGCGCGCGAAGATCGCGATGTCCTTGGCCTGTTCATTTTCGATATCGATGGAAGGGATCAGACTATAAGTCTTGTATTGATGAAAACCAAGCCTCGCATGGGGTACCCAGGGTACGTAATTCGCCGGCGACGAAGGCAGTCGTGCATGACGACAGGCATTGATCGAGGGTATAGGTCCGTAAGCCGTTTTCACCAATCAGCCGCGCCAGCCCCCTGCCTTCGTATATCTGGCCGCCTTCGCTGTCGAGAATAATCCCGGTTACCTGCGGATTGCGCTCGATCAAGTCCGCAAGCTTACTAGTGATGCCAATCTCAAACGGGCCGCGCAAATGAATCAGTGATCCTTGCCCGATCAAATCGAGCGAGTATCCGGGTTCCGGCGAAATTACTTTCTCGACCAGCAGGTTACGTTTGTAAATCTGCAGCGACTGGAATGTTTCTATTGTCGTAAGCAAGATTACGGCCAGGCTAATTACCACGCCCACTTGCGCCGCGCTCGCCCACAGCCGTCCGCTATCCGACTTGATACGTAGACCGCAGCTGCGCAGAACGCCAACCGCCTGCCAGGGGTAAATGACCAGTTTGACGACTAGGGAGTAAACGATAACCGCGCCCGTTACCGCCAATTCCTGTTCGATAAAAGGAGGGAACATCAATCGTTCCAGCAACCCTAGAATAATCATTAAAACTACCAGGTTTATCCAAAAGGCCTGTGCCAGCGGTAACTCTCCGCGCCAATGTTTTATCAGGTAATCGGGTAGCAAGGTTTTCACAAGTAGTTTTAAATTCGGGGTAGAATCAGCCTAACATACGTCTATCGGGCGAGCCCGTATATCTCACCGATTTCCTGCTGCGGACGCCGCTAAGCGCCCTGTAGCGGGATACCCCGGTGTGCAAATGCCCACCGGGTTGTGCATCCCGCCACAGCGTCTTGGCGATGCCCTCGCGACGTAAAACGGTGAGATATACGGGCTAATTGCAGTCATTTATACTACAAGAAATATGAATCGGGCATGGACAAATATGGCGAGCATGAGACTGATTCGGTTGCTGCTAGCGGCGGCCGTCAGTGTTGCATCGATTGCGAATCTTCGGGCGGAAGTGAACTTTACTTCCTGGGGCGGTAACTACGAGAATTCGCAACAAAAAGCCTATGTAGACACCTGGGATCAGGGTTCCGTCAATTTTCTAAAATACAGCGGCGGCCTGGATCAGATCAGACTTCATGTCAATTCCGGAAACGTCACCTGGGATGTCGTCGATGTCCTGCCGCACGATGCCCGCATCGGCTGCGACGAAGGTCTTTTCGAGGAACTTGATCGCGATATTTTCGAGCCGGCGCCGGACGGTACCGCGATGGATGACGACATTATGGTGCAGGTTCCCAACGATTGCGTGGTCCCGCAAGTGTTTTGGTCGTATGTCTATTTTTACAAGGAGGGCGCCTTCAAGGGCGTACAGCCGACCTCGATCGTCGACTTTTTCGATACCGAAAAATTTCCCGGTAAACGCGGGATTCACATTCTGCCGAATGCGCTGATTGAAATGGCGCTGGTGGCCGACGGCGTTGCCATCAGGGACGTCTACAAGGTCATGAGCACCGACGCCGGCATCGATCGCGCCTTTGCCAAGCTGGACAGTATCAAGGACCATGCCGTGTTCTGGAACTACGGCGATGAACCACTAGAGCTGGTCAGGTCGGGGGATGTATCGATGTCGATCGCCTATAGCGGCCGGGTCGGTGCAGCGGTTTTATCGCAAAACGAAAACTTCGTCACGATCTGGGATGGACAGGTACTCGAAGAAGAATGGCTGGTGTTGCTCAAAGACGCGCCCAATTCGGAGGAAGCCAAACGTTTCCTGATTCATGCTTCGGCGCCGGCGCAACAGGCGCGACAGGCCAAGTACATCACCTATGGCCCGATGCGGGCCTCGGCATTCGATATTATGCGCGCGGGCGAACCCTGGTTCCACAATGGCAAAGACATTATGGGGCATATGCCTAACCGTCCCGAAGTCATGCCGCGCACCATCGTCGCCAATCCCGAATGGTGGCGCGACTACGGCATCGCCGTGGACGAGCGCTACGCCGCCTGGATGAGTTCCTACTAGCCCTGCAAGCGCGCTCGATAGCCTGTAGCTGCGAGCAGTATTTAAGCTCGGCCGGCCGCAGCTAGTTTATCGGCTGCGCGGGCGTAGTAGTCAGCAACAGTTGGCCATGGCCGAAAAACTCGATCGAATTCGATTCTATGCGCTTGCTGATTGCATCGAAATCCCCCTCGAGCAATATCAGGCCGTTATCGAGCCGGTTACCGGGGAAGCTTAACTGAGCGTTGTCGCTGGCATCCGCGTTCATGGCTTGTTCGCCGCAGGGCGGTTGCACCGTAAAACTGAAATGCCTGCTGCGCCGATGGCACTGACATAAACAGGCCCGCGCCGAAAAATGATTCGACCTGCGCTCGCTGGGCAATAGCTGGATCAACTGGGCTTCGGCGGTGCGGGAAAACAGATATACCTGGGCAGCGGACTCGAGCGATAGCAGGCTGCCGGGGGAAAACAGCAGGCAAACAAAAGCGGCATATATACGCCTTATTCTATTGTAGTCTCTGACACGGTATATAACAGACCGACGATCCGGCCCTTTTTGAAAATAAATTTCGATGCGGGCGGTTACCAGCCCTTCTCGCCAGATATTTTTGTTAGACTGCGGCCTACCAGCCCTGATGGAAATATTTTGCTCACCACGCTTTACGCGATCACTCCGATCTTTCTGATTATTGCCACCGGTCACCTGCTATTCAGGTTTCGCGTGGTCGGCGAATCGGTCTGGTCCGCGATCGAACACATCTGTTTTTACCTGTTGCTGCCCGCGCTCATCATCCGCACACTCAGCCGCGCCAACTTGTTAAGCGTACCGGTAGTCGACTTCATGACGGTGCTGGTGGTCGCGATCCTGGGCATGTCGCTATTATTGATTATCACGCATTGGTTATTCAGAAAACGCTTCCCGCAAAGCGGGCCCAGTTTCAGCAGCCTGTTTCAGGGTGCGACGCGCTTCCACGGATTCGTCGCGATCGCGGTAATCGGTCCGCTTTATGGCGACGCCGGCATCGCCCTCGGCGCGCTGGCGCTCGCGATCATGGTGCCGCTGCTCAACGTCACTTCGGTTATCGTGCTATCGATTTACGGCCATAACGATGTCAAACCCGCGGCCTCGGCCGTGGTCAAGAAAATCCTGACCAATCCACTCATCATCGCCTGCGTTATCGGGCTGTTGTTCAACTGGCTGGGAGTTCACGATATCCTGTTCGAAACGATCGAAATCATCGGCGCCGGAGGCCTCGGGCTGGCGCTGTTGGCGGTCGGTTCCGGCATGAAATTCGGTCATGCGGCGCGCTACAAGCTGCTGCTGACGGTCGGCGTTTTAACCCGCCTGATCGGCATGCCGGTCATCATCATTGCGATGTCCTGGTTGATCGGGCTCGAGGGTCTGGCGCGCAGCGTCGCAATTATTGCGGGCGCGGTGCCGACCGCGGCCTCGGCCTATGTGATGGCGCGTAAAATGGGAGGTAACGCCGAGTTGATGTCGAGTATCGTCACCTTCCAGGTCATCGTCGCTTTTTTTACTCTGCCGCTGTTTATCTACATTGCCGAACGGCTTTGAAGGGAGCTAGCCACCACGCCGGATATCAAATAATTCTGGATCGGAGTAAATACCCCGATTCATTTTTCTCCGATCCAGAATTAAACGATTTCGTAGCAACCGCCGCAGTGGCAATCGGCGCGACTGTGGCGGAGCGACGGGTTGGGCAATCCAGACGCAACTCATCCGGGCGGCAACAGTACGAAATTACCGAAATGTTCTTTCTTGAGGAATTCCTGCTGCGCGGCGGCAATTTCATCGAGCGCAAAGGTTTTTGCCAGCAGCGGCATGATCTCGCCGCTTTCGATGTAACGGATCAAGTTAGGAAAGACCGGCTCGTCCCATGCGGTACAGCCAATCATGTTCAAATCCTTTAGATAAAAATCACGCATATCAAGACTAACCAGTGGCCCCGCGATTGCGCCGGATGAGGCATAGCGGCCGCCGCGCCGCAGCAATTGCATAAGCGACCCAAAACCCGGGCCCGCGACATTATCGATGATCACATCGACGCTGGCCGCGCCCAGCTCGCCAACCAGGTTGGTATCGCGCGCAATAATGCAGTCGACGCCGATTTTTGTCAGCGCCTCGATTTTGGAGCGGCCGACCACCGCCGTGACCCGCGCGCCGCGGCGCTTGGCCAACTGCACCGTAGCGGAACCGACCCCGCCGGAAGCACCGGTTACCAGCACATGGTCGCGGGCGCCGACCGCGGCGCGATGCACCATGTTTTCGGCGGTGCCATAAGCGCAGGGCATGGTGGCGAGTTCGGCATCGCTCCAGTCGCAGTCAACGGCGAATACCTCGCTCGCAGGAACCTTTACATATTGGGCGAAAGCGCCGTCGAAATCCGACGCCATCCAGATAGTCTCCCGCGAATCGAAGCCTTGCAGGCGCATACAGGCACGCACCAACACGCGCCGCCCGATCCAGGCACCACCGACATCCGCAGCCTGGTCTAAGACCTCGCCGCAGCAATCGGTTCCCTGGATAAACGGGAATGGGGTGGTATCGTTCCAGCCGCCGTCCGCGACGGCGGTATTTTGCCCCGCGGCCGCGGCGGTCTGCTCGGTGCCGTCGCTTACCGCGGACGAATACCAGCCGAGACGCGTATTGATCTCGGTATTATTGACTCCGGCGGCGAGCACTCTTAGCAATAGTTCGCCGGGTCCGGCCCGGGGCCGCGGCACTTCTCGATAATCGAGCCTATCGTAGCCGCCATTACCGCTGGTCACGACCGCTTGCATCGATTGTTGGCCGGCGCGCAAGATGAAACGCTCCGGATCAATGGACTTTAAATAGCTTAAATTTGGCATTCGTCCGACCTAATACCGGCAGCATAGCCGCCGACTGTAGAAAAGTCGAACCGCGGGCTCATGAACCCGGCAAGTCTCCTTGCGGCAAAGGACTTCAAATTCCAGCGCAATTATCCTGTCTTACCAACCGGGATTATTCAGATGACCGGAGACAGATTATGGAAATTCATCTCGGCAGATACCTTTTCAGCCAGCGCGATATCTATTTTTTCGAAGCTGATCAAGATGGGGAATACAGCGACAAGACGGTTACCGGATCATTGTATCGAGGAGCACGCAAATCCCTCGCCAGAGGCGGTAGCCGATTGTCGTCCAAGCCAGCGCTGGATATGATAGCCACCGTGGCCCTGGATCCGGACTACTGCATCGGCAAAATAAATGCGCATAGCTGAACGACGAATGCAGGCTGTTGCTCGACGCGGTGTTCGTCGACGGCTTCGCCGACCGGGAAAAAAACCAACGCCGCGACCCGATGGCCTGGCGTTCCACCGCGCGCTGCCACGACTCACCTGGATTTGCTTGCTTCCCAACGGTAGCAGCTGGAGCGGCGCTTTCGTGCAACGCTTCGCCCCGCTGCGGTATAACCATCGCCGTGCCGTCATTCCGAGATCCCCGCTTACACCGGTAGAACTGTGTATCGGGCGACGGGAGAGCTTAACGACGATTTACCGGCACTTCGTAACCCGGCTCCTCGGGTTCGTCGTCGACCATCTCCGGCGGAAAACCAGGCGCCAGAATTTCAACCCCGACCTGTTGTTCGAGCCGCTTAATGATATTCGGCGACAGTTCGCGCGGCCCGAATAGTTCCTGCCCCTGTTGAAAAATCCGCTCCAGCAAAGGCGCTAGCTCGAGCTCGATGCCACCGCGTTTGGCGACTTCGTGAAACAGGCCGATATCCTTGCATACCAGATCCATGGTAAAGCTAATATCGCGACTACCGTTGAGAATGACTTGACTCTCGGTTTCATGCACGAATGAATTGCCCGACGAAATTCGAATCGCTTCATAGGTTGTATTCAAATCCATACCGGCGATCTTGGAGGTCACTAGGGCTTCACACAGACTCAGCAAATTTGCGCTCGCGAGGTAGTTCGTGACCACCTTCAACACCGAGGCGGAACCCAGATCGCCGGTATGCAAAATTCGACGCCCCATCGTGGTCAGCAATGGCAACATGGTTTCGAAAGTTGCGCGCTCGCAGCCGGCAAAGATCGCGATGTTGCCGCTTGCTGCACGGTGGCAGCCACCGGAAACCGGGCAATCCACGGCGGCGGCGCCGATCGCTTCGACCTTGTCACCCAGACGCAGTACTTCATCCTTGTCGGTGGTACTCATTTCCGCCCAGATTTTCCCCGGCGAGAGGCCCGCGAGAATACCATCCGCGGCCTCCATTACCGCCGCGCACGCGGCCGGACTGGGCAAACAGGTAATTACCACATCGACGCTGTGCGCCATAACCTGCGGGCTCTCGGCCCATTTGGCGCCGGCATCGAGAAGCGGCTGTGCGACGGCTTTATCCAGGTCTCTAACGGTTAAATCCACGGCATTACGCAACAGGCTAGCGGCAAGTTTGCCGCCGACGTTGCCAAGGCCGATAAAACCAACTTTGAGCATGACTCTCCTCCAGCGCGGATATTAAACTGCGCCGCATTCTACGCCCCATTTCCAATTCCGGTAAACAAGATTATCCGGCGGCGGCAATTGCTAAAACCGATACTGGATTTAGGCGCCGGGCGTCTTTATACTCGCGCAGCGTTGCTACTCTACTTTCACGTTCGAGACCTGTCTGATGGCCAAACTTACAACTGTGTACTGGCGCGATATACCGGCCCAGGTGATCGCCAAGGAACGCCGCGCTACCGCCAAACTAGTGCTCAGCGAACGCTTCGCGGAAGCGATCGACAAGGCCGCCATGCGCGCCAAGATGGCGGGTACCGATGCCTACCTGGAACAATGGCGGCGCGAAGATGTTGCCTGCGGCCGCGACCTGCAGGCGGTGGTCGACGCTGCCGCTGCAGCACTGGAACAGGCTTACGACGAGACGCGCCTCCAAATGCTAATCAACAGCGGCGGATTGGAAGGTTGACGTTTTTAGCCTAACGGCGCGATCAGATCCGGACCCTCGTTGCGCGAGTTGCCGACCGACGTGTCGACCGCGTAGAATTCGTAGTCCGGCGCGCTGTCGCGCATTAGGCGATCGGCTGCTTCGGTATTATCGTTCGAGCAATCGAGCCAGGTTTCGTAATCCGGCGCTGCGATAGTTACCGGCATGCGCTGGGACAGTTGACTCATCGACCCCTTTGCCGCGGTTGTAATGACCGCGCAAGACTGGATCTCATTGCCTTCGGCATCCTGCCAATGCTCCCCGATCCCTGCCATTGAAAACAGCCGGTGATCGATATGACAGCAGTAGGGTTGCTTACGCCCGTTTTCGAGCCGCCATTCATAGAATCCATTGGCCGGAATCAGGCAGCGGCGGCGCTTGTAGGCATTGCGAAACGACGGTTTCTCGGCGACGGTTTCGGCGCGCGCGTTGAACATGCGGTTTCCCATGGTTACGTCCTTGGCCCAGGACGGGATCAAGCCCCAACGGTAAAGATCGAATTTTGCGCCGCCGTAGGCCAGTACCGGTGTGGTCGGGGCGATATTGTAACGCGCGCTGAACAGATCGGGCGGCGGCGCATTATAGTGTTCGATGATATCGCCGGCTTTGGCATCTAGAAAAAAACGTCCGCACATGGCGCCCCCTGAATCAACTGTAAAATCTGCGCGAAAGCAGCATAATAGCGCAGTTTCATCGAGCCGCTACAAATGCCGCTGCTTCAGGCCAAAAATTTACATCACAGCTACGGTGACCAACCGTTGCTCGACCAGGTCGACCTGACCCTGGAGCCCGGCGAGCGCGTGTGCCTGGTAGGGCGTAACGGCAGCGGTAAATCAACCCTGCTGAAAATTCTCGCCGGCGACATCAAGGTCGACGACGGAGAAATCATCCACGCGCCCGAGTTAGTCATCGCTGAATTAAAGCAGGAGGTGCCGCAAGAATTTTCAGGCAGCGTTTACGATTACGTCGCCCGGGGGAGCGGTGAGCTTGCCGAAATCATTACCGATTGGCACCACGCGGCGCTGGCGGCGGGCGGCGATGCCGACCAGCTGAACCGGATGCAGCGCCTGCAGGATCAGATCGAAGCACATAACGCCTGGAACCTGGAAACTCGGATATCAAGCACGATTTCGCGGCTTTCGCTGCCGGCCGACCAGCCGTTTGAAGCACTCTCCGGCGGCTTCAAGCGCCGCGTCCTGCTGGGACAGGCACTGGTAGCGGAACCCGATCTGTTATTGCTGGACGAACCCACCAACCATCTCGATATCGATTCGATCCTGTGGCTCGAGAACCTACTGCTCGGCTTTAAAGGCACGCTGGTATTCATTACCCACGACCGTAATTTTCTGCGGCGACTGGCGACCCGCATCATCGACCTCGATCGCGGGCAACTGACCAGCTGGCCGGGCGACTATCGAAAATACCTGGCCGCGCGCGCCGCACAACTTGAAACCGAGACCCGGCACAACGCTTTGTTCGATAAAAAGCTGGCGCAGGAAGAAACCTGGATCAGGCAGGGCATCAAAGCCCGGCGCACGCGCAACGAGGGTCGCGTGCGCGCGCTGGAAAAAATGCGCGCCGAGCGCGCTCAACGGCGCGAGCGCAGCGGCAGCGCCAAAATAACCGCACAACAAGGCGATGCCTCGGGTAAGATCGTGATCGAAGCCGACAGCCTCGGGTTTGCCTGGGAGCGGCGCCCGATCGTTCGGGATTTCAGTTGCAAAATCCTGCGCGGCGAAAAGATCGGTATCCTCGGACCCAACGGCTGCGGTAAATCGACCCTGATCCAGCTATTACTGGGGCGGCTGGCGCCGCAAAGCGGCTGGGTTAAAACCGGCACTCGCCTCGAAATCGCCTATTTCGACCAGCATCGCGAAACGCTGGATCCGCAAAAGTCGCTGCGCGACAACCTCGCCGCGGCCGGCGACCAAGTAACGATCAATGGCCGCTCGCGCCACGTCGTGGGTTACCTCAAGGACTTCCTGTTCAACGAAAAATCGATCCATATGCCGGTCAAGGCGCTGTCCGGCGGCGAGCGTAACCGGCTGTTGCTGGCGCGCCTGTTTACGCGCTCCTTTAACCTGTTGGTAATGGACGAGCCGACTAACGATCTCGATATCGAAACCCTGGAATTGCTCGAGGAACTATTGATCGAATACCAAGGTACGTTGTTGCTGGTCAGCCACGATCGCGAATTCATCGACAATACCGTAACCAGCACACTGGTGTTTGAAGGTTCGGGCCTAGTTCGGGAATACGTCGGCGGATACCAAGACTGGTTGCGACAGCGGCCGCGCAGCGACCAACAAACCGCGGCGGCGGAAAAATCGGTTAAATCAAAACCCGCGGGCGGTAAACGCTCCCCCCAGCAGAAGGAATTGCATGCCCTACCCGGCAAGATCGAAAAGCTGGAAGCGACGATAGAAGCCCTGCAGCTGAAATTGACCGCGCCCGACTACTATCAGCAGGAGGCCGCAGTCATTCGCAGCGAGCAGCAGCAGCTACAGGCCTATGAATCTGATTTACAGGCATTGTATCGGCGCTGGGAGCAGCTCGAAGGCGACTAGGCAGAGGATCTTGTCAACTCGAGCCAGACGCCGCCGGTTATCTGTTGCAGTTGCTGCGGGCTCATGTGAAACACCGATTCCGGTGTTCCCGCCGCGGCCCAGATTTCGGCATGGCGCTGCAGCGATTCATCGAGCAGGCAGCGCAACGGCTCGGCATGGGCAACCGGCGGCACGCCGCCGATCGCAAACCCGGTTTCACGCCGCACAAAATCGGCGTCGGCTTTGCCCAGCTCGAGGCCGGTGTCACGCCTAACTTTCACCAGATCGACGCGCCGGTCGCCGGCGCACATGACCAGCACCGCCCGCGCGCTGGCCTGGTCCATGAATATCAGTGAATTCGCGATCTGACCGACAGCGCAACCAAGCGCCTGCGCCGCAGCCTGTGCCGTGCGCACGGCGGCCGGTAGCAGCGTGATTTCGAATTCGATGCCCGAGGCTTCGAGAACATTCTTAACTTTTTGGTTGGCTGCTTTCATATTTCTCCTCGATTCCTATGAAGCCTGGGGACAGATCTGAAGATCTGTCCCCCTTGCAATAAAATGTTCGCGCACAGGTACTAGATGATATCATTGCCGCAATATGCAGAATTACCTAACCGCGTGAAACATAGAGAGGCGAGCTCAGATCACTTAAGCGTCATACCTCGAAACAAACACGGCATTTCCCGGAAATCGATATCCGATTCCGCGCTCAAGGTGTTGTACCGGCTGTCCAAGTCAGGCCATCGAGCCTGCCTGGTTGGCGGGGGTGTACGCGATCTGTTGCTGGATATTCAACCCAAGGATTTCGACGTTGCCACCGATGCAACGCTGGAACAGGTCCGTGAGCTATTTAAAAACAGCCGCATCATAGGGCGTCGCTTTCGCCTGGTTCACATCCGCTTCGGCCGTGATATTATCGAAGTCGCCACTTTTAGAGGTTATGACGAAGACTCGTCCAAAACCGAAACCGATCTGCATGGGCGCATTCTGCGCGACAACACTTTCGGGGAAATCGAGGAAGACGCGATCCGTCGCGATTTCACCGCCAACGCGCTTTATTACGATATCCATGATTACGCCGTGCTCGATTATGTCGGCGGCATGGCGGACATCGAAATCAGACAGCTGCGGCTGATCGGCGATCCCGCCAAACGTTACCCGGAAGACCCCGTGCGGATGCTGCGCGCGGTGCGTTTTGCCGCCAAACTCGATTTCGGCATCGAGGCGACCGCCGCGCAGGCGATATACGAGTTCGGCCATTTGCTGGCGGTGATTCCACCGGCGCGTATGTTCGACGAAGTCATAAAACTGTTTCATTCGGGCCGCGCGGCGCGGGTGTTCGAATTGTTGCGCGAATACGGTTTACTGAAATATCTAGTGCCGGCGTTAGACGAATGGCTGCAGGACGATCCGTCGGAGTCGATGCTCGATTTTATCGACCAGGCCTTGGTAAACACCGACAACCGCGTCAATACCGGCCAACCGGTGTCAGCCGGATTTATTTTCGCGGTATTGCTGTGGCCCGTGGTACACCAACAGGCTTCCCGCATACAGTCGGATCGCCAGAAAATGATACCGGCATTGATGCAGGTCGGCGAGACCGTGATGAAGCGCCAGGTGCGCCACATTTCGATTCCGCGCCGCTTCAGCCAGATGGCGCGCGATATCTGGAGTACGCAACCTCGATTCCATCGCACCCAGGGCAAACAACCGCAGCGCTTACTCGGCTACACCGTGTTCCGCGCTGCCTACGACTTTATGTGTATCCAGACCATGGTCGGACTGATGCCGCATAAACTGTGCCGCTGGTGGACCGAGTACCAGGTCAAAAGCGACGCCAGCCTACAACCGCAACATAGCAAGAAACAGCGTCCGCGACGACGGAGGCGAAATGCCGGTTGAAGAGGTGTTTATCGCTCTCGGTAGCAATATCGGGGACTCCGCTACCATCGTCGATGAAGCGATCACCGCGCTCGACAATATTATCCAGTGCCGGTTGCGCAAACGCTCATCGCTCTACCGCAGCGCCGCGATAAGCGATATTCCGCAGGATGATTACATCAACGCGGTGGTAAAAGTCGAAACCGGCCTCGAACCGCTGGCGCAGCTGCTCGAGTTACATGCAATCGAGCACGCCTATTACCGCAATCGCGCAGAAGAACGGCGCTGGGCGCCACGCACCCTCGATCTCGATATCATCCTGTTCGGCAATCGTTGCATCGACGACAGCCACCTGACTTTGCCGCATCCGCGATTTACGCAGCGCCGCTTCGTGCTGGAGCCGATGTTCGAGATCGACGGCGACCGCTTCATTCCGGGTTACGGTAGTCTGCGATACCTGATCGATAACGCGCCGGCAGTCGAAATGGAAAAGCTCGATTAGATGGCCGCAGCGTTTCGTTACATCGTGATAGAAGGCCCGATCGGGGTCGGCAAAACCAGCCTGGCAAACAAGCTGGCGAACGAATTTGGCAGCGAGCTGCTGCTGGAAAAGGCCGAGGAAAATCCGTTCCTGGCAAATTTTTATCGAAACCCGCGGCAATACGCGTTATCGGCGCAGCTGTATTTCCTGTTACAGCGCGCGCAACAAGTACAGGACTTTCGCCAGAGCGACCTGTTTCGCGGCACCTATGTCGCCGATTTCATGGTCGACAAGGATCGCCTGTTTGCACAAATGACCTTGAACCGGGATGAACTCGAACTCTACCAGCAAATTTACACCCACTTGACGCTGAACGCGCCCCGTCCCAACCTGGTGATCTACCTGCAAGCGCCGGTGGCAACCTTGCGCGAGCGCATAACTCGTCGCGGCATCGAATACGAACAACAAATTCGCGACGATTACCTATTGCGCTTATCCGAATCCTATACCCGGTTTTTTTACGACTATGACGAAAGCGCCCTGCTGACGGTTAACACTCAGTCGGTCGATCTGATCAAAAATGACCGGGATTTCGCCGCGATCCTCGAAAAAATCGGTAACATCCACTCTGGACGCCATTATTTCAATCAGTCATCATTCGCCCTCTAATCGGGCCCGCCTATGTATATACCCAAACCGTTAGACGACAAGATCACGATCCCGCATCTGAAAAAAATGAAACAGGAGGGTGACAAGTTCGCCTGCCTGACGGCGTATGACTATAGTTTTGCCGGCCTGGTCGAAGATAGCGGCGTCGAGGTGGTGCTGGTCGGGGATTCGCTCGGCATGGTCATCCAGGGGCACGACACCACGATTCCGGTGACGCTGGAAGATATTTGTTATCACGGCAAGGCGGTGGCGGCCGGATTGCAAAACGCCATGCTGATGCTCGATATGCCGTTCGGTTCACTCAATTCACCGCAGCAGGCGATCGACAATGCCAGCTACCTGCTGAAACAGACCCAGGCCCAGGTGGTCAAACTCGAAGGCGGCAAAACCCAATTAAAAACGGTCGAAACCCTGGCCGAATTCGGCATCGCTAGCTGTTCGCATCTCGGCTTGCAGCCGCAAATGGTAAACAAAATGGGCGGCTACCGGGTGCAGGGCAAAGCCAAGAGTGCAGCCGAAGAAATGCTGATGACGGCGCGCGACCTCGAAGCCGCCGGCACCGATTTGCTGTTACTCGAATGCGTACCGGCGGTATTGGCCGCCGAAATAACCGCGGCGCTCGATATCCCGGTAATCGGTATCGGCGCCGGCAGCGATGTCGACGGCCAGATACTGGTATTGCAGGATGTGCTCAATATAACCACCGGCAAGAAGCCGAAGTTTTCCAAAAACTTCATGCAGGGTCAGGCCAGCATCCAGGCCGCCATCGGTCGCTACGTCAGCGAAGTCAAGCGCGGCAAGTTCCCCGATAAAACCCATACTTTTTCCTGAGACTCGATCCGTGTACCAGGCCACCAGCGTAACCGAACTGCATCAATACGTGCAGCACTGGAAAGATCACGGCCAGTCGATCGCCTTTATCCCGACCATGGGCAATCTGCATAACGGGCATATTTCGCTGCTGGAAAAAGGCCAATCGCTATGCGATCGCTGTATTTGCAGCATCTTCGTCAACCCGATGCAGTTCGGGCCGAACGAAGACTGGGATCACTATCCGCGCACGCTGGCAGCCGATATCGAAAAACTCGAGGCGGTCGACTGCGACCTGGTTTACCTGCCGAGCGCCTCCGGACTCTACCCGGAAGGCCTCGATAAGATCAGCCAGGTGTCGGTGACCGATCTAACCGATAATTATGAAGGAGCGCATCGTCCCGGCCACTTCACCGGGGTCGCAACCGTAGTGCTGAAGCTGTTCAACATCGTCAAACCCGATGTTTCGGTATTCGGTAAAAAGGATTACCAGCAATACCGGGTGGTGAACAAGATGGTGGCCGATTTCAATCTCGAAGTGCAGATTATCGGCCAGGAAACCACGCGCGAAACCTCGGGGCTGGCCACCAGTTCCCGCAATCAGTATCTCGACTCGCAGCAGCTGGAAACCGCCGCGATAATCTACCAGCAACTGCAGCAGACCGCGCGCGCGATCGAACAAGGCGAGCGCGATTTCAAGGCGCTGGAAAACGCGGCTATCGCCAGGCTCGACGATGCCGGTTTCGACACCAATTATTTCGTCGTATGCAATGCCGCAACGCTGTTACCGGCAAGCGCCGACGATCGCGACCTCGTGGTCCTGGTCACCGCGGCGCTGGGTCCAACCCGCCTACTCGACAATATCGAAATCTCACTCTGGTAAACTATTCGGCGTAAAGTGCAGCCATGGCGGCAACGCGTTGACCGACTCTGGCGCGCAAAGCCGCCGGTTCCAGCACTTCGACTTCAGCGCCGTATTTCAGAATATCCATCACCAGCTCGGGATCCTGGCTATAGGGCACGCGTAGAATGTAAAACCCGGCGGCATCGTATTCACCGGTTTGATCCGGATGCCAGGTTTCACGCGAGACCCAACGCGCCGTTGCAGGGCTAAAACGTAACACCGCCCGATGGGTAGCGGCGCCGGAGAAAATGCCGTAACCGCTCTCGAGTTCACGATTCAACACCGCCTCATCGACTTCTTTGGCCGCTTCGGGGGTAAGACCCAGCGCCTTAATCGCGTCGATCGAAAAACTGCGCAGGCCGTGGCGCAGGTGACACCAGGCGTCGAGATACCAATTGTCGCGATAATAAATCAAACGTTGCGGCGACACGCGCCGCTCGCTGCTGCTATCGCTCGGGCGGCTGTAATAAGTCAGGTCGACGCGCTTACGCGACAATAACGCCTGACACAGGTCCTGGAAGTACTCGCTGCGGTAAGTCTTGGCAGAGTGCGGAACGATGCGAATGCGGCGCGCAATCTCATCGGCGCTGTGATCGCCCTCGTCCAGCAGCATGCGGATGCGCGAACGCAGCGGCTCGATGTGATTCGACAATACCCCGGGCTGCAGGTTGGCGAGCAGCGCATCCATGCTCAACAGAGCCTGGATTTCACTGGTGTTAAACCACAGACCGGGCAGTTGAAACTGTTCCGCGCCCGCGTTCTGTTGATAACGGTAACCCCTGCGCTCACGATCCCAGACGATGGGTGCCATGAGGCGATCGCGCAAATATTCGAGATCGCGCTTAAAGGTCGCCGGCGACACTTCGAGCGCCGCGAGAAACTGCGCCCGCGTAACCACGCGTCGATTGGCCAACAGCTGATCGATCAGGTGAAATCGTTCGGTTCGGTCCAATAAATGCCCTGCCTGAAACTATGGCTCATCTTATGAGCCACCAATTTTTGCATAATAGCATGAATGATTTCCAGGAGAAGACCATGACGCTGCTAAATCGAATGCTGTACAAACTATCCGCCTATTGCCGTTGCCGTGTGATCAATGGTCCCGACCGTCGTCCTTACCTCGAGCGTTACCACCTGCTGCGTCTGCCATTTGGTTACCAAGTGTATCTGCACCGCTTCGTCGCCAGCGATCCGGGCCGCGGACTGCATAACCATCCCTGGAAACATGCACTGTCGTTGGTGCTGTGCGGCTCCTACCGGGAAACGCGCATGCTGAATGCTCGCGCCGACAATGCGCTGCATGATCGCTGGCTGCGTCCCGGTCGTTTGAATTTCATCTCCGGTGAAGTATTTCATCGGGTCAACCTGCCCCACAACGCCGAATGCTGGAGCCTGTTTATACACGCGCCCAAAGCCAAGTCTTGGGGATTCATCCAACAGCAAGAGTATTGCGATCATAATGATATCGTGACCCAGGCCAGTAACCCCTTGTGGTGGCAACAGGCCGAACGCCCGATTAAATGCCCGCAGATGCGGCTGCCCTGCACGATATGAACTCAAGCTGCTATTAAGACAGCAAGAATCGGAGCGCCGCTGCATATAGTATCGGGTAAATTAACAGCCCTGTTCAACTGACACCGGTTACTCGACGTGAATGCTGCAATCAATCAATCGATGGGGCTTCGTGAATGGATAATGCTGATTACCCTGTCCGTTTTGTGGGGTGGGTCTTTTTTCTTCGTCGAGGTCGTGATAAACGATCTGCCGCCGTTGACTATCGTGCTGCTGCGGGTGGGGCTGGCGGCTATCGCCCTGTGGATATTTGCAGCTATGGTCGGATTACGCCCACCGGCAAGTACCGCCGTCTGGTTCGCTTTTTTCATCATGGGAATGATCAACAACGCGATCCCGTTTTCACTAATAGTCTGGGGGCAAATCTATATTGCTTCCGGCCTGGCAGCGATTCTGAACGCGACCGCCCCGCTATTCACGGTGATAGTCGCCGGGGTGCTATTGGCGGACGAACGCATTACGCTGCCCAAATTGGCCGGCGTCGTGTTCGGCTTTGCCGGCGTAGTACTGATGATCGGACCAGGGGTATTGGACGGCTTCAGTAGTAATTTATTTGCGCAATTAGCAATCCTTGGGGCCGCTGTTTCCTACGCTTTTGCCGGAGTTTATGGACGGCGGTTTAAAACAATGGGCCTGAATCCCGTGGTCATCGCCGCGGGTCAGGTGACCGCTTCGTCGCTGGTATTATTACCTGTGGTTTTTTACCTCGAACAACCACAAAACCTGACCCTGCCCAGGGTTCCCGGTATTGCTGCTATCTTCGGACTCGGAGTTTTGTCGACGGCACTCGCGTATATTCTCTACTTTCGAATTCTGGCCGCGGCGGGTGCCACCAACCTGTTGCTGGTCGCTTTTCTGATTCCGGTGTCGGCGATTTTGCTGGGATCGATGGTGCTCGGCGAGACCTTGCAGCCGATTCACTTTGCCGGTATGGCCTTGATCGGCAGCGGCCTGCTTGTCATCGATGGCAGATTACTGAGATCGCTCAAGCCCGCCGCAACGCCAGGATCCTGAGGTCCTCGTAAATCGTGATCGCCTGCGGGTAATGGTCGAAGCTAGCAGTCTCCCGTGGGTCGACACTCCGCCCAGCCAGACAGCCGGATGCTGCCCGGGTTGGGCAGCGTAGTGCCCACTCGTAAAAAATGATTCCCACGGCGCACGCCCCGACACAGATATAAATCGTCAGCTTGCGGACTTCGCCGATATCGAAGGCGAGCGCCGCCCGATTAACCCGCAGCCAGTAACATGCCGCCGGGAATCCGACGCTGTAACCTGTCCCGTACCACCACGGACAAACGCCACCCAGCTGGGCGATAACCGGATCGATAGCATGAACCTAAGGACCAAACCTAGCAATTAACCCGGCAATAGCCGCCATCCACTATAAATCGTTTAATGGTTACTTAAGGAAGCTCTGCAAAAGGCGGGGATTCCTCAATTGATTTGCGTCGAGATTTCAACATGTGATAATGCGACTCGGTTGTTAAATGTCAAAACGAGAAATCATGACCGATAATCCGGTATGGCGCTGGTTCGACGATACCTTTATTGACCTCGGCCGCCAGTGCCGCTGGTCCTACCTGCCACCGCTGATGATTTACGTGGCTGCTGGCGTTCAGGGGCTAACCGCAATAGTCGGTACCTTTTTCATCAAGGAATATCTCGATCTTTCCGCCGCCTTCCTCACCGGTCTGGCCTTCTGGGCCGGCATTCCATGGACATTGAAAATGCCGTTGGGACACCTGGTCGACCTGATCTGGCGCCGTAAGGCGCTGCTGGTTTACATCGGCGCCAGCCTGATCACGGCGAGCATCCTGATCATGTACGGCATTATCGCGCATACGCAGGCGATGGTCGAAATCATGCCGGCCGAAATCTGGTTTGTTATCGCGACGCTGCTGGCGCCAACCGGCTACGTAGTACAGGATGTGGTCGCGGACGCGATGACGGTCGAGGCGGTGCCCACCATCAACGAACACGGCGATCCCTACCCGGATGACGAAATCAAGATCATGCATACCACGATGCAGACCCTGGGCCGCTTGGCCATCATCGGCGGGCTGGCCGCGGTTGCGGCATTGAACATCACGATGTTCAGCGGTGTCGAAAACATGTCCGAGGAAATGAAGGTGGCGATCTACGCGGATATCTACCTGTTGGCGCTGGTCATTCCAGTGCTGTCGGTATCCGGCGTCATCCTGGGCGGAATCATTCTGAAGCGCCGGGCGCGGCGTATGCGCGAGCAGGGCCAGGATCACGCCGCCATCGACAAACTGTTGTTCGCGCCAACTGGTGAAACCCACCCTAACTGGTGGATTCTCGGCGGGAGTCTGGTATTTGCCATTTTCACATTGACCATGGGCATCAGCCAGGTACCGCTGGCGCAAGAAATTATTTTCATCGGCTCGATGTCGATCATCCTGTTCCTGATGCATCGGCTGATGCTCGAACTCGAACCGGAAATGCGCAACATGCTGATCGGCACCGCGGTCATCATTTTCGTGTTTCGCGCCACCCCCCTGGCCGGTCCCGGCGCGGCTTGGTTCGAAATCGATGTACTCAAGTTCGATCAGCAGTTTCTGTCGGTGCTATCTCTGATTGCTTCGCTGTTGACGCTGTTCGGCATGGTCGTGCTGCGGCCCATGATGGCGCATCGCTCGATCGCTTTTGTAATCGTAATTCTGACGCTTGCCGCGGCGATATTGGCGCTGCCCAATATCGGGCTTTATTACGGCTTGCACGAATGGACCGCCGCGCGCACCGGCGGAGCGGTCGATGCGCGTTTTATCGCCATCATCGACACGATGATGGAATCACCGTTGGGTCAAATCTCTATGATTCCGATGCTGGCGTGGATTGCAAAAAATGCACCGCCCCATTTGAAAGCCACGTTTTTCGCAGTAATGGCCTCTTTTACCAATCTCGCACTGTCGGCGTCCAGCCTGGGCACCCGCTATCTGAACGAAATCTTCCTGGTGACGCGCGAGGTTCGCGATCGCATCGAGGACGTAGTCACAACCGCCGCCGATTACAGCGAACTCGGCTGGTTGTTAATTTCGGCGGCGCTAATTGGATTGCTGGCGCCGCTGCTGGCCGTGGCGATCGTACAACGCTCTCGACTGCGCACCTCTCAATAGCTGGGATATACTGACTAGCAAAACTTGATTCGGGGAAAATTTCGATGCGCTTGATAGCAATCATACTGCTAACCGGCCTGTGCGCTACACCGGCGCTGGCACACCATCCGCTCGGCGGCATGCCGATGGAGACTTTAACTCACGGTATTCTGTCGGGAATCGGTCATCCGCTGCTGGGCTTCGATCACCTGTTTTTTGTCGCGGCGGTTGGCATTGCTTCTATCTGTACGCGTTCCAAACTAAAAGCGCCACTGGCTTATATAGCGACAATGCTCGCGGGTTGTTTATTCGCCTCACTGTCGGGCGCCATGCCGGCGAGCGAGTTGATAATTGCCTTGTCGTTACTGGTTATGGGTTCGATGCTAGTCGGCGGGCGCCGCTTCGGTAACAACACGATACAGCTTGGATTTGCCGGGTTCGGGCTATTTCACGGCGCCGCGTTTGGCGCGTCACTGGCCGCTCAGGAGGCCGCTTTCGGGGTCGAAGTGTTAATCGGCTACCTGCTGGGACTCGGGGTTATCCAGTATGCGACCGCGATTGGTGTGGGATGGGCCTTCGTTGCTCTGTGGAAAACCGCCCAGTCGGGCGCGATTCAAACCCGATTTGCGGGTGCGATGATCGCAGGCGCCGGACTGTACCTGACGCTGGAACAGATCGAAACACCGCTAGTCAAACTGATAATCAGCTGAACCGGTTAATCGGGAGCCAGGTCGACCGGCTGTCCGTGAGGGGTCGACAAATAAGCCCGTTCCCAGTCGTCGCGTTTTCCCGTCATCGCCCGCTTATCGATTTCACTGTTTCGTGCAACCAGGGATTCGAGCGCATGCAAAGCGCATTGATAATAGGTTTGTTGGTTATCGACTGCACCGTCAACGGCAGCCTGCTTAAGCGCCTCGCCGAGCGCATCGGACCAGGCGCCGGCGCTGAACATGCCATTTTGCAGCAGGGTGTCGGCGATCGCGAGCACCTGCGCCTGCCAGGCTTCATCGAAAGCCGGTTCACCATCGACCGTGACCAGCGGCTTCAACGCGTTGTCATCGGTTGCGCTCAAAATCAGGCTCCACTCAGGTAACTTTCCCACAGATCGAGATATACTTTGTCTTTGCTGCCGCCGGCTTCCGGCCAGAGTTCGGCCGCGCTAAACATGACGTTGTAGCAATGCTGGTGGAGTTCGGTACCCTGCGCCGACAGGTCGGGGAATACATGCGCGCCGTTGTAGGCATGGATGGTGCCGATAGATCCGCGTGCGTATTGCGGTAAGCGGCTATGTCCGGCGTGGCCGTGCTGCGCCGTGACTACTCGCTGACCGATATTAAAAACCGGCGCTGCTTCGATTGCGCCGTCGAATCGAATCGCGTGTGCCCGGTCTTCCCGCAGCACCTGCTGCAGCGTCATTGGCTCAGGCGGTTCACTGCAGTCCGTTGCTGCCGCCCCGGCACTAAGGTCAGCAACCTCTTGCAGCGTCATCCAGCCGGCCTCGATATAGGTTGCAAAATCGGTTTGCGCCCAGGAGTCGAAATAAGGCCGCTCCAGATAATCGATCGGCATGATCAGTTCGCGGCAATGGCGCCACCAGTCGATGGTGATGCCCGGCGCACGCGCGCACTGCGCGATACCCCATTCGCGCCCTTCCCATGCTTCGTGGAAGGGGCCGCCACCGTCATCGACTTCGATTGGGCCGTAACCCTGTTTGCCGCCCAGGTCATGAATGCCATCCACCCTGTTACTCCTTGCCGAGATCGCGCTCGGTGCCGATCATCGAATTGCGCGTCACCAGGCCCGCTAGTTCATCTTCGCCCATGTCGTCGGTATCGGCGGGTCGCTGCGGCATAACCAGGTAGCGTAGCTCCGCGGTACTGTCCCACACGCGCACCTCGACATCGGCACCGATGTCGACGCCAAATTCGGCGAGCACGCCGCGTGGATCGCGCACCGCGCGAGAGCGGTAAGCCGCGGCCTTGTACCAGGCGGGGGCGATGCCGAGAATCGAGAAGGGGTAACAGGAACACAAAGTACAAACCACGAGGTTGTGCACCGCAGCGGTATTTTCGACCACCTTCAAATGTGCCGTCGCCTTGCCGAGATAACCCAGCTCATCGATCGCGGCCGGGGCGTCGTCCAGCAGACGTTGTCGGTATGCGGGATCGCTCCAAGCCTTCGCTACCACCCGGGCGCCGCGCTTGGGGCCGATTTCCTCGGTGTAAGCCTCGATCCACTTATCGATGGTCTGTGGGTTGACCAGGCCCCTGTCGACCAGCAGCGTTTCCAGGGCCTTGACGCGCAGGGCCGACTCCGACGGCAGATGACTATGTAGATGTTGGTGAATTTCGGCAACTTTTTGGGCGTCAAAATCGGGCATGAAATCGATTATTTGAGTCTGAAACGGCGAGTTTACTCAATCTGATGCCGAATATCAGCCCCGCCGATAAATCTTTCCTCGAGCAGCGGTCGTCATTGGCGGGTGCAACGATTAAACTGCGCTCATGATTGCCGCTATCAGACGCCCCACCCTGTTTGACGTCACCAATTTGATTTTCGTCGGCGCGATCTGGGGGGGCGCTTTTCTGTTTATCTCGATCGCGTTACGGGATTTCGAACCGATCAGTATTGCCACCTGGCGAGTCACGCTGGGAGCCGCCGTTATGATCGTAATCTCCCTGCTAATCGGCCAACAGCTACCCCCGGGAGTTCGCAACTGGCGCTTTATCTTTATCGTCGGATTTCTCAACAGCGCGGTGCCGTTTTTCCTGATTAGCTGGGGCCAGCAATTTATCGGCAGCGCCGAATCCGCGCTGTTGGTGGCGATGGGCACTTTCGTTTCACTGCTATTATCGCATTTTACCAGCCAAGACGAACGCATTAACGCCCCGCGACTAATCGGTGTCAGCATCGGCTTCATCGGGGTAATGATCCTGGTTTTCTGGGAATTGCTTGAATCGGGCAGCGGCAGCTTGCCCGGCCAGCTCGCGGTTATGGCGGCCGGCTGCAGTTACGCGACCTCTTCGGTGGTTTCTCGCCGCTTGACGCACCTGCCGATGATTTCAACCTCGGCAGTCACCATGGCAAGCGCCTGTCTGTATATGATCCCGCTGGCTTTTATGTTCGAAAATCCGTTTCCCGCCGGAGTCGAAACCGCATCCATTGTCGCCTTGATTTACCTGGGGGTTATTGCAACCGCATTGGCTTTTACGCTGCGGTTTTTTATCATCCGCGCGAATGGCGCCGTGTTCATGTCGCAGGTGGGTTACCTGGTGCCGTTATTCGGCGTGATCTGGAGCGGGCTTTATTTCGCCGATGCGATCAACCTGCAAACGCTGATATCGCTGGGCATGATCCTGCTTGGCATCGCGGTCACCCGCAAGGGCAGCTAGCCTGAATATTTCACCAATAAAAAGGGCAAACCCGTAATAGTTCGATAAAATTCAGTTGCTTAAATTGAATTACGAACAAGGTTTGCCCGTGACAAACTGTACACAACAAGTCTCTCTT
>Ga0136654_1000113_pt1 | contig 26273 bp, 30 predicted proteins | sample InaspJWI70metaG_FD_94865 | JGI IMG/M metagenome (GOLD analysis project Ga0136654, IMG submission 94865) | Marine gutless worms symbiont microbial communities from Oahu, Hawaii - Inanidrilus sp. 1 OAHU.JWI-70 metaG (version 2) | ecosystem: Host-associated > Annelida > Digestive system >... | reverse complement strand
GTGATCGTAAATGTTGTCATAGCGGCCTCCTTTTTAAGGTTATGAGGCCATTATAACCGCCGTCTGTGACAGATACGGTCACAGATCGGCACTACTGGAGTTTTTTAGAGAACCGCATTTTCGTAATCGAACCGCAGGCCCAGTCCCACCATCCATTGGCGATTGAGCATGTGGTTCGCATTGAAACGCAGAAAATGACGCTGGACATCGAAACTGCCGCCTGCGTCCAGGTCGGCTTTCAATTGATATAAGGGGGTATATGAAATCGTGTACCGGGTTTGGGGAGGGCGTTTCCCCGCCGGCTTGTTTTGATCTGCGGCAATAATGGGTGGGAAGGAAAGTGTCCAAATCAATAAAAGTAAAAAAGAAGCCAACACCGCGCGTCGAGTTGTCATGGGGTCTCCAGCAAAATGATTACATACAGGGGTTTTGGTCACTAGCTCTCAATACACTTGGATGGCCTGTTCGTCGAGAGAATATTTGTAACAAAACAAATTGTGCTTTATAGTGTGATTGTTCGTGAATTGGCCAAGACGTTTCATATGAAGCAGTAAGTTAAGACAACCTGTGACAGGTGGCAAGTTCAAAAGTTTAATATGGGGGCAGAATGGAAAAGATTAAAATCGGCATCGCCAGCTGCTTGCTGGGCAATCCGGTTCGCTGGAACGGTGGGCACAAACGAGATCGTTTCATCGTTAACACCCTGGGCCAGCATATCGATTTTGTACCGGTCTGCCCTGAGTCCGAGTGCGGTTTGGGGATACCGCGTGAAACCATGCATCTGGCCGGGGACCCGGCCGCGCCCCGGCTGGTGACCACCAAGACCGGGGTTGACAAAACCGCCCAGATGCAGCGCTGGGCCAAAAAACGCCTGAAGGAACTGGATGGCGAAGCATTATGCGGCTATATTTTCAAGACCAAATCACCCAGCAACGGCATGCGCAAGTTAAAAGTGTTCGCAACCCGCGAGCAGATTTTTTACAATGGGGTCGGCATCTATGCCCGGATGGTCATGGACCGCTACCCCAACCTGCCCGTCATCGACGACGGCATGCTTCACGATCCCGGTTTGCGGGCCAATTTTATCGAACAGGTATTCACCCTGCGTCGCTGGCGGGAGTTGCTGGCCGAGCGCAAAACCGTCGGTCGCCTGGTATACTTTCATACCCGGCAAAAACTGCTGATCATGTCTCACAGCTACAATCACTACCGTGAAATGGGCAAACTCGTGGCTGCCGGAAAATCCCTGCCGGCCGGCCAGCTGTATACCCGCTATGAAGACCTGTTGTTGGAGAGCCTGCGACTGAAGACCACCATCAAAAAGCACAGCAATGTCCTTTTGCATATCCTGGGCTATTTTAAAAAACAGCTGTCAGCCGATGAAAAGCAGGAGATGCTGCAGGTCATCGACAACTACCGGTCTGAAGAGGTACCCCTGATCGTCCCCATTACCCTGGCCAATCACTACGTTCGGAAATACGATCAACCGTACCTTAAAGAACAAACCTACTTGAACCCCCACCCATTGGATCTAAAGTTACGGAGCAGTTTTTGAAATGCCTTCCCAGCCAATCAATACCAAGACGGAAAATACCGACAGAGCAGACCCCATCCTGGTTGCCGGCGCCACCGGGTATGTCGGGGGACGCCTGATACCCAAATTGCTGGAAGCCGGCTACCGGGTGCGGGCCATGGGCCGCTCGCTGGAGAAGTTGGCCGGTCGCACCTGGGCCTGCGAACCCCAGGTCGAACTGGTCGCCGGGGATGTGATGGAGCGCGACTCGCTGACCGCTGCCGCTCAAGGGTGTCAGGCGGTTTATTACCTGGTGCATTCCATGATATCCCAAAAAGGCCACTTTGCCGCTGCCGACCGCACGGCAGCCCACAACATGGTAGCTGCCGCGGCCGCCGGTGGCGTTAAGCGCATGATTTACCTTGGCGGGTTGTCGGAAGAACGCGTGCCGGCCAGCAAGCACCTGCGCTCCCGTCTCGAAGTCGGGCGCATCCTCCAGGAGGGGCCGGTGCCGACCACCCATCTGCGGACGCCCGTGATTTTGGGGTCCGGCAGTGCTTCTTTTGAAATATTGCGCTACCTGGTGGATCGCCTGCCGGTCATGATTACGCCGCGCTGGCTGCGTTCCCGCAACCAGCCCATTGCCATTCGCGATGTCCTCGGCTATCTGGTCGGCTGCCTCGAGCAGCCCAAAACCATCGGCGAAACGTTTGACGTCGGCGGCCCCGAGGTGATGACTTACCAGGACCTGCTGAACCTGTATGCCGCCGAGGCCGGCCTGCGGCGGCGCTTCATTATTCCCGTTCCGGTGCTGACCCCCAAACTGAGCTCATACTGGATCCATTTTGTAACGCCCGTCCCCGCCTCAATTGCCATGCCCCTGACCGAAGGGCTGACCAGTGAGGCGGTGTGTACCGAAAACCGCATCCGCAAACTGGTGCCGCAGGAACTGCTGAACTGTCGGCAGGCTATTCGCCTGGCCCTGGATCGCCTGGCTCAGGAGCGGGTGGACACCTGCTGGATGGACGCCGGAGAGATGGTCGCCCCTGAATGGGCGCGGTGTGGGGATGCCGATTGGGCTGGCGGCACCATCTTACGCTGCGGCTACCGGGCGGAATTGGATGCCTCTGCTGCAGAGGTCTGGCGTCCCGTACAGAGAATTGGCGGAGCGACCGGCTGGTATCATGCCGATTTTCTATGGCGATTGCGGGGTGTTCTGGACCGCCTGGCCGGCGGCGTAGGTCTGCGACGCGGCCGGCGGCATCCCGAGCAGTTGCTTGCTGGCGACGCGCTCGATTTCTGGCGTGTGTTGGAAGTCGAGCCCAACCGGCGTCTGCTGTTGCTGGCCGAGATGAAAACACCCGGTGAAGCCCTGTTGGAGATAAAACTGACGCCCACTTCAGGCGACCGGACTGAATTGCAGCTGTTGTCTCGTTTCTTGCCGCGGGGATTGGCGGGGATACTGTACTGGTATATACTCTACCCGTTTCACGAGTGGGTGTTTCACGGCATGTTGGCAGCCATCGCCAGGGTTGTAGGATGTCCTATGGTAAGGCGTCCGGAGCGATACACGCCCCGGATTACCGCTGCTTGTCAGTTGCCGGAAGACGATCTTCAGGGCCGGCAATAAAAGAAAGCGCTTTGCGGGGGCACATCTTATGGCGAGATATGCGGCGCAAAACCGCCCCTCGCGTCATATCCGGAGGCACCTTTTTGCACTTGATTCTTATTTCACGTCTTAAAATCCGGCTGCAGGCACGGCTACGCTATAAAGGCTCCGGCCCCTCTGCAGCTGATAATCAAACCGCTCAAGAGCATCCACCGACATCAACCAATTGCCGGTGGGTGCGATTACCGACCGCGGCAACCTCTTGAGCGGCGTCTCAGATTGATAGGATTCCCCCCTTATCCCGCTGTCAGTCAACTCATATTGCCTTAAAGTGCTTCGCGCTTAAATTTTACTCAAGACTCGAAATCGTATTTATCTGTGCGGCGAAACTGGCTCTGCACAAGCTGTTATCCATGAATACAGGTTATGGGGGGGTATGATGAGCAATGACAACAATGAATACAAAAGAGTGACTGACGATTCCGGTGAGGACTACTATTGTCCGCTGGGAACGAAAGCGTACGCTGAAGGACTACTTGATGCAGACGAGTGTGTGGAAGCGTCTACGGTAGAACGATACTCAGGAAACTTAGAAAAGATTGATTAGCCCATTAGCAACAACACGCCAAATCCGCCGCATGTGGATTTATAAGTGCAATCAAAATTGCAGCGCGAAAGGAGTTATGTCATGAACGCTAGACTCAAGGGTGTGATTGAAAATATAGATATGGAATTTAGAGATAAGATTCAAAAGGGGTCTCGCCATTACATGGAAGTGAGTGTGGGGGAACACGCGACCAAGCTGGGTTACCAGGATCTCGGGAAGAAATTCATCAAAACATTCGCGGTCGTTCCTCTAAAAGATCCCCAGGAAGGCATGAAGGTGCGGATTGACGGCAGAACGTTCATAAATTATGCCGAATTCGATTCCGGGATAGCTGTTCCGGGGTATCTGGCCCGGGAGGCCGGGAAAAAGTATCGTACCTTTGTGCCCCAGGACAGCATGATCTGTAATTTTACCTGACCAGCCGAAATCAGCGTCGGAATTCGATATCGGTAAAACGAATGCCGCCGAAAGGGTCGCTGGGGAAAATTGACAGGATACATCGCGGGACCTAGTTTATAGTCGGTGTTGTTTAAACGTTGCGTCTTGGGTTGACCCAAGTCGCCCAATGGCTCTAAGGGGTGCGGCTTGATCAGAACACCTGATAAAAGGGAAATTTGTACCTGCTGAAATAAATTCGCAAAGCAAAGCACAGTCGACTGTGCGTATCATTAAAGCGAGGTTTACTATGAGTGTACCTGAACGTGTCGCGGTAGGAGAAGTTTACCGCAGGGTAACGGACGGCGCCGCCCTTCTGGTATGCGCCTATGACGATGATGAAAAATTCCGCGGCGTCCATCTCGAGGGGGCCGTTTCCATGACGGAATTCAAAACCAAATTATCCAGTATTGATAAGGATACAGATATTTACTTCTACTGTGCCTGAAATGGGGAAGCCAGCGCCGCCGGTCAGGCGGAAAAGTATGCCAAGGAAGGCTTCACCAATGCCAAGGTGCTCGGAGGCGGTGTGACGGCCTGGAAATCAGCCGGTTATGCCATGGTATCCTGATGCGAAGGAATTTGTTGGGTCGCGCAAGTTAATGGTACTTGCCCGACCGGCATATTGCTTCAACGATGGGAGGTGAAGAACATGTCTAAAAGAGATCATGGAAAGACCTTTCTCATAGACCTCGAAAAGCTAAATAGCCTCAACAGCAATGGTTGTCCGGCCTGCGGCCATAAGTTCAATCTGGGAGATACGGCGGTATGGGCCTGTGGAGCCTGGGAAGGTGGGGCACGGGTAATACACGAGCAAGACGCGGTTTTCGATCACCGTACCAACGGGTTTGTCGAACGAAAATGTTACTCCGCCAAACAGGACCGGATTCCTTAAAACGAACGTTAAAGGAGCAGGCTGTACATAATCAAAACGAGTTATGTTCCTGCCTGCATGGTTGCCCGGGTGACTGAATGGCAATGTGCCGTTGAAATTGAGGGTAAGCGGGCGATTACCCTTAATCGTAAGGTAGGCAACACAGAGCGCGGCGCGTTAAATGCCTGGCTGGTGCCCACACATACCGGCCTCTCTAAGGGGTTAATGGGCCCAGTCTATGTGTTGGGTGCGCGGTTGCGGCACTCGGTTACAGGTTTAAGTTTGTCAGGGCAACCTATAGCGTTATTGCCGCAATTTTAGCGACGCTGCGGAGAGAGACCTTGGCTGCACTGAAGTCCCCGGTTCGATTGCAGCCCCCGCCTTACCTGCCCGGCTTAGCCTTTTAAGCTCAGGTGACACCCCGTCGAAGATTCCACGCTTTTCGCTTGGGAACCAGAATCTAATTTTATAAGTTGGCCTTTCAGCCAATATCAAGAACGGCTGTATTCTCATTTTGATCGGCCTTCAAACGCCCATAAAAACAGGCCCGATTTGACTCTTGCCAGCCGGTTTGGTATCCATCCCCGCATTGCCTCTGTTTGCTTACTCCAATGTGAAAGTGACCCAGCATGTCAAGTTTTGCCAAGTGGTATCAAAAGTCTATCCTCGATCGGCCGCGCCTGGTCATCCTGGGCCTGGTCGTAATTATTTCATTTTTGGGATACAAAGCCCGGGATTTCAAAGTCGACGCCTCTGCGGAAACCCTTTTGCTCGAGAATGACCAGGACCTGCACTACGCCCGGCAGGTAAGCGCCCGTTACGGCACCAACGACTTTCTCATCGTGGCCTACGCACCCCAGGAAGGGGACCTGTTTTCAAAAACGACCCTCCAGAACCTGCGCAGTCTCAAAACGGACCTGGAGAAGCTGGAGCGGGTATCCTCGGTGCTTTCGATCCTGGATGTGCCCCTGTTTGAAAGCCCACCCCTGACCTATGCCGAGCTTTCCGAGGGGGCTCGTACGCTCGATTCCCCCCAAACCGATCGTAAACTGGCCCGGGTGGAGTTCCGGGACAGTCCCTTCTACCGGGACCTGCTTGTCAGCCGGGACATGCAGACCATTGCCCTGGTCGTCAACCTCAAACGGGATCACATCTATCGGCAGTTGATCGACAAGCGCAATGAATACCTGCAACGACGTGATAGCGAGGGGCTTTCCGACCATGAGGCGGATGAGTTGAAAAAGACCGTTAAACTGATCCGGGCCCACCTGGACCGCATGAATGTGATTCAACACCGTGATATCGCCGCCGTCCGGGCTATTATGGATAACTACCGTGACGGGGCTGAACTATACTTGGGCGGGGTCAGCATGATTGCGGATGATATGATTTCGTTTATCAAGGCCGATCTCAAGGGCTTTGGCCTGGGGGTGTTTTTTCTGCTCGTGGTCATGCTGGGTTTTATATTCAGGCGCATACGCTGGGTGGCGCTGCCCATGCTTTGCTGCTTTCTGTCGGTGATTGCCATGATGGGCATCCTGGGTACCTTTGGCTGGGAGGTAACGGTTATCTCCTCTAATTTTATCTCGCTACAGCTCATCATCACCCTGGCTATCGTGGTACACCTGATTGTTCGTTACCGCGAATATCTGCGGGAAAACCCGGACAGTGACCAACGCACCCTGGTGTCCGACACCGTCCGCGCCAAGTTTATTCCCTGCCTGTATGCGGCCCTGACGACGATTGCCGGGTTCAGCTCGCTGCTATTTTGCGATATCAAACCCGTTATTCATTTCGGTTGGATGATGAGTGCGGGCATCCTGGTTTCTCTGATCCTGACCTTCTTCCTGTTTCCAGCCTGCGTCGTCCTGTTGCCCAAAGAGAACCCGCCCTCCGGCAACCGGCGCTTCAACTTTGCCTTTATTACGCTGCTGGCTGATTTTACCCGTAAAAGGGGCGGCCTTGTAATGGTTCTCACCCTGTTTCTGTCAGTGCTGACCGTCGCCGGTCTTCTCCGGCTGGTGGTCGAAAACAGCTTCATCGACTACTTCAAGGAATCCACGGAAATTTATCGCGGTATGAAGGTGATTGATGAGAAGCTGGGCGGCACCACCCCGCTGGATATCATCGTGCAGTTTGAGGATGCCGACTTGGCCGCGGAATCCGAGGAAGATTCGGATGAGGCTTACCTGGAGGACGAAGAAGACGCCGAGTTGATGGAGTTGCTCGATGAGGAGATGGAGGCGCAGAAAGATAGATACTGGTTCATCGATGAGCGCCTGGAGACCATCGAAAAGGTGCATGACTACCTCGACGGCCTGCCGGAAACCGGCAAGGTGCTCTCGTTCGGCACGCTCCTCAAGCTGGCCCGCAGCCTGCGCAAAGGCGAGGCTCTGGATAGTTTTGAAACAAATGTCTTTTACACCAAGCTCCCGGAAAAATACAAAGACCTGATCATCAAACCCTATGTGTCCTTCGAAGCCAACGAGGCCCGTTTTTCGGTGCGTATCAAGGACTCCCTGAAATCCCTTAAACGGGATGCCCTGTTGAAGCAGATCCGACACGACCTGATCCACGAGCTGGGCCTGGATCCCGACCGGGTAAAGATTGCCGGCGCGATGGTTCTGTATAACAACATGCTGCAGAGCTTGTTTGCTTCACAGATTAAAACCATCGGGGTTGTGGCTCTGGCGCTGCTGGTGATGTTCCTGGTGTTGTTTCGATCACTGCAACTGGCATTGATTGCCCTGTTTCCAAACCTGTTTGCCTCCGGCGCGGTTCTGGGGGTTATGGGTTGGCTCAATATTCCTCTGGATATGATGACCATTACCATTGCAGCCATCAGCATCGGGATCGCCGTCGATGATACCATTCACTATATCTACCGCTTTCGGGAAGAAATCCAGAAAGATGGGGATTACTACCAGACGCTCTATCGCTGCCACGGAACCATCGGGCACGCGATGTACTATACCTCGGTTACCATTATAATCGGCTTTTCCATTCTGGTCTTTTCCAATTTCTGGCCAACCATCTACTTCGGTCTTTTCACCGGCCTGGCCATGTTTATCGCCCTGGTGGCCGCCCTGACCCTGCTGCCGCAGCTGCTGGTAATGGTAAAACCCTTTGGCAACGGGGTTGCGGAAACCAAAACGACCTGAGTCAAGCAGGAGCTATTATGACCTCTCAAGCAGATACGCACAATCAGGCCCGCCCGGTTCGCTGCCGCGGCGTGCGCGGGGCCACCACGGTGACCGAGAACACAAAAGACGCCATTTTGGAAGCAACGCGCGAGATGATGTACATTATCATCCGGGCCAACGATATGCGGCCGGAAGATGTCGCCAGTGCCTACTTCACCACCACGGTGGATCTCGATGCAACCTACCCGGCGCTGGCGGCGCGACAGCTGGGGTGGTATGATGCCGCCCTTTTGTGCGGGCATGAAATGCAGGTGCCCGATGGTCTGCCCATGTGTATTCGCGTACTGATTCATTGGAACACCACCCGCAGCGCCACTGAAATAATCCATGTCTATCTACGGGAAGCCAAAACCCTGCGGCCGGACCGCAAGACACTGCCAGAAATACCGGAAGAAGAGATCGCCACCATTCTGGAAGACTTTGATATGGCGTCGTTGCATTTTGATCCCGACGGAATAAAAAAGTAGAGGCACTCTCAAGAACATCTCCCTGTCGGGCGTAGCCTGATTGCCAGTCCGCCGGGGCGGATAAATCTTGGCGTTGACGCGAATATTAGGCCTCAAAATACAATATTTACCAGGGAAGCGATGACTGCCAGCCGGAAGGTTGGTTCTATACCGATATGGATCCTTTGCGGAAATCAGTCGGAGAGATGATGACGTTCAATAATACCGGGCGACCTTCGGCGGCCAGGGCGCGGGCCTGCTCCAGCGCGGCATCGATCTGATCTTCGCGGTCTACCAGGATGCCGGCGGCCCCGAAGCCTTCCGCCACCACGTGGTAATCCGTATGCCGCAGCACCGTTGCCACGTCATCTTTCAACACCGCTACCTGGTCGCGGGCAATCTGGGTCCAACCGGCATCATTGCCCACCACGGCGATCACCGGCAGGCCATGCCGGACGAACGTGTCCAGTTCCGCCAGGCTGTAGCCGGCGGAACCATCACCGTAAATAATCCAGACTTCTGCACCCGGATTGGCCGCTTTTGCCCCGAGAGCGAAGCCTCCGCCGACGCCCAGGGTGCCGAAAACCCCCGGGTCAAGCCACTGCAGCGGCTTTCGGGGGCGCAGGGTATAAGCGGCGGTAGCAACGAAATCACCCCCGTCGGCCACCAGGATGCTGTTGGCCTGGAGGCGCTGGTCCAGCTTTCTGAAAAACGCCAGTGGATTGACATGGTCCGTTTTAGATTGGGCCATGTGTTGGATTTCATTATCCCGGCGCCGGTCGGTCTCGGCAAGATTTTGTTGCCAGGCGGCCCAATTGTCCTTGGGCAGGTAGGCCGGGTGGTCGGCCAAGGCGATTAGGAACAGCTGGGGATCCCCATGCACGGGCAACGTGGGTTTGCGATTAAGCGTCAGGTCCGGCTTGCTGAGATTGACGGCCAGCAGATCGGCTTTGGGGTTGATGACCCGGCCGTAATCCAGGCGAAAGTCGCAGGGCATGCCGGCCAGGATGACCAGGTCAGCGTTTTGCAGGGCTTGCCTGCGCTTGTGCCGCATGTGCAGTTCATGGCCGGCACCCAGCAAACCCCGCGCCATGCCGGCCAGGTATACGGGTATCCCCAATTTGCCGACTGCATTTGCCAGGCGGAGGGCATATCCAGGGTTGTGCATGACCTGACTGCCCAGGATCAACACCGGCCGGTCGGCCTTCTCGAACAAGTCAATGGCCTTCAGCATTTTGGGATGGTTGGCCGTCTGGGATTGCAAACCGGGCGAATTCGGCGCCATGGTTTCAAAATCGCAAGAAAACACATTGTCTACGTGGTGCTTCAGGTAAAGTTCCTTTACCCGCTGACTGAGCGTCGGCGATGATTGTTTCTGGCTACCTGCCAGATACCAGCTGCGAACCAATTCTTCATCGTATAGTAGGTCGATAGGGCATTCGACGAAGACGGGGCCGGGCACACCGGAGCGGGCCGTGGCAAAAGCCGTTTCCAGAACCGGTACGATGTCGCAATTTTGTTTAATGGTGTCGGCCAATTTGACCACGGACAGCAGCAGGGGCAGTTGGTCGATATCCTGTAGTGATCCGCGGCCTTTCAGGATGGTCGCCGAGGCACCGCCGATCAGCACCAGGGGTACCTGGGCCATCTGGGCATTTTGAACAGCGGTGATGGTGTTGGTGACACCCGGCCCGGCGGTCACCAGAGCCACACCGGGTGTACCGGTCAGCCGGGCGGCCGCATCAGCGGCGAAAACGGCGGCGGCTTCGTTACGGGTATCCACCACCCGGATGCCCTTTTTGTTACAGCCGACCAGGATCGGAGAAATATGGCCGCCGCAGAGGGTGAAGACCTGCGGCACGCCCTGGCGCTTTAAGATTTCGGCGATGATGTCGCCACCATTCTGGGGCATGTCCACCTCCATTTGAAATTTTGCAGCCAACCCAAAAACGAACTACGGGTCTTGCAACCACTGGAGCGCTGCTTCTCTATCCGTAAAGAGTCTCACTCGGTGACCTCGGTTCCGGCCGACCGTTTCGAAGAAGGCGACCCTCTCTGCAGTTGGTTGCGTCCTGCGCATGAGGAGCGCGTGTTTGTATTTCCTTGGGAAGTTGGCGGAAATATCGAAAAGATCGACAAAGCCAGGCGCATTCATCAGACCGGAGGTGTCTTCCAGAATCTTGTCTATACCACTCTGGGCTGATGTTTGCGCGACGCGTGCGATTGTATCCAGCACATCTTCTTTAGAGAGGTCACCGTAGGATCTGACCTCTATGAAGCCAAGGATTGCATCTACGCTGATGTCATTGGGCATTTGGTACTTTCCCTTGTCCAATTTTACATATTCAATAATCAGCACCCTGGAAAGACTGTCAAGGCGAAGACTGCCGGCAATAGCGGCCGCATTATTTACAGCGCCGATTGGGATGGTTGGTTTTCAACAAAGGATTGACGGGACGAAACTTGGCGGGCAGTTAGACTACCTGAACGTCTGCTCATTTGAAACTACACATATACATTCACGAGGACCCCTTTGCTGACCGGGACCAGGGGCCGAACCAAACCGGTCGCGTCATAATGACCCGCAAATGAAGTGGACAGTCCTTTGCGGTTGTTTGTCGCCTCAGGGGAGGTTGTTTTTTTTCGGGATCTGAGCGCAGAACGCCAATTACGATCAAGAAGATAGCCTCCCGGTTGCAAAACCGGGCGAAATTTATGCGCGGGTACGATATTGAAGATGGCCTCGCCCTCTTTAAATGGTTTCAAATAGGTTGCACTGCATGTCGAACGACGGGGGCAGCCCGGCAGTCGCGCGCGGGATCGGGTGCGCGCAGTGCAGAATTGCTGTCATGAATTTTCGGTCACCCCTGATGATGCCATCCCTTTGGACTGGGGCACTTTCTTGACTTTGCTGATGTCATAGCCCAGGTCCGCGATAAATCGGAGTATCCGGTTGTATTCGGCCGCGGGAATTGCAGGATCCCGAGCCATGATCCAGACGTAATCACGTTTTGTGCGGCCGACAACCGTGGTTTTATATTCTTTGTCCAGGTAAATAATCCGATATTCGGCTTTGAAGGGCCACACAAACTGCATGCCCCAAACTGCGTTGGAGTTTGCATCCTGCACAAAGGCTCGCGGGCGGTATGTTTTGATGGGCCCGTCAAAAGCACCTTTGTTGAAGGTAAAGGTTGTGTTAATGGTGCCATCTTCAGCCAGCTGATAGGACTCGACGCCGTTATAAACTTCCTTTTCGAATATGGTCGGGATACTCGCGATCACGTACCAATCACCCATGAACCGGTTTAGGTCTACCGCAGTTACGGTTTCAATCGCCGGACGGGTTTTACATCCCGGTGCGGCAATAATAACCATGATCACAATCCAGGTAAAAGCTGTTCTCATATTTTTCACCACACAAGCCGTCCTGGTTGTCGGTAACTTTTGACATCGGCGGCCGCTTCCGGCATCAATTTGAACATGGCCGGCCGAACCATTCCATAGAGCAGCAGACCGATCAGTGGCCCGGTCAGAAACCAGGCGCCTATGACCGGCAGCGCGATGTGACTCACGCTTTGCAGCCCGGCGAGCAGGTCCTGGCGAGCCAATTCGGGTAACCGGCTTATTTCCGCCCATGCGCCGACAGGGCCGAACCAAAGGTTGCCCAGGGTATAGTAGACACCCAGCATGCCTATCTGCAGCGGGTATACGGCGTAATTGAAAGCCTGCAGAACAACTGGGTTGAGCCGTAATACCATGGCTGCCCCGATGCACATGAAGGTAGCGACTCCGGGTATCGGGAAAAGCCCCAAAACGGATCCGAGAGCCACGCTGGCTGAAAGAGACCTGGGGTTGCGGCCAAGTCGGATATTCCGGGTCAGGAGCGCTTTGAGTTTTTTACGTCCCATAATGTCAATCTCATTTAGAACCGGCATTAGATAAACGTTAGGTTTTACAATCTAAAGCTATGAATCAATGACCGGGTCGGCAATAAGGGTGTGGAAACGGGTTACTGATAGGTCAACCCCCTCAGTCTGACAGCCTGCCGAAGGAAGACCGCCAGGCTAAGATTCTACCGTTTCGGAACAGATTGGCAGTGAGGACAAATATGCGTGCTGCGCTGACCAACCACCAAGCGTTCGATGGGCTTGGCGCAGCTTGGGCAGGGTTCGCCGGTGCGGCGAAACACGTTGAGAAAGGAACGGTTGCGGCCGGTTCTGCGCTCGAGAGAATAGAAGTTGGCTTGGCCGTTGCCCAGGGTGGTGCCCGCATTTTGCAGGCCCTGTCTCAGTACCTTGCGGATGGCGCGGTGTAGTTTCGTGGCTTGCGCGGCATTGATTTTCTGGGAATTGGTCAGGGGATGCAGGCGGGCTTCCCACAGGGCTTCGTCCGCGTAGATATTGCCCAGTCCGGCAATAAAGGTTTGGTCCAGCAATAACGGCTTGAGTTGTCTTTTGCGGGCTGCCAACCGGGCCGCCAGCTTTTTCGCCGTGAAACAGGCCGACAAGGGCTCCGGCCCCAAATGCCCGGTGATGGCCTGGTGGGTGGGTTTCAGGTAGGCGCGCCCGAATTTGCGGGTATCGTGGAACCTGAGTTGACGGCTGTCATCCAGCCGAATAATCAAGTGGTCGTGCCGGGTCCGATGGGTGCCAGCCCGGGCCAGCACAAACCGGCCGGTCATGCGCAGGTGAAACAGGAGATGCAACTCGGGCTGCAAATGGAAAATGATATATTTTCCCCGGCGGAAAATCGCGGTGATTGTCCGTTTGCGAAGTTGCCTGCTAAAAACGGCGGGGTTTTGGTCGGCAATGGTTTTGGGCCAGAACACCCGGGCGTCGGTGATCCTGGTCCCCGGAACACCGGCGGCGATCAGATCGTCAACAACGGTTTGGACCTCGGGGAGTTCCGGCATGATAGTATACTTGGCGGCCGAGAAGGCCTCTTTGTGACGCGGCTAGGCGATGACCATATCCGGCTCACCGCGGCGGCGGCGAATGACCCGGATATTGCCGGACCTTCTTGGGGCGGATTGTTTCTCTTCGGGCGGTAGTTCGGCTTGGGCCATCAATTTACGTAATTGCTCTTCAAGTTTCTTTTTCTGCTCAGCTTTCATGCAGTGTTTGGTTCCTTTCGTTTTGAGGGGTTGTCGGAAAAAAATGACCAAGGGAAAGCAATTATAACAGATTGCAGTTGATGGCAAGCAGAAAATAGCAGACCGGGTTCACAAAGGGCTTCCAATTTTCAGCCGATGTCCGGACTTTTTTATATTCGAGTCGTTGACCATTACTAATCTGTTTGATATCAGAGTGTTAAAGATGTGGGTCGGCAAGGCGGCGGGCCTGGTTCAGGCTGGGGTGGTAGCCACGAATTGGATTGGAGAGGTAAAAATGTCTGATTTTGAGGTATTTTCGACGGATATAGACCTGCGGTTCCGGGATGTGGACGCCATGGGACACGTCAATAACGCGGTGTATTTCACTTATTTTGAGTATGGACGCCTAAAATTTTTCTACTCGGATTCTCAGAAAGATAAGTTTCCCGGATTTGCCTTTATCCTGGCACATGTAAGCTGCGATTTTATTCGCCCGGTTACCCTGGACGACACCCTGCAGCTCCAGATGTGGGTCAAGGAGGTTGGCGGCAAGAGTTTCAAATTCCACTACCAGCTCGTAGCTGCGGACGATCCCACCATCACATTTGCCACCGGGGAGTCGGTGCAGGTCTGCTTTGATTACCAGCAGAACAGATCGATTACCATATCGAATGACCTGCATACCCAGCTCTCGGCCTACCTTAAAACGTAGCGACGGGGCAGTCCGGAATCCCCCAACATAGCAAATTCAACCAATAATAATGGATTGTTATATGCGCTTTTGTGGGCGGGATGAACACCGGACGAAAACCCGCTTGACAAGTACGAACGATCGTGCTATATTTTGACCATGACCAAAGGCGCAGATACCAAACGATTCATTCTTGAAGCTGGCCTGGACATGGCCAGTCGTGTGGGGCTGGAAAGTGTCACCATCGGTGAACTGGCCAAGGCCACCGGCATGTCGAAAAGCGGCCTGTTTGCCCATTTCAAATCCAAAGAAAATCTGCAGATAGAAATTTTGCATTTTGCCGGTGAGCTGTTTTCTAATGGGGTTATCGTGCCGGCCCTGCGAACCAAGGCCGGTGTGGGCCGTATTCGGCAGCTGGTAGAAAACTGGGTGAAGTGGACCGGACGGCTCACCGGCGGATGTATTTTCGTTACCTCCAGTACAGATTTCAGCAACCGTCCCGGCAAGGTCCGCGATGCCTTGCTCGTCCAGCAGGAACAGTGGCTGGATAGCCTTAAGCGGCTCTGCCAATCCGCCATGCGGGAAGGTGAATTGCGGCAGGACATCGATTGCGACCAATTTGCCTTTGACCTATACTCCCTGCTTTTAGGGTTTCATCTTTACCACGAGCTGCTGCAGGACAAAGAAACCAGGAGCTACCAGGAAACTGCGCTCAACCGCCTGCTGGAAGATTATATGTAGCCGCCCAGCCGGCATATCCCCTCAGGGCCAACATAGAATAGGAGGATAAAATGACCAGTCAGGTAATATCAGTTCTCAATAAAAGCACGAACGTTCGTAACATAGGGCATGGCGACTGTCGCTGCCCCCAATTATTTGCGCTGATGGGCCGGATGGCGCCGGGGTTGACCGGTAGCCTTGTCAAAAGAAATTATTTTGCACCCAGTAGACCACGGATAGGGGTGCACGGCAGGCAGTTTTTAAACAGTGGCCGCCGCTTTCAATTCCAGGTGCACGGTAAGACGATTCATGGGTGGCAGTGGGGCCGGGGGCCAGGGATTCTTTTCGTACACGGTTGGAACAGCCGCGGAATTCATTTCGGCAACTATTTTAGGGCTCTCCTGGACAACGGATACCGTATCGTCACCTATGATGCCCCGGCCCACGGTGAATCCCAGGGGCGGCAGACCAACTTTTTTGAAATGGCAGATACCTTAACGGCCTTTTTCAAACAGGCGGTGGTACCTGATATTAAAGGGATTGTGGCCCACTCATTGGGCGCAGCGGCTGTCATCAAGCACCTGGCTGAACGCAAGACCGAGTTGGAAGCAGTGCTTCTAGCGCCGGCCCTCCAACCTGGTAAAATATTACGTCAGGCTTTCCGCCGGCACGGCATTCCTCTGCCTGTCTCTGAAAAATTGATAGCGGATCTGGAACGGCAATACGGCTACAGCCTGCAGCGACACAGCCCGCACCGGCTGGCCCGGCGGATTACATCCCGGGTGCTTATCATCCACGACCGGGATGATCACCTTACACCTTATGCGGAGTCCCGCAAAATTGCGGAAGGACTCAATCAAATGGTCCTGCACACGACTACGGGTCTGGGCCATAAACGCTTATTGAACGACCCTGAGATTGTGGCCCTTGTCCAGGCGTACCTCATGGAAAGATGTCACGCCGGACAGGTTTCGAATCAGTGGGTTTGAAAGGAGGCAAGCATGCAACCAAGTACTGATCAACTTTTAAGAGACTATAAAATGGCTGACTATGAGCGTCGGATGTATTTATTTCTCGAGTATCGGGATTTTCGGGAACTGTTTACGGAAATAGACACAAGCGAATTGTTTTTCGAAAACCAGTTTCCGGAAAGTAGCAAGCCAACGACATGGTTGAACTGGCTGAAGCGGTGTGCCGCCATGAAGTGGTTTCCCAATTGCAGTCCGCAATCACCGGCAGGGCAATAACCTGCCCGGGCACTGGTACCACAGATGCCGGGGCCGGCGACCGGAGCCGAGACTGAAAGTCCCCAAGATTACCGGATTACCGGCCTGCATGGCATAGCGGCGCCTTGCCGGGAACACCGCGAGTCCTAACCGTCATCTGTCCGTGCTTTCAACAAATTCTTGAAAAGATCTTAATGTAGTGATAGCAATCAGTTAGTAGCTATACGCTTCAGCAGGCAAATTTACTGCCACCTTCAACCCCGGGGGGTCTATGAAGAGCGTGCTGATTGCCGACGATGATCGCGTTCTACGTAAATTGATTTCAGTTGCCCTGGAAAAAACCGAAGAAGAGTTGCGCATTTTTGAGGCGGAAGATGGTCAGGTAGCGATTGATATTCTGGAAGCTGAAAAAATCAACTTGATTATTACGGATATCAACATGCCCAGGCTCAATGGTTTGATGGTTATTGCCTATTTGAATGTTTTCTTCCCGTCACTGCCTATCTTTGTGATGACGGCCTATGGCACCTCGCGATTGAAATCCAAGTTGCCTGAAGACCGCGTGAAATTCTACCACAAGCCGCTTACCGTCCCGGATCTGGTCAAAGACGTGCTGGCGGCACTGGCCGGCAAAACGCTGCGCAAGGAAAAAGCTCCTATTTCCCTGGTCCATTTCCTGGAAATGATCTTGCTGGAAGGGCAAAATTGCACGGTTACGGTTGAGGCGGAGGGTTTGGACCCCTGCCACCTGTTTATTAGCAGGGGGGTGTTGCTCGATGCCGTTATGGGCGAACGCCGGGGCGAAGAAGTCGCTTTGGAGACCATTTCCCGTACGGATGTCCATTTCAGTATGGAAAAAGGCTACCCCGAAACAATCCAGAAGAACATTAATCGGCCGCTGGAAGAGCTCTTAGACGCTTCCGCCCCTACTTAGCATCAACCGGTTCCGGCAGGTGTATACCCGCAGGTCGCCTAAATCGATATGAAACAGAAAACAAGTCTGGTAACCATTACCTTTTGGATATGTTCCGCCCCGGTGGCCCTGGTCGGTTTTGCGGGTTTGTTTACCCGCAGTTTGAAATTCAAGCTACCCTTCATTTCCGACCACATCATTCGTAACCTTGACAGATATACGGTTTATGGGGAGACGCTCAAAGGACGGGCGGCTATTGTCCGGGGAGAGCACTGGTTTTTCCTGATTACCATTGGGATCATTATCCTGATGGCCATTGTGGCCGTGATTATCAATTACTTACTTAAAGAGAAGTAAAACGCGGGGACATCTTCAGGAGTGTAAATGACAGTTTATTTCAATGGTGAATACAAGCCCAAGGAAGAGATCCATCTATCTCCCGACGATCGGGGGTTTTTATTCGGCGATGGTGTTTACGAAGTCATCTGTGCCTATGCCGGGCGCCAGTTCAAGGCCGCTGAGCATCTTGAACGGCTGATGCGCAGTATGGTGGAGCTGCGCATTCAACCGCCGGACATGGATGCGTTGAGCCGTGTGCCGGAAACCTTGCTGCGCGAGAACGGGCTTGACCAGGGTTGGGCGGTCATATACATCCAGGTGACCCGGGGAGCCGCACCGCGCAGTCATCCCTTCCCGGATCCGCATACACCTGTTACCGTCTACGCCTACGCCGCCGCCTTCGAGTCACCCGATCAAGAGTTGGAGCGAGGGGTCCGGGTTGTCATGACCCCGGACAACCGCTGGCTGCGCTGCGATATAAAATCCGTAAACCTGCTGCCCAACGTACTGGCCGCGCAAACAGCCCGGGAAAAAGGGGCCAAGGATGTCTTGTTTGTAAGGGACGGGGCTGTTACCGAAGGGTCCTTTACCAGTTTTGGCGCAGTGTTTGCGGGAAAGGTCGTCACCCATCCGGAGAGTCACTACATTTTACCGGGTATTACCCGCAGTGCGGTACTGGAATTATGCACCCAGCTGAATATCCCGGTTGAAAGGTACCCGGTCCAGGTTGCCCGGCTGCAGGACGCGGATGAGTGCATGCTCTGGGGAACCACTACCCAGGTGATGCCCATTGTGCAGGTGGATGATATAACCGTAGGTAATGGAGAGCCCGGTGCCATTACCCGGAAATTACAAACAGCACTGCGTGAATTAATGATTGATTCCAAACAGGTCACGCCTTAGCGTATTTTATATACTTCACTAAGGGGGAGAGCATCATGACAGAAAACGACCAGACGCAGTACCAAACGATCACCATCATGACGGTAGATGGTGCCACGATTCAGGGTAAGATCTACATTCCCGCCGACGGGCGGATGTCGGACGTATTTACCAAAAGCGAGTCCCCGTTTCTGGTCATGGTAAATGCCGTTTCCCGGGATGTGCAGGACAAAACGTTGTTCATAAACAAGAAACACATAATATGGGCGGAACCGGAGGGAATTTAGCGGCGGTTTGAGACACGCCCCGTCCGGCGGCAACCTTAGAGTTGCTCTAGGAAGGTCGTCAGGGCGGCCACTTCATCCTGCCCGGCCAGTTTTCGGCGAATATCGATAATGTCCGCCAGCACCGCCTTTTCAAGCAGGAGGTGCTCTTTACGAGTGCCGGACTGGTTGATATCTATGGCCGGCCACAAACGCTGCTCGGCGCATTTACGGCTGAGCACCAGGTCCAGGTTGCCTGTCCCCTTAAATTCCTGGTAAATAATATCATCCATACGACTGCCGGTATCAACCAGAATGGTGGCGATGACCGTCAGGGAGCCGCCGTTTTCAATGTTGCGCGCGGCTCCGAAAATGCGCCGGGGAATCTCAAGGGCATTGGCTGCCAAGCCTCCGCTCATGGTGCGGCCATGGCTTCTGGTTTCGGTATTGAATGCCCGGGACATCCGGGTCAGCGAATCGATGAGAACGACGGCGTCCCGACCGGTTTCCGCCACCCGGATAGCGGTGTTCATTGCGATCCGCGTGATCCGCATATGCTGGGAGACACTCTGGTCGGACGATGAAAAGAGAACATGGGCCTCTTTGAGTCCCCGTTTGAAATCAGTCACCTCTTCGGGGCGCTCATCCACCAGGAGAATAAAAACAGCGGCATCCGGGTGGTTGGCCATAACGGAGGACGCAATATGTTTCAGCAGGGTGGTTTTTCCCGATTTTGGTGGTGAAATGATTAACCCGCGCTGGCCGCGTCCCATAGGGACGACAATGTCCAGGGCCTTGCCGGTGACGTCCTGGGCATCCTCGGCCAATTGAAATCTTTCCAGGGGATCGATACTGGTTTGCGCGTGCAGCGATTCAAGACGGTCAAACTCCGCCGGGATCAATCCGCAGATGGTGTCTACCTGGGCCAGTTTGAGATTGCGGTTCTTGCCGTCGCCGGGAACACCGCTACCCTCGATATACCCGCCTTCGGGCAGATTGAATTTTTGAATCAGCGGTGCGGGTACGAACGTATCGCCGGGATTGGGTTGAAAGTTTTTTTCAATGGATCGCAGGAAACCAAACCCCCGGTCCAGAATCTCAAGATGGCCCTCTACTGGTTCCAATGGTCGACTCCTTAAAAGTGTAAAAGCTGGCGTGATTCAATCAAATAGTACGCTTCATCGATTTGATGATGCGTGCCCTTACAGGAAGAATTTCGAATGGATGCGGTATGAGCCGGAACACGGTCACTCTTTACCGGCTGGAATTAGGACTTACCTTTAAGCCTGATAGATGGAGTATATCAAATTACCTCTGTCGGGTATACAACTGTTTTAGGTTTTATAATCACCAGTTTCAACAGCATTAGATATGGTTATTCTCATCGCTATACTTGCCATTATCGTTTTATTCGGCCCCAGTCTGTGGGCCGCCAGGGTATTGCGGCGCCATAATCGGGATGAATATTTTTCGGGCAACGGGTTCGAGCTGGCGCGTCTGCTCCTGGCTGATACCGGCATTGAGAGCGTTGGCGTCCAGGAGACGTCTAGCGGGGACCATTATGACCCAGAAAAGAAAATGATCGGGCTGACCAAGGGCCACTGCGGCCGGCGGACCCTTACCGCGGTGGTAGTGGCCGCCCACGAAGTCGGGCATGCTATCCAGGATCATGCCGGGTTTACACCACTCAAGGCGCGTACCCGCATGATCCGATCGGCCGCCCGAATGGAAAAAATAGGTGCGGGCATCATCATGGTGGTGCCGGTACTCACCGTCATTACCAGGGTGCCGGCTGCGGGACTGCTGATGTTTCTGGGCGGCCTGGCAACCCTCTGCATCCCGGTGTTGATCCACTTTTTAACCCTGCCGACCGAGTTCGATGCGAGCTTTAAGCGTGCCCTGCCCCTGCTGGCATCGGGAAAGTACCTGCCTGAGGAGGATCTGCCCGCAGCCCGCCGTATCCTGATGGCCTGCGCTTTAACCTATGTGGCCAATGCCTTGATGGGGCTGTTGAACGTTTACCGGTGGTTTCGAGTCTTGCGAAGATAACTTATAGAAGCTATCTCAAAAAACAGATTTTGGTCCAAGGTGCGGCGGCCGCGAGGAGCCCCGCGCTGCGGGACTCCCCACTGGATATATTCCACAAAGGTGGGTCGTAAACCGGAGGTGCCAGCGAAGCCAATGCCTATCGTGGTAAATACATCTGGTATTTTGAGGATTTATTCTGAGCGCCCAACGCCGAGATTGGGCCAAAAGAATTTTTTGAGATGGTTTCTAATCTTCCAGATCGACTTCCATGAAGTTAAACCAGAATCCACTCTTAGTGGCGTAGTCCAATTCTATTTGAACGGCCTCTACGTGGCGTTCCTCGATCTCCAGGAATTTTTCGAAGACAGCCTGAATTTCGCCGCTGGTTTGCTCGACGGCCTGACGGTAAAACTCACTGGTTTCCACCTCGATTGTGAGCGCGCTGTTGAGCAGGCGCTTGATATTGCCCAGCATTTGTGCAGGTATGCGGTCGGTCAGGCTGGATACATGGGCGGCTATCCGATCCTTGGCGGGAATGGACGTTTCAAGACGATTTATGTCGATCGTACCCCCTGATTTAAGGGCAGCCAGGCTGTATTCGAGAAAGTCCACGTGCGACTGCTCGTCCTCGCCGAGTGCTTTGAAAAGCTCCTTCCCGCGTTGATCGTCCACTTTATCCACGGCCTCAAAATACATGTCCCGGATGCGATTTTCGTATTCCAGGGCATCGATGAAGATCTGTTCGGAACTCATATCTCCTCCCATGAGTTTGGATGGAATAATTTTATTCTGCAGTTGAAAACCTGGTCCTCAGGGCCAGGTCAGAGATAGTTGGCTATGCCCGGGTAACTGCGCCCTGGTGTTTAGGCTATAGACTGTTAACCGGGGCCTCTCAATGCTTGGAAAACATGGATGAAAGGTATTAGCGATTAGCCTTTAGCCATTGGCCTTTAGTTGAAGGCAAAAACAATGTAGTTCAGGATCGCTAAGCGCTAATGCCTAAAAGCGGTAGCATTAGATTTTCCTAAAGTCTAAATGCCTACAGCCTATCGGCCTTATTCCGGCCATGCTGCCCCTGCGTATTTTGGTGCTCGCCCCTTCAAGGGGTAATCCAAAGCCTGGTCCTCCGAGCCAGGGTTCTTTACAATATACAACCGGGCCGTTTGTCTCGCAATGACTCTTTGAGCTTTTAAGGTGTCTTGTTGCTTTTCATACGGGTCGTGTTGGAATCTTCAGATTGGAACTTGCCAACCGGAGTCCAGTGCCTAAATTGAAAATATGTTGACATATTATAAGATTAGGGTGTTCTAACGGTTTGATACTCACCGGTGACCCACGACACTGCAATTGGGTCACTTTAATCACATGCCCCCATCAGCATTCATCTGCCTGTAATTTACGGGGGGCTGCTCAAACTCTGGCCGCCCGGACAGGCGGCTTCAAAAGCCCGTAACAACGGTTTGAAAGGAAACACCGGCCTGCTTATGGACAAGGATGCAGTCCCAGTCTCGCCGTACGCCATTAGAAACGTACGTCTTTTTATTGCCTTCAAGGTGTTTTTCAACGCCCGTTTCTATTATCCGGTGTTCACCATTCTGTTCCTGGACTTCGGGTTGACCATGGCTCAGTTTGCCCTTTTAAATGCCATCTGGGCGGCGACCATCGTACTTGCGGAGGTGCCGTCCGGAGCCCTGGCCGATATTCTGGGCCGTCGCAAACTGATGGTCTGGGCCGGTGCAGTTATGGTCGTCGAAATTCTCCTGCTTTGCGTGGTGCCCCGGCAGAATCCCGGGCTGCTGTTCGGCGTGTTCGTCCTGAACAGGATTTTAAGTGGATTGGCGGAAGCATCCGCTAGCGGCGCCGACGAGGCCATTGCTTACGATGCGCTCAAAGCCGCCGGTCTGCAAGCCCAGTGGGGTCGGGTCCTGGCCACGTCGATCCGCCTGCAGTCGATCGGCTTTATCGTGGCCATGACCCTGGGGGCCGTTGTCTATGACCCGGCGTTTATGCAACAAGCGGCCGACTGGCTGGGGCTTCATATACTATTTACCCGGGATACCACCTTGCGCCTGCCGCTCTATCTGACCCTGGGCATGGCGGTTCTGACCCTGGCAGCAGCTCTAAGGATGGAGGAGCGCGGAAACGGTCTTGATAGAGGAAAGAACCACCCCGGTGAAAAAAACAGTGTCCCCGCACGCGAAGCCTTGGCCATGACACTCCGGGCGGGCCGGTGGATACTAAAGACGCCCTTTGCCCTGGTCATCATCTGTTCCGGGTTTCTTTTTGACAGCATCGCCCGCATGGTGATTACCCTGTCCAGCCAGTATTATCGGGTAATCCAAGTGCCGGAGGCGGTTTTCGGACTGATCGGATCGGGGATCGCGGTTCTCGGCCTCATCATCCCGCGCATTGCCCTGCGGATGGCGGAACGCAACAGTCCCCGCTACAATTTACTGATCCTGGCCGGCGTCAATTTCGTCGGTCTTGTCGGTATGGCCTTTTTTGTGCCCTTGGCCGGATTGCTTCCGGCCATCATCCTGTTCAGCGGCATGTACATGACCGGCTTTTTCGTCAGCCATTACCTGAACCACATTACCGACTCAGCCCAGCGGGCCACCGTGTTGAGCTTCAAGGGATTGTCTTACAACCTTTCCTACGGGCTCATCGGGCTGCTTTACTCCCTGCTGGTGGCCTGGACGAGGCCCGGCATTGTAAGAAGTTATCCTGATCAGTCGGCTTTCCAGGTTGAAAACCTGACCTTCATGGCCACGTTCGACTGGTTCCCCTGGGCCTTCATTATCGGTTTCGGCATCTTGTGCCTGTTCGCCGGCCGGCGGCTGCGTGGACTGGATGTCCATCGCCAGCCGCTGGAGGCAAACGCCGGTGAGCACGGTTGACATTGCGGGCAGCCCTTGTGCGGTCCGCGTGGTTTGCGTTATTCCGGTTATGCTCTATAATGGTTGTTAAGTCGACCGGTTATCCTCCGAAATGATAGGGGCAGGCTCACCTCTGCCTGTCCGCCGTTGAGGTGCCGGTTGGATAAGCGGTTTCGGAAGACGGCTGAACATCGGATGGGGAACAGGCTGACTGATGCGACAATGGCTACACGACATTTTTTACTGTGAATTTCCACGCGAGGCGGATAACGAGGTACTGGTCCGCATCCTGATGTACAACGTTTTCCTCCTGGTCTTCCTCATTACCGCCATTTCTTTTGCCATATTCCATGCCGCCCGGGGCGCCTATCTAATGGCCCTTATCCTGCTAGCCGGCTGTGCGCTGTTGATCGGCGTTCGCGAGTATATCCGCATTACCAAAAACCACCAGCGCGGGTTCAAGGTGGCCGTGTTTTTTACGCTGCCGGTTTTCCTGATCAATTTTATTACCGGGGGCATTCAAAACTGCGGTCCCCTCTGGCACTACTGCTGCCCCATGGTGGCGCTTTTGCTGGTTGGCCCCCTGTGGGGCTCACTGGCATCTTTAGCCTTGATCGGAGTGTCTCTGCTCCTGCTGGTCCCACCTTTTAGCGGGCTCATGCTGACCAGCTACACACCGGAATTCCTGCTGCGCTTTTTCGTTTCCTATATGATTGTCTACTTTCTCGCTTTCACCTACGAACTGCAGAAAAGCCGTGCCCGTAAGCGGCTAAAAATCCTCAGCGGTTTGTTGCCCATTTGCGCCAGCTGCAAAAAAATCAGGGATGACAAAGGATACTGGAACCAGATCGAAGCCTATATTGCCGAGCATTCCAAGGCAGAGTTCAGCCACAGTATTTGCCCGGAGTGTTCGCTGAAACTCTATCCTGAATTCGACATAAAGGTTCAGGCGCCCCCCCCCGCCACCGGCGGCCTGACACGCTTGCCTTGTCTTTTTTCCTTGCAAAATGACTGAAACTTCAGCACAGTAGAGCGCGTGTCGGGCCTGAAGGGACCGCACAGGGTTTCATTTCAAATGACAATTACCTGAATGCATACAAAGGATGGGGGCGGTATGAAAAAATGGCGATGTGGTGTTTGCGGATATGTGCATGAAGGCGATGAACCACCGGACAAGTGCCCGGTTTGCGGAGCAGGCAAGGACCTTTTTGAGGAGATCATAGAAACGCCGCCGGCCGGCGATGCCGCTGCCAAAGAAGACAAGCCCGCAGAGACTGCGCTGCCGCCCGATCCCCGGGATGTGGATATGGGACCCGTACCAACCACACCGCTGGGCCGGGTGCTGCATTTTGTTCTTGAGCAGATGTTGAAACACCACGCCCATCCCGTGTCGGTCCATATCCCCAATGGGGTCCTGCCGGTAGCCTTTATCTTCACGATTCTCGCCGTGCTGCTCGAGTCCCGCGCCCTGGAGACGGCGGCTTACTGCAACCTGGTATTCGTGGTGCTGGCGTTGCCGCTGGTTCTATTTTCCGGGTATGTGGAGTGGCAAAAACGCTACATGGGGCTGCGCAGCCGCCAATTTACGATCAAGATCGGCTGTGCGGTGGCCGTTTGCGTGTTATCGCTCATCGTAGTGGTCTGGTGGACCGTGAACCCGGATATCCTCCAGGTGCCGTCGTCCGGCCGGACCGTGTTCATACTGGCCAATCTTTTGGCACTCGGCGCTGCGGTTGTGGCGGGATTGATTGGCGGCAAGCTAGTCTTCAGAGACTAAGAGTGGTAAGAGAACCTACCCCAGGGCTCAATCTCGGCTTTGGATCGAAGCGTTCAAACCTCCAAATATCAGACATGTGCCACCGATTGAACGCTTCGCACCACCTTGCCTGCTTGTCAGGTCAAGCTTATAGCGAAGATTGATCCGGCGTCTTGTCCGGCGTAGCTTGGAGAGCGAAGACGGAAGCTTCGAGAGAGAAGACAGAAGCTCGCAGAGCGTAGCCGAACCTCGATCCCGATCGTATGTCCTGAAACCACTTTTTTTCAGTTCACTTTACTTTCGCATTAGCTATGTTTAAGGAAATGCTTCATTTTTCAAAGCAACCGGCAGGCGCCTGTTCAGCAATGATGTCTGCGATACTATTTAGTCGCTTTGGAAGTGATCAATTTGCAGGTTTTGCTTTCCGGTGCAAACAGTAAAAACCCCCCGAAAATGATAAATGGAAGTGCGAAAAATACCCCGATTATGGGCAGCATGATTCCGCCGATAAACGCCAGCAGCAGGCTGAAAGCCAGGAAGACCATGCCCAATACCCGGCTGGATACCTGTATGGAAAAGCATTCTATTTTATTCATCTTAAACTCCTTATGCTGTCAGGAAACCAACGGGTGGTCCCTGCAAGTGTCAATGTATTTTGCCAGATGGCCTACAATTAAGGTATGCGGTTCTCTAAAAAACTCCAGTAGTGCCGATCTGTGACCGTATCTGTCACAGACGGCGGTTATAATGGCCTCATAACCTTAAAAAGGAGGCCGCTATGACAACATTTACGATCACAG
>Ga0136654_1000110_pt1 | contig 26501 bp, 23 predicted proteins | sample InaspJWI70metaG_FD_94865 | JGI IMG/M metagenome (GOLD analysis project Ga0136654, IMG submission 94865) | Marine gutless worms symbiont microbial communities from Oahu, Hawaii - Inanidrilus sp. 1 OAHU.JWI-70 metaG (version 2) | ecosystem: Host-associated > Annelida > Digestive system >... | reverse complement strand
TTCTGTGATCGTAAATGTTGTCATAGCGGCCTCCTTTTTAAGGTTATGAGGCCATTATAACCGCCGTCTGTGACAGATACGGTCACAGATCGGCACTACTGGAGTTTTTTAGAGAACCGCATGTTAGAATTCGGCTAGATATTTATGAGTAATTTATGAAAACGCCGATGTGTCTGTAATCATAAATTGTTGGGTTGCTGGATGTGTGGTAGAAGCTTAGAGGGAACGGGTACTTGGCCCACCTTGCGTCCTGCTTGGCAGCAGGGGTCATCGAACGATTGAGGGCCAGATTTTGCGGCTTGCGAAATTTAGGAGAGGCTATGACACTTGCCGATATCAAATCCCAGTTGGCATTGCTGGCGGATGAACAGCGAGCCGGCATCCAGATGAAGTTTTTCAAGACGGGTCCAGGAGAATATGGTGAGGGTGATCGGTTTATCGGGGTGCGGGTGCCGGAACTCAGGCGCCTGTCGCGATTGTATCGTGATCTTGGCACGCAAATAGTCGAAAACTTGTTGCGCTCGGAGATTCACGAAGAACGTCACTTGGCCCTCTTTATTATGGTCCTGCAATTTCAAAAGGGAGACTCCCGGCAGCGGCGAAGCATCTACGACCTCTACCTTGCCAGTCTGGGTTATATCAACAACTGGGACCTGGTGGACTGTTCGGCTGAGCACATTGTCGGCGGCTGGATAGAAACGCGGAAAAAAACTCGGCTGAACATTCTGGCCCGGTCCGCCGATCTTTGGCATCGACGGATAGCCATGATGGCGACATTCCATTACATCAAAAAGGGGCATTTCACCGACGCTTTGCACCTTGCCGAAAAACTGCTGGCTGATCCGCACGATCTGATTCATAAAGCCGTCGGTTGGATGTTGCGCGAGATCGGGAAAAGGGATCTGGCTGTCGAAGAAGCATTCCTGAAAAAACATTATCAGTCAATGCCAAGGACCATGTTGCGTTACGCTATTGAGAAATTCCCACACACCAGAAGGCAAGCCTATCTAAAAGGGGCCATCTGATTTCCTACCGCAGTAAGGTTATTTTAGGTGTGCCCACGGTTTCCGGCGCTTCCCGGTAAAAATCAATCATGATCTGACGGGCATCTTCAGATGTTTGCGCTTTACATATCCGGGCATAGAGGGTGTGTCCGAATTTGAAATTGGCGGCATAGTAGGCGAAGAAGCGGTTCAACCGCCGCATGGCTACATTCGGTTCAAAATGCTTATCTAAAAGATCGATCATGGCCAGGGCGCTTGTTTTATAGATTGTTTGGTCCAGCTTGCTGCCCTGGGTCCACTGGGCAAAAATCCAGGGCCGGGCAATGGCCAGCCGGCCCAGAGCGACACCATCACAACCGGTCGTGCTGAGCATGGCGCGGCAATCCTGCTCTGAAAAAACATTGCCGTTGCCGAACACGGGAATTGATACAGCTTCCTTGACCCTGGCGATATAGGCCCATTTGGGGGGGCGGGTGCGCCGATCCGGTGCCACCCGCGGATGAAACGTCAGGGCATCGGCCCCGGCATCCTCGAACCGGCGGGCCAAATCCACGGCCGGTTGTGGATCATCCTGCCAGCCGGTTCTGAATTTGACGAATACCGGCAGGGAAACCTGACGGCGGATGGCGGCCACGATCCTGACGGCTAAATCCGGTGTTTTGAGCAGTTCGGCCCCGCAACCATGGCGGCAGATGGAAGCCACCGAACAGCCGAAATTGATATCCACCCCGAAAAAACCAGCTTTTTCCACCTGCCGGGCAGCCCGGCCCATGGTGTCGGGATCGTCACCGAAAAGTTGACACACCAGGTGCCCCAACTCTTCGGGTCGCCACATGAACCCCGCAATTGTATTGGGGGTGCCTTGCTGTACAGCCCGGGAACTGCTCATTTCGGAAAACATCAGGCCGCATCCGCCGTACGTGGCCAAAAGTTCACGAAAGGCCACATTGCCCAGCTTTGAAAGCGGTGCCAGAACCAGGCGTCCGGGTATGGTTCGGTTGCCGATTTTTAAAGGCCGGTTTAAATGGCTTGCAAGGTTAAATGTCATCCGGTTCTGTCAATCGTATTTTGGGCCCACCTGCCGAATACGGCCGGCGAAGGCAACACATATCCGGCGGAGCACCTGATTTCGGTTAAGTCAACGGAAACATAACACCCAAACGGGCCGAATTCGATTTCTTTCTATATTTTGCGGCCGATGTAGTGGCGATAGTCCTTCAATGTCGGTGTGTATTCTGCATTGAACAATGGGCTGGAGATCATGAAATCTGCCGTGGAGCGGTTGCAGGCGGAGGGGATATTATAAAGTACGGACATGCGCAGCAGGGCTTTGACATCCACATCATGCGGCTGGGCCGCCATGGGGTCCCAAAAAAAGATCAGCAGGTCCAGCTTGCCATCGGCAATCATGGCCCCCAACTGCTGATCACCGCCCAAAGGGCCGCTTTTAAGGCGGTGGATATCAGACCACACTTTTCCGCCACCAGACCGCCGGTCGTGCCGGTGGCATACAGATCGTGTACGCTCAGCACGGCTACGTTGCGGTTGATCCAATCCAGCAGGTCGGCTTTCCGTTCATCGTGGGCCACCAGGGCGACTCTCTTTTTAGCTTTCATTTTTTTCCTCTTTTGCCGCTTTCAAGGGAAGATGAATGGAGAACCTTGAGCCTTTGTTCACTACGCTGTTTACCGAAACATGGCCGCCGTGGGTTTGGGCGATATGCTTGACGATGGCCAACCCAAGGCCGGTGCCGCCCAACTGTCGACTGCGGGCTTTATCGGCACGGTAAAACCGTTCAAATACCCGCGGTAAGTGTTTCTTCATGATGCCAATGCCGTGATCCTGGAAGTCAATAACCACTTCTCCGTCGGCGACCGTCGCCGTCAGGATGATTTCACCGCCGGGTTCACTGTATTTAATGGCATTGTCCAGCAAATTGGCAGCGGCCTGTTCCAGCAAGGATGGATCGGCCTGGATGGTGATTTCTGGATCGCAGGCCAGCGCTATCGTTATGTCCCGCTCCTCGGCGGCGCTGTTATAGGTGTCCACCGCTGCTTGCAGCACACCGATGAGTTTTACCTCCCGGAAGGCGATTTCTCTCTGGACGGCGTCCTGCTCCATGACAGACAGCTTCATCAGGTCTTCGATGATATTGGTCAGCCGGATCACATGACGGTCAATGATATCGAGAAACCGGTCCCGTTCGACCGTATCCTCTATATCGTGGTGTTTCAGGGTTTCCACAAATCCCTTGATGGCCGTCAGGGGTGTTTTGATTTCATGGGAGACATTGGCTGCGAAATCCCGCCGGATGTTTTCAAGCCGGCGCAGCTTGGTGACATCATCGATGACCAGCAGTGTACCAATGCGGGTATCATCAGCGTCTTTCAAAGGCGCGCAGCGGACATGCAGGGTTTTCTCACTGGATTTATTATAGATGATATCGCCGTCGGTAGGTACATTGTCGGCCCGGGAGTCGCGGATCAACTTTTCCAGGGTCGTGTTTCTGATAATTTCGTGCAGACTGCGACGTTTTTCTTTTGGCAAAGGAATTTCCAGGATTTCGGCTGCGGCCTGGTTTATGTTGAGAATCCGGTCATTGGGATTTACGGCAATAACCCCTTCGACCATACTGGCCAGGATCGTCCGGATTTCATTGCGCTGAGCAAAAGCCGTTTTTACTCTCAAGTCCAGTTCGACCGCCATTTCGTTCATGGCCTTGGCCAGTCCGGCCAGTTCAACCGAATCTGGTATGGTCAGGGAATGGTCCAAATTCCCCCGGGCGAACTGTTGGGCTCCTTTTTCCATCTCTTCGATGGGGCGACTGATCCGTCTGGAGATATAGAGGCTGATGCCGGCGATGAGAACCGAGATAAGAATAACAGCCAAGACGATGCGCAAGCGCATCTCGCCGAGTTTACGATCGATGCCGGAAACGGGAACGGAGGTCCTGATGACGCCCATAACGTGCTGGTCACGGGTGACCGGGACCGCCACGTACATCATATTTTTTTGCAGCGTGCGACTATAGCGGGTGGAGGTGCCGGTAGCGCCTTTCAGCGCGTTGGCAATTTCCGGCCGGTTGGCATGGTTGTCCATCTGCACCGGGCTCTCATCCGAATCACCGATAACCACTCCGGAAGGCAGGATGACCGTGATCCGGGTGGCGGCGTTTTTTGCCTGGGTATTCACGGTTTGGTTGATGGCGGTGTAATCCCGGGCTGCCAGCAGATTTTTCAATGGCGGTAAAATCAGATGGGCGCGTGAAGTCAGTTCGGCAGCGGTGTGATCCAGGAAAAATTTTTTCATTTCTCTGGAGTAAGAAACTGTGATTGTGACCAGGGCGATCAAGGTCACCAGCAGGTAGGTTGGAAATAGCTGCCATATGAGCTTTTTTTTCTTCATGCCTCTTCCTTGAACCGATAGCCGACACCGCGCACGGTTTCGATGCAGGTGCCGTGGTCACCAAGTTTCTTGCGCAGTCCGACGATCTGAACATCTACGGACCGATCAGTTACCGGATAGTCGTCACCCCGGACGGCGTCTACGATTTGGGACCGGGTGAATACCCAGCCCGGGCGTTTGGCCAGGTAATGCAGGACTTGGAATTCGGTATAGGTAAGATCGATCTGCCGATCGCCTACGGTCACCTGCCTGCGGCCAGGGTGAATTTCAATACCGTGGATGTGCAGCACCTCCAGGTCATCCTGTGGCGTGGTGGTCGCCGAGCGCAGGGCTGCTTTGATGCGTGCGATGAGGATACGAGGGCTGAACGGTTTGGTCACATAGTCACTGGCGCCCAGTTCGAGTCCGGTGACGACATCCGCTTCCTCTCCCTTGGCCGTGAGCATAATAATCGGAATATGTTTGATTTTAGGATCATTTTTAATTTTCCGGGCAACGTCGAGTCCATCCAATCCCGGAAGCATGAGATCGAGCACCATGAGGTCGATGGGTTTGGTCCGCGCAATCCGCAGCGCTTCTTCCCCGGATTCGGCACAACTCACCTGATAGCCTTCCCGGCTCAGGTTGAACCGGAGCAACTCCAAGATGTCCTCTTCATCATCGACAGCCAATATATTTTCCCTGCTCATTTTTTCCCTTTTGGCAAAATGGGTTTATATTGAGGTGAGATCTATTGCCGTAATATTGCCGGTATATTAGTGCCGTGTTAGTCTTTTGTTAGCAACTTGTGTTGAAAATTTATATATTATAAATGGTTACAAATAAAAAGAGGTTTCGCGACCTTTTCAACCCCACCCTGGTCAAGGCCTGTCTGGTTTTTTCCCAGCCGGTAGTAGCCACCCGGCTGCACCTGCAAATAAAAAGGCCCGGCGTGTTTTGCCTGCCCGGGTGTCGCTCGATAAACAAGGCACCCGCTTTGCGGCTGGACGTTGACTTAACCACTATATTTTTCTAAACATGCAGCTATGGGAACTGTCTTCGATTTCAAAGATGCCCAGGCATACCGCCGTTGGATGGATGAGCCCCGGAACAAAGCGGCTCTCGATGGTGAGAGCCGCTTGATGATGGAAATGCTGGCGCCTTTGAGCACAGACTCCGCGTTGAGTATAGGCGGTTGTGCCGGCTCCCGACTGGTGCCCCTCGTCGACCAGGGGATCAACCTAACGGCCATCGACCCCTCGCCCTACATGCTTGATCTTTTGGGGGAATACTATGGTAATCGGATTGAGCTTTATCGGGGCAGCCTGGATGACCTGCCGTTTGAGGACAACTCCTTCAACCACGCCTGTCTCATTACAACCCTGGAATTTGTCGACCACCCTGAAAAAGTCCTGGCCGAAGCGTGCCGGGTGGCCAAGGACCGGCTCTTTATCGGATTTTTAAATCGCTACGCTATAAAAGGCGTTCAGCGCCGGGTCAGCGGTATGTTCCGGAAAACCCACTTTAACCGGGCCACGTTTTTCAGTGTCTGGGAACTGAAGAAATATGTTAAAGAGGTGGTCGGGGATGTCCCGGTCGCCTGGCGGACAATTGGCCAATTGCCGGATGCCGGCGGTTTTTTCAAGGACAAAATCGAGCAATCCCGGGTTATCCAGAGATTTCCATTTGGTGCTTTTGCCGGGATGGTCGTGACCCTGGTGCCCCATTTCAAAACACGCCCCCTCGCGGCGCGCTACAATGCAAAGGGTCATACGGAAATTGTTCCGGGATAAATTCAGGGTTCAAGGTTCAGAGTTTCAGGGTTCAAAGGTTTAGGACCTAACCCTGAACGGGGAACCGTTGAACCGGGAACCTTCATTGAGAGGAGCCCCGCCATGGAAGCCCTACTCTGGGAATCACGTGACGAATCCAAGGTCAGATGCCACCTGTGCAGCCACCACTGCATCGTCAAACCGGGTAAGCGGGGCCTGTGCGGGGTGCGCGAAAACCAGTCCGGCGTGTTGCACACATTGATCTACGGGAAACTCATCGCCCAAAACATCGACCCCATTGAAAAGAAACCGCTCTTTCACCTGTACCCAGGTAGCCGATCCTACTCGATCGCCACGGTCGGCTGTAATTTTAAATGCGACTTCTGCCAGAATGCGGATATCGCCCAGATGCCCTCGGACCGGGCCGGTTTGATCATGGGCAAGCCGGTTACCCCGGCCGAGATCGTGGCCGCCGCGCGAAGCGCTGACTGCCGTACCATTGCCTACACCTACACCGAACCGACGGTCTATTTTGAATTGGCCTACGACACCGCCCGTCTTGCCAAGGAGAGCGGCATCAGCAATGTTTTTGTAACCAACGGTTACATGACCTCCGAAGCCTTCGACCTGGTCGCCCCCTACCTGGATGCCGCTAATGTCGACCTCAAGTCCTTTGAGGATGATTTTTACAAGCACTATTGCGGCGCCCGGATAGAGCCGGTCAAGGAGACCCTTGTCCGCATGAAGCAGGGCGGAGTAATGGTGGAGGTGACGACCCTGATTATTCCGGGCCTGAATGACGAGCGGGCCTTGTTGGAAGCGCTGGCCGGATTTTTAGCAACTGAACTGGGGCCTGATACACCCTGGCACATCAGCCGCTTTCATCCTACCTACCGGCTGACTGACCGGGGGGTGACCCCGGAGAAAACCTTGATTGAAGCCCGCCGCATCGGGCTTGAGGCCGGACTGCACTATGTTTACATTGGCAATGTACCCGGATCGGATGGTGAAAGCACAAGTTGCCCGGGGTGCGAACGGGTGGTCATTGAGCGGGTAGGTTATCAGATTAGGGGATACCATTTGGAGGAAGGGCGGTGTGTTTTCTGTGGAACGCCGGCTGATGGTGTCGGTATGTAAGGCGTGTTCAGACGGTTTCGGGTTCAAAAGTTCTGGGATCAGAGGTTAAGGCAAGAACCTTATAGGGGGGAATATGGGTTTAAGACGTTCAACCCGGAACGGGGAACGTTGAACCTGGAACCTGAGAAATAGTTTTTACATTAAACCAGCCTCTTTGTAATACCGCAGGGCGCCAGGATGCAAGGTAGCGCTCATTCCTTTGAGCATGCCCGGTTTGGTTAGATGCGCATGCGTCGGATTCATGCTTTTGAAGTCCGCAAAGTTTTCAAAGACTTCTTTCGTCACCGCGTATACAATCGTATCCGATACCTGGGATGAGGTTACCAGGGTGGCTTTGACACCGAACGTGCCGATTTCGCCTTCATTCACGGCCCCGGGGTAAAGGCCGGAGCGGACAATACTCTTCGTGTAGTAGGGATATTGAACAAGCAGTTTATCAATGCCGGCAATGGCCGCAAACCGAACCTTCCGCTTGCCAGTGGTTGCATCGCGAATCGCACGGTTTGGGTGGCCGACCGTGAAAAAGAAGGCATCAATACGGCCGTCCTGAAGCAGGCCGGCTGATTCCGTGGCCAGGACGCTTTCAGCATTCATATCGGTTTTATAGTCGATGTTGACAGCCTCGAGGGCATCGATGGCGTTCTGCCGGTGACCCGACCCGGGGTTGCCGATGTTGACCCGCTTTCCTTTCAGGTCCATGATGCTCTTGATGCCGGCGTCCACGGCAGCCACGAGCGTGACCGATTCCGGGTAGATGCTGAAAACGGCCCGCAGGTCGGCCTGGGGGCCCTTTTCTTTCCATTCATTTTTTCCTTTGACGGCTTGCCACTGGCGATCGGACTGGACGACGCCGAACTGCAGGTCTCCGGTCATAACGGCATTGACATTGAAAACCGATCCCTGCGTGGTTTCAACGCTGCAGCGCAGGTTGTGAGTCTCGATTTTTCGGTTGACCAATTCAGCAATGGTTTTGCCGGCCAGATAGTAGTTGCCGGCACTGCTGCCGGTACCGATGGAGATAAAGGTAGGCTGTCGGACGGCCTGTTTTTCCGGTGCGGGTGCCTTTGCTTCTTCCTCTTTCCCACAACCGGCGGCGAGCAAAATACCGAAGATACACATCACGCCCAGAACACATATTCTTTTCATGAATTACTCCTTCAGATTGAGTCCGACGTATTTGTGGAACTGCAGCCGCCAGCACTCTGATAAATAACAAGTGGGTAGAGAAAAATCAACGAATTTAAGTGCTAACGTACCAATGCCGATCCTCGTGGGGTGGTAGCAGTTTTTATCCAGATGCAAAATCAGCCCTATTGGTGTATGAGAAGAATACCGCCCCTACAGTGCGTTTAGACGATGTGCACAGGCGGTTTTTCGAGGGTGGATAGGTGATACTCACGTTAGCGCCAAAAAGGGGACACCTTGGGGCCATCCAGTTACCTGGCTCTTGTAAACGACAAATCGGGATCAAGCATGGCATCTGAAAATTCAGGCCCCCGCGTCAGTGTCATCATTCCGACCTACAATCGCGGATGGACTATAGAACGTACGGTAGATTCCGTACTCGCCCAAACGTTTCGGGATTTTGAATTAATTGTCGTGGATGACGGTTCCCAGGACGACACGGCCGACATACTGGCTGGCTATGGAACTGATATCCGGGTTATCCGGCAGCCCAATGCCGGGGTGAGTGCCGCCCGCAATACCGGCATACGCGCGGCCGGCGGTGAATTCATAGCTTTTTTGGATTCGGATGATTACTGGCTGCCGGAAAAGTTGCACGTGCAGATAGCCTATTTGGACGCCCACCCCGCGGCCGTGATCTGCCAGACTGAAGAGATCTGGATCCGGAACGGAAAACGGGTCAATCCTAAAAAGGTGCATAAAAAACCATCCGGCCGGATCTTCAGGGCTTCCCTGGCCCTGTGCCTGGTCAGTCCCTCCGCCGTGATGCTGCGCCGGGAACTATTCGATGAGATCGGTGGATTTGACGAAACCCTGCCGGCCTGCGAGGATTATGACATCTGGCTCAGGATCAGTGCCCACTATCCGGTATACCTGGTCCATACGCCCCTGATCATCAAGACCGGCGGACACGCGGATCAGCTCTCGCGGATGGTCGGCCTGGATCGCTACCGCATTCGATCCATCGAAAAACTGTTAACGGATGGGAAGTTGACGCGGCTGCGTCGGGCGGCGGCCATAGAAATGCTTGTGAAAAAGGCCACTATCTATGCCTCCGGCTGTCGCAAACGGGGAAAGCTAGACGAAGCCGCAACCTATGAGAACCTCATCGCCAGATACCGGTGAACACAAAATATCTATTTGAAATCGCAAGATAACTGTGGTACTATCCAGCTTTTTCGTTGATTTCCAACATCCATTTAAAGAGGTTGTTTATCCCCAAGCGGGAAAGGCGTTGCCGATCAGGTGCGCAACAACACGCTACACCACCGGAGTTCCCGATAGACAGCCTCACCGGGCCAATCTTTTCTAAGCAGATCGGATTATTACAGTAAGTTTCTGGAATCAGGGACTATACGACCATCTTTTTCTATTGAAAGGAGGGGGGATAAACCGCGTAACTAGCACTTGTGTTTCAAATCCCAGAACCCGCATGCAACCGTGCCGGGTCCAGGCATTTAATAACCACAAATAAGGAGGATTAGATGAAAAAGGGAATCGTTTTTACAATTGCACTGCTGTTTGGTTTTGCGCTCATGGTGGGTGCCTCGGCCGAACCGGTTCAAGCCGGGCAGACCTTTGTGACCATCGGGACCGGCGGCGTGACCGGTGTCTATTATCCCACCGGCGGTGCCATTTGCCGACTGGTCAACAAAACCCGCAAAACCCACGGGATTCGCTGCTCGGTCGAAAGCACCGGCGGTTCCGTCTACAACCTCAACACCATAGCCGCCGGCGAGCTGGACATGGGCGTGGCTCAGTCCGACTGGCAGTACCATGCCTACAACGGTACCAGCAAGTTTAAAGACAAGGGTGCCAACAAGAAGCTGCGGGCGGTCTTTTCCGTTCATCCGGAACCTTTTACCGTGGTCGCCCGGGCAGATTCCGGAATCAAAAAATTCTCTGACCTGAAAGGTAAAAGGGTCAACATCGGCAACCCCGGTTCCGGTCAGCGCGGCACCATGGAAGTGGTTATGGCCGCTTACGGCTGGTCCAAGGGTGATTTCAAACTGGCTTCCGAGCTGAAATCCGCCGAACAGTCCAAAGCCCTGTGCGACAATAAGATCGACGCCATGGTTTTCACCGTTGGCCATCCCAGCGGATCCATCAAAGAAGCCACCACTTCCTGCGATTCGGTGATGGTGGAAGTGGCCGGCATGAAAATCGACAAGTTGGTCAAAGACAATGATTACTACCGGACGGCCACCATCCCCGGCGGCATGTACCGCGGAACCGCCGGCGACACCAAAACTTTTGGCGTCGGTGCCACCTTCGTCACCTCATCCAAAGTTCCGGACAAGGTTATCTACAATGTGGTCAAGGCGGTATTCGATAATTTCGACCAGTTCAAAAAACTGCATCCGGCTTTCAAAAATCTGAAAGAAACCGAGATGATCAAAGACGGTCTCTCCGCGCCGCTGCACAACGGTGCCAAGAAATACTACAAAGAGAGAGGCTGGATGTAAGCTGATCAAAAAGAGAGGGGCGTGCCGCCCTTCTCTTTGTTCAGGAGCTGCTTCAAAGCTCACCCTAAAATGCATGGCAAAATGGATAGGTTACAGTCTGTTTGCTTGCAACGGATTTCCCGGGACGGCCTTCGGTTCCCGGGGGGGCTTTTAAACCGCTTCTTAACAAACCGGCCGCCTGCGAATATTTCGGCCGGATACCCGCTGGTTCGAGGTGATGACCCATGAAAAAGTTAGTTGCATGTTGGTGCGCATGGTTGCTGTGCCTGACGTTTGTAATGCCGGTGGCATCGTTTGCCGATGAACAGATTATGATCGGCACCGGCAGCAAGGACGGCGTCTACTATTACGCCGGTAAAGCGCTTTGCCGCATCATCAACACAAAAGTCAAAGGGGTGGCCTGTGAGGTCGTGGATACCCCCGGGTCGCTATATAATCTGAGCAACGTGCGGGACGGTGGCCTGGATATCGGCGTGGCTCAATCCGACTGGCAATACCACGCGGTCAAGGGCACCGGGCCGGTCAAGTTTATGGACGGGGCTTTTACAAACTTGCGGGCCCTGTTTTCATTGCATGCCGAACCTTTCACCCTGGTGGTGCGCCGTGATGCCGGCATTACCCGGTTGGATCAAATTGTGGGTCACAAGGTCAACATCGGGAATCCCGGTTCGGGTCAGCGGGCCACCATGGAAGTCGTCATGCGAGCGATGAACTGGTCCCACAATGATTTCCAGCACGTTGAGGAGCTCAATGCCTCCGAACAATCTTTGGCCCTGTGCAACAACCGTGTCCAGGCCATGGTGTATACCGTCGGTCATCCCAATGCGTCGGTTTCCAAAGCAGCCAGGTTGTGCAATGCCACCATTGCGACGGTTGACGGACCGGTGATCGATAAACTGGTGGCTGCCAATCCCTACTACAGCTACACGGACATTCCCGGGAACATGTACCCCGGCATACCGGTGCCGGTGCGGACATTCGGGGTAACCGCTACGGTCGTCACATCTTCCGATATGGCCACCGATACGGTTTACCAGATTGTGAGGGCCTTGTTTGAGAACCTGGATGATTTTCGCAAACTGCACCCCGCCTTCAATGTGCTGCAGCCCAAGAAAATGGTGCGTGACGGAATCTCCGCCGAGCTGCACGAAGGCGCCAAAAAATACTACCGAGAGAAGGGGCTGCTGTAACCGGTTCGGCTGCTACTATTTGTAAACCCTCCAGGAGGGAGAGCTTCGATGAGTGAACAAGAGGAAAAAACCCACGAGGTAAATGAAGACGCTGTGCATGAGATGCTCGCTGAAACTGAGACGGGCGCCCGTAATCCCACGGGGGCGATACCCAAGCAAGTTCTCTTTTATGTGCCCCTGATCTGGACGCTGTTTCAGCTCTGGTATGCATCGCCCCTGCCGTTTATCTTTAATATCTTCGTTTTGAATGATACGGAGGCACGGGCCATTCACCTGGCATTTGCGGTCTTTCTGTCCTATACGGCCTATCCTACTTTCAAGTCGTCACCCCGGAGTTATATCCCCATTCAGGATTGGATTGTGGGCCTGGTCGGAGCAGCGTGTGCCGCCTACCTGTGGATATTCTATGTTGAGTTGTCCGATCGTCCGGGGGCGCCGACCCAGGTGGACCTGGTTGTGGCCATTGTCGGCCTGGTGACCCTGCTGGAAGCAACCCGCCGGGCCTTGGGACCGCCGCTGATGGTGGTTGCCTCGGTCTTTATCATCTACACGTTCGGTGGAATGCACATGCCGGATGTCATTGCTCACAAAGGCGCCAGTTTAAGCAAAGGCATGTCCCATTACTGGCTATCCACGGAGGGTGTCTTCGGGGTGGCTCTCGGTGTATCTACAAGTATGGTGTTCATGTTCGTACTGTTTGGCGCTCTGTTGGAGTCCGCCGGGGCCGGTAACTATTTTATCCGGACCGCTTTTGCCGGGCTCGGGCATCTGCGCGGGGGGCCGGCCAAAGCGGCGGTAGTTTCCTCCGGGCTGACCGGCCTGGTATCCGGATCCTCTATCGCCAACGTGGTGACCACCGGAACCTTTACCATCCCGCTGATGAAAAAGGTCGGCTTCAAGCCGGAGAAAGCCGGGGCGGTGGAGGTCGCCTGTTCGACCAACGGCCAGTTGATGCCGCCGGTCATGGGGGCGGCCGCATTCCTCATGGTTGAATACGTGGGTATTTCCTATGTAGATGTTATCAAACATGCCTTCCTGCCAGCCATCATTTCCTATATTGCCCTGGTCTACATCGTGCACCTGGAAGCGTGTAAGATGGGGCTAAAGGGCATGAAGAAACCCGGCGCGGCGCGGCCGTTTACTTCGAAGGTGCTATCCTTCGTTATGACCATATTGTTCATCATCATCCTGGGCGGGGTCACCTACTACGGTTTGGGCTGGATCAAAACCGTCGCCGGAGGGGCCGCCATCTATATTGTCGCGGTGTTGATCTTTGCAGCCTACGTGGCCCTGATTGCCTTTGCTTGCAAGGTCCCGGAACTTGATCAGAGTACGGAAATCAGCGAATTGCCCGAATTGGGGCCGACGGCCCAGGCCGGGTACTACTTTCTGCTGCCCATCGTGGTATTGATGTGGTGCCTGGTGGTGGAACGGTTTTCACCGTCCCTGTCGGCTTACTGGGCCACGGTTCTGCTCATCTTCATCGTGCTGACCCAGCGACCTCTGAAGGGATTTTTCCGTAAAGCCAAGGGGGAAGACTTCGCCTTCAAGACCGGTTTTGCCGATATGATAGAAGGCTTTGTCAACGGGGCGCGCAATATGATCGGTATCGGTGTGGCCACCTCGGCAGCCGGTATCGTCGTCGGGACCGTCACGCTGACCGGCATCGGCTTGGTGATGACCGAATTTGTGGAGTTCATCTCCGGCGGGAATCTGATGCTGATCCTGCTGTTTACCGCGGTGATCAGCCTGATCCTGGGAATGGGACTGCCCACCACGGCCAACTACATTGTCGTTTCGACCCTGATGGCGCCGGTTATCGTGGACTTGGGCGCCCAGAACGGCCTGATCGTGCCGCTGATTGCCGTGCACCTGTTTGTTTTCTACTTCGGCATCCTCGCGGACGATACGCCACCGGTAGGCCTAGCGGCATTTGCCGCCGCCGGAATTTCGGGCGGGGATCCCATCCGCACGGGCATCCAGGGGTTTACCTACGATATCCGTACGGCGATTCTGCCATTCATGTTCATATTCAATACCGAGCTGTTGATTATCGGTGTCGCCAACTGGTTTCACCTGATAGCCGTCATCGTGATTGCCGTTGTTGGGATGCTGGTATTTGCTGCCGGCACCCAGGGTTTCTGGCTTACCAAGTGCCGCATCTGGGAAACCATTGCACTGCTGCTGATCGCCTTCACCCTGTTCCGGCCCGGATTCTGGTGGGATCGGATTTTTCCGCCCCTGCATGAAGAACCGCCGGCCAAACTCGAACAAATTGTCGGGAGCATGGAGCCCGGTTCGCTGATCCGCATCATGATCGAAGGTGAAAATATGCGCACCGAGGAAAAATTCACCAAAACGGTTATGCTGCCGGTGGGCGCTGAGAAAACCGCTGCGGAAAGACTGGCCGGGGTCGGCATCGAAACCCGTGAGGAAGACGGCATAACCGTGATCGACAACATCGTCTTTTCCAGCCCGGCCGAGAAGGCCGGCCTTGATTTTGACCAGATAATCCTCAATGTCCAGGTACCGACGAAGCGACCGCCCAAGCAGCTGATGGTGATTCCGGCGATACTGCTGCTGGGACTGATCGGGTTTCTCCAGCGCGGTCGTGTCCGCAAGCTGGAAGCGGCCACGGCCACGTGATGCCGTTTACCGGGTTGTGGCTTGCCGCCATTGGCATTTAGAGGTGACGGCTGATAGGTAACAATGTGCAGCTACTTCATTAGGGGGTAGGATATGTTTAACAAGATACTGGTGCCGGTAGATATCGATTACCCGAAAACCGCCGCGATCGTATATCAAAAAGCCCTTAAAATTGCTGGAATGACTGGCGCTGAAATCCGCCTGATAAGCGTCATGCCGGGGTACAGCATGCCGATCGTGGCATCGTTTATATCGGAAGAGATGGTCAAGAAAGCCAAAGATCAGGTCAGGGCAACTCTGGAGGCCTTTATAAAGGATAATTGCCAGGAACCGATCACATATACCATCAAGACCGGCAGAAACCGGGAAGAGATCGTCAAGTCTGCGGACAAGTGGGGCGCTGATCTGATTGTCGTCTACCACAACCGCAAACGTGAAGTGAACGAAGTGTTCTCCAATTCTTGCTCTCACCGCGTCATGGAAAATGCCAATTGCTCGGTGTTGCGGTTGAAAAATATTCGGTAATAGCGGTTTGTAGGCATTGAAAGTAAAATTTCAACAAGCCCATGTTCAATGGCAGTTCGCCAAGGACTGAGAGGGATTGAACGTGGGCTGTTTTAGTCTGGTCTGTCAAGCTGTTCGGGTGTGCGCCGCTTCCCACCCCAGCAGGGCCTTTTTGCGGGCCGATCCCCAGCGGTAACGATGAATGCCCCCGGATTTGGCAATCACCCGGTGACAAGGAATAAGGTAACCGACGGGATTGATGGCAATGGCGTTGGCCACGGCGCGAAAAGCCTTGGGCCGTCCCAGGTGCGTGGCAATATCCTGGTAGCTCACCACCCACCCTTCCGGTATCCGCAGTAGTGCCTTCCATACATTGACCTGAAAATTGGTACCCTTAAGATGTAGATTAAAAGGCGTGGCGTCGCGGGGGTGGTCGGGGTTGAAGATATCTTTCACGATGGGACCAATCTGGCGGTTTTTCTCGATGAGAGTTGCCCGGGGCCATTTTTGGATAAGCTGATCCAGGGCAACCGGGCGCTGACCGTCTTCCACAAAGCCCAGGTGGCAGATCCCGCGTATCGTAGTCGCCAAAAGGCATTCTCCGAATGGTGTCGCCCTGATACCATACGCAATTTCTAACCCGGCCCCCTGGTTTTTGAATTCCCCGGGTGTCATGGCGTCGAAGGTTACAAACAGGTCATGCAGGCGCCCCGGACCGGAAAGCCCGGCGTCTAGGGACACGTCCAAAAGACTCTGCGACTGGGCCAGTTTGTCCTTGGTATAATCAAGGGTCAGATATTGCATAAACTGGATAGGACTGACCCCGGCCCACCGTTTGAACAGGCGGTCAAAGTGGTACCGGCTCAAATGCACGCTGGCGGCGATTTGATTCAGATTCGGTCGGGATTTGAAATTCTCCTCAATGTATTGAATGGCCTTTTCGATACGCCGGTAATTTTCGGATTGTTGCGAAAAATCATGTAGCTCCATGGCAGCCTCTTTTCCCAAGTTTGTTACCGTCACCATAATCCAGCGCTGTGGATATGGCCACCCGAATTTTGCTGAAAACATCAGCAAGATTCGGGTGGCCGCTTCTCCGCAAAAGGATTATCAATACGTATAACCATCTGATATGGATGCACGGCAACATTTATGCAAACAGGAGAGAAAAAGGATGAAGGCCATGAGTACCACCCTGAAATTATCAGCAACTACATCGGATAGTCGCCAATCCCCGGCTGTTAATCGTACAATGGATTTCCGAGAATGGGCACTCATTCTGATTTTATCCATCCTCTGGGGAGGTTCCTTCTTCTTCGTGGGCGTGGCTGTAAAGGAAATGACTCCCTTGACCATCGTTGCGGGTCGGGTAGGCTTCGCGGCGTTTCTACTATTGGTGTATGTCCGGTGGCGCGGTCAAAAGATGCCTAATTCACCGCGGGTATGGGGCGCGTTTTTAATAATGGGGGCCTTGAACAACCTGATTCCCTTCAGCCTGATTGTCTGGGGCCAAACCCACATCGAAAGCAGCCTAGCCAGCATTTTGAATGCGACCACCCCTATCTTCAGCGTGATTCTGGCGCACCATTTAACCCGCGAGGAACGTCTGACCATCAACCGCCTTGCCGGTGTCCTGATCGGGTGGCTTGGGGTGACGGCAATGATCGGTATCGAGGCCCTCAGAGGGTTTGGGGGTGAAGTGCTAGGTCAGTTTGCAGTCCTGGGCGCTGCCTTGTCATACGCGTTTGCCGCTATTTACGGCCGGCGTTTCAAAGGGGTTGATCCGGCTGTAGTCGCAACAGGCATGCTATGCGGCTCGACCGTTATGATCCTGCCTTTGGCGCTGTATATCGAGCAACCCTGGCAGTTGGTTCCCGGAGTGGGTTCCGTCGCAGCCCTGTTCGGGCTGGCGGCCATCAGTACGTCCCTGGCTTACATCATCTACTTCCGGGTTCTGGCAACCTCCGGGGCCACAAATCTGCTGTTGGTCACCTTTCTGATACCCGTCAGTGCAATTATCCTGGGCGTACTGGTTCTGGGTGAGCGCCCCGGCTGGAATGCTTTCACGGGAATGGGATTGATCTTCAGTGGGTTGATCGCAATAGACGGCCGCCTGCTGAAACGTTTGCGGCGCTCGGATGCGGGGGACTCTCAAGTCTAGAATACCATGGCCTGCAGCGATAAGGGCGGATACCGATGGCCGGGCCCTTTTCTTTTGCAACAGCAGGTTTTACTGGTGTGTGGAAAAATTATGGGATAATATCGAGGCCACTATGCGCACACCTGACAACCAGGCCGTTTACCGTATTCGTAAATCCTATCGCAAAGAGAACCGGCCGAAAAAGTACAAGAACACTTATACCCTGTCTGACGACCGTACGGAAACAATTTTGGCGACCTGCGACCTGATCGGCCAGGCGGTGTTTCAAATGCAATCCATTCAGGATCATGAGCGGAAGACCTGGCAGATGAAACCCAACCGCCGTATCATGCCCTCGCGCTGGATTGTCAGCGATCCTCATCAGCGGGTCGCCATGCAGTTCGACCAGAAAATCCTGGGGAAGGTGATGAATCCCCTATACAAGACCATGCTGGCCCTGCTGGACGACCAGGATCGGGAAGTGTATCGCCTGGTCGATCCACGCAAAAGCATCCCTGATCGCATTATGGTGGCCACCCCGGGCGAGTGGGCCCTCGTGCATGGTAAACGGCCCATGGCCAAGGTAGTTTGCTTGCCGCGCAACGAAGAACCGGCGAAAGGTTTTTTCGGCAAGCTGAAAAACTTTCTGTCTGGGTCAGACCAGGGGCTCGTCAGTGCCGAACAGACGCACACCCTGGCCGCACCGGTGGCTCTGGCCATGCTCCTGCTGGTAAAGGAATTGTCCGATGTGAGTGCGGAATAATGGCGGCATCGTGTCCAGCCCGTCCCGGTCTTGACAATCCGAACTTCCATCCACAATCTACGCTTAGAGTGTTTTCACGCTCACTTTTGCACTGGAGGAGATAGTTACCATGAAACGATATCTGGGTATCTGGGCGCTGGGCTTCTTGTGGTTGCCAACCTTGTTGTCGGCCGGTGAAGCGGACGTTCTGAAAGTTGATGCGCGCAAGACCGGAAAGCAGACCTACCAATTCAGCGTCACTGTGGAGCACAAAGACACCGGGTGGGACCACTATGCCGACAAGTGGGACATCGTCGGTGCGGATGGTACGATATTCGGAACCAGAACCCTTTACCATCCCCATGTCAATGAACAGCCCTTCACGCGGAACCTGTCCGGTGTTGCCATTCCAGCCGGTGTCCATAAGGTGACCGTCCGGGCCCATGATTCCGTGCACAAATACGGTGGCAAGGTCATGGAGATTGCATTGCCATGATGTGAAAAGCCGGCCAGATGTCAGGCGATCCGTAAGATGTCCGCGTATAGTTTGTCCAGGCGCTTGGGGGAGACTTTCTCGCCGGTTTTCAACTCCTGGGCGTACTGGGATACTTTATACTCCTCGATCAGCCAGAAATATTTCTCCACAGAACTTCTTTTTTCCGCAGACGTCGTATCCGTGAACGCTGCCAGCAATTCATTCAAGCGGGTGGTGTGCACGGCCACCATATCCGCTTTCTGCCGGTCTTTATCCGGGGCCTCCAGGGCCCGCTGCGCGCGGATCGCGATGGCTTTGATGTAGCGCACCAGATGGGGCATGCGCTGGACATCATATAGCGACACAAAGTTGTCCGGGACCAGTTTGCGCAGTTCGGCGAAAAGGGTTTCCAAAAGCCCGGCCGCAGGGCCGTTGGAAAAAGACTTCCGGCGCAAGGCGTCCAGGGCCGCGCAGGTTTCGCGGTACTGTTCCATAACCATTTGAACCTTGCTGAGCAGGTTGTCTCCGGTGGACATCAAGCTGGGCGCCAGGGCGCTGGCATGCGCTTCAAATGCCCGGCGGTTGCGGATCTCCTTTGCGAAAAGGCCCCTCAGGAGGGTGTCTTCGATCTGCTTTTCCACCGCATGATTGCCGCCGAAATGCCGGGTGGCTGGGGCCATATATTCCGGGAGCAGTAACTTTCGGTGCAGGAACTTCAGGTCTTTGGCAAAATGGTCCGCGTACAGTCGGCCAACCGCTTCCCGATGAACGGACCGTGCCTTCCGGCTGTCGGAGAACAGACGCAAGGCGACGCGATTTTCTTCTCTGACCAGGGTTGGATATACCACCCAAGGATCGGCCCCCGGCATGGGGACTTCCAGGGTGTCCGGAAGATCGGGGAAGGTCCCGGGGGTAATTTCTGCTTGTTCCCATTCGGCCCGCAGGTCGGCCAGCCGTTCACCCGCATCACTGCCGGCTTTCTGCTGCTGCAGTATGGCCGGATCACGACTGGTCATGATGCTTTTACCGCTGGAATCGGTGATATCCAGTCTGGCCTGCAGATGCGACGGCAAAGCGTTCACCGGCCAGGCGGCCGCCGGAATATCGACCCCCAGGCGACGATGCAGAAATTGGCTCAGGCTGGACGCGAGATTACCCTTTTCCCGCTTCATCTCACGGGCGACAATAGCGACTGTGCGGGAGACCGGTACCAGTTGCTTTCTAAATTTTTTGGGCAGTCCCCGGACGAGAGCATCGATTTTTTCACGGAAAAGTCCCGGTACCAGCCAGTCGATTTCCTCGGCCGGCAGGGTCGCGGCCCGGGATGCCGGAATGGAGATCGTAACACCGTCGTCCTCGCCGTCTGGCCGGAATCGGTAGGTGCAGCCAAACTCATTGCGGCCCAGTTTGATGCTGTCCGGGTAGAGGTCCAATTCGCTGCGTTCCGGGCTATAATTCAGCAATTGCGCTTCGGTCAATTTCAAAAAGTTATCGTCCCCCTTCTTCTTCAGCAGCGAACGCAGGGTTCGGATATCATACACGTTATTCAGACGCGCCTGGTAAAAGGCTGCCATCTCGTCGGGGTGGATCAAGATATCCCGTCGACGGATGCGATCTTCCATGTTTCGAATACCTGCCACCAGGGTCTGGTTGTGCTTGACGAAGGACGGCGGTCTGCGAATATCACCCGTCACCAGGGCCTGGCGGATAAACAGTTCGGTGGCGTGCGCAGGATTGATGCGGCCGTAGCCCACCCGCCGATCAGCGATGATTATCAGTCCGAAAAGGGAAACCTGTTCGGTGGCGACGACTTCCCCGCGTTTTCTTTCATAGTGCGGATCGAGATAGGTATATCGGCAATGCCGGCGGCCGATTTTTTCCAGCCACCCGTCGTCGATGCGGGCACAGATGCGGGCGAACAACCGTGACGTCGCGACCATCTCGATGGCCATGATCCAGCGTCCGGTGCGGTCAAATAGTCCCGATCCGGGAAATACCATCACCTCGCGCCCTTTGGCTGCCTGGAAAATGTTCTTCTCCTTCTGAACGGCAATATTGGATAGAAAACCGCTGAGCGCAGACTTATGGATGGCCGCGTAGCGGTCCCCGAAAAGGACCTTCCGGTCCGGCCGGGGCTTGCCGGACGGCCCTGATTGCGGGCCCCGGGACCTCTTGCGGTCAAAGCGGCTCTCGCGCAGGATTTCCTGAATTTGGCGGTGCACGTCGCGCCATTCGCGCATGCGGCGATAAGAGATAAAATGGGTTCGACACCATTTTTTCATCTGGCCGGTTGTCTTTTTCCGTTTCCAGGCAGCGTGGTACTGTTGCCAAATATTGAGCAGGGTGACCAGATCCGACAACGGATCTACGAAGACTTTCTGGGCCTGATCGGCGGCCTGGGCATTTTCAGCCGGGCGTTCACGCGGGTCCTGGATGCTCAAAGCAGCCGCGAGGATCGTCATGTCGGTCACGCAGCCGTGTTCCCGAGCGGCCACCAACATGCGGGAGAGCCGCGGATCGATGGGCAGGCGGGCCATCATCCGGCCGGTTTTCGTCAGCCGGAAACGATTGGAATGTCTCCCTTTGTCGGATTTACCGGTCGGCAGGATAGCACCCAATTCCAGCAGGAGGTCGATCCCGTCCTTGATATTTCTTTCCGCGGGCGGGTCGATAAAAGGGAAGGTCTCCACGTTGCCCAGTTTCAGGGAGATCATCCGCAAAATGACTTCCGCCAGGTTGGCGCGTAAAATTTCGGGGGCTGGTATACAACGGTCGGGAATCATAATCTGCTTCAGTGTAGAGCCGGAAGCAGATCCCGTTTTCAACTCGGCCGCAGCGGCCCATACGCTGGTCCGCGCTGCTTTTCGAAATCGGGGAGACCGGCAGGGCGGTGGTACGTGAGCGCGGCATATAGCGGCTGATCCTGGCCAAGCCGGTATCGACCACGTAACGGATGCCGGGGATGGTTATCGATGTTTCCGCGATGTTGGTGGCGATGATGATTTTGCGGCCCGGGGCCGGTGCAAATACCCGGGCCTGCTGAGCAGCCGTCAACCTTGCAAACAGCGGCATGCTGACAACCCCTTTATACCCGCGGCCTTCGATAAGTTCTGTTGTTTCGCGGATGCCCTGTTCAGTGGGCATGAAGACCAGGATGTCCCCAAAGGGGTTTTCCCGCACAAGCCGGTCCACGGCCGCGGCGGCTAGTTCGATATGGCTATGCTCATCCGAGTCGGGGGTGTCGTCCGGCGTCAGATAGTGGACGTCCACCGGATACATGCGGCCGGAAACTTCGATCACCGGGGCGTTGTCAAACGCCTTGGAGAACTTCTCCGTATCAATGGTGGCCGAGGTAATGATCAGTTTGAGGTCTTGACGCTTGCGCCGCAGGTCCTTGAGAATGCCCAGCAGAAAGTCGATATTGAGGCTGCGTTCGTGGGCTTCGTCCACAATCAGGGTGTCGTAGCTGTTCAACCAGGGGTCGCCCTGGGCTTCGGCCAGCAATACACCGTCGGTCATGATCTTAATATAGCCATCGGTGGCCATCTTCTCCTGAAAACGAATTTTATAGCCCACCGCTTTCCCCAGCGGTTCATCCAGTTCGGCCGCAATCCGCCGGGCCACGGTAGTAGCAGCGATTCGACGCGGTTGGGTGCATCCGATGAATCCGTCAATGCCCCGTCCGGCAGCCAGGCAGAATTTGGGTATCTGGGTGGTTTTACCTGATCCGGTCTCCCCCGCGACAATGATAACCGGGTGGCGGCGGATGGCCCGGATGATGTCATCTTTTTTGATCGTGATCGGAAGTTCGGCCGGGAACGCGGGGACGGGACGGGATTTGATACGGGCATGGCGGGCCGCGACAGAGGCGCGCAGGCGAGTTTCAAGTGCGATCAGTTTTCGAATCTGGTCTGGTGAAAGTGCCGAGTGCGCCTGGTTGCCCACCAGCCGGTTCAAATTGCGGCGGGCGGCCCGTCTTTCCGGGCCCCGAGCGTGGGGAATAAGGTTGCGTATCTTTTTGATATCCGGTTGCTGCATGCACGTGCCTCGCTGGAGGCGCATAGTATGTGCTGACCGGATGCTTGTCAAACCTTCACCGGCAGATTTGCATCAATCAGGCAACTTTTCTGTTGTTTTTCAATTCTTGGCCTAAAGTTTGTCAAACGGTTGCCGATGACACTGATAGCTCCAAAAAAATTGACCTGAAACATCCTGACAGACAATCATTTGCACTTCCTCGAAGGAGGGAACTGGTATGAAAATACGGTTTATTTATCTGGCGGTACTGATCTCGGTCCTATTATTACCGGCCTGTTCGCAAAGCCGCCCGGACAATTCCCCGATCATTGCCGATATAAATGGGTATAAGTTGACCCAGGCGGATTTTCTCGGTCAGTTGAAGGCCGAGGTAGAATTCGACCGGGACTTCAAAGTGACCCGTCAGGCCAAGCAAGAGTTTCTGGAGCAGATAATCCGTCGAGAATTGCTCATTCAGGAAGCCCAACGGCTACGGTTGGACCGGCAGCCCAAGTTTGTCAGAGCCATTGAACGGTACTGGGAATCCACCCTGATTCGGGACCTTTTAGAGCTCAAAGGTGAGCAAATTGACCAGACACTAATCATATCACAGACGGATGCCCGGGCACACTATGAACAATTAAAGCGTGCGGGCGGGCGCCTGCCGCCCTTGACCGAAGTACGCGACGGTATCATGGTTGAGCTCAAGGAAAAGAAACGGGCCGAGGCATTGGACCAGTGGGTGGCCCAACTGCGTCAGGATGCCACCGTTACCATTGATGAAGACAAGTTGTTCAAAGACTGAGAAGGAGTCCGGCATGGCCGCTAAAGAACATACCTATAAAAGACGCCAGGTCTACGTAAAAAAGGGTTTCCAATTCAGATTCATGCTGCGCTTTTGCCTTGTTATCTTGATAGGGGCCGGTATTTCCACCGCCCTGCTGCTCGCGTTTTCCCAGGGAACGCTGACCTCATCCTTTCAGGATTCAAGATTGGTGGTCCGTGAGACCTCCATGGCCATCTTGCCCGCAGTTATCTACACGAACCTCATTACCCTGGGTTTGATATGCCTGGCTTCAATTTTGGTCACCCTGTTTGTCTCGCATAAAATTGCCGGACCCCTGTATCGGTTTGAACTGGAACTGAAACAGATTGCGGCAGGCGACCTTACCCGGGATATCCACCTGCGGGAACATGACCAGATTACCGATATCGCCAAGGGTCTGAACAGCATGACCGCCAGCCTGAATGGCAAGGTCGGCGAAATACGGACAATGGTCGCGGAGTTGGCTCAGACGGCGACCGATTCGCAAGACGCCAATACCGTGGCCCGGCAATTAACGGGCCTCGAGCAGAAAATAGACGCGACCTTCAAATTGGAACGCGGATAGGCGGTCTAAATGGCAACCATTATAAGATATTTCCTGATTCCCGCCCTCGATCTTTTTGGCCCACCGGCTATCAGCCGGATGGTGGCAGACAGGGCGTGGGTTAAAGGGCGGCAACAATGATAACCACCGGTATACGCATCCCACGTGCAGTTTTGGGGACCTTTTTTCTGGCTGCGGCGCTCGTTTTGGTAACGCCCGTGATTCTGACTGCCACCAGCGGCCAATCAGGGTCGGCGACCGCTAACCGTTTTAAGGACCGCGGCGACGGCACCATCTTAGACCGGAACACGGGTTTGTTATGGCTCAAGAGCGGCAAATCCACCCTGGGCGCCATTACCTGGCAGGAAGCCGGCGCCTTTTGCAGTGGTTTGCAGTATGCCGGCTTTACCGACTGGCGGCTGCCCACGAAAGAAGAACTTGCTTCGATCGTCGACACCGCCAACCAGAGCCCGGCGCTGCCCATGAAAAGTCCTTTTGAAAATGTAGTGACCTTTCTAGACTACTGGACCCAAACCGATCATAACCACGGGCCGGGGTATGCCTGGGCAGTCAACCTTTATTACGGCAACAAAAAATTTCTGAATAAGAAAAAGTATGCCTTTGCCTGGCCGGTGCGTCGCCTGGCCGCTGCAGCCGGTGACAGCGAAACACCAACATGGCCGACCCCGGACAGCTCCTCCTGGGCCAGTCTGAAAACCAAATATACCGTCATCCATTACCCGCAACAACCCGGGTTGTCTGCCTTCAGTCGGGCGTTGTACCCCCTGGCTTTGAGCCCGCAGTCTGAAGCCGCTTTGGCATCCAAATTGGATGCCTTGTTCCGGGAGGTCCAGACCCTGCTCGATATGCGCAAGGCGGTCGATCGCGTGACGATTACGGTTTATACCGATCGCCAACAGATGGTAAATGCCCTGGCCCAAACCACCGGCGCAGGCCGGCAGCGTCGGGCCTGGTACAGCCGCAAGCAAAACACGATCTTTGTAAGCGTGGATCAGCTCTCTGAAGATATCCTGGCCCACGAAATGGCCCTGGCCGTCATCTATCAGTATATGGAAGTTCCACCCCCCAGGACCACGGCCCGGATTCTGGCCGCCTATGTGGACAGCCAACGCAAGCGCGGTCGGGATCGGTAGGCAGGCCGCGGGTAATTCTTAAAGTCTCTCTGATCACAACTCCCGGTATTTCACGCCCGTCTGTCGCTAAATAGGCCCACCGATCCTTTGGTTGGTTGCGCCGTCAAACCGCCGCGACCCGCTCTTGCAACTGTGCATCCGCGCATCTTATTAAGACAAAATTTTCAAGGTAGACAACCCGTATGCATTGGCTTAGAATTCGTGCATTGCCATAAACCACAATGAGGGGACGGTTATGAAAAGCTATCGCAAAGAGCTGTATTTCGAGGTGCCCACCCGCCGGGCATTTATCAATATCACCCCGGATGTGGAAGCTTGCCTGGCGGAAAGCGGCATCCGCGAGGGGTTGCTCCTGGTGAACGCCATGCATATTACCGCATCGGTGTTTATCAACGATGACGAATCGGGGCTGCACCATGATTATGATATCTGGCTCGAGAAATTAGCACCCCACGAGCCGGTTTCGGGCTATCGCCACAACGTGGGGGAAGACAACGCCGATGCGCACATGAAGCGGCAGGTCATGGGCCGCGAATCGGTGGTGGCCATTACGGATGGGCGCTTGGATTTCGGCACTTGGGAACAGATCTTTTATGGTGAATTCGACGGAAGGCGCCGCAAACGGGTTCTGGTAAAAATCATCGGGGAGTGACCCGATTCCGGGAGGGTTAGTGTTAATTTCAATTATGATATATATCCCATTTTGATATAGAGCTCATTTTATACTCGCTTTGGGAGCGGATCTTCATCGCGAGCCACCGAGACTGGCGATGGGCCCGGATTGCAGGTTTGAAAATGGAGGTATCGGCACCATGGCTGAAGAAGCAATTAAACTGGGAGGAAAAAAAAAGAGCGTATTCCTGGACAAGGTCAAGGAGATCTTGCCTGACGGTGGGAATTTGAATCTCTGCCTGACCTGTGGGGCGTGTTCTTCCGGTTGCCCGGCCACCGGGCTGGAGGGCATGGACCCGCGCAAGTTCCTGCGCATGGCCGCCCTGGGCATGGACGAGGAGATCCTCAAATCCGATTGGAAATGGTGGTGCAGCATGTGCATGCGCTGCATTTACGTCTGCCCCATGAAGATCAACATTCCCCAGCTGGTGTTTAATGCCCGCAAACTGATTCCCCGCGAGGAGCGGCCCAAAGGGATTGTCGGTTCCTGTGATATGGCCCTGCGCCATGATACCTGCAGTGCCATGGGTGCGACCGAAGAGGATTTCCAGTTCGTGGTCGAGGACGTCCTGGAAGAGTACCAGGAATCTCAGCCGGAGTTTGCCGACATGCTGGCCCCCGTCAACAAGCAGGGCGCCGAGTTT
>Ga0136654_1000108_pt1 | contig 26992 bp, 18 predicted proteins | sample InaspJWI70metaG_FD_94865 | JGI IMG/M metagenome (GOLD analysis project Ga0136654, IMG submission 94865) | Marine gutless worms symbiont microbial communities from Oahu, Hawaii - Inanidrilus sp. 1 OAHU.JWI-70 metaG (version 2) | ecosystem: Host-associated > Annelida > Digestive system >... | reverse complement strand
TGATCGTAAATGTTGTCATAGCGGCCTCCTTTTTAAGGTTATGAGGCCATTATAACCGCCGTCTGTGACAGATACGGTCACAGATCGGCACTACTGGAGTTTTTTAGAGAACCGCATTAATTTATTGCTTGCGGCGTTCGCCGTGAGAACATTCCGAATTTCGATATTCGGATTTTTCGGTGCTCAAAATCGCCATTGCATCAATATTATTCTATAAGAAACTTATAGGACACAACACTATAAACAGTCTCTATATTACCCCTTTTTCTTTCAACCCGGTTAACTGCTCGTCCGAGAAGCCGAGTTTATCACCGTAAATGGCTTGGTTCTGCTCCCCAAAACGGGGCGGGAAAGAAAGGGTCTGGTTTTGCTTTTCCAGAAACGGCGTCAGGTGGGGTGGCGGGGCCAGGAGGATCTGCTTGCCGGTGACCGGGTCCGTGGACGTCAGCAATTTTTTACTGACCAGGGGATCGGCAATGACTTCTTCTATGGTTTTGATTTTGCTGACCGGCACCGTGATGCAGTTAAACAGGTCGATCAACGCTTCGGAAGCGTGGTTCTCCGTGATAGCGTTGATTTGCTGGTTCAGGTTGACCACGTCCTTGATCCGGCCTTTGTTTTTTTCGTATTCCGGCCGATCCAGGGATTTGAAGATCTCCAGGCCGGTCATGGCCTGCCACTGGCGGTCGTTGCCCACCGCCAGGTAGATAAAGCCGTTGGCGGTCTTGTAAACCGAGACCGGGCAGAAGAATTCATGGGTGTTGCCGCGGCGACTGATGCGGGTATCGAAACTGGCCGTCATGGTTACGGGTACGGTGAGCCAGGACACCGTGGATTCGAACATGGCCAGGTCTATGCGGGAACCTTCCCCGGACACTTCTCTTTTATAGAGCGCTTTCATGAGCAGTCCGTAGGCATGTTCACTGGTGCCCATATCCGGCAGCGGGATGCCCAGGACCTGGGGATCACCATCGGCTTCGCCGGTCAATTCCATCAGGCCGGAGCGGGCCTGCAGAATCGGATCGTAGGCGCCCTCGTTGCTGTCGGGCCCGAAACCGGTGACCCCCATCCAGATGATGTCCGGTTTGATCGTTTTGAGAGCGTCATAGTCGATGCCCAGCTTGGCATAGTTTTTCGGTAGCTGGTTGGTGGTGAAGATGTCGATGTCAAGGTCACGGATCAGGCGCTGCAGCAGCTCACGGCCTTCCGGCTCGGCCAGGTTGAGCGTCAGCGCCTGCTTCCCGGCATTTATGCAGAGAAAGTAGGCGTTCATTTTCTCTTCGTCCAGGGCATTGGCGCCGATCATGCGGTTGGGATCGCCATAAACGGGGTGCTCGAGGCGAATCACCTCCATACCGTCCTGCGCCAAACGGTAGGTAAGGTAGGGCACTACGGTGGCCTGTTCGAGGGAGAGAACCTTAACGCCTTGAAAAAGTTTCATAATTTTCTCCAGTGGCCTGCAGGTTGTCTTGGTGCGGGATGCTACCGAACCGGCCGCAGTGTCCGGCGGCAGGGACCATTTTTATTGGTTGTCTGGGCGATTGGCAGATCGCCAGATAGATGCTTGACGGGTAGCAGTGTATACAGTATACAGTATACGACGTTTGATATTTATACGGATGCGAAACCATTGTCAAGAGGCACCTGCAAAGGGTATACTTATTTCAGTCCTGTTTGATCCCGCACAGCTATTCCCGGTGATGATTCCGGCTGCAATCTAATGCCGGTCTGGGGTGCCCCATAGTAGAGGCTATCTAAAAATGTCTTTTGGCCCAATCTCGGCGTTGGGCGCTCGGTTCCAATCCTCGAAATACTGGAGTATTCCTCCGGATGGAACCTCACGGCCGCCTTGACCTTGAACCAAAATCCTATTTTTGAGATAGCCTCTAATAAACAGCTGCATTAAATTCTAACAATTCCAATTGAACGCTGCCGCGTACGGCAGCGCCCGGGAGGGTCGCCGTGCAGTTACCCGGTTTCGAATATCTTGAACCCCGCAATGTGGATGAGGCACTACATATGCTGGGTGAACACGGCGCCGAGTGCGCAGTGCTTGCCGGCGGTACTGATCTCATCGTCAGGATGAAGCAGCGGCTTAAGACCCCCCGCTTTCTCGTCAGCTTAAAACATCTAAACGAGCTGGATTACATTCGCGAGGACGCTGGATGCCTGCATATCGGCGCGGCCACCCCTTTGGCCCGGATCATTGACGACGAGACTGTTCGCACCCAACTGCCGGCTTTGCATGCGGCCATGGCAGCGGTCGGCGCCCGCTCCATCCAGCATGTCCGCGGGACCCTGGGCGGCAACCTGTGCCAGGAAAATCGCTGCCGGTTTTATAACCAGTCGGCCTTTTTCCGCTCTACCCGGCAAGCTTGCCACAAAGCCGGCGGGACCACCTGCTATGCCCGGGAAGGATCCGACCGTTGCCGCAGTACCTGTCAGTCCGATGGAGCACCCGCACTGATGGCGCTGAACGCCCAGGTAACGCTGCGGGGCGCCGGTTCCGAGCGCACCATCCCGCTCACAGAGTTGTACACGGCGATAGGTGATGCCCCGCTTTCCCTGCACAGCAGTGAACTGCTCACTGATATTTCCATACCCATACCGGAGCCGGGCTGCGGGAGTGCCTATCAGCGCCTTACCTTTCGCGCGGTCATCGACTACCCCTGGCCTCGGCGGCCGTATTTGTAAACATAGGAGATGGCCGCATCCAGGCAGCCCGCATCGTGGTTGGGGCCATTGGCAGTGGGCCGCTATTTCTGGTAACGGCCTCCAATGGTCTGCGGGGTAAGCAAGTTTCGGATGGGGAGGCCTTGGCTGCCGCCGCCCAAATGGCCGGCGGCAGTGCCGGGGCCTTTATCGTGGACAACCTCAACGCCGATATGGATTACCGGACCGCGATGATTCCGGTCCTCGTGTCACGCGCCTTGAGCGGGGCAATTGCCGCAGCCGGTGCCTGACGGCCGGCGGTGAAGGAGTTCAAATCGAAAAGGTCAATCTGGAACTGAAAATAAACGGGGAAGCACTGGCGTTCGACATATTCCCGAACCTTACCCTGTTGGAAGTACTGCGCGCAGAGGCCGGCCTCACCGGTGCTAAAGAAGGCTGTGGTGAAGGGGTCTGCGGGCACTGCACGGTGCTGCTCGACGACCTGCCGATCCGCGCCTGCCTGACCCTGGCTGTGGAGGCGGAGGGCCATGCCGTTACCACAGTCGAAGGACTGGCCGCGGGTGAAACCTTGGATCCACTGCAAGAGGCGTTTATCGAGCACGGCAGCGTGCAATGCGGTTTTTGCACGCCCGGTATGCTGATGTCGGCCAAAGGGTTGCTGCTGGAAGATCCCCAGCCGGATGAGCAGAAAATCCGGCACGCCCTGAGCGGGAACATCTGCCGCTGTACCGGGTATGCCAAGATTGTCGAGGCCGTGGAGGCGGCCGCCAAGAAACAATAAGAGGAACGGTATGGCTGATTATGCCTATATAGGAAAAAAGATGCCCCGGGTGGACACCCGCGCCAAGGTCACCGGTCAGGCCCGGTTCACCGCGGACCTCGATTTGTCCCGCATGCTGGTGGGTAAAATCCTGCGCAGCCCCCATCCCCATGCCCGGATCTTGAACATAGACGTAGCGGCCGCCGAGCGCTTGCCCGGCGTAAAGGCCGTAGTCGTCGGGGCGGAAACCCTGGGACGCAGATGGGGCGTCTTCCGGTATACCCTCGATCAGCAGATGTTGACCACCGACAAGGTCCGGTATATCGGCGAGGATGTGGCTGCGGTGGCTGCCGTGGACGAGGAGACCGCCCTGGCGGCGCTGGAGTTGATCCAGGTGGACTACGAAGTGCTGGAGTCGGTGTTTGACCCGATGGAAGCCATGACCCCGGGCGCCCCCCAGCTGCACGACGATTTTCCCAACAACATCAACATTCACGTGCCCATCGAGGTGGGCGATGTGGAAGCGGGTTTTAAAAAGGCCCACTATGTCCGGGAAGACACCTATACGGCCCCCGAGGATTCCTACTTTCAGGCCGAACCCTATGCGGTGGTTGCCCGCTGGGACCTGGACGGCAACCTGGAGATGTGGATGCCCAACGCGGGCCCGCACATGAAATCCAAACCCCTGTCCAACCTGCTCGGCATACCGCTCAACAAAGTCCGGGTACGCAAGATTGCCATCGGGGGTGCCTTTGGGGGGCGCAGCGAGATCTCTCCGGCGGACTTCATCTGCGCCCTGTTGGCCAAAAAGGCCCAGCGGCCCGTCAAGATTGCCTTTACCCGGGAAGAGAACACCATCGCCACCCGCCAGGGCCACGCTCTGATTACCACGATCAAAACCGGCGTCGATAAGGACGGGCAGGTCCTGGCCCGGGACATCACCTGTTACATGGACGGCGGCGCCTACAGCAGTACCGGACCCATTGCCACCAGTGTGCCCTTTCTCTGCATGGAGCAGGCGTACCGGATGGAAAACGTGCGCTACAATGGTTACCGCATCTACACCAACAAACCGATCCGGGGCATGATCCGCATGCACGGCCGGGGATTTGCCTGCGGGGTGGACACCCAGCTTGACCTGATCGCCGAACACCTGGGGCTGGACCCGGTGCAGATTCGCCTGGTGAACGCCCGACAACCCGGAGAATATACCAACACGGGCTCCCTGGTGGCCAGCTGTGCCATGCAGGAGACCATCACCAAGGCGGCTGAAAAGGCCCGCTGGGCGGAAAAGTGGGGCAAGCTGCCGCCGTTTCACGGCATCGGTATCGGCACCAATTCCGTGCAAACCGGATTCCCCATGGGTATCCGCGGCGGCAGTCAGGCCATCATCAAATTCAACGAAGACGGCGGCGCCACCGTCATCTCCGGTGTGGTGGACAACGGCCAGGGCAACGACAACATGTTGGTCCAGATTGCAGCGGAGGAGTTGGGCATTCGACCGGAAGATATCCAGCTGGTTACAGCCGATACCGAGGTCACGCCTTCCGATCCGGGCTCCTACTCCCAGGTGTCGACGTTTATCGGAGGGCATGCCGTCAAGCTGGCCGCCCGCGATGTGATGAAAAAGATCCTTCTGACTGCTGCCGAGATGCTGGACACGAATGCGGACGATCTGGTGGCCAAGGACCGGATGATTTCCGTCAAGGGTGATCCGGAAAAGTCGATCCACATCAAGAAAGCGATCCGCATGGGGCTGGTAAAGGGCCGCGCACCCAGCGGCGAAGGGGCCTACTGGCCCAAGGTGGATTCCAAGCGCGAGTGGGTGCAGAATCCCCACGGCCAGATGTGCGGGGCATTTTCTTTCGGCACGACGATCTGTGAGGTCGCCGTAGACCCCGAAACCGGTCAGGTGACGGTCCTGGAAGTCACGGCTGCCCAGGACGTGGGGTACGCCCTCAACCCCCTGGTTCTGGAGGGCCAGTTCGAGGGATCGGTGGCCATGGGGGGACAGGGCGGCATGCTGACCGAAGAGCACCTTTGGAAAGACGGCCTGGTCTTGAATCCCACCGCACTGGATTATCGTCTGCCGCTGGCCGTCGACATGCCCAGCATCAATTCCATCATTGTGGAATCTGTCGACCCGGATGGGCCCTATGGTGCCAAGGAAGCCGGCATGTCCATCGCGATGTCGGCCGCCCAGGCCTACAGCGCGGCGATCTGTGACGCCATCGGTGTTTATTTCAACGATTATCCCATCACGCCGGATAAGATTCTGCGGGCCATGCGGGAGAAGCAAGCCAAGGAGAGCTGAATTGAAAGCCAAGGAGATCGACCATATCTGTATTGCGGTAAAGGACCTCGCCAGCGCCCGCAAAATTTACGAAGACACGTTTGGACTGGAACTGGCCTTCGAATACACTGCCACTCAGGAAAATATCAAGGTGGCCCGCTATTACCTGGGAACCGTGGCCCTGGAACTCATGGAATCCACGACGCCTGACGGGGATGTGGCCCGCTTTATCGAGAAGAAAGGTGAGGGGGTCTTTCTGATCTCCTACCGCGTTGACGATGTCGCCGCCGGGCTGGACGAACTGAAGCAAAAAGGCGCCCGCCTGATCGATGACCAACCCCGGGAATTAATGGGCAATCGCTACGCCTTTATCATGCCGCCGGCGGATACCTGCGGCGTTCTGACTGAAATAATTGACGGGGAGTTTGATCCCGACGCGTAATCTGCAGCGGACCTCAGCCGCAAACACCTTTCCAGCGCCATTTCCTGGCGCCATCCGTGCCAATTTTCTGTTTGCAGGTCCCCCTGGATTGGGGTATGGTGGGCCCTGTTGCACGCGAATTAGCAGCACTGGCGCTGCTTATGATATCCGCAAACGATAAGCTAAAACCAAACAGGACGATAATACCTAAAAAGGAGGCGCTATGGAGGTCAAGAAAATATTTTTACCAGAATCGGAACTGCCCCGCAAATGGTACAATATTGCCGCCGACATGCCCACGCCCATGGAACCGCCGCTGCATCCCGGAACAGGTCAACCCTGCGGCCCCGAGGACCTGGCCCCGATTTTTCCCATGCCGCTCATCGAACAGGAAGTCAGCCAGGAACGCTGGATTGATATCCCGGACGAGGTCATGGCCAAATATCAGATCTGGCGGCCATCGCCTCTTTACCGGGCCTATTCACTCGAGAAATTCCTGGATACGCCTGCCAAGATATATTTCAAAAACGAAGGTGTCAGCCCGGCGGGCAGCCATAAACCCAATACCGCCATTGCCCAGGCGTACTACAACAAAATCTCCGGAACCAAACGCATCACCACGGAAACCGGCGCCGGTCAATGGGGTAGTGCGCTCTCCTTTTGTTGTGCGCTCTTTGGGCTGGAGTGCAAGGTCTACATGGTCAAGGTGAGCTATCAGCAGAAACCCTACCGCCGGATCATGATGGAAACCTGGGGGGGCACCTGTGTACCGAGCCCGAGCTCGGAAACCAATGCCGGCCGCACCATTCTGGAACAGAATCCGGACTCCCCGGGCAGCCTGGGTATCGCTATCAGCGAAGCGGTCGAGGCCGCGGTCGGGGATGATGACACCAAGTATTCCCTGGGCAGCGTGTTGAACCATGTCATGCTGCACCAGACGGTTATTGGTCTGGAAGCCCAGAAACAGATGGAGATCGCAGGGGATTACCCGGACGTCATCATCGGCTGTGCCGGCGGCGGCAGCAATTTTGCGGGCTTGGCGCTGCCGTTCGTCCGTGACAAGATCAACGGGAAGGACATCGATATCATCGGCGTTGAGCCGACTTCTTGCCCCACCATGACGCGGGGGCCGTTCTCTTACGATTTCGGTGACACCGTGCAGATGACGCCGCTGCTGCCCATGCACACCCTGGGGCACACCTTCGTACCGGAAGGTATTCACGCCGGTGGTCTGCGTTATCACGGCATGGCCCCCGTTATCAGCCAGCTGCTGATGGACAATCTTGTGCGCCCTGAAGCCATTCCCCAGTTGGAAACCTTTCAGGCCGGCATCACCTTTGCCAGGTCCGAAGGCTTCATCAGCGCGCCGGAAACCGATCATGCCGTGGCCGCCACCATTCGCGAGGCCCTTAAGGCCAAGGAAGAAGGCAAGGAGAAGACAATTCTCTTCAATTGGAGCGGGCACGGTCTCGTGGACATGGCCGCTTATGAAGCCTACCTCTCGGGCAAGCTGGCCGACCACGAACTGGCCGAGGAAGAGATCGAACGCGCTCTGGCAGACATTGCGCCGCTGCCGAAGCCGCAGCAATATAAGGGCTAGCGTTCGCTATATGTAATAGCTTAGAAACTTCCCGGAGGCTTCCGCCTCCGGGATCATTTTTTACAATGCCACAGAAAAAGACCCCGCCTGCAGACGACTATCAGATTCGCTGCCCCCGCCTGGGGCACCAGATCTACTTCTCCTATTGTCGCCAAGAGAACCAGGGACAACCCTGCTTTAAAACCCTGGATTGCTGGCACACCCATTTCGATGTCCAGGCGTATTTGAAAGGTGAGTTGACCACCGAAGCGTATGAACAGGCCTTCAGCGGCAAGGTCAAACCCAAGATGCTCTCCTTGCTGGAACTGATCGAACAGGCGAAAAAACAGAAATCAGAAGACTGATTTCTGCCGTTTTAGGTGTTAGGTTTTAAGTGTTAAGAAAAGAATTGAAAATCTTAACACCTAACACTTAAGACTTAACACTCTTGTGAAACAAGGATTGCTTATGCCCCCTGAATTCTTTCTCGGAAACGGTGCCATTGCCCTGGGGTTGCTGGAAGCCGGCTGCCAGGTGGTGACCTCCTACCCGGGCACGCCCAGCTCGGAAATCCTGCCGGAGGTCGTTCGTCTGGTAAAGTCCGCCGGACTGAATACCTATGTGGAGTGGTCCACCAATGAGAAAGTAGCCCTGGACAATGCCTATGCCGCCGCCATTGCCGGCAAACGGGCGGCCGTGTGTATGAAACAGGTGGGCCTGAACGTGGCGGCCGACTCCTTGATGAGCGCTGCCTACCTCGGGACCACCGGAGGGCTGGTCATCATCTCCTGTGACGACCCCGGGCCGCATTCTTCCCAGACCGAACAGGACACGCGCCTCATGGCCCGCCTGGCCAAGGTGCCGGTCTTCGATCCGGCGACACCCCAGGAGGCCCGCGAGATGGCGGCCCGGGCCATGGAGCTGTCTGTGGAATTCGGCGTGCCGGTGATTTTGCGGCCGGCCATCCGGGTCTGCCACGGTCGCCAGAACATCGTGCCCGGTGAGCTTAAGGCGAATCCCGACAAGGCGGTTTTCGACAAGAATCCGGCCCGCTGGGCGGCCACACCCCGTTTTCGCTTCATGCTCCACGGTGAATTGAATCGCAAATTAAAGGCGATCGGCGACACATTCAATACCCTGGCGCCTTACAACGCCCACGACTTGAAGCCGGGGAAGTCCTACCCGTTGGGCATAATTGCCGGCGGCGTATCCTGGGCCGTGGTCAAGGATCTTTTGGCGGAAAACGAGCGCCGGGATATCCCGCTGCTCAAGTTGGGAGCCCCCTATCCATTCCCGGAGCGATTGGCGGATGAGTTTATGGCGGCCTGCGACACGGTGCTGGTGGTGGAAGAGACAGATACCGTCATCGAGATGTTCCTGCGTGACAAGGTTAAAGTCCGCGGACGACTTTCCGGGCATGTTCCCTCGGAAGGTGAACTGGTGCCGCAGGTCGTGGAAAAAGCCCTGAATACGCTTCTCGACGAGACCGGCCTGGAACCACTGGTAAGTCACGGTGACCCGGCTGCCCTGGAACTGGTGCAGTCACTCGAACTGCCCATCCGCAAGCCCACCCTCTGCGCCGGGTGTCCCCACCGGGCATCATTTTTCGCTATTCGCCGGGCCGTGCCAAAAGCCATCTACACCTCCGATATCGGCTGCTATACGCTGGGAATGAATCTCGGCGGGGTGGATACCTGCCTGGATATGGGGGGCGGCATCACGTTGGGTTCCGGGTTTGTCCAGGCTTTCAAACAAGACGATGTTGAACAGCCGGTGGTGGCGACTATGGGGGACTCGACGTTCTACCATTCCGGTACGGCCGGTCTGATCAACGCGGTTTACAACGACGCCCGCTTTATCCTGGTACTCCTGGATAATGAGACCACGGCCATGACAGGTATGCAGCCCGCGATTTCCACGGGAGTCCGCGCCGATGGGAGCCAGGGCAAGGCCATCACCCTCGAACGCGTGGTCACCGGCTGCGGCATAGATTTTGTTGAAGTGATTGATCCTTACGACGTGAAAGCCATGCGGGGCCTGCTTAAAAAGGCTGCCGCGTATGTCGGCGATCCGGACGGTGGTATCGCCGTTATCATCGCGCGGCATCCCTGTGTGATCAATGATCGCCAGGGAGCCATACCGAACCGCAAGCCGGTAACCATTAATGACAACTGTGACCTGTGCGGGTTTTGCCATGACCGGTTCGAATGTCCGGCTCTATATAAAGACCTGGCCGTAGAGCATACCCGGGTCGATCCCATGCTCTGCGCCGAGTGCGGTGTCTGTCTGCTGGTGTGCCCCAAAGATGCCATTGAGGAAAAATAGACTTGTGACCGCTGGTGCAATGCAGGGATAACTTCGAAAAGGTGACACATGGATAACATCAACATGGTACTTTGTGGCCTGGGAGGCCAGGGCATCTTATTCATGACCAAAGTTTTGGCCCGGACGGCTCTGACCCGGGGGCTGGATGTGTTGGGGGCCGAAACCCACGGGATGGCCCAGCGGGGTGGTTCCGTGATTTCGCACCTGCGCCTGGGAGAGGTCAACGGCAGCCTGGTCAATGCCGGTTCCTGCCAGCACCTGCTGGCCCTGGAGGCGAACGAAGCGTATCGCAACCTGCCGTTTTTGGCTCCGGGCGGTCAGCTCTACGTCAATGCGGCCGAGAATAGTTTCCCGGATGACCGCGTCCGCCCCTTTCTGGAAGATAAACATATTCAATGCCGGACAGTGGATGCCAGTAAAATTGCGTTGGAGCTAAAGGCCCCCATGGCCGTCAACCTGACCCTGATCGGTTTCATGGCAGCCAGCCCGGCCAGTCCGTTTTCGACCGAGGAAATCAGGGCCACCATCGACTTGGTCAGTCCGGATCGTTTCAAACCCACCAATTTCAAAGTTTTCGATGCCGGTGCCGCCGCCGGCTGACCACAGTTCCAGGCGAGATAATTGTCTTGCTTAGTTCCACTGACCACGCACAGAGGAAGCCATGCAATTTTCGAAAAGACTTTTTCTACTTTTCATTTTGATGCTACCGCTGGCCTGCCAAACAGCCGGACAGCCTAAATCCGACCGGATGAGTTTCGAACAGGCCCGCGATGTTGTGCTCAGCATGCAGAGCATCCCCTTGTCGCCACCACCACGCAAGCTGGATGATATTCTGGCTATCCTGGAGCAACCGGAGAGTGAACACGAGTACATGACTGAAATTATGCGGCGGGCGGATACTGAACCGCCGGGCGGGCGGGCCACAGACATGTTCCACTTTTATAAAAGCCGGGCCAATGCCCGCTATGAGCTATACCGATTTCAGGCCGCCGCCGCAGATATACGCTGGGCGATAGCCTATGGTAAGCAGGCCCGCATCCGCGATTCATTTCTCTATCGCCGCCTGGCCAAGATCGAGATGCAGGCCGGACGCTATGCGGCAGCTTTCGATCTCAGCCAGGAATCACTTTATAATGTTGACAAGTACCGGTTTGGGCCCTACCTGGGCTTTCAAGCCCGGATCCTGACCCGCATGGGAAAATTTGAACTTGCGGAAGCTGAGATCGAGAGGGCTTACCGCGAGTACCAGAAGGTTCCGGCCGCCGCACGGCATAGTTACATAGTTCATAGTGGTGTCCATGATGTCGGCAATGAGAGCGATATCCTGGCTGCCGAAGCGGAACTCATGGAGGCTCAGGGCTTATACGACCAGGCTTATGAGAAGCGCGTTCGCCTTCTCAGCTACCAGAGCCAGATGCGTCGCAAGCGTCCTATCGAAGCCGTTTATGCCGAACTGGACCTGGCGGCCAACCTGCAGCTTCAAGGCCGTTTGGTGGAAGCTGAGAAAGAGGCCCGCTGGGGTGTGAAACACGCCGTCCAGATATACGGCCGTCAAACGGGCATCGCCGCATCAGCCCTGCAAACCCTGGGGGCGATCCTGTTGTCCAAGGGAGATTTGGCCAATGCCAGGATTCTGGCCGCTGCCCAGAAAGAGATCCTGGAGAATTTGCGCCTGCCAAAAGAAGAAGATGTCATGATAAAGGCCGGATTGTTCCAGGCGGCTGTTCTTTGTGCCGCCTACGATTTCGCGGCCGCCATGGCTGCCTACGATCCCGCCCTGGATGGGATGCGGGACAATACCTACCTGTTTCAGCGCCATGCCCATCGCAACACCAGTTTGATTATGACCTTGATTGAGAGCGGGCGCATGCGGGCGGCCCGGGACCTGATTCGCATGACCCGTGCGGAAAACGAGGCACTCAAGATTGAGGATACCCTGAAGGAAGCCGAACTGAAGGCCCTGGAAGCCCTCATGCTCTCCCGGGAACAGAAGACCGGTGCGGCCCGGGCGGCCTTTGCGGAAGTTGTACCGGGTTTGCTGACCATCTTGCAGGCTCCCGATACCGATTTCAAAATGCAGCGGCGGGTTGATCTGTTGCTGAACCGCTATATCGATTTGCTGCTGGATGTATATCTACAGAAAACCGACCAAACCGATCGTCAGCGTCTCGTCGCCGAGCTGTTTCAACTGGCCGATGCCCGGCAAACCCGTGTCAACAGTGCCCTGGGAGAGAGCAGTGCTCGGGCGGCCTCCCTGTCCGATCCGCAACTGGCCGAGCTGGTTCGCCAGGAGCAGGATGCCGCCAAGAAGATAAAAAGTCTCAAAGCCGCTTATTACAACCTGGCTGCGTCCCAGGGCGGCACCCACAGCACCGCTCTGGCGGGTCTTGAAAACAACATCCACACCCTTGCCGCTGCGCGCACGGCAATCCAGACTAGGATAGCGGCCGAATTCCCGAAATATAGCGAATACGTGACCCCGCAACCGCCGACGATGGCAGCGATTCAAGCTCAGTTGGGGGCCAGCGAAGCCTTTATCAGCCTCTGGACCCTGGAAGACCGGACCTGTGTATGGGCCCTTCCGGCCGAGGGTGAACCTGTGTTTACCGTCATAAATTTGGGGTGGGAAGCACTGGCCCAGAAGATCATGCGGTTGCGGCGGGCCTTGAAACCCGATGCTCAGATGCTCAGCAACATTCCCGAGTTCGATACGGAAACAGCCCACACACTCTATGATCAGTTATTGGCGCCGGTCGCCGGGGGATGGCAGAGCGCCACCGATTTGCTCGTGGTCGTCAAAGGACCACTCGACCAGCTGCCGCTGGGGCTTTTGCCAACGGCGCCGGGCAGTCCGGCCCGGGATGATGCCGTGCGCTTCGAGAGCTACCGGCAGGTGCCCTGGCTGATCAAGCGGGTGTCCATTACCCGGCTGCCCTCGGCGGCAGCCCTGCTCACCTTGCGGAACCTGCCGGTCGGCAGCGCGGATCGGGACCCTTTCATTGGATTCGGAGACCCCATTTTCAACGTGGACCAGCTGGAAGCGACCACCAGCCCGGCAGCCACATTGGCACGCAGAGGCCAGGGGGGGGCAGCCATTCAAATTCGCGGGATTCGGGTCAGCGAAGAAGGCGTTCTGGACAACACCGCCCTTACCTCCGTGGGATTGGAGCAACTTAACCGTCTTCCGGATACGGCTGCTGAAATCAGCGAGATAGCCGTAACCCTGGGCGCCCATCCCACCCGGGATATTTATGTGGGGGCGGCTGCCTCGGAGACCACGGTGAAGACGCGGGATCTCTCCCGTAAGAAAGTGGTGGCGTTTGCAACCCATGCCCTGCGACCCGGCGACCTGGACGGACTGTCCCAGCCGGCCCTGGCCTTTTCTTCCCCGGATGTCACCGGCCAAGATGAAGACGGCTTGCTGATCATGGGTGAAGTTCTGTCGCTCAAACTCGATGCCGACCTGGTGGTGCTCAGTGCCTGCGATACCGGGGCGGCGGACCGGCAGGGGAGCGAGGCGGTCAGCGGTCTCGGTCGGGCCTTTTTCTACTCCGGTGCCCGTGCCTTGCTGGTCACCATGTGGCCGGTGGAAACCAGTTCGGCCCATCGATTGACCACCGGCCTGTTCAAATGGCGCACCCGTGAGGACGGCCTGTCCTGGGCGCGCGCCCTGCAGCGTTCGATGTTGGAATTGATGGACGCGCCGGGCCTGCGCCACCCGGACGGCACCGTGGTTGCCCGCTATGCCCATCCACTCTTTTGGGGCTCGTTTGTGGTTGTGGGTGACAGTGGTAACAGATAACGCTGCAATTCTGGAAATATTGGTGCTTGACAATTTGTCACGCTGAGCACAGCGAAGCGTCTCCCACCTGAAAAGGCAACCTCACAACGGATGGGTTCCGTCGTCGTTTTACTCCTCAAAATGGAAACGCGGCTGGAGGACGCCCTCTCTTTTACCGGATCCCACACATAATTGTCATTATACCACATCAACAATTTTTCCTTGCGCAGCCTGATAAATCTGTTTATAAAAATAGTGCTGGGGTTTCATTTAGCTTCCATCCTAATCTTGATCATCCATACAATTAGTTGGGTTTCGTAATGTGTTGCCCATTTGTAATATAAGATTTTCCAATCACGGTAAAATCGACAGCCGGTGCGTTGTTGACATAATGCTTGTTATCGGCGCTACGCATTTAAAACGAGGATGGCCGGATCCGGATCGCTGTTCGGTTTTCGGACCCGCTGCATCTTCGGATACAAATTACAACGGCACACAATTCGAGACTTCCCTATTGCGATCCTGAAAAGGGAATTTTTGCCATTGAGCATTAGACCGAGTTGCCCAGAACTTCCGCAGAGTTGTCTCTCGAACACGCTTCTTTCGCGGCGCGCACCGGGGTTGGAGCTGATCGTCTAACGGAAAACTCATTCCGTTATCCATGGTCATCAAAATTTGTCCGCACATTGTAGTCTATTTTTGCGTCCAACAGGACTGCGTCTTACGTCGTCTGGACCTAATGACAAGGAGGGGTGTCATGAAACGACTGCACACGGTAACCCTGGGCCATAACTTTGCCGCCATCCGCACCATCCATTCCATCCTGCTCTGCGCGACCCTATTGACGCTCTGCCTGGTCGTTTGCCCACCCGGGGTGCAGGCGGGCATTGGGATACGATAGGAGGAAGCATACCATGCAATTCCAGAGGACATTATTAAAAGATCGCTATTTTGGATGGATCGAACGGACCCGTAGCGTGACAATGCAAAAGGTCCTGCGGTGTATCAACGGATTGCTCATAAGGCTGAATCGATCGCTTGTTCGGAAGTACTCAGTCCTAGCTGTAAGTTTTATTCTGTTCATGATGTTCATGTGGGTCGGAGTTGTCTCTGCCACTACTGTCGCCCATCAATTTGAAGGCTCGGTGCAGCACGAGTATTTCGGAAGGTATGTTTCAGAAGTTGGTGACGTGGATGGCGATGGTGTTCCCGATGTTCTTGTAGGTGGTTCTCAGAAGACCATTGTATATTCCGGTGCGGACGGGAGCGAGATTCTGCAATTGCCCGGTATTGGTTACGGAGGCATTGATGGTCCCGGAGATATGGGGAGTGCAAATGACGGTCCCCTTGATGGTATTCCCGATGTCCTTATCGGAGATGGAGGTGGGTACGGTACAGTATCCATTTATTCAGGGGCTGATGGAACCCTGATTCGGCAGTTCACTGATCCGACTGGGTCTCGCTATGGTACCGGTTTTGCCTCGTCTGTCTCGGCTATAGGTGATGTCACCGGAGACGGCATATCTGAAGTACTCGTTGGTGCTCCAAGATATAATTATGATGTGAATCTAGGGAATTATCGAAATATTGGACGCGCCTACCTCTTCAATGGGAAGACAGGTCAGGAGATCTATTGGTACCAGGGTTTAGCGGACGAATCGTGGTTTGGACTTGCTGTCTCCGGCGCGGGCGATGTAAACGGCGACTCTATCCCCGATTTCATGGTGGCAGCTCCTTATTATGATAATTACACGGGATATGTGGATGTGTATTCCGGTGCAAACGGAGCTATATTAAAACGATTCAGTCGTTCACGTTCATTCACACAAATGGGCTACTCTCTATCCGCTGTTGGCGATTTAAATGGTGATGGTCGTGACGATATCGCTATTTGCGAGCCATACGGCAGACAGAGCGTTTTCGTGTATTCAGGTGCTAATTTCAGTCTGCTTAGGCAGCTCCCTGGACAGTTCTACTCTGCTGCTGGAGCCGGCGATGTTAATGGAGACGGTATCCCGGATGTGATAGCGGGAGAAGAAGGTGCGCTGTACGGGAAAGGTATGGCCACTGTTTTTTCAGGCGCCGACGGAAGCATAATTGTGCAATTTGGCGGAACCGTGGCCGACGGCAAATTCGGTCAAGCAGTTTCCGGCATAGCCGCTTCACCGGGTGATGTTGATGGTGACGGCTTGGATGACCTCATCATAGGAGCACCTTGGGCCGAGGTCAATGGGGTTTCAAGCGCCGGTATCGCGTATGTTTATTCGGTTGCCGAACCTCCTCAAACAGGCCCCCTGCTCAGAGAGGTTGGCAATATCTATGTCTCATCCGAAACACCGAATGCGCTCGGTAATTCTGTCTCGTTTAATCCTCTGACAAAAAGTTATGCGGTGGGGTATTCAGATTCCGAGAATCACCAGGTTAAGACTCGTATTGTTGAAGCCGACGGCAGCATGCCTTTTCAAGCAAACATCGTTTCCCAGACCCCGCCAGATTATTATAACTATTACGGTGGTAATCCCAGTTCACCAGCCTTGGAATACGAATATAACGACAATGGTTTCATCGCCTTGTGGAGTGAAGATGGAGGCGGAAGCGTACGGCGATATGATGTGATGGCTGCGGATTTGGGCTCAAATGCCGAGATATTGGGTCCGAAAACATGGGTGACTCCGCGATATGATAGTAAAAACCAAAGCCGGGGCTTTCTGTCTTTGAATCCAAATACCGGGGCCTACCTCGCCACTTGGCGAGAGGAGTCCCAAAGTCGCATAACAGGTCAGATCCGGGATAGGATTTTCGGCAGGTTCGGTTCAGGAGCCTATGATCTCACATCCAGCCGACCACCTATTCAGATCTCGTTTCCGAACTATGGAAACTCAGACGGCGGGGGATTGGCCGCTTTCGACGACGCCAGCAACACTTGGTGGTGGTGTGGACGAGACGTAATTATAACCTCCCCTACAATGATCCTGGAAGAGATACCACCATGGGGCAGAGGATGGCTACAATTGGCCGTGTAGGATCGGTTATCTCACCGCTACCCAGTGGTATATCTGATATCATTGCCAATCCCAGTGGACCAGGCTGGATTTTGGTGCGATCCGAAGGAAATGAAATCGTCGCTACCTTTATGAACTCCGATGGAACACTTGGTTCTGAGTTTCAGCTTACTGCCGACTCTGAGATAGACTCATACCCATCAATTGCTGCTCTCAATGGCTACTACCTCGTGACATGGAACCGTCCCATGAGTGGTACCAGGACCATCGTAGCACAGCTTTTTGATTCCACATTCTTTCCTCTGGGCGGCATAATCCAGGTACCCAGTTTTGCCGATGCTTCACAGAGTCAACCAGGAGTAGCAGCGAATCCCGAGGATGAGGAGTTCCTTGTAGTATGGTACCAGGGTTCCTACGACAGCCGAAAGGTATACGCCCAGCTGTTATCAATATCGCCTAATACACCAGCAGGGCAGGATGTAACGGTTAATTCGGGAAGTGGAATAACCGTTATCTTTGATGAAGTTACAGTTCCTGGCACTACCACCATTACTACTTCCACAATTCCTCCTGCGGGTAATTTCGGGATCGAATTTATTCCGCTCTTCTATGATATTACCACCACTGCTACCTTTACCGGTAACGTTCATATCGAAATAAACTATGACGATTCATTCATCACCCCTCCAGCCCAAGAAACCGACTTGAGGCTCTTCAAGTTTCCGGGAACGCCCCCTGCCCCGATTGATATCACAGATGGCAGCATCAGCCCCAATCCAGAGACAACTGCAAATATGATCTACGGGGTGACTGACGGATTCTCAATATTTGCGGTGGGGTTCCTCCTCAACCAACCCCCTGTTGCAGATGCCGGGGATGACGATACTGTTCCGGCAGATGCTCTTTGCGAAGCGGATGTATCCTTAGACGGAGGCGGTTCGTATGACCCTGATGGTACTATTGAAAAGTACACGTGGACCGGGCCTTTTGGTGGAGTTTTAGGTGTCAACCCGACTGTCACTTTGGGGCTTGGGGAGAACACAATCACCTTGACCGTATCTGATGGAGAATTGACCAGCACCGATGAGGTAGTGGTAACCGTAGAGGATACCACCCCCCCGGCTATCACGAGCCCTGCTGATGTAACTTTTGAGTGCCCAGCAGTCATCAGCCTTACAGATACCGGTGAGGCCACAGCAACAGATAACTGCAGTGTGACCATCGCCTCCACTGATGTGAGCACGCCCGGGTGCGGCGACACGGAGACGATAACCAGAACGTGGATGGCCACTGACGGGTCCAACAGCTCCAATGCTGTGCAGACCATCACGGTGGTCGATAATACTGCGCCGGTCATCACCGCCCCGGCGGACGTGACCCTGGAGTGCGGTTCGGACACGAGTACGGCCACCACCGGGCTAGCCTCGGCTGCGGATACGTGCGGTGGGACGACTCTCAGTTACAGCGATTCGTTCGCAGCGGGCTGCGGAAACACCGAGGTGATCACCCGGACCTGGGCAGCCGAAGACGCTTGCGGCAACACCGCCACCTTCGATCAGATCATCACGCTGGTGGACACGACTGCGCCGAGCCTGACGATTCCGGCCGATGTCACCCTGGGGTACCCCGCGGACACCACCCCGGGGAGCACCGGAACCGCCACGGCCGATGATGCCTGCGGCACGGTCGACATTTCCTTTGAAGATGCCTCTGCAGCTGGCTGCGGTAACACGGAAGTCCTCACCCGCACCTGGACGGCCAAAGACGCCTGCGGCAACACCACCACCGGGGTGCAGACCATTACCGTGGTCGACACCACAGCGCCGGTCCTGAGCGGCGTCCCGCCGGATACAACGGTGGGCTCGGACAGCGTGCCGCCGCCGCAGAACGTGACGGTGTCGGACAACAGCGATTTGGCCATCGCCATTGACTTTACGGAAGAAAAGACGCCGGGCGGGTGCGCGGACATCTACACCCTGACCCGGACCTGGACCGCCACCGATGCCTGCAGCAACACGGCTGCCGCAACCCAGGTCATCTCGGTGGTCGACGCCGCAGCGCCGGACATCACGCTCCCGGCGGATGTGACCCTGGATTGCCCGGCTGACATAGACCCGCTTTCCACAGGTCAGGCAACCGCCCTTGATACTTGCGGGGAGGTGATCCTCACTTACGATGATCAGGAGGTTGCCGGCTGCGGTGACACCCGGACCATCACCCGGACCTGGACGGCCGTGGATCCCTCCGGCAACAGGACCAGCGCCGATCAGATCATCACGGTGGTCGATAATACCGCGCCGGTCATCACCGCCCCGGCGGACGTGACCCTGGAGTGCGCTTCGGACACGAGTACGGCCACCACCGGGCTTGCCTCGGTTGCGGATACGTGCGGCGGGACGATTCTCAGCTACAGCGATTCGTTCACAGCGGGCTGCGGAGCCACCGGGGTGATCACCCGGACCTGGACGGCCACCGACGACTGCGGCAACACCGCCACCGTCGATCAGATCATCACGCTGGAGGACACGTCCGCGCCGAGTCTGACGACTCCGGCCGACGTCACCCTGGAGTACCCCGCGGACACCACCCCGGGGAACACCGGAACCGCCACGGCCGCTGATTTCTGCGGCACGGTCACCATTTCCTTTGAAGATGCCACTGTGCCTGGCTGCGGTAACACGGAAGTCCTCACCCGCACCTGGACGGCCGTAGACGCCTGCGGCAACACCACCACCGGGGTGCAGACCATTAACGTGGTCGACACCACAGCGCCGGTCCTGAGCGGCGTCCCGACGGATACAACGGTGGGCTCGGACAGCGTGCCGCCGCCGCAGAACGTGACGGTGTCGGACAACAGCGGTTTGGCCATCGCCATTGACTTTAAAGAAGAAAAAACGCCGGGCGGGTGCGCGGACATCTACACCCTGACCCGGACCTGGGCCGCCACCGATGCCTGCAGCAACACGACTGCCGCAACCCAGGTCATCGCGGTGGTCGACGCCGCAGCGCCGGACATCACGCTCCCGGCGGATGTGACCCTGGATTGCCCGGCCGACATAGACCCGCTTTCCACAGGTCAGGCAACCGCCCTTGATACTTGCGGGGAGGTGATCCTCACTTACGATGATCAGGAGGTTGTCGGCTGCGGTGACACCCGAACCATCACCCGGACCTGGACGGCCACCGATGAGTCCGGTAACACCAACACCGGTGATCAGATTATCACGGTCGCTGACACGACCGCCCCGGTGCTTGATGGGGTTCCAGCGGATATGACCGTGGGGTCCACCGAGACAATCCCCGCCCCGGCCGAGGTCCAGGCCACGGACGGGTGCAGCGGCAGCGTGGCGATCGAATTTACAGAGACCCGGACAGACAGCGGGTGCCCGGATGTCTATACCCTCACCCGGACCTGGACGGCCACCGATCTCTGCGGCAACAGCACCACGGCAGCCCAGGTAATCACGGTGGTTGATACCGCAGCGCCCACGATTTCCTGTCCCGCGAATGTGACCGTGGGCACCGATCCCGGGGCGAACTCCGCCGGCACGGTGACACTCGGAGCCCCCAGCGTTGATGACAATTGCCAGGTCGCCAGCGTGGTCAGCAATGCCCCGACGGCCTACCCGCTCGGAACCACCGCAGTCGACTGGACGGTGACCGATGCGTCGGGCAACTTTGCCACGTGCACCCAGTTGGTGACCGTGGTCGACACCGAAACACCGGCGATCACGAACCCCACCGGCAACACCGGCGATCCAGTGACCATTACCGCCACCCTGGGCGACAATGTCGGACTCAGTTCGGCAACGCTCTACTACCGGCCCATCAATGCCGTCGGATACACCGGGCTCGACTTCAGCGCCGGCAGTGCGGTGGTGCCGGTGGCCAATAACGCCGCCGGACAAATCCTCTATTACATCCTCGCCCGGGATAGTGCCGGAAATGAAGGCCGCGCCCCTGGAACCGGCACCTACGCTATCACCGTGTCTGATGACGAAGCGCCGGTCGCGCTGGGCGACAGTTACAGCGCCGTCGAAGACACGCCCCTGACGGTGGCGGCGCCGGGCGTGTTGGCAAATGACACCGACAATATCTCCGGTGTCACCCTGACGGCGGTCCTGGCCGGTAATGCCGCCCACGGGGCCGTGGTGTTGAATCCCGACGGATCATTTACCTACACCCCCGCTGCCAATTTCAACGGCACGGACACATTCACCTACAGGGCCAACGACGGATTTGCAGACTCGGCCCCAGCCACGGTCACGATCTCGGTGGCCGCCGTGAATGATGCCCCGGTCCTCGGGGTAATCGGGGATCAGACTGTCGATGAGGGCGAAACCCTGAATCTCCAGGTTGCCGCCACGGACCCGGACGGCACGACCCCGGCCCTCTCGGCGACAGACCTGCCTGCCAATGCAACCTTTGTCGACAATGGCGACGGCACCGGCACCTTTACCTGGGAAATCGGGTTTGAAGATGCCGGCGTCTACAGCATCTCCTTTACCGCGTCGGACGGAACACTGAGCGACACCCGGACAATGACCCTCACAGTCAACGACTTGCCGTCGTTCAGACTGGTCAGTCCGCCGAGCGGCGTGGAACTGCCCTACAAACCGCCGGCAACGTTTGTTTGGGAGGGCGGGGACTACAAAAAGTTTTATGTCCAGTTCTCAAGATTTTCAAACTTCCCGCGACACCGGACCTTGACCCTGCCGGTAAAACGTAAAAAGAAACAGAGCGTGACGTCCCTCACGCCCCGAAGGGGCGTCTGGGCAATTATCCGTCTAATGGAAAAGCGCGGCGGGATTATTTACTGGCGGGTAAAGGCCAGAGAAAAGAAAGGCTTCCGAGATTACACCGATGACTGGAGTTTTTCCATCGAAGACCCGAAATGGATCTCTCACTGGAAAAAAAGGTGGGGCAGATACCGGGACAATTGGGTTGACCGGGATGATTAGTTCCACCGGTCACACATACTTTTCCGGATCCGCCATAAACTCCCGATAAACCCGGTAGTGTTCGGTCTCCTTATAGTCGATTTTGCGGATGGGGGTGTCGTCGAAGTTATAGATCACGGCCCCCGGGCAGGCCAGCAGGATAGGGGAGTGCGAGGCGACGATGAACTGGGCGTGGCCGGCATTGCCCATCTCTTTGAGCACCCTTAGTAATTCCAATTGGCTGCCGGGCGACAGGGCGGTTTCGGGTTCGTCCAGGAGGTATAGCCCCTTGAAGCGGTAGCGGGCTTTGAACAAGGACATGAGCGACTGTCCGTGCGACTGTGACATCAGCGATTTTCCGCCGAAGTATTCAAGAATGCCGGGGTCGGAGGCAGCCCACTCATCCAGGTAGGCAGCGAAATTTCTGGAAATCTCAGAGTCGAAATACGATCCCGGCACCGAACCGTTGGCCCAGTCTACCGTAATGAACTTGTAGAACATGCCCTCGTAAGGGTTGCGTTCATAGCGGGTTCGTTCCACCCCTTCCCACACGTGGATACGGCATTTTTCCGCCAATGCAGATAAAAGCGTAGATTTACCGGCCCCGTTTTCACCGTAGAAAAAGGTGACCGGCGATGAAAGTTCAAGTTGCCTGGGCTCCTGAAAAATCGACAGGTTAAACGGATAGACCGCTTTGGTCGGCGCTTTATCCAGATCAATCGTGACGCTTTTTAAATGTGTCATGAGGCTGTTTCAAAAATAGGATTTTGGTTCAAGATCAAGGCGGCCGCGAGGTTCCAATCGCAGGAATACTGCAGTATTTCGAGGCTTGGAACCGAGTGCCCAACACAGAGATTGAGGCAAAAGACATTTTTGAGACAGCCTCATAGTTCTTTTCTGACAAACGGCCGGCACTGCTCGGTAAAGGCGACCAACGCATCCAGTTTTGACCGGGCCTGTCCTGAATCGACCGTGGCGGCGGCCCGTTCGATCCCGGATTTGAAATCGTCGTCAAGCCCCGCGGCGATGAAGGCGGCGGCTGCATTCAATACGGCAATATCACGTTTGGGGCCCTGCTCGCCTCCCAGAATATCCCGCACGATTTTGGCATTGGCCGCGGCATCGCCGCCCTTGATGGCTTCGAGGCCGACCCGTTTGAAACCGTAATTTTCCGGTTCGATCACCTGTTTTTCCACCTGGCCGGCTGCGAGCCTGGCAATGGTCGTGGCGCCGCAGAGGCTGATTTCATCGTTGGTCCTTTCCCCATGTACCACAAAAGCGCTCGCAGCACCAAGCTCGGCCAGGACCCGCGCCATTTTCTCGGTCAAGTCGGGGTCGTATACGCCCAGGACGTAGGCCGAGGCCCCAGCCGGGTTGATCAGCGGCGCGATGAGATTGAAAATGGTCCGGATCCCGATTTCCTCCCGAAAAGCCCCGACATTTTGCATGGGACCGCTCATCAGCGGCTTGAAAATAAATCCGATACCCAATTCCTGGATGCATTTTTCCATATCGGAGTTGGAGATATCCAGGTTGACCCCCAGACTTTCCAGGACATCACCGGCCCCGAAATAGCGTGACGCGGCCCGGTTCCCATGACGGGCCATCTTGACACCGCCAGCCGCGGCGATGAACATGGTGGCGGTAGAGATGTTGAAAGTACGGGTGCCGCCTGCCTCTGAACCGGTCGTGGCCAGCACTGTCTCGCGCTCGACGTGGATATCGTCGCGCCCCAAAGAGAGCAGGCCATTGTCCAGATCCAGCCGCACGGCCCGTTTGCGCAGTGCCCGGGCCGCGCCTGCGATTTCCGCCACGGTCTCGCCCTTCATACGCAGCGCTGTAACCAGTGAACCGATCTGGGATGAGGCAACCCGGCCTTCCAGGACCAGATCCATGGTTTTCTCCATGTCATCCGCACTCAGGTCCTTGCCATTGATGGCTGTGATGATCGCTTCCTTGATCATTGTGGCCTCCTTGCTTTTGGATGAATAAAAAAAATGGCCGTGGGTCTGAAGGGTCCCACGGCCTCAAATAAAAAACCGTGGCGCCTCTGAAGTGGCCCACGGTTCATGTTTTAAGTTGCAGTCAGGTTACATACGGCAGGCACACCTCATGGTAAGCTGCGCCACCACCAGTAAGTACGAAACATGGCGATTTTGTCCTGTTGTTTGGTTGCCATGAATTTGAGATAGGGTGGTCAGCTTTAAATGTCAAGGGTTTATTACCGCCCGGGGAGCAAGCGTGCTGTTTTCGGGTTTGGCTGCGGGCAGGGCGGAGACCCTTAAGCCCCAGGTAATGAAAAAGGATGGATCCGCACAAGTGGCACCCAGCGAGGCTGTTGCCGGTCCAGAGGGTGCCCGGCCGCCGGTGGGGCCCGTAACCTTGACACGTTCAGGGTAACATTGTAGGTACCAGTGACTTGGATTTTGGTTTGCAATGTTAGAAATTTTAGGGATTTATGCTATGCTGCTCTTAACTTGGAAAACTGGCGCGACGGGGCGTACATGGCTTTCGATGTGAGAAATCACTGGGGTTTGGGCGGCCTGTTGCTCGGTTCCGTGGCCGCCATGATTTGTACGACGGCCGTTGACTATCCGCTGACCAAATGGATTTGGCAGAACGGTTGGACCACCTTTGCCGAAAGCATGGGGCAGTCCCTTTTCGAGGGTGAATATCCCGGGGGCGGGGATCTGGCGGTTATTTTTCTGGTCGTTGTCTTCGGATGTTATGCATTGAGCCTGCGGCCGCAAGCCCCGACCGGGCTTGCCGCCTGGCGCCCGAGTCTGGGGTTCATGGTGGCGGGCTCCTTGATCACCGCATTTGCCTGGGTACATACCCTCAAGTGGCTGGTGGTCAGGGCCCGCCCGTATCTGGTGTTTGATGGGAGCCTTCCCTTTACAGCCTGGTATGAAATCGGTCCGCACTTCATAAACGAGGGCATTTATTACGGTAGTTTCACCAGCGGGCACACGGCCCAGGTGTTTGTTATGATGACGCTGGCCTATGCCCTGGTCGGCCGCGGCCGCAAACCGGCCGGGTGGGTGGTTGGAACCGGGGTGCTGACCTACACCCTGACCATGGGGCTGGCCCGTTGCATGACCTTGTCCCATTGGGTGACGGACGTGATTGGGGCCGTGGTCATCTCCTGGAGAACGCTGCACGTATTGTACTACCAAATTCTGAAAGTCCCGCTACAGCATAGACACCGGGATGCCCTGACAGGATCTGGTAATCTGAAAGCCGGATGGGAACTGCTGCTGGGATTGAGCCTGGTCGCCACTTGCCTGGGGCTTGTGCTGGCCGGCCTGGGCCTGCGGGCCTTCTGGATTCCGGAAGCGCGGCAGCTGGCGTTTTTGATACTGCCCGGCATTCCGCTGGCTGTATGGGGTGCCCTTAAAAGCAGACAATACTGCCGGCGCTTGAACCAGGCCCTGGCAGAAGCCCCAACGGGATCACTAACCGAATGATGGCAACTGCCGACCATATGCCCATCGAACCCCGGATGAGTTTATCCGCCTGCCGCCGCCGCGGCTGGCTGGTACTGGCCGGGCTCACCCTTGTGCTGGTGGTGGTGACGGCTGTCTTGATTGCGACGAGTGCCGATTTAAGGGTCGCCGCCCGTTTTTATGATGGCGAGCGGGGTTGGTTTATGGGAGCTTCGCAGCCCTGGCGGTGGCTGTATCAATACGGCACCATCCCCGGTCTGGTCGTGACCCTGGCCGCGCTCGCCGGTTGGTTCGTGGGCAAATTTCGCCGCAGCCTGGCCGACTGGCGGCCTTACTGCCTGCTGGTGGTCCTGACAACCGTGATCTGTTCCGGCATCCTGGTCAACGCCGTCCTCAAACAGTACTGGGGACGGCCACGGCCCGATCAGGTGACGATTTTCGGGGGGCAGTGGACCTATCGGGATGTCCACGCGCCGGGTATCCCGGGGCAGGGCGGTTCGTTTCCGTGCGGCCATTGTGCCATGGGGTTCACCCTGGTATCCCTGTTCGGTTTTCACCGGCGTTCGCGCCTGGTGGCCTATGTCGGCGGCGGGACGGGTCTTGTTCTGGGAAGCGCCCTGAGTGCGACCCGGATTGTCCAGGGGGCGCACTTTCTCACCGACACACTCTGGTCGCTGGGCCTTAATCTGATGGTGGCCGCTGCGCTCTACTACCTTGTCCTGGCGATCCCCACCGGACAGGTGCGTTCAGAAAGTGCCGCCCTGAAGCCGGGGCGCCGGATGGGTTTGCTCGTCGTCATGACTGTCTGCCTGGCCCTGGCCGTAGGGGCCTTTGCCACGCGGCGGCCATTTTATGAAACCTATACCTATCCGGTTACGATTCCGGCTGATATCGACACCCTGATTGTCCGCATCAATGCCGATCCGGAGCGATTCAATGTGAGCTATCACATCGGCGGCGCCTCCTGGGTAAGGTTGGACGCACACGGGTTTGGCTGGATGCATTTCGACCACCGGGTTTCGTTTGATACCGACCGGACCGCCCGCACCATGATCCTGGATTACCAGGTGGAACGGATCAGTTACTTTGCCGAGTTGTACCACGCCATCCACCTGCAAATTCCACATCAATACCGTAAAAATCTGGACGTTCGCCTCGAAGCCAAATCGCATCCTGATACGTTGGAGAAACCTGGTTCATGAAAAGACTTCTGCGGATCCTGGCGGTCGATTCCGTCATGGACCTGTTTCGCTATAAATCCTTCTTTTTCCTCATTTTTTTTCTAATTGCCGCCGATCGCGTCTTGCGTAAATTTCTGGGGGCGGAAAAGGGCAAACTCTCGCTGGGACTCGATCAGCAGTGGGGCCGGCAACTGGCTGTTTATGTTTTCGAGACGCTGCCGGGCCTTCTTTGGGACCTTTTGACCGATTACCGTACCTTGCTGGTGGCGGCCGCCCTGTTCTTTCTCAAGCAGCTTATTTCCATGTGGCCCAGTTCGGATATGCGGCGCATGCACCGCTTGGAGCGCAAAGGGTTTGGGGTGATTGGATCGCTCCTGGCCCTGCAATGGCAGCAGGTGGTGTGGGATGCGATCGCCATCGGGACGGTCTGCGGCCTGGTGGCCGTCTGGAGCCTGCTGGGGTTTAGCCTGGCCTGATATGCATTAAAGGGCATTTAGAATAGAGACACCTCCCTAATCACAGCAACAATAAGCTGCTATGATACCAGCGTGTTTTCGACAACAACGCAAATGGATTTAGGAGGTGTCTCAT
>Ga0136654_1000104_pt1 | contig 27094 bp, 24 predicted proteins | sample InaspJWI70metaG_FD_94865 | JGI IMG/M metagenome (GOLD analysis project Ga0136654, IMG submission 94865) | Marine gutless worms symbiont microbial communities from Oahu, Hawaii - Inanidrilus sp. 1 OAHU.JWI-70 metaG (version 2) | ecosystem: Host-associated > Annelida > Digestive system >... | reverse complement strand
TTCCGCAGGTATAACGATGTTGTTGGGTATAGAATCTCATGGAGTCTTCTCCTATTGGTGTAGTGACCTTCCAGTTTACCGCTTCGGCGGTGAACTGGAGGGGGAAGGCTCAATGAGTATCAACTACAAACGCCGCGCCAAGCAGTATTCGCCGACGGTTTATGTGATGCTGGATATCGATCACTTCAAATCGATCAATGACAGCATGGGCCACCTGTTCGGCGACGAAGTACTGCTATTGCTAGCGCAGCAAATGACCGAATCCTTTCGCGACAACGATTTATTATTCCGCTATGGCGGCGAAGAGTTCGCCATGGTCTTGATGGATATCACGCCCGAGCAGGCGCAACAAACGCTGGATCGTTTCAGGAAGAAGATCGCCAACCACAAGTTCCCCAATATTAGCCAAGTGACGGTTAGCATCGGTTACACCCACTTCGACACAAGCCTAACGATGGATGAGTTGATCAGCCAGGCCGATAATTCGCTTTATTATTGCAAGACGACCACCCGCAATACGGTGTATTGCTACCAGGATCTGGTCGCGCAAGGCTTGACCCCGGTAAGGAAAGTGCCCCGTGCGCCGAAACTTAAAAGTATTTAAGTTCCCCGGGTCCGATTGAGGGGGGCCGAGCAAACGCCGGATTAGCTGAGGCAGTGCTAGAGATTGCTGCCGGCATTTTTGGTCTGACCCCCAAGCCCCTAAACCCTGGGAAGGCCGGACTCAGACCCCTTCGAAGCGACCTGGGATCCACCCAATCTCTAAGCAATAGTCTCGTCGAGAAAATGCTTTACGACCGGTGAAAAATGCTCGTCGTCGATCAAAAATGCATCGTGCCCGTTGACCGAATCGATTTCGATGTAGTCGACATCGGTGCTGGTGGCGCGCATCACATCGGCAATCTCTTGCTGCTGGCGTGCCGGGAACAGAATATCGGTGGTTACGCCGATCACCAGCGCTTTTTCGACATCGAGTTTCGACATGCCGTCGCTGATCGACTCGCCATGCTCGGCAATATCGAACCAATCCATCGCGCGCGACAGGTACAGATAACTATTGGGATCGAAACTGTGAATAAATTTTTGCGCATTGTATTCGAGATAGTTTTCGATTTCGAACTCGCGCTCGAAGCGCTTGCCGCTGAGTTTTTCCGGTGCTAAGCGACTGCGATCGAACTTAGAATTCCATTCGTCCGCGGCGCGGTATGACACCAGTCCCAGCTTGCGCGCCAGCGACATACCGGAAAGCGGCCGGCCAGTCTCACTATAATGGCCCTGGTTCCAATCCGGATCGCTGCGAATAATTTCCCGTTGCAGCGAGCGTAACGCAATCGTCAGCGGCAGCGCCTGGGTGGCGGCCGAAATCGATATCAAATACTTGATCTCGCCGGGATACTGCATTGCATAGGCGATCGACGCCATGCCGCCCATCGACGAGCCGGCGGCGGCATGGATTTTCTCGACTCCGAGTTCACGCATCAGGTAGTAACCCGAACTCGCGATATCTTCGACCGTCACGTCGGGAAAGTCGGCGCCATAACGTGCACCCGTTTTCGGATTGAGCGAACCCGGCCCGGTGCTGCCGTAACAACCACCGAGCGAATTGGCGCAAACCACGAAAAAGCGATCGGTATCTATAGCCTTGCCAGGCCCGATCATGTATTCCCACCAGCCGGGTGACGGATCCTCGGCCGAGGAAGCCGCGTGCGCACTCGGTGAAAGTCCGGTAAATATAATGATTGCGTTATCCGCGGCGGCGTTGAGTTCGCCCCAGCTCTCGTAGGCCAGGGTAACTTCGGGCAGGCGCTCGCCGCGCCATAGGTGCATGCCATCCTCGGGGAGATTTCCGAGCGTAATATGGCGGGTTGCCTTGGTAGTAAAGGTATAGGCGTTTTCTTCGTCAGCCATCGACCCGTTTCTCGAGCGTTTATTCCCGGCCGAATAGACTAGATTTGGAGCATGCGTTGCAGTGCGATGCGCGCATTGGCGGCGACATCCGGCGCGACCGAAATTCGATTCACCACATTGCCTTCGACCAAGTTTTCCAACACCCAGGCCAGGTGCTGCGGATCGATACGGAACATGGTCGAACACATACATACCATGGGCGACATGAACTGCACCGTCTTGTTGTCGCCGGCCAATGTCTGGTGCAAGCGATTGACCAGATTCAACTCGGTGCCGACCAGCCACTGCGTGCCGGGCTCGGCGGCGGTAATGGTCTTGATGATATATTCGGTAGAACCGACATAGTCCGACAACTGGCAGACTTCAAAACTGGCCTCGGGGTGCGAAATAACCTTGCCGGCAGGATGTTCTCGCCGGAAGTTTTCGATCTGCTCGGGTTTGAACATCTGATGCACCGAGCAAAATCCTTTCCACAGTATCATTTTGGCGCCCTTGATCTGTTCGGCGGTCAGCCCGCCCATGGGCAGGTCGTAATCCCAGATCACCATTTCATCGAGCGGAATCCCCATTTTGTAACCGGTATTTCTACCGAGGTGTTGATCCGGAAAAAACAGTACCTTGTCGCGCCGCGCAAAGGACCAGTCGAGAATGTTTTGCGCATTGGTGGAAGTGCAGACGATACCGCCATGCCGGCCGCAAAACGATTTCAGATCCGCCGCGGAATTGATATAGGTAACCGGGGTGATGGTTTCATCCGCATCGAGCACGCTATTCAATTCCTGCCAGGCCCGCTCGACCTGTTCCAGGTCGGCCATGTCGGCCATGGCGCAACCGGCAGACAGATCCGGCAGGATGGCGACCTGTTCGGGCCGCGAAATAATGTCCGCGACCTCGGCCATGAAATGAACCCCGCAAAATACGATGTACTCGGCTTTGGAATCGGCGGCCTGGCGCGACAGCTTTAAGGAGTCACCCGAAAAATAGGCATGCTTGAACACTTCGTCGCGCTGGTAATGATGACCCAGAATAACCACCCGCTCGCCGAGTGCCTGCTTGGCAGCGGTGATACGCTTGTCGCAATCCGCATCGTTCAAAGATGCGTAGGGTTGTAAATCAATCGCGGTGGCAGCCATGGCTAGCTCAATTTGTCAGACGACTCAATTTGTCAGACGAATAGAAAATTCTATCACCTGCCGATTCGACTGCCAAACACACTCTGTAGGGTTATATCGGCCCGCTCAGGTTTCGGTCCGCGGTTTACGCAAGCGAATCGATAGCTCGCGCAACTGGCGCTCGGCGACCGGCGCCGGCGCTTGCGTTAACAAGCAGGCAGCGGTTTGTGTTTTTGGGAAGGCCATGACGTCGCGAATTGAATTTGCTCCTGCCATCAGCATCACCAGGCGATCGAGACCGAAGGCGATGCCGCCGTGCGGGGGACAGCCGTATTTCAAAGCGGTCAACAGGAAACCGAACTTTTCCTGCGCCTCCTGTTCTTCGATGCCGAGCAATTTGAATACGCACTGCTGCATATCGATATTATGAATACGCACCGACCCGCCGCCCAGTTCGGTACCGTTCAGCACCATGTCGTAGGCGCGCGACAGGGTGCCGCCGGGATCGGACTCGAGCAGTTTTGGGTCATCGGTCGCGGGTGCGGTGAATGGATGATGCAGCGCATTCCAGCGGTTTTCGCGCGCGTCGTGTTCGAACATCGGAAAATCGACCACCCACAGGAAACGCCAACCCGGCTCGACCAGCCCACGATCCTGTCCGATCTTGATACGCAACGCACCCAGCGATTCGTTGACGACGTTGGCCTTGTCGGCGCCGAAGAAAATCAGGTCGCCGCTAGCGGCGCCGGTACGCTCCAGAATCGCTTGGATCGCTTGGTCGGGCAGGAATTTGAGTATGGGAGACTGCAGGCCTTCGCGTCCCTGGGACAGGTCGTTGCATTTGATATAGGCCAGGCCCCGGGCGCCATAGCGCCCGACAAAATCGGTATAGTCGTCAATTTCCTTACGCGTCAGCGCATTACCTCCGGGCAGGCGCAAGGCGGCGACTCGACCTTCGGGATCGCCGGCGGGACCCGAAAACACTTTGAATTCGACGTCCTTGAGCAGGTCGGAAATGCTTGTCAATTCCAGACCGATACGCAAATCAGGTTTGTCGGAACCGTAACGCTCCATGGCCTCGGCGTGCGACATGCGCAAAAACGGGCCGTCGACATCGACTTCCAGCACTGCGGCAAACAGAGCGCGCATCATGGTTTCCATCTGGTTCATGATGGCGTCTTCATCCATGAACGACGTCTCGATATCGAGCTGGGTGAATTCGGGTTGACGATCGGCGCGCAGATCTTCATCGCGAAAACAGCGCACAATCTGATAATAGCGATCCATGCCCGACATCATCAGCAATTGCTTGAACAGTTGCGGTGACTGCGGCAGCGCAAAAAAACTGCCCGGATGGGTGCGGCTCGGCACCAGATAGTCGCGCGCTCCCTCGGGCGTCGCCTTGGTCAGCATCGGGGTTTCTATATCGAGAAACTCGGCGTCCTCGAGCCAACTCCGCAGAAAATGGGTAACGCGCGCGCGCAGCTGCATGCGATACTGCATTTCAGGCTTGCGCAAATCGATATAGCGATAACGCAACCGGTTGTCGTCGTGAACATCTTCTTCGTCGAGCTGAAACGGCGGCGTTTCGGATGCGTTCAAAATTTCAAGCTTCTGCGCCAGCAACTCGACCTCGCCGGTCGCCATTTCCGGATTTTCGGTGCCCTCGGGGCGCAACCGCAATTTACCCTCGACCCGCAACACGAATTCATTGCGCAGGGTTTCGGCAGCGGCAAACATGGCGGCGTCATCCGGATCGAAAACCACCTGTAACATGCCTTTTTTGTCACGCAGATCGACAAAAATGACGCCGCCGTGATCGCGGCGTCGGTTTACCCAGCCACAAACGCTTAGCTTTTGGTCGATATGTTGCCGGTTGAGTTCACCGCAATAATGCGTGCGCATAATGACTGGTCCGAATGATGGTTGGTTGATTAATAACCCGCGTTGGCGGGCCGGGGATTCCTAGGCGGCTGCCTCTTTGTTGGCGGTGCTGGAATTGATTTTATCGCCGTTTGCCGCCTTGTCGCTCTTGTCAGACTTGTTCGTTGCATTCTTGTCGGCGCTATCCCCTTGCGACAGGTTTTTCTGTTTGTCCGACTTGAAATCGGTCTCATACCAGCCTGAGCCGCTGAGGCGAAAACCGGGCGCCGATATCTTCTTTTTCAAAGATTGCAGGTCACAGTCCGGGCAATCGCGCAATGGCGCAATGGCGCATCGCACATTTTCTGCAAGGTTTCGAATTCATGCCCACAGTCGCTGCATACGTATTCGTAAATTGGCATCGATGTCTCCGATTGACGGTCCCGTGAACCTAGCCCGACGATTACCCGGCTCACTCAAAAAGGCACGGGATTTTATAATAGTCTGGCGTATATTCCAACAGCAATGCCTTAAACCGCATTTCTCACCGTTTTACATCGCGAGGGCGTCGTCAAAAAGCTGTGGCGGGATACGGAACCCGGTGGTGCGCATCTCCACCGGGGCGAAGTCCGCGCAGACGCAGTTTGCACTAGGTTGAGCGGGCCTTCGGACCCGATGTGTTAAAGCAAATCGGGGGGTTCCGCCACGGTGCGTTTGGCGGCGGCCGCAGCAGGGAAAACAGTGAATTATGCGTTAGCAAACACGGCGCTATTCAGCCACGAGACCGCCTTCCGGTTAAAAATACGCCAGGTATTTGCCGTCGAGATCGAATACTAGCCAGGTCGAACCGTAACGCCCGGAGAAACGGGCTACTAGTACTTCATCCTCGGATTTGCCGTTTGCCTGTAGCCAGGCGTCATAGCTTTCTCTGGATTGGTAAAAATCCATTCGCTCGGAGAACAAATCCATTCGCTCGGAGAACATGGTCTGCCTTTCCTTGAGCGCTTGCGCAAAATCCTCCCTGGGCCAATAAAGTTGCATCTGGGCATGTTCCAGCACCTTTTCGTCAATCTTGATGCGTTGAATCTCGGCCAAGGTTTCCCGAACACGCGGCATGTGCGCATAAATAATCGGTGGCTTTTCGTCGCTGTACTGGCGCAGGACTGCCTCCGATTCCAGCTTGCCGCCATATTGTTCCATGGTCCCCGAAACCACGAATTCATCAATTAGCACAATGGATATAGGGCGTTGGTTATAGGTCAGCGAAACCCCGTAAAATAGCGCCGCAAACTGGATTACGATAATCGTTATCAGGTCGAAGAGAATCGCCTTGCGGCTTTTTCGGAGATCGAATATGAGGAAAGTAATGAAAGGTCCCAACACCAGGTCGACCGCACCGACCAGGCGAATCCCCTGCCAGCCTCCATCGATCGAAAAATAAGGTTGCGGATACCAATGGTAATAAATCTGATAGGCCAGGTATATAAATACCACGATGCTTAGACTCAGATGTACACCGGTTGCTTTTAGTTTGGTAATCAGCAATGGTTTGGTGATTTTCATTGGCAGTCCAATCCAAGCACTTTGTCAAATACTGTAATTTATGGAACAAGAAATCAAAAATTTCAAGATTAAAACCGCCCATAACCGCATCAACTTGCATCAACGGGGAAGGCGTCTGGAATTGCGCAGCCGCGACAACGCGCTGCAAAGTCTCATCGATTTGAATTGCCCGCACAAACTCGGCCTCAAGAACCTCGAACATCTGATGTCGGTGCTGCTTTTCATTCCCGAGCCGAAGTCGGTCCTGATGCTGGGCACCGCGGCCGGCTCGTTGCTACATTTTCTACGCCATTATTATCCCCGGGCCGCTATCACCGCGCTCGATATCGACCTCGAACTGGTGGAAAAAATGCTGCAAATGGACGTGCTGCCTGCCGCCGGCGACGGTTTGACCTATGTCTACGATGATGCTGCTCGCTTCATTCTATCCTGCGATCAAAGTTATGACCTGATTCTGGCCGATGTTTTCATCGGAGCGCAGACGCCCGGCTGGATGCTCGATAAAACATATACCGATGCGCTTTATCGCCTGCTCGGTGAACATGGCGCACTCGCCTACAATCTGCTGATCGATAGCGAGCACGACTTCAAACTATTTTATCGCGACTTACGCCTGGTGTTTAATCGCCAAACCTTGTGTATGCCGGTCAAGGATTACGAAAACCTGATCGCCTTCGGCATTCGCCACCCGCTACCGGCGCGTTATATGGCCTGGTATATGCAGCAAGCAATGGCGCTGTCCGAGCAGCTCGAAATCGATTTCCTGACGATACTTGCGGTTATTTACAACACCAATCCGGTCGGCGCCGGGGTGTTATAAAAGCTTGACGGAGCTGGTTACTGGTTTTTACCGCCGCCGCGGCAGCGCGGCGAATCGGCGACCACGCCCTGGCGCGTCTGCCATTCCTCCGGTGTCATTGTATGCAGGGCCAGCGCGTGTATTTGTTGCAGCTCCTGTTCCAGCGTCTTGTTCACCATGCGGTGTCGCTTGATCAGCATTTGATCTTTGAATGAATTGCTGACGATGGTGACCTTGAAGTGGGATTCCGAGCCGGGCGCCACATTGTGCATATGACTTTCATTTTCGACCTGCAGGTAATCTGCATCGAATACGCCGGCGAGTTTTTGTTCAATTGTGGACTGAATCGACATCTAAATATATACCGTTGCTTAACGTTCTTTTTGCTGAACTTCCTTGATTGCTTCGGCTACATCTTCCATGGTCTGTAGCCGGTCTTCGAGTTCAACCGCCATCATGCGCCGCACCAGCAGACTGACGCGCGGCCCGATTTCCTTGCGGATTTCATGTATCGGCACCGCCTTGCCTTCGAGATGCTGGAACAGCAGCGACATCGGCTCTCCGGTGTAGGGCAACTGCCCGGTGAACATGCCATAGGCAATAATGCCGAGCGCATAGATATCGCTGCGATGATCCGCTTCCTGACCTTTGGCGCGTTCGGGCGACAAATACGCCGGGGTGCCGATAATCGATCCGGCCTGGGTCAGGGTCGACTCGGTATCGGATGAAGCCGAAGCAATCCCGAAGTCAACGACCTTGACCAGGCCGTCGTCGTTCATCAGGATATTGCTCGGCTTCAGGTCGCGATGGATAACATCCTGATTATGCGCGGCAGCCATGCCGTTGGCGACCTGCAACAGAATATCGAGCCCTTGCTCGTTATCAAAATGTTTTTGCTCCCGTAAGTATTCATCGATGCCGCGGCTTTCGAAATATTCCATCGATATCGCGCTCAAGTTATCCTTGCTCAACATATCGTGAATGCGAATGACGTTGGGGTGGCTGACCTTGCGTGAATACTTGACCTCGCGTAAAAAGCGCTCGCGTGACGCCTCTTCCGCGGTTAACTCGGGATGCATGAATTTAAGGATTAGCAACTCGCCCACCATTTCATCCTCGGCGAGCATGACCCGGCCCATTGCGCCGCGGCCGATTTCCTTGTCGATGCGGTAACGCTCCAGCCACAGATCGCCTTGCTTGAAATCTTCGATGTTTTGATACTGTTGAACCATCGGGGCGGCTTCGTCCGCGGACGCCTGGCTGACCATTTGGGTATCGAACTTGAGCAAGCGGGTGTCGAAATAGGCTTCCTGGTCGACATTGAGCGCGGGTAAGTCATATTCCACGGTTAGCCGATTAACCACTTCGCCAGCCGTATCGCGCACCGTCGCCTGCAGTTTGGGGACTTTTTGCATCAGCTTGTCGCGAATCGTCTTGGCATGCCGTTTGGTGGCGAGCTTACCGATGGTTTCGAGCGCCTCGCGCTGTACCAGCGCCTCCGGCATCCGCAGGCAGGCGAAGGCGATCTCGAGTCCCTTGCTGAATCCGAGTTCGCCAACGGCCCGCAGCACCGCGGGCGCCGACTCAACATGGGTTTCAATCACTTTTTTCAGAATGCCGATCGATTCGCGCTGGGTGGATTTGCCGATGGCTTCGATCGCGCTATCGCGCACCTGCCAGTTTTCGTGTAGCGCATTTTCCCATAGTTGCTTGAGATCGGCCGGATCGCTGCTCTGCGCCGCAAATTTCTGCGCCTGTTCGCGGATGAACTCATTATCATGTCCGGTTAATCCTTCGGCCGTCGCATAAAGCTTGTCGTTACCGAATTTTTGCAGACACTTCAAGGCCTGCTCCTTACCCCACCACTCTTGCTGATCGAGCAATCGCAAAAAGGCTTCCAAACCCTGCGGCGTGACATGTTTGATGAACAGCTTGACGAAAATTTCTCGAATTTCATCCGACTTACCGCAGGTCCAGGGCGCCAATCTCGGCACCAGTTCCGCATCCGCTTGCAGCTGCAAAATATCGAGCGCCATTTCGCGTTCCACTTCGGACATGGATTCGACAAACGGCAACAGCACCGAGGCATCGAATTTAACCGGCAGATTTTTCAGGGTTTTCAAGGCTTCGATGACAACCGTTTTGTTTTCGTCGTTGAGAAACTTCACGATCACCGGCGCTATTTCGGACTGATCGACTTTGGCGAAATAACGCAACAAATTAATCTTGACCGCGGGACTGCCGATCGCACTCGGTTCGATACGCAGTACTTCAAGATCGAGCGGCTGCTTCGAGTCTTCAGCCAGCTTGAGCAATTGCTCGGCGTGAGTTTTGTCGAGCTTGAGCGCATTGGCTATGATCTGTTCGGGTTTAAGTACCTCCCGCTGAAACGACAGGATATCGATAATTTCAGCCTGGGAAACATCCGATTCGTGTAATTTCTTGAACAGTTTGCTGGGACTTATCTGATCGGTCTGCGATAGAATCGAGGCGGCGGTCGTGCGGACATCGGTGGCGTCGTTATCGAGGCTTTTCAGGAATAGCTCTTCACCGCCGCTGTCGACATTTTCCAGACAGATCTCGGTTAACATTGCCTGATGCAAGCCGGAAGTCTCGGGGATTACCTGGATTAAATGTTCCAGCGAATCCTTGGCCGAATCACGCAGTTTTTCGATTAGCGCAACCCCCTTGGCACTTTCCAGATCGTCACAATCGAGAAACTGCTTCAGTGTTCTTTTGAACAGAAGGGAGCCAAACACTGCCATACTATTATCGCTTCGACATTCGCCTACGTGAGAACCGCATCAATTGACAGGATTATAGCCGTAAAATGGCCGAAAAACGCCCGCCGACTTCTAATTTATGACGAACCGTTCTCAGTGCGGGCGTTGCTTGGTGAAACTGAAGCCTCGGGACTCATCGATATCGACGGTGATGAGATCGCCGGCTTCGAATTCGCCCGCCAGAATCGACCTAGCCACCGGATTCTCGATCGCCTGCTGAATTTCCCGTTTCAGCGGCCGCGCACCGTATACCGGATCGAAACCAAGCTCGCCCAAGGTATCCATGGCCGCATCGCTGACGCTTAAGCCGATTTCCTTCTCTTTTAGACGCGCCGTCAGCGACTGCAGCTGGATTTGCGCGATGGCGCGAATTTGCTCCAACGTCAACGGGTGGAAAACCACGGATTCGTCGATACGGTTAATGAACTCGGGTCTGAATTGGAGGCCGACCTGATCCATCACCGCGCGTTTGATTTCATCGTAGTGCTGTTCTCCGGCGTGCGCCTGAATTTCGGTGGAGCCGAGGTTCGAGGTCATTACGATAACGCAGTTACGGAAATCGACCGTACGCCCCTGGCCATCGGTGAGGCGCCCGTCGTCCAGCACCTGCAGCAAGATATTGAAAACATCCGGGTGTGCTTTCTCGATTTCATCGAGAAGAATAACCGAATAGGGACGTCGTCTCACCGCCTCGGTAAGGTAGCCGCCTTGCTCGTAGCCAACATAGCCGGGGGGAGCGCCAACCAAGCGGGCAACGCTATGCTTTTCCATAAATTCCGACATATCGATGCGAATCATGGCGTCTTCCGTATCGAACAGAAAACTCGTCAAAGCCTTGGTCAATTCGGTTTTTCCCACCCCGGTGGGGCCGAGAAACAGGAATGAGCCATTGGGACGCGCGGGATCCGACAGCCCCGCGCGCGAACGCCGAATCGCGTCGGAAACCGCCTTCACCGCCTCTTCCTGGCCGATCACGCGCGCGCCCAGCTGGGCTTCCATATCGAGCAGTTTTTCGCGCTCGGATTCGAGCATTTTGGCGACCGGTATCCCGGTCCAGCGTGACACGACCGAGGCGATTTCTTCTTCGCCCACCTTGTTGATCAATAGCTTCATATTCTGCATTTCGACGTTGGCGGCGAGATCGAGCCGCTTTTCAAGTGCGGGGATGCGCCCGTATTGCAATTCAGACATGCGCGCCAGATCGCCCGCGCGTTGCGCGGTTTCGAGATCGAGTCGCGCCCGCTCCAGTTCTTCCTTGACATGCGTGCTGCCCTGCAGCGCCGCCTTTTCCGATTTCCAGACTTCGTCGAGATCGAAATATTCGCGTTCCAGTTTGCCGACCTCGTCTTCCAGCGCCTGGCGGCGTTTTTTACTGGCCGCATCGCTTTCCTTTTTCAACGCCTCCTGCTCGATCTTGAGCTGGATCAAACGCCGTTCTAGGCGATCCATGTCTTCCGGCTTGGAATCGATTTGCATTCTGATGCGGCTGGCGGATTCATCGATTAGATCGATCGCCTTGTCGGGCAGTTGCCGGTCGGTGATATAGCGGTACGACAGCGTCGCCGCGGCCACGATCGCCGGATCGGTTATATCGACCCCGTGATGGACTTCGTAGCGCTCTTTCAAACCGCGCAGAATCGCAATCGTATCCTCGACGCTGGGCTCCTGCACCAACACCTTCTGGAAGCGTCGTTCCAGGGCGGCATCTTTTTCGATGTACTGGCGGTATTCGTCCAGCGTGGTGGCGCCGATGCAATGCAGCTCGCCACGCGACAATGCCGGCTTGAGCATATTGCCCGCATCCATCGCGCCTTCGGCCTTGCCGGCGCCTACCATGGTATGCAATTCATCGATGAACAGAATGACCTGGCCTTCCTGCTTAGCCAGATCGTTCAATACGCCCTTAAGCCGCTCTTCAAAATCACCGCGGAACTTGGCGCCCGCGATCAGCGATCCCATATCAAGCGATAGCACGCGCTTATTCTTCAAACCTTCGGGCACTTCGCCGTTAATGATGCGCTGCGCCAGTCCTTCGACGATCGCGGTTTTACCGACGCCGGGTTCGCCGATCAAAACCGGATTGTTCTTGGTGCGCCGCTGCAGCACCTGGATCGCGCGCCGAATTTCCTCGTCGCGCCCGATGACCGGGTCGAGTTTGCCCTGCTCGGCGCGTTCGGTCAGGTCGATAGTGTATTTTTCGAGCGCCATGCGCTGGTCTTCGGCATTGGCGTTATCCACCGTCTGGCCACCGCGAATACCGTCGACCGCGGCTGCAATCGCTTGCTTGTCGGCACCCGCCGATTTCAGCGCATCGCTTAGCGGCCCTTTTTCATCCATCGCCGCCAGCACGAAAAGTTCGCTGGAAATAAACTGGTCGGAGCGTTCCTGCGCCAGCTTGTCGGTGACGTTGAGTAACTTGCCTAGGCTATTCGAAATATGCAGATCACCGGCGGCGCCCTCGACTCGCGGTAGCTTGTCGAGCAACTCGCCCAGCTGCGAGCGCAGCAGGTTGAAATTGACTCCGGCATGAGCAAACAACGGCCGTACCGATCCGCCTTGCTGGTCGAGCAGGGCCGTCATTAAATGCACCGGTTCGATAAACTGGTGATCGCGCCCTACCGCCAACGATTGCGCGTCGGCCAGGGCTTCCTGGAATTTACTGGTCAAGCGATCCATACGCATTGATACAGTCCTCTAAACATTAAAAATTATGGGGTTATGTAGGTGTGTTCCGCTATATTTCAGGGTTATGTAGGTGTGTTCCGCTATATTTCAACCCTGCGCGGGCACGGATTGATTGATCCAAATCAAGCTCGCCATGCGCCCGGTGGTGGAGTCGCGGCGATACGAGTAAAACAGCTCGTCGTCGCGAAAACTGCAATGCGCATCGCGGTATACGCGGCTGACAGCCTGCTGATGCAGCACCCGCTCGGCGAGCCCGGCGAGATCGCACAGCCAGTGCCCGGAACCATGCGGCGTAAAAAAATTGGCGGCGCCCCGAACGGAGTCGATAAAGGCTGCACGCACCTCTTCGCCCACTTCAAAATGTTGCTGCGATATCCCGGGCCCGATCCAGGCCATGAGTTGATCATTGGCTGAGCGCATTGCCTTAAGCGCGGCCTGCACTACGCCAGCCTGCAATCCGCGCCAGCCGGCATGCACCGCGGCGACCTCGGTACCCTTCTGGTTGCAAAGCAGGATCGGCAGACAGTCGGCCGTCATCACCACGGCGACCTGACCGAGCGCGCGGGTAACCGCAGCATCGGCGTCGCGACAGTCCTCTTGCTCCAGGACGACCGCTCGTGTGCCGTGGGTTTGATTGATCCAGCCCGGCTCGGCCGGAAGTTGTAATTCGACACCTAGTGCCTGTCGATTCCGGACTACCCGGGTTGCATCGTCGCCCACGTGCAGCGCCAGGTTAAAACTGTCAAACGGGGTTTGACTGACACCCCCACGGCGCGTAGTGCAATAGGCGGACAGGTTGGCCGGTGCGGGCCAGCGTGGCTGAATCATTTCAATCATATTCGACCAGGGTATCCAGCAATTGTTGGAAATCCTGCGGTAGGGGCGCTTCGAAACTCACGCTTTCCCGACTGCTCGGATGGATGAAGCTGAGCCGCTCGGCATGCAGCGCCTGGCGCCGGAACCCGCGGATCGCGTCGACTAGGACGTCATCTATCCCTGCCGGGACGCGCACCCGCCCGCCGTAAACCGGATCGCCGAGCAGCGGATAATTGACATGCGCCATGTGAACGCGAATCTGATGGGTGCGTCCGGTTTCCAGCTGCAGTCGGATCAGGCTGTAATGGGTAAACTTGCGCGCAACCTGGAAATGGGTGAGCGCCGGTTTGCCGTTATCCCGTACCGCCATTTTTTTACGGTTTTGCGGATGTCGCGCAATTCCGGTCTCGACGCTGCGCCCGGCAGTGACCACGCCCTGGGTAAGCGCAATATACTCCCGTTTAACCTGGCGCGCTTGCAGTTGCTCGACCAGCCAGCTGTGCGCACTCAGCTTGCGCGCCACCACCATTACCCCGGTGGTATCCTTGTCGAGGCGATGAACGATGCCGGCGCGCGGCAGTTGTTCGAGCCGCGGATCCCGCAACAGCAAACCGTTGACTAGAGTTCCGTCGCGATGGCCGGCGGCCGGGTGGACCACCAGGTCGGCCGGTTTGTTGACGACGAAAATATCCTCGTCCTGGTACAAAACTTCGAACTCTATCGCCTGCGGCGGGTCCGAGATTTTAATTTGCTGCGGAACATCGAGCTCGATCTGGTCGCCACTGAATACTTTTTGTCGAGGCTTACATTGCTCATCGTTGATACAGACGAAACCCTGCTGAATCCATTGTTGTATTTTGCTGCGTGAATAGTCGGGCAGCAATTGATGCAGCGCCTGGTCCAGGCGGTTTCCAGCCATTTGCTTTTCGATCTGGAAACTTTGCTGAATTAATTTCATGCGCTGGTTATACTGTTTGTTCGGCTCTTCAGCAAGTACCCCAACCTTACCGATTTAGTTACTAAAGATGCGTTTATTTGTATACCTGGCCCTGGCGCTTAGCCTGGCCGCATGCGGCCCGGCCAAAGATGATATCGATCCCACCGCCGAGTGGAGCGTGGAGCGATTCTACAACGAAGCCCGCAGCGAACTCGCGAAAAAGAATTACCTCACGGCGATTGAATACTATGAAACGCTGGAATCGCGCTTTCCGTTCGGCAAATATGCCACCCAGGCACAAATCGATGTCGCCTACGCCTATTACAAGTTTAAAGAACCGGATTCGGCAATTACCGCCCTCGACCGATTCATCAAACTGCATCCGCGCCACCCGTCGGTGGACTATGCTTATTATTTAAAAGGATTGGCCAACTTCGGCCGTGGCGGCACGATCCTCGATGTGCTGGTCGAACGCGATCTATCCGCCTTCGATAAAAATCTGATGCTGGTCGCTTATAATGATTTCAAACTGCTACTGCAGCGTTTCCCCGGCAGCCGCTATGCGCTGGATGCCAAGAAACGCATGATCTATCTGCGCGACGAGCTCGCCAAGGCGGATTTTAAGACAGCCAGTTTTTATGCATCGCGGGAAGCCTGGGTCGCGGTCGTCAATCGTACCCGCTTTATCCTGCAGAATTACCAGGGTTCCAGTGTCATCGAGTCGACGCTCGAGTTACAGCTCGAGGCTTACCGCCAGCTGGGAATGGAAGAACTGGCGCGGGATACCCGGCTAATCATCGAATTAAACTATAACAACGGTTCCTGATGGAATACCGGAAACTCGGCCGCAGCGATCTTGAGGTGGGCGAAATCTGCCTCGGCTCGATGATCTGGGGTACACCCCATAGCGCAGCCGGAGCGCAAGCGCAAAATGAAATCGCCGTTTGTAATCAACGCCCGTTTGTGACTTCGAGCATTATCGGTGCCACCGGCGTCGAGCGACTGGCCGTGATTTTGGGCGCCGCCGAACGCGTGCTTGGCGAAAAAGTGCTCGCGGATATTCAACCGGTTTAGCGTCATCATCCTATCCCTTACTAGGCAAGTCATGAATCAGTCGGAAATAGTTGCAGAAATGAAGGTGCTACCCGCAATCGAGGTAGAGCACGAAATCCGCCGGCGGGTGGATTTCATCAAGTACCAACTAGAGCTCAGCGCTCAAAAAACCCTGGTGCTCGGCATTAGCGGCGGTGTCGATTCCTGCACCTGCGGCCGGCTGGCGCAACTCGCCATCGACGAACTCAATCAGTCCGGCAGCGGTTATCGCTTCGTCGCGGTACGCCTGCCCTACGCATCCCAGGCCGACGAAGCCGACGCGCAACTGTCGCTGGATTTCATCCAGCCCAGTCACAGCGTTTGCGTTAATGTGCAGTCCGGCACCGATGCCATTCACCAGTCGACACTGGCCGCACTCGAAGCGCAGGGCCTGGCTGAGCAGAGCGAAACCGCGCAGGACTTCGCCAGGGGCAATGTCAAGGCGCGCATGCGGATGGTGGCGCAGTATGAAATTGCCGGCCTACTTGGCGGCCTGGTGCTAGGCACCGACCATTCGGCCGAAAACGTGACCGGATTCTATACCAAGTATGGTGACGGCGCCTGTGACATCGTGCCGCTGTTCGGACTCAACAAGCGTCAGGTAAGGCAGCTTGCCGCCCATCTGGGCGCGCCCGAAACCATTATTAGCAAGGCGCCGACCGCCGATCTTGAAACCCTGAGCCCGTCGAAACCCGACGAAGCCGCACTCGGTTTGAGCTACGATCAGATCGACGATTTTCTCGAAGGCAAAAAAATCGAGGCCGAGGCCGAGCATCGCCTGATTCGAATTTACCTCAGCACCGAGCACAAACGCCAACCGATCGCTACCGTCTACGATTGATAGCTTCCGGCTGAGATTCTGGAGCGGGGTACGAGGTTCGAACTCGCGACATTCAGCTTGGGAAGCTGACGCTCTACCAACTGAGCTAACCCCGCAGTCCGAGCATTGTAGCGTTACCGCCGACCTCCGCAAACCCCCGTTTCCTGGTTGTTGGATAATGAAGGGACAGGGTCGGAGCCCGCCTCTTGATACACTGCTTGATCGAAGGTAAAAAGCAAGTCTTGATCCCGATTCGGTATTATCATGCCGGGGCTAAGTTTCGGGGACAGAATACAGAATCCGCCGAATACCGCCCCCGGAACTCCGGCCAGTAGCCTGGGGATCCACGGAATACAAGTAGGCGCGTCGAGCTCACGACCAGCGACTCCACTAACTGAACTAATCCTCGACCATGCGAACATTGCAGCAGTACGGCCGATCCCCGCAGTTTTCCGCATGGTTTTGTTGGTACAGGGCGCATGGGTTGTTTATACTAATCTGCCACCCACTACGTAAGGATGCGTAATGTTCACTCTTAACAAGTTGCTTTCGCGCGGAAAAAATCCGCACCTGCTTGCGGCGATCACCACCGCGCTGTTCATCGCCAGCGCAGTCTTGGCGCGGCCCGTAATCGCCGATTTGGATAGCGCGCTCGAAGATTACGTCAATCAGCCGGATCCCGAATTTTACTTTACCCCGGTAGGCCCGCCGATACCCCTGCCGGGATTAACCGCTCACGTCCTGCATGTCACTTCGCAAACCTGGCGTAGCCCCGAGGAGGTGGACCGGACATTATGGCAGCACTATCTCACGATCTTCGTGCCCGACAATTTGGTTTCCGATATTAACTTAATGTTTGTTATCGGTAGCGACAACGATGAGGGCCCGCCAGACCTGACCGAGGACGAAGCGCAGGCCCTGGCCCTGCTGGCAACGGCGTCCGGCACCGTGGTGAGCATCCTCCAGCAAGTGCCCAATCAACCCCTGATATTTACCAACGACCCGAGCCCCGACAACGAACGCCGCGAAGACGAACTGGTGGCGTTTACTCTTGACCGGGCGACTCGAACCGGCGATTACAATTGGGCGGCTTATTTACCCATGGTCAAAAGCGTTGTGCGCGCCATGGACGTGGTGCAAAGTTTCGTGCCCACCGTGACCAGCCCCGCGCTGGACGTAAGTCAATTTGTCGTCACCGGTTTTTCGAAACGTGGTGCAACCGCATGGCTCACAGCGGCGATCGACAATCGAGTCATTGCCGTCGCGCCGGGGGTATTCGATGCGCTCAACTGGGCGCCGTCGCTGGAAAATCACCGCGCGTCTTACGGCATGTTTTCGGATGCCCTCGAGGACTATCTGGAATTCGATATTCTGGATCGCCTGCGGACCCCGGAAGGCAGGGAATTGCTCCAGGTAATAGATCCCTATGCGTATCGCGACCGGCTCACGATGCCGAAATTCATCATCAACTCCTCCGGGGATGAATTTTTCCCACCGAATTCAGCGCAATTTTACCTGGGCGACCTGGCGGGCGAAACCTTGGTCCGCTATCTTCCCAATACCAATCACAGCGGTGAAAACGGCGGTCTTGACACGGCACTGCTAAATCTGCTGGCCTGGTACCAGCGAATCATCTTCGATACGCCAAGACCGCAGATCGACTGGACATTCGACGCGGACGGCAGCTTTCGCGTTACAACTTCGGCGAATCCTGCGCAAGTCCTGCTTTGACAGGCGACGAATCCGGTAGCGAGGGATTTTCGTTTTGACGAGGTGGGACCTGTCTGGCATCCGACGCCCCTGTCATCCGTTAACGGCGAGTATGCCGCTCAAATATTACCGCCGGCTATGGGCTGGAAGGGGTTTTTTGTCGAACTGACTTTCGCCGAGCCGCCCGGGCTACCGCAGACCTATACGACCCAGCTCTTCATCACCCCGTCAAACGCACCGTTTCCATTGGACCAACCGATAAACAATCCCCGTAGCGCTTATTTCTGGAAGCTGGAATTTGAAGCGGCCCTGGGTGATGCCTATCGGTATCGCCCAAGCTTCGATGCCGAGACCCTGCAAGGTTTTTTGCCGGTACGCGTGTTTGACCGGTATATCTCGACGCTGGACGAAGCCCGCGAGGCGTTGGATTTGAGGGGCAATCTCAAGCATCGTGCGCTGCGCCAATGCCTGGCGGTACGCTTGAATATCGAAGCCGAAAAGCTTGACTGGTATTCCCCGACTCGCTTCTTTTTCGCTACCGAAAAAGCGTTTTTGTGGAAACGCTGGAACAAAGCACATCGGGCTTTCCTCAAAAACAAACCGCGAATTGCCGCATTGAACTGTGCCGCGCTGAATTTTCAATAAGTGCGAGGCTTGGCATCAACCCAACCGGAAAATTCAGGAACTGAGGACGGATTCGGCCTGCAGGTCGGCGTGGTAGGACGAGCGCACCATCGGGCCGCTGGCGACCTGGTCGAAACCGATCGATTCGGCATAGGCGCCGAGCTGGTCGAACTCCGCGGGGGTGACGAACCGCTCTACCGCAAGATGATCGAGGCTGGGTTGCAGATATTGTCCCAGGGTTAGCATATTGACACTATGCGCGCGCATATCGCGCAGTACCTGCTTGACTTCATCTATTTCCTCGCCGAGTCCGAGCATCAACCCGGACTTGGTGGGCACGCGCGGGTGCATTTGTTTGAATTTCCGCAACAGATCAAGCGACCATTCGTAATCCGAGCCGGGACGGATTTTTTTGTACAGCGACGGCACTGACTCGAGGTTGTGATTGAATACATCGGGCGCGGCCTGGGTCATAATCTCGAGCGCCACATCCATGCGACCGCGGAAATCTGGGGTTAGAATTTCAATCTGGATATCGGGGTTGAGCCTGCGGGTCGCGCGGATGCACTCGACAAAATGGCCGGCACCGCCGTCACGCAGATCATCGCGATCCACCGAGGTAATCACGACATAGCGCAGGCCCATAGCCTGAATCGTGGTGGCAAGGTTTTCCGCTTCAGCCGGGTCCAGGGGGTTGGGCCGGCCGTGTCCCACATCGCAAAACGGGCAGCGCCGGGTACAGATATCACCCATGATCATAAAAGTCGCGGTGCCTTTGGAAAAACATTCGCCCAGGTTTGGGCAAGAAGCTTCTTCACAGACGGTATACAGGCTGTTTTCGCGCAGGCGCGCCTTGAGCTGTTTTACGCGATCGCCGGTCGGCGCCTTGGCTCGTATCCAGGATGGCTTGCGCAGCGCCGTTTGCGATGGCACTACCTTAATCGGGATACGCGCGACCTTATCCGCACCCTTGAGTTTAACACCCTGCACTACCTGATTTTTTTTCACATAGATTCCCTGTAATTATGCCGGCCAACTGCTGACCGACGGCCTCTACACCGGCGCTCACGCCATGCTCAACTAGCTGGGTTACCGCAAGCCCTCGATAACCGCAAGGGTTGATCCGGGTGAATGGCTCCAGGTCCATATCGACGTTGAGACTCAGACCATGATAACAACATCCTTTTCGAATACGCAATCCAAGCGCCGCGATCTTAGCCTCGCCAACATAAACCCCGGGAGCGCCGGGGCGACCCTCGGCGGTAATACGATACCCGTGTAGCAGATCGATCACCGATTTCTCGATCAAGCCAACCAGGCCCTTGACACCGAGCCCGAGCCGCGCGATATCGAGCAGGCAATAGAGCACCAGCTGACCCGGACCATGATAGGTAACCTGGCCGCCGCGATCGATCTGCACTACCGGAATCTCGCCTGGCGCCAGTAAATGCTCGACCTTGCCGTTCAAACCCTGGGTAAAGACCGGGGCATGCTCGGTGATCCATAATTCATCGGCGCTATCCGAGCCACGCGAATCGGTGAAGTCCTGCATCGCCCGCCAGGTATCCCGATAGTCAGAGCGACCCAGATTTTTAACCAGGATCGATGTTCCCGACATAGTATTAGAGCGACATCACGACGTGTTCACAATCATACAGATCTTGATAAATTTCCTCCAGCTGCCGCTGACTGTAAACGGTGAAGGTGAGCGTCAATGCCAGGTACTTGCCGCCTTTGCTGTTGCGCCGACGAACCTCGATATGCTCGGCCTGGGGACATCTGGCGCGCACCAGTTCGAGCACTGCCGTTTCGAATTCATCGGATTGCTTGCCGACAACCTTGAGCGGGAATCGGCTGGGGTATTCGATCAGCGCTAACCCGGACTCCCCTGACTCCGCCGGTCCGTTCATCAACGAAACATCAGCTTGATGCTATCCAACGCACGCCCGAAAAAACTGCCTTCGGCGACATCCTGCATGGCGACAATGTCTTCGCTCAGCAGCAGTTCATCGTCGAGTTTGATACTAACCTGACCGAGCTGTTGTCCGTGCGCGATCGGTGCCGAAATTTCACGATCGATTTCCATCGATGCATCGAGGTCGCGATAGCGGCCGCGCGGAATCGTAATATGAATATCTTTACCGACCCCGAGGCTGATCTGTTCCTGGTCCCCGTACCAGATACGCGCTGTTTTCAACACTTCTTCCGCACGGTAAAGCTTGTGAGTTTCATAAAACCGAAAGCCATAGTTCAGCAAGGACTGGCTGCTTTGCGTGCGCGCCTTATCCGAATCGGTACCCAGCACCACCGAAATCAATCGCATTGCGTCACGCTTGGCCGAAGCCACCAGGCAAAACCCGGCAGACTCGGTGTGACCGGTCTTTACCCCATCGACGGTTTCATCCCGCCACAACAGACGGTTGCGATTGAATTGGCGTATCTTGTTAAAGGTGTACTCGCGCTCCTTGTAGTGACGATATGACTCGGGAAAATCACGGATTACCGCCTGTGTCAGGATAGCGATGTCGCGCGCGCTGCTGTAATGCTCCTCATGCGGCCAACCGGTCGAGTTGACGAAATTGGTATTGCTCATGCCCAGCAGCTGCGCCTGATGATTCATATACCCCGCGAAAGCGGACTCGGAGCCGGCGATATGTTCGGCCAGGGCCACGCTGGCGTCATTGCCGGATTGAATGATCAAACCCTTGAGCAAATCTTCAACCGCAACCTGCTTGCCGACTTCGACAAACATCTTCGAGCCCTTCATGCGCCAGGCCTTTTCACTTATTGTAACCAAGTCATCCAGCGCGACGTCGCCATCGGCGATGGCTTTATCTACCAGATAAGCGGTCATCAACTTGGTGATACTGGCGGGTTCGATAGCTTTGTCGGGATCCTTTTCGGCAAGCACCCTGCCCGAATCGAAATCAATCAGGAAATAACTGCTGGCATTGAGTGTCGGCGGATTAGGGATGGGTTTGGCTGCGGCCCAGCCGCCGGCCGAAATTACCGCTGCCAGAATACCGAGAAAAATCGAAACTATCTTCATACTAACCTGGTGTTTGGTGGGCGTGAAAAGTGTCGCGATTGTAGCGATCACGGCTATTGCTCTCAAGGATTATCGGACGCGGCGGCAGCCGGCAAATCAATCCTGCACCACGATACGCGCGGTTTGAAAGCCCTTTCCCCTGAGGCGTAGGATAATTGCATTGGCTTCATCGATATCGAACAGGGGCCCTACCCGAACCCGGTAAAACAGTCCGTTGGTGGTTTGCAGTTGCGATATTTTTGCCGATGACTCATTGGCCTCATGTAAATCCTGCATCAGGCTGCTGGCGTTTGCCGCGTTGGAAAAAGAACCCATCTGAATAAAGAGCGGCACGTCCTTTGCCACGTCGTTAGTCAGCGGAATAGCACGCACCACGCTGCTAGGCTGGGTTTGCCCGCGTTTGACCACGCTGATTTCGACCTTGGCGGTGCCGGGCCCATTCACCCCGAGTTTCTTGGCCGCAGCATAGGAGAGATCAATTATACGCCCTTGAATAAAAGGCCCGCGATCGTTGACGCGAACCACGGTGCTGCGCCCATTGTCGAGGTTTTTCACATGCACGTAGCTCGGCAGCGGCAGCGTCTTGTGCGCCGCCGTCATGGCGTGCATGTTGTAGACTTTGCCGCTCGAAGTCTTGCGACCGTGAAACTTTCTACCATACCAGGAAGCTATGCCGCGCTGTACGAATCCGTCGGCGCTATCGAGTACGTGATAACGTTTGCCGAAAACCACATAAGACGACGGATTTCCCGACTTCGATTTCTTGCCCGACGATTTCGCCGATCCCTGCGACTCGCCGCGTTCACCGAAGGGCACCCCGAAGGTACAGGCGCTAACCAGCAGTGAAATCGTCAAGCAGGTAAGTAGTCGGGTTTTCATGTCGCCTTTTTGTATTGGTGACTGATCAGCTTGGCTAGTTGATACACCGCCATCGCATAAAGCTCGCTATGGTTGTAACGCGTGATCACGTAAAAATTCTGGAACCCGGCCCAATACTCCGGATGACTGCGTTGCTGTAACTTAACCAAGGCGACCGAGGTATCTTCTGGGATCGAGAAATCAGACGCCAAACCGCTGCGCTTCAAATCGGCCCATTTATAATCCGGCTTGATTCCGGGCTCGAGGGAATCGATCGAATTATTGGTGTTCGCCACCAGCGGTCGCGCTACGCGCCCCTCGCGCTGCCAACCATGTTTGACAAAATAGTTGGCGACGCTGCCGGTGATGTCCGCGATACTATCGAATAAATCGGTCTGACCGTCCTGGTCAAAATCAATGGCGTAGTTACGATAGCTAGAGGAGATAAACTGCGGCATCCCCATGGCGCCGGCATAGGAGCCCCGCAGGGCGCGCGCGTCGAAGCCCTGTTCCTTGGCCAATAACAGGAACTGTTCCAGTTCCCGGGTAAAGAACTTGGCGCGGCGCGGATAGTCAAAGGCCAGCGTCACCAGACTGTCGAACACGGGATCCTTCCCCTTGTAGATGCCATAAAAGGTTTCAACGCCGATAATCGCCACGATGATTTCGGCCGGCACACCGGTTTGTTCACTGACCCGCGACAATAGTTCGCGATGCCGCCGCCAGAACTGTACCCCCAGAGCGACCCGTTTATCCTTAATGAAAATTCTGCGGTACTGGTACCATTCGAGTTCTTTTTCCGCCGGTTTGTCCAGTTTCGCGAACAGATGCTCCTGTTTTTCAACCTCGGCGAACAGCGCCACCAGTTCGTCTTCGCTATAGTCAGTCTCGGCAGCCACGCGTTCTACGAATGCAATCACATCCGCGCGTCCCTGATAATCCCCAGCGGTAATCTCCAGCGCCGACACCAATGGTGTCATCGCCAAACCCAGTATAAAAACAAGTTTCTTCATCAAACTAAAAACCGTTTTGCCGATCGAATCGACATGATTAAACCAAACCCCATCATCAGGGTTACCATAGAGGTGCCGCCATAGCTGATCAACGGTAAAGGCACGCCAACAACCGGCAACATACCGGCAACCATGCCGGTATTGACAAACAAGTAGACAAAAAACGTCAGGCTTAGTGCGCCCGCCAGCAAACGACCGAAATTTTCGTCGGAATGCGCGGCGATGTATAGGCCGCGCAAGATAATTGCCAGATAAATCAACAATAGTACGACGCTGCCAAAGAATCCAAACTCTTCGCCAAACACGGAAAAAATAAAATCGGTCGATCGCTCCGGGATAAAATCCAGCTGCGACTGCGTGCCGTTAAGCCAACCCTTGCCGTAAACACCGCCCGAACCTATCGCTATCTTCGACTGGATAATATGATAACCCGCACCCAGTGGATCGCTTTCCGGGTCCAACAGGGTCAATATGCGCTTACGCTGGTAATCGTGCAATGCAAATTTCCACAACAACGGTGCCATTGCCGAAAACAATACGCCGAGAATAATCATGATTCGCCAACGCACACCGGCCAGGAACAATACGAAGAAACCGGCGCTACCGACCAGGATCGCGGTGCCCAGGTCGGGCTGGCGCGCGATCAGCACTACCGGAATCAATACCAGTACCGATGAAACCACGAGTTCCTTGAATCCAACCGGTAATACCCGATTGGCGAGATAGGTGGCGACAATCATCGGCACCGCAAGTTTGAGAATTTCCGATGGTTGAAAGCGGATAAATCCCAGATCCAGCCAACGCTGCGCACCTTTGCCGACTTCACCGAAAAAGACCACCGCCACCAGCAGGCCGACGCCACCGAGGTAAAGCCATATCGATATTTTACGTAACATGCGCAGCGGGATATTGGCCACCGCCACCAATAAAATCAGCGCTACCAGAATGCGGGTCAGTTGCCGGATTACGATACCGTTGTCTGATCCGCTGGCGCTGAATAAAACCATGCAACCGAAAAGGGCGAGAATAAGCAACAGGGACAGCAGGACCGGATCCAACCGCAGCGCATCGAGGACACGGCGCGTGATCGATGTCGAATCGATATCCCAGGTCTGGCTCATGATTGTTCCACCAGGAAAGCATCCATGATCCGGCGGGCGATGGGCGCCGCTACAGAGCTGCCATGCCCGCCGTTTTCGACGATGACCGCGACCGCGATGCGCGGTTCGTCGGCCGGTGCATAGCTAACAAATAGCGCATGGTCGCGCAATTCCTCGGCCACCGTTTCCTCGTCGTACTCATCGTCCTGCCCAACTTCGAAAACCTGTGCAGTGCCGGTTTTTCCGGCGGCCCGGTACCGCATCCCGCGACTGATGCGAAATGCGGTGCCGCGTAAACCATGAACGACATTTACCATGGCCTTGTGCACATGCTCCCAGTTCTTCGGTTTAAGCAGGTCGTAACGGCCGGCGACGCGGCTCACGATTTCGACCTTATGATAATCGGGAATCTTTTCGACCGATTTCACCAGATGCGGCTGATAGCGCGTCCCCTTGATCGAAAATGCGGCGGTCGAATTGGCCAATTGCAACGGCGTGACCAACAGCGCACCCTGCCCGATACCGGTGATCAGCGTTTCACCCGGGGACCAGGGCATACCCTCGTTACGCCGCTTCCACTCGCGCGTCGGCAGCAATCCGCCACGTTCGCCGGTGCTGTCGACCCCGGTTTTTTCGCCAAACCCGAATTGCCGCATGAACGAGGACATGCGGTCGATACCGAGCCGGTAAGCCAGATCGTAGAAATACACGTCGCAAGACTGGGTAATCGCACCATTCAAGTTCATATGCCCGTGACCTTCCTTTTTCCAGTCCCGATATCTGCGCGGCTCGTTCGGCAGTTGGTAATAGCCGATACAATATGTTTCCTGGTCTTTCTTGTTCACCTTGGATTCGAGTCCCGCCAACCCGAAAAACGGCTTGGTAGTCGATCCCGGGGGATACTGACCAGATAGGGCGCGGTTGAACAATGGCCGACTGGGTGAATCACGCAACTGGTTATAGTTTTCGAAGCTGATGCCGTTGACGAACAAATTCGGGTTAAAAATCGGCATCGATACCAGGGCCAGAATTTCACCGTTGTTGGGGTCGATCGCCACCACGGCGCCGGACTGCTGGCCGAAGGCTTCTTCGGCGACCCGCTGCAAGCGCGAGTCGATCGTCAAATGCAGATTATTACCCTGGATCGGAGGCGACTCGCTCAGCACCCGCAGCGTGCGGCCATTGGCATTGACTTCGACCTGCTGTACGCCGACCGTGCCGTGTAACTCGTGCTCGTAAAACTTTTCCAGCCCCAACTTGCCGATATGGGTAGAACCTGCATAGTCGACTTCGTCCACTTCACCGAGATCGCGTTCGTCGATACGACCGACGTACCCCAACGCATGCACGGCATGTTCGCCCTGGGGATAGTTACGCGTCAGACGAGCATTAATTTCGACCCCCTCGAATTGGTGCAGATTGACCGCCAACCGCGCCACTTCCTCATCGTTCAGATTGAGCCGCAGTGGAATACTCTCGAACGGGCGCCGCCGTTTCGACGACTGTTTGAAACGTTTCAGGTCCTGCTCGCTGTATTCGACGTACTGGCGCAGCTGTGCCAGCATGGCGTCGAGGTCTGCGACCTGTTCACGCACGATTTCCAACCGATAAGTAGGCAGATTGTCCGCCATCACCACGCCATGGCGATCGAAGATGAGCCCGCGGGTCGGCGGTAGTGCCTTGATGCGAATGCGATTGCTGTCGGACAGCGTCGAAAAATGCTTGTACTCGACGACTTGCAATACATACAGCCGACCGAGCACCAGGCTGAGCAGAATCACAATAAAAAGCGCGGCCAGAGCCAGGCGGCGCCTGATTAGTCTGTTTTCGAGGAAATCGTCTTTTAGCTGTTCTCGCTTCGACATTGAAACGGAATTAACCTTGCGCGTTACGAGTCATTGGCAGATGTGCGGACAATACCAGAAAATCATCCAAAAAAGACCTGAAAAAATGTAAAGAGTTTCAATATGGCATTAAAACCCGATATCATGCACGCGATTTTTTAAACCCCGGCAGCCCCGGGGACAAAATACTTAAAAACACCATCAACATCTTGGGGAAATAGTATGGAGCTTAGTAACCTATTGCCGCCGATAATCGGCGCCTTTGGCCTGGTCGCGGCCGCCATGACCTACGCGGCGGTCAAGCAACACCCAGAAGGCGAAGGCAAAGTCGTGCAAATCGGCAATCAAATTCATCTTGGCGCTATGGTATTCATGAAGCGTGAATACAAAATGCTGGCTATCTTTGCCGCGGTTTTGCTGATTTTGCTATACATCTTTCTCGGTGCCGATACTGCTTTTTGCTTTGTGCTGGGCGCTCTGGCTTCCGGTTCGGCCGGTTATATCGGTATGAACACCGC
>Ga0136654_1000094_pt1 | contig 28867 bp, 31 predicted proteins | sample InaspJWI70metaG_FD_94865 | JGI IMG/M metagenome (GOLD analysis project Ga0136654, IMG submission 94865) | Marine gutless worms symbiont microbial communities from Oahu, Hawaii - Inanidrilus sp. 1 OAHU.JWI-70 metaG (version 2) | ecosystem: Host-associated > Annelida > Digestive system >... | reverse complement strand
TGCCCAGACTGAATCGCCTTCAGGGCTTTATTAAAATCGAATTTGTCTGTCATTATCAATTCTCCTAACAGCATTATGCTGCACATTAAAGAATTGACACAAAATTTCTAACACTCCCGAAAATTGTCAGCAGTTCGTCGTCCTGTTCCGAATCGGCTGCCTCGTTCATCATTGTTAGCGTGTCGATGAAATCTCCGCTCGGCTCGGCATCAACCGGGATTTCGACGGTGTGCTCTTCGAAATCCTCCGCCAACGCCCTGAGACTGATTTCGAGATCCCCGGGAATATCGGGTAGTTGCCGCGTAACGACCAGTTCCTCGGTCATGCTTTGGATGACGCGCTGCCCTTGTCGATAGAGCGCAACGATTTCGTGATCGAGCGCCGTCTTTTGCGAGATCGCAGATTTCAGAGGCTTCTCCATCAAGCCGGCGAGCTCACCGATGGTTGTGATATCGGCGGTGCGCGAGGCGCCATGTATAGTATGCAGGGCGCGATATACTTCTTCGCTGGGAATCAATTCCTGTGTCTGTTCGGCCTGATCAAGGGCGGAACTTACTATGCTTAGGTGCTGCTCTACCTCTTGCTGGTAAATTGTCAGTAGTTCCGGATCGAACGACAGGCCGGTCGCGGCGGCCGGCTCTCGGCCCTTGGACAGGTCGGCCTCTGCCTCTTCTCCAGGCATTGGGGTCCCTGTCGTACCTGCTAAAGGGCCGGAGGCTTCCTCCTTGTTACGCGCCGGGCTGGAACTGGCCGCCGGCGCAGCGGCGCCCTGCGAATCGGCGAGCGCCGGATCGGCCTGCGTCGAAGCGACGCCTGCGCCAACTTCGAGATCGCTGATTTCGAGCGTCATTCCGGCCGCTTCAGGCGCCGGTGCCTGCACGACTATTTCCTCAACCCCGACGGCTTCCACGGCCGCCGCCTCCGACGCTGCTATCGTCGCCCCCGCCTCGGGTTGTTCCGGGGCAATAGGGGTAACCGCTACCAATTCTTCAATCTCCGGCTCGATCACCTCGATGTCCGTGATTTCAATTTCGGACTCGGCGCCGGCGCTAGCGGGCATCTCGGGTTCAGGCTGTGGCGATATGTCATCGTCGAGAAAATCTTCACCGATGGTTTGAACTACAATTTCCTCTCCAATTTCCTCTTCGGCGGGCGATTGGAGTTCTACGGCTTCGATTTCCTCCAATTCGACCGCATCATCCTCAGCCGTCGTTGGCGCATAATCGGTTGCTTGCGCGTAGCCGGCATCCGACTCGTCAAATTCAAAATCGTCGACCGTGAACTCCGCGGATTCCGAAGCCTCCTGCGTTTCACTGGCGCGGAGGATTTGCGGTGGTTGCGCCAGCACCGTGTCATCGAAACTTGAGGCAAGGTCTGCGGCGGCCGGCTCGCTTTCCTGTGCGGCCGTCTCTTTGGCGGCCTCGAAGGCTGCCGGGTCGACTTGCATGGTATCGGGTTCAATATCTTCCAGCAGCGCCGCATCCTTGGGCTTAGGGGCGACCTGTGTGGGCGTAATTACCTCTGTCGGCGTAATAACCTCTGTGGGTGCGCAGCCACCGGGCCCTTCGAGGTCGCTCACCTCTGCATCAGTAATCCGATCGTCGGGAGATTCTGTCGCGTTTTGCCGTTGCGCGTTATCAGTCATCAACTGCTCAGCTTTGAATTCGGCCAGCGCGCGCGCCAGACCTCGCAAATAGTTGATGTCGGCTTGCGGCGCCGTGGAGGTTGTCAACTCGGTTACCAGTTCGGGCAGCGCCTGCGCCGCCTTGCCGACGGCATTGATTATCTGTTTGCTTGGAGGAATGGCCTTGTCAATGAGTCGGTTCAGTAACTGTTCGTAATCCCAGGCAAATTCGCCGATTTTCATCGCCCCTACCAGGCGCCCGCTACCCTTGATGGTGTGGAACGCACGGCGAATATTCTTTAATGCATTTTCATCTTCGGGGTGTAAGAGCCAGTCTTGTTGCAAGCGCGCGATATTCTGCGATTCTTCGGCAGCTTCCTCGAGATAGATTTCCAGGATATCAGGATCGCTACCGGATTTGAGCACTTCCGGATTATCGTCTACCGGTTCGACCTTCAGTCGATTTTGGGGCGGTTTTTTTTCGCCGGGTCCGCGGCGGGGCGTCCATCGGCTGAATCCGGGCTTGCCGCGGTTTGCTGCGCGGACCCCTTCTCGCCACCCGGATCGGTGGCGGCAATCCCACCCGGCTTATGTCCCAGATCGACGACATCGGCAACGGGCAGTGATTTTGTGACCGCCTGCGGCGCTGGCGCCGGGTCTCGCGCGGAAGCAGCGGCTTGCGGCCGCGATTTTGCTCCGGCCGCCGGCGCTTTAGCATCGGGCGCCGGCTCGACCCTAGCTTTCGCGGGAGTCGTCGGCGTCGCTGCCGCGGTCGATTTGGCGCGAGTCGCGGGGCGCTGCGCGGCTGGCTTTGCCGCAGGCTTGGCCGGCAGGCTAGATAACAGCTCCTCTAGTTGAATGTCGGCGAAATCGAGAATGCCGTTGGCGTCGCCACGGCGTTCGCCCAGCGCCTCGAGGTAGTATTCCAGGCTGACAACGACCTGCGACAATGAATCCAGCTTACTGGTATCTAAAAAATCTTCGACCTCGTGACCCTTTAGATAGCTTAGCAAGCCATCAACCACGGCGACCCCACGCTGTTCGCCGAGTAACTCCAAGGCCCCCCGGGAATCGCCCATTAAACTGATGCTGAGGTCAATATTTTCGGTGCGGCTCGAATCCTTTATGAACTCGAGAATTGCGTTCTTGGTTTTCTGAATATCGTCGAGGGCTGCGGTGACCACCGCGGACAGGACACTGTCCAGTTCGTAATCCTGCGACAGGTCGCTTTCCGCTTGCGGCGATGTCGCGCCAACCGGCTGACGCTTTTGCATCTGATCTAGAGATTGCTCCACCTGCAACAATTCGCCGGCCATCAGAAGCAGTTGCTCTTCTTCGGCGGGCTTGTTGCCTTCGAGGATGTCCTTGACGACTTCAATCTGGGCTTCTATCAATTGGCGCTGCGGACCGAGACCGATCATGGCCAGGGTATCGGAGATGACATGCATTTCCTGCGGCAGGTCCTGCAAGGCGCTAACCTGGCTCAATTCCCCGTTGACATAGACTTCGAGGGTGGATTTGACCGCCTCGATATCGGCTTTCATCGCCTCCGCCACTGTTTTCAACAGGGCTTGATTCGGTCCGGCAATGTTGTTCAGTACTTCGCTACGCGCCGATTCCGAAGGCAGGAATTGCTCCAGTCGATAAGCGGTCTTGATCGCCTGCGCCTTGGGTCCATCGCATTCCGGTTGGGCGACGTAATACAGGAAATTTTTAATCAGCTCGATCGGCTGGTGCTGCAGCAGACCGCGCTCGCCTATAATAAGGATGACCCGAAACAGCGCGTCCACCTTGCCCAACAGGTTTTTTATCGACACGCCAAGTTCCAGCCGCTGCCGCACTACCGATTCGATCAAGGCGCCCACAATCCACCATATCCGGGCGACTTGCTCGGAAAAGGAACGTTCTTCCAGAGTTTCGCACACCTTTAGCAAACGTTTGAGACTCGCCTCGACCGATTGATCCTTGATGACATTCAACAACGCCAGCTGGTAGATCGGGCGCAATTTTTTCGTCAGTAGCTTGGATGCCTGATTCTGATCGTTATCGATCGCCTGGACCTCGGCGCCTTCCTGGTGCATCGACAAATCGGGCAGAAACAGCAGCTTTTCGGAAAACAGATCCTGATTTCTGACCGCGCGTATATCGTTCAATAATGGCAAAATTGCAATCGGAATATCGCGATGCCCGGACTGGATATGTTCGAGGTAATCGGGCAACTGCAATACTGCGCGCAGCATGACTTCCAACGCCTTTTCGCCCTGCTCCGCTTTATTCTCGATGATGAAATCAACCAGTGCCACCATTTCTTCGGTCAACATCGCGGCGCCGTATTGCTCAATCATCAACAACACGCCCTGGACAACGCCCAGTCGTTCCTGAACCCGTTCCAGCAGCGCCTCGTCGTCCTCTTCTATATAAAGTTTGAGATCGGTATTGATCTCGGAGAGGTTGTCATCGATGGATTTCTTAACCCATCCAAGCGCGCTGTGTTTGATCGAGGTTTCCTGAGGTGTCATCGAATATCCTACTCCGCCGCCTCGGTATTCAGACCCAGCGCGGCCAGATCCTCGGGTTCCTGCATCATGGTGCTATCAGCCGAACCGATACCCGGCAGCTTGAAGCCCGCCACCGACGTCTGCATTTCTTTTACCATGTCCGATAAATCGCCGATAGCCGAAGAAGCATGCTCCGAGCTCTTGGAGGTTTTGGCCGTGATCTCCTGAATCACGTCCATGGACTCGGTGATTTGCACGCTGTCCTGCGCCTGGTCACGGGTGGCGTCCGAAATTTCAAGAATACGCTGCGCCAGGTTCATCGACACTTGCTCGATGCGGTCGAGCGCGCTACCCGCGTTTTCGGTTAACTTGGCGCCCTTGACCACGTTCGCGGTGCTCTGCTCCATCGAAACCGAAGCTTCGTTGGTATCTGCCTGGATGGTCTTGACCAGTGCCTCTATCTGTTTGGTCGCGTCACCGGTTCTTTCCGCAAGCCGCTGCACCTCGTCCGCGACTACTGCAAAACCACGGCCTGCCTCGCCCGCCATCGACGCCTGAATAGCGGCATTGAGGGCCAGAATATTGGTTTGATCGGAAATCTCCGTAATCAGGTTAACGATATCGCCGATTTCCTGGGATGATTCGCCCAGACGCTTGATTCGCTTGGAGGTTTCTTGGATCTGCTCGCGAATGATTTCCATGCCGTTGATGGTCTGACGCACCGTTTCGCCGCCCTTGTGCGCGATGCTGACCGATTTGCGCGCCACTTCGGCCGAATCGGAGGCGCGCTCCGAGACCTTTGACATCGACTTGGAGATTTCGGTTACAGCGCCGCTGGCTTCCGATATCTGGCGCGCCTGGGCGTCACTGGCCTCGGCGAGTTCGCCGGTCAGGTTCTGGGTTTTACGCACCGCGCTACGAACCTGATTCGCGGTGTTGTTAATGGTGCCGACGAGATCGCGCAGCGCGTCGATGGAGTAGTTAACCGAGTCGGCGATCGCCCCGGTAATATCTTCCGTTACCGTGGTATGGGTCGACAAATCGCCGTCCGCCAGGTTGGTCATCTCATCGAGCAGGCGCAGGATTGCGCTGGTTCTTTTCGTTCTGCTCCTGGGATTCCGCCAAACTTTTCTTCGATTCGTTCGAAATGATAAAGATCAGCCAAAACATTAACAGCAGCGCAACAAACCCGAGAACATAACCGATGAGGTTATTAACTTTTGCCTCGGCATCCTTGCGCCCGATTGCTTGGATCAGTTCGCCAGCCGCGGAAAGCATTGACGGACTGAGTTGATCGATATTTAAGGCGGCTTCGTGCACCTCGAAAATCTGCGCGGAATTATCGAGGATTTCACGCACGTTTTTGCGCACCACCGAGTAAAGATCGGCGAATTGCAGCAGGTTCCCGATCACGTCGGTGCCGGTAAACTTTGCAATTCCAAGCTCGGCATTACCTTCAAGCATGGCCAACAACTGCTTTTCGAGTTGAGCGGCATCGGTAGCGAAACGGTCCGCCGCTGCCATGACCAGTTCACCATCGGTCAGAATCTGGTTGAGACTGTGCTCGATACTGCGGATCAGAATTACCTGACTCGCAGCGACCGCAATATTTCTTCGTGGTGCCTTGGTGGCCACTAAATTGTCGACTACGCTGTCGGAGAGTGAAATCAATTGCGGCAGCGATTCATTGATTTGCGTAACAAAGCTACTGACCGTGGAAATCGAATTCTTGGCGGTGACAACCGTCGCGATTTCTTTGTCATAGTTTTTCCAGACTCCCTTCAGGTTCGAAAACTCGAACGAAAAATGCTGTGGCAAGGCGGGCAGGTTCCGTTCCTTGGCGCCCTTTTCGTATTTGTCCAGATTGACCTGAAACCGATTTTGATTGGAAGCCAGCTTTGCGAAGGCTTTGTCTTGACCGGAGGCGGCCTCCAATGCGTTAACCGCGATCTGTTGCGAAATGACCTGCAGCTCCGCGGCGATCGCCGTATAGAGTTTATTTTTGCGCGCCTCTCCGGATTCGATGACGAATAACACCACCATTGTCACCAATGCAATAACCAGCAATATGCCGACCAAGACGGCCTTCTTGTTGACGCCACCGCCCTGGGTTGCAGGGGAACTCGCGCCTGAAGCCTGGCCCGAAAAGCGATTCTTGATTTTGTCTAGTACTGCCATTGGCTCCTCAATGTATACTCGCTGTCATTTAAATCACCCTTAGGAACTGCTCGGCATTGGCCAGTCTTTCGACACTGAAAACATTCCAGCTTCGCACCTGATCGGCAAAGGCGCCGGCCAGATAATCCCCCACCGAACCCAGGCCCTCCTGATTCAGTTTTTGATGCTCATCGAGTTTAAAGCGTCTTAATCCGTAAACTTCATCCACCAGCAGACCGGCAACAATACCGAGTTTATTGATGATCAAAATCCGGCTTTCCTTGCGCATATTGGTCGATTTGTCGTACAGGAATCGATTCATATCCAGTACCGGCATCAGGTTGCCGCGAATATTTGCCAATCCCTTGACCCAGGGTGCGACACCCGGCACGCGGATGGTTTCGGGCGGCGGCAATATTTCACTGACGTCGTCCATTTTTGCGATCAACGAAATTTCATTAATCGCAAACCCGATTCCGATCCAGTCATCGACCACCGCCTTGGCCACCGGCAATCCGCTGGAGTTGCGGCGAAAGCGGGCATCCAGTTTGTTCAGTATTTCAAATGGAGAAGTAATGGGCATTGCTAATCAGTAACTCAGTCTTTCTGGTCGACGTTGGCACCGAGCACCCGGTTTATGCGCTGGATCAAATCGCGTTCGTCCGTGGGTTTTACAATATAGTCTTTAGCGCCCTGGCGCATACCCCAGATCTTGTCGGTCTCCTGATCCTTGGTGGTAATAATGATCACCGGTATCGACGCGGTCGCCGGATTACGGCTCAAATCACGCGTCGCCTGGAAACCGTTTTTCCCCGGCATTACTACATCCATCAAGATGCAATCGGGTTTGATTTCAATCGCCTTTTCGATGCCCTCTTCGCCGTTCTTGGCAACCGAAACCTCGATATCGTTGTTCTTCAGCATGCTTTTGAAAACATGCACCTCGGTTGGCGAGTCATCAATTATTAATATATGCGTCATTCGGGAACCACCTCTGCTTCCGCTAACCGTAACCACCTAACCGACATGCGTGGTAATCGCATTGATCAGGTCTTCTTTTGAAAAGGGCTTGGTCAAATATTTTTTAGAGCCCACGATGCGCCCGCGCGCCCGGTCGAAAATACTGTCCTTGCTGGAAAGCATAATGACCGGCGTTGCCTTGAAAGTTTGATTATTCTTAATCAAGGCGCAGGTCTGGTAACCATCCAGCCGCGGCATCATGATGTCGACGAAAATAATATCCGGTTTGTGTTCGGTAATTTTAGCCAAAGCTTCGAAACCATCGATCGCAGTCACGACTTCACAACCAACTTTTTTTAACAAGGTTTCAGCGCTGCGCCGGATGGTCTTGCTGTCGTCAATTACCATTACTTTGACGTTCAGGTTGGCCGATTCCTGCGCTCCATCTGCTATCTGAGACTCGGTGTTCACGTAACCCCCAGGGATTATTAGTGGGTATCCCCCACTTTACTACGACATGATTATAGGTTTATTTTCAAGTTAAACCAGTAATTTAATTAAACTACATGATGTGAATTCTAAGATCAGAATCGAGTCTATACTGACAATATCCTGAAAAACCCTACCCATCAAAAGTAGTTCATAAAACCGGGTTTAACAAGCTGAAGCTGACGCGCGCGAAGCGTGCAGAATAAAGGATTATTAGATGTTTTTGGCGGGATTATTTGAGTAAACTTCAAAGCATCTTAATCAGCCCCCGAAAAATTAACCTTATGCCCACTAAACGCAGGCTCGGAATCGTGATGGACCCGATCGAAGCCATCAAACCCTGGAAGGATTCGAGCCTGGCCATGATGCTGGAAGCACAGGCGCGTGGCTGGCAGATTTACTACTTCCAGTTGGAGGATATTTTCCTCGACCAGGGTCTCGCAATGGGGCAATTCCGCGAACTCAAGCTGCGCGACGACAACGATGACTGGTTCGAAGAGATCGCCGCGGGTCGCTGTCGCCTGGACGAACTGGACGCTATATTAATGCGCAAGGACCCGCCTTTCGACCTCGAGTACATCTATTGTACCTACATGCTGCAACAGGCGGAGGAAAGCGGCGTTCTGGTCGTCAACCGTCCCGCCAGCCTGCGCGATTGCAATGAAAAGTTATATACCCGAATCTTTCCCCAGTGTTGCGTCGAGACGCGGGTAAGCCGCAACCCCGAAATTATCAAAGAGTTTGTCAGCCAATACGCAGACGTCATCATCAAACCATTGGACGGCATGGGTGGCCAGTCTATTTTTCGGGTTCAGGCGGGTGACCCGAATACCAATGCGATTATCGAAGCCGTTTCCAAACACGGTCGCTCCCAGACGATGGTGCAGCGTTATATTCCGGAAATCAGCGCAGGTGACAAGCGCATTCTGCTAGTCGACGGCGTGGCCATTCCCTACGCGCTGGCGCGCTTGCCCGCCGCGGGAGAAAACCGGGGCAATATCGCTGCCGGCGCCAGCACCCGAGGTCAAACCTTGAGCGAACGCGATCAATGGTTGTGCGACCAGATCGGTGACGACCTGCGTGCTCGCGGGCTATTATTTGTCGGCATCGACGTCATCGGCGACTACATCACCGAAATCAACGTGACCAGCCCGACCTGCATCCGCGAACTGGATCGCGAGTTCGGCCTCAACATCAGCGCCGATCTGTTTGCGTGCATCGAGCACCGCATTTCCGCCTAGCCGGCATCATCCGGCTGTTACTGATGGCGAGCGCGCTCAGCGGCTGCGAGCGCAATCAGCACTTGGTCGAACAGCATTTGCTCGAGTTCGGCACGGTTATCGAAATCACGATGATCACCAACGACTTGCAGCAGGCCGAATCACTGCTCGCAGATGTCGAGTCTCGTCTGCGTCGCTATCGCGGCCTGTGGCATGCCTGGGAGACCAGCGATCTAACCCGCTTCAATGCCGAACTAGAGCGGTACGGGCAGGCACAGGTACCCCCCAGCCTGTCCGCAATGCTGCAATTGAGCCGCGAGTACCACGACGCCAGTGGCGGCCTGTTTAATCCCGCGCTGGGAAAACTAATCGCCGCCTACGGATTTCATGACAGCGTGGCCGACGATGCGGCTATCGCCGCGATCAAACTCGATCTACCCGACATGCGGGATTTGAAAATCGAGGACAACCTCGCCATCAGCGGCCATCCCGATCTGCAAATCGATTTGGGCGGAATTGCCAAGGGTTACGCCATCGGTCTCATCGGCGATTTCCTGGAGCGCCGAGGGATCAAAAACTACATCGTCAACGCCGGCGGTGACATGAAAATTGCCGGCAATCGTTTCGGACGTCCGTGGCGGCTCGGCATTCAGAATCCGTTTGCGCCCGGTGTCGTCGCCAGCCTCGAGCTAAGCGGCAGCCACAGCCTGTTCACTTCCGGCAATTATCAACGCCGGTACCGTCGGGGCGATAACCTGAGACACCATATAATCGATCCGCGCAGCGGCGAATCGTCGCGCGGTCAGAGTTCGGCGACGGTACTCGTCAGCGATCCGGTGCGCGCCGATGTAGCCGCCACGGTTTTGATGATCGATGGGCAACGCAAATCCGCCAATTTAGCACTATCCTTAGAGGTAGATGACTTTCTCATTATCAGCGAGTCACGGGAAATTTTGGCAAGCCGCTCCTTTTTGGACAAGCTTCAAATAAAAGCGCCATGGCCGACTAAAATTGTTAACTAATTCAAAGAGTTTTGCTGGTTATCTAGAATCATTCTTGGCACAATAGACACCCAAATGACCCAAGCTCAAGTTATCAAGCCGCGCATCACCGCCAGTGATCGACTCGGTTTCACTTTGTTTCTGGCGATGTCACTGCATGCGATTGTGGTGCTCGGGGTTGGTTTCACTCCAAGCCAACGCAATAATGCGGAACCGCTGCCGAGCCTGGATATCATTCTGGCTAATTCAAAGACCTTTGATACCGTCGAAAATCCGGATTTTCTGGCGCAGGAAAACCAGGCCGGCGGCGGCAATGCCGATGATAAAGCACGCCCCAGCGCACCCGTATCGGCCACGACCCCGGTGGATCAGAAAGGTTTGACGGAGCGCGATCAGGTCGAAATGCGCAGGCAACAGTTGGCAATCAGCAAGCTTTATTACCTGACCCAAAGCGAATCGGATACCCGTACCCAACAACAGCAGCAGCAACGCGCGCAGGATTCGAACAGCAAACAGGCGAGCCAGGTGGAGCAGCGTGAGAGTAAGATCGCCCGGCTGCAGGCAGAAATCAGGCAAATGACAATCGATTATGCCAAACGCCCGAAGACCATTACCCTGACCGCCAGTACGCGCAAAGCGATCGAAGCCAGCTACTTGGCCAGCTGGGTACAGAAAATCGAGCATACCGGCAATCTCAATTACCCGCGGGAAGCCAGAACCAACAACCTGGCAGGGCGCCTGCGCATGAGTGTGCGCCTAAATGCCGCCGGCGAGGTGCTCGATATGCAAATCACTGCATCCTCCGGGACTTCGGTACTCGATGAAGCCGCGCGGCGCATTCTGCGTATGGCGCAGCCGTTCGCACCCTTTTCCCAGGAGTTAAAGGAACGCGCCGATCAAATTGTCATAATCAGAACCTGGGACTTCAAAAGCAATCGCTTTAAAACCCAAAGCGGAGTAAGCTAACGCTTAGTGATGACCCAGCAAACAGCCAGTCTGGTCGACAAATGCCTGATTGCAACCCCGGCAATCAAGGATCCGATTTTTGCCTCCAGTCTCGTCTATATGTGCGAACACAGTGAGCACGGCAGTATGGGCTTGGTCGTCAACCACGAAACTTCACAAATGCTGGCAGATATCTTCAGTCAACTGAATATCCGCTGCGATGACGAATCAATTAAATCTCAGCCGGTGTATATCGGTGGGCCGGTGCAGCTTGAACAGGGTTTCGTCCTGCACTCCTCCCCTGGTGACTGGCAAAATAGCGTCGAGGTTTCCGACGGCGTCAACCTGACCAGCTCGCTCGATATCCTGCAGGCAATAGCCGACGGCCGAGGGCCCGAGGATTACCTTGTCATCCTCGGATTTTCAGGTTGGGCCTCGGGCCAACTCGAATCGGAATTGCAGCAGAATTCCTGGTTAACTTCGGCCTGTAACCCCGATTTACTGTTTCACGAAAAACCTGAAGATAAATGGCAGGTGGCCTTCGATTCACTCGGCTTTGATCTGAGCTCGCTCTCCCCAGTCAGCGGCAACGCCTGAACTACCGGCGCATGGCTGAACCGATTAAGACGGTTATCGGTTTCGATTTTGGAACCCACTGGACCGGCGTCGCGATCGGGCAGACGCTAACCCGGCAAGCCAGCCCGCTAAATGCACTCAAAAGCAAGGATTGGAGTGGGATCGAACGCCTACTGCAGCAATGGCAGCCGCAGATACTAATCGTCGGCCTACCGTTGAGCATGAGGGGTGAACACCAGGAAATGAGTAAACGCGCGGCACGCTTCGGGCGTCAACTCGAAGGTCGATTCGGCATCAAGACTGTTTTGATTGACGAGCGCCTGACCACGCGTGAAGCCTACCAGCTGGCGATCGAGCAACAACGCAAAAAGTCGAAAACCGAAATCGACAGCCTCGCCGCCGCCCTAATCACCGAATCCTGGCTGCGGGATTTCGATCAAGACGGCTATTTAACCGGCAGCTAAATATGCCGTATTCAGCTCGCCGGCATTCATAATTGCAACCCAAGCGCAACCGTTGCAGTCACCCGCGCCGTTCGGTGCGGCCCGCGGCTGCCTGTCGGTGCGGTGAATAAGCCCGATCGCCGCGAAATACTGTTTTCAGATTAAATTTATGCTATAAAGCGACCGCACAAACAAGTGGAGTTTAAGTGTCCCTACCTTCAGTCGAATCACTGATCGAAAAGCTAAGCCAGGCACTGACTCCTTATTTTTCTCCCCCCGCCGCGCAGCCCATCATCGTCGGCATAGAAACCGGCGGCGCCTGGATCGCCGCGCAGCTGCATCAGCGCATCGCACCCGATACCGAGCTGGGGCGGCTTAACATCTCGTTTTACCGCGACGATTTCACCCGCAGCGGTTTGCACCCGACGGTCAAACCATCGAGCCTGCCGAGCGAAATTGATGACAAGACTATTATTCTGGTGGACGACGTTTTGCATTCGGGCCGCACCGTACGCGCCGCAATGAATGAGATATTCGACTACGGGCGGCCGAAAAGAATCATCCTGGCTATTTTGATCGATCGCGGCGAACGTGAAATTCCGATTCAGGCCGATATCGTCGGCGCTACCACCGAACTCGATTCCAGTAGCCACATAAAATTAGAAGGTCCGGATCCGCTGCGGCTGGTCATCAAGACGCTGGACAATCATGCCCAGTAACAGCAACCTCCAACTCGATGAAAACGGCAGGCTGCGACATTTTCTTAGCATCGAGGGTCTGGATCGGGCGATTCTTACCGAAATACTCGATACCGCGCAGTCGTTTACATCGGTCGCCGATCGAACCATCAAAAAAGTCCCGATCCTGCGCGGCATCACCGTCGCCAACCTCTTTTTCGAAGCGAGTACCCGCACCCGCTCCACTTTCGAGCTGGCCGAACAGCGCCTGTCGGCGGACATACTTAGCCTGAACGTCGATACCTCGGCCACGGTTAAAGGCGAATCGCTGCTCGACACCCTGCAAAATCTGGAAGCGATGCAGATTGACATGTTCGTAATCCGACATCAGGACAGCGGCAGCGCGCATTTTTTCGCGCAGCACGTGCGCCCGGGAGTATCGGTGCTCAATGCGGGCGACGGTCAACACGAACATCCGACCCAGGCCATGCTCGACATGTATACCATCCGACATTATAAAAAAGACTTCAGCGGTCTCAGGGTTGCCATCGTCGGCGACATTCTGCATTCACGCGTCGCACGCTCGCAGATTCATGCGCTGAACCTTCTCAACACCGCCGAAATTCGAGTTATCGCGCCACGCACCCTGCTACCGATCGCGACCGAGTCGCTCGGCGTCAGCGTCCACGAAGACCTCGAAAGCGGGCTCAAGGACGTCGATGTCATTATTATGCTGCGCCTGCAAAAAGAACGCATGCGCGGCGCGCTGCTGCCCAGTGAAAAAGAATACTTCCGCAAATACGGCCTGTCGCAGGAGCGCTTGCAACGCGCCCACCCGGATGCGATCGTGATGCATCCGGGTCCCGCCAACCGCGGTGTCGAAATCGAGTCCAGCGTCATGGACGGCAGTCAGTCGGTCATCCTGCAACAGGTCAGCTTCGGCATTTCGGTGCGCATGGCGGTGATGTCGATGGTGGTCGGCCTGCAGTCCGGAGGTGAGGCTTGAGCCTGCATATTAAAGACGGTCTGCTGATCGAACCCGCCGCATCGACGCAACGCACAGCGGACCTGTTCCTGCGGGACGGTAAGATAATCGGCATCGACCAGGCGCCGGCGGGTTTCCAGGCGGCGCAGACGCTGCACGCGGACGGCCGCTGGATCATGCCCGGTCTAATCGACTGCCAGGCGCGTTTGCGCGACCCTGGGCAACCGGAAAAAGCTAATATCGAGAGCGAAACCGCGGCCGCGATCAAAAACGGGATTACCACTCTGTGCCTGCCGCCGGACACCCAGCCGGCGATCGATAATTCGGCCACGGTCGAATTGATCCATCACCGCAACGAAATGTTTGGGCACCGGGCGCATGTTTATCCGATCGGCGCGCTAACGCGCGGCTTAGGTGGCGAGCAACTCAGCAATATGGCCAGCCTGCGCGACAATGGCTGCGTCGCGTTCAGCAATGCCAAGTTTCCTCTAGCCAGCAACCTGGTTCAACGACGCGCCATGGACTACGCCGCGGGCCAACAATCCCTGGTCATCATTCAACCCCTGGACCACGATTTATTGGGCGACGGCTGTGCCCACGAGGGCGCTGTCGCAACCCGGCTCGGGCTACCCGCGATCCCCGAAGCTGCCGAAACCGCGGCCTTGGCAAAAGACATCGAGCTGGTGGCACAAACCGGCGCGCGCACGCACTTCGGCCAGCTTTCCTGCGCGCGTTCGGTGGATATGATTCGGCGCGCCAAAGCCAAGGGATTGCCGATCAGTGCGGACTGCGCCATCCACCAACTGTTTCTAACCGACCACGATATCGCTAACTTCGACAGCAGTATGTTCACCATCCCGCCGTTGCGCAGCCAATTTGATCGCGACACGCTGCGCGCCGGCGTGGCTGACGGCAGCATCGATTGCCTGTGCTCGGATCATCAACCGCATGAAGTCGATGCCAAGCTGAAACCCTTCCCCTCCGCCGAACCCGGCATCAGCGGGCTCGATACCCTGTTGGTGCTGGCCTTGCGGCTAGTCGAGGAAAAAGTGCTGCCGCTGGCGGATGCCATCGCCAAACTGACTTCGAATCCGGCCGCTATCCTGGGCTTGCCCGGCGGTAAAATCGAAGTCGGTGCTATCGCCGATCTGATTGTGGTCGATCCCAATACACACTGGATTTGCCAAGCCGACAACTTCATCTCCAAGGGCAGAAACACCGCCTTCGAAGGTTGGGATTTTCGCGGCAGCGTCACCCATACCCTGGTCGCGGGAGAAGTGGTTTACGAGCGAAGGGGATCGGGGCGTTAGTCTTCTTCGGAGGGCAGGGTCAACTCTTCGAGCGCGCTCTGCTGGTTCAAGTTGTGACGGGTATCCTGCGACGCCGGCTGCTCGCCGCCGAAATTGATCTTCCATTCGAGGTTGGTGCTCGAATCGGCATAGGCCAGCGCATTCTTGATCGTAATTGCATCCGCCTTGTAGAGATGGTAAAGCGACTGGTCGAAGGTCTGCATGCCGGTAGTATCGCCCTTTTCCATAATTTCCTTGATTTCGTTGAAATTACCCTCGCGCAGCAATTCCGAGATATAGGGTGTATTCATCATGATCTCTACCGCGCAGGCCAGCTTACCCTGCATACCCGGCACCAGACGTTGTGAGATCACCGCCTTCAGGTTGAGCGATAAATCCATCAATAGCTGTTCGCGCATTTCGCTGGAGAACATATTCATAATCCGGTCCATCGCCTGGTTCGAGTTAACCGCGTGCAGCGTGGTCAGGCACAGATGGCCGGTATCGGCGAAGTCGATGGCCGCTTTCATGGTTTCGGCGTCGCGCGCCTCGCCGATCATGATGACTTCGGGGGCTTCGCGCAGCGCCTCGCGCAGCGCATTGGCATAACTCAGGGTATCGATACCGACCTCGCGCTGCGACACAATCGACTTGCTGTGTCGAAACACAAATTCGATCGGATCCTCGATCGTCAGAATATGCCCACCAACGGATTTGTTGCGGTGATCCAGCATCGACGCCAGCGAGGTCGATTTACCCGAACCGGTGGAGCCCACCACCAATACCAGCCCGGTCTGATTCATGACCACGTCCTTCAGCACCGGCGGCAAACCGAGTTCTTCGATGGTCGGGATTTCCCATTTGATATAGCGGATTACCATCGAAACTTCGGAACGCTGGATGTAAATATTGACGCGAAAGCGGCCGACATCGTTGAGAGTGAAGCCGAGATTCAATTCGCGATTGATTTCGAAATCCCGCACCTGTTCATCGTTGAGCAAACTGAAAGCGAGTTTCATAACTTGGCCGTTCTGGAACGGGTTTTTAGCGATCGCCGTGGTGTTGCCCTGGGTTTTCATATTAGGCGGTGCGCCGGTAACGAAATACAGATCCGAAGCCTGCTTTTCTACCATGATCTTCAGATAGGGTTCGAGCAGTTGTGTGGTGGGTTCGCGCGCCATATTACTTCTCCCGGCTAGCTGCAGATTGCATGGAGGAAACGAAACCCCGGGAAAGCCCGGCATAAAAACGCCCGGAGCGATTTTTGACGCGCCTAAGCGCCGCTCCGCGGGGGCGAGATGCGGTAATGGGCCGCACATACAGGGCCGGACTATGGTTCGCCGACCCATAGAAATCGCTGTGGATTGCCGTCAAATTAATTCCGACAAAACTCTGCAGCGCTCCATCCAGGTATTCGATATAAAAATTATTGTGCATGGTCTTGTAGCGTCTTTGCGAAATATGCGGACTAAATCATACCGCTCGCGACGTCGTCATCCGATTCCTCGAGTTCGAAATCGCGGTCACCCTCGTTGATACCGGTTTTACGCGCGGTTTCGCTTTCCAATTTGATACGCAGACGAATATCGTTAACCGAATCAGCATTACGCAATGCGTCTTCGAAGGTAATTTTTTCCTCTTCGTAGAGGTCGAACAAGGCCTGGTCGAAAGTTTTCATGCCGGCCTCGTTGGACTTGGCGATCAGCGACTTCATTTCATGTACGTCGCCCTTGAAGATCATGTCGGCCATCAATGGCGTGTTCAGCATGACTTCGATTGCGGGAATTCGACCGGCGCCATCAATTTTAGGAATCAGGCGTTGCGACACCATGCCTTTCAAGTTGAGCGACAAGTCCATCAGTAACTGCTGGCGGCGCTCATCGGGAAAAAAGTTGATGATTCGATCCAGCGCCTGGTTGGTGCTGTTGGCGTGCAGGGTCGTCAAACAAAGATGCCCGGTTTCGGCAAACGCAATCGTATGCTCCATGGCTTCGCGATCGCGTACCTCGCCAATCAAAATGACGTCCGGCGCCTGACGCAATGTGTTCTTGAGCGCGATTTCGTAAGATTCGGTATCGACGCCGACTTCGCGTTGCGTCACCAGGCATTTTTGATGGTCGTGCACGAATTCGACCGGGTCCTCGATTGTAATAATATGCCCCTGCGTGTTCCGGTTTCTGTAATCCACCATCGACGCCAGCGAAGTCGATTTACCCGAACCGGTACCACCGACAAAAATAACCAGACCGCGCTTGGTCATCGCGATATCCTGCAGAATCGGCGGCAGGTGCAATTCCTCGAACGACGGTATTTCGGAGTTGATGATACGCAGCACCAGGCCCGAACTGCCGCGCTGCACGAATGCATTAACACGAAAGCGCGCCACCCCGGGCAGAGCAATAGAAAAGTTACACTCTTGATTTTCCTCGAACTCGGAGACCTGCTTGTCGTTCATGATTGAACGCGCCAGCATTTGCGTATGGTTGGGCGATAAATTCTGCTTGGATACCGTCGACACCTTGCCGTCGATCTTCATCGCCGGCGGCGAACCCGTGGTAATGAATAGATCCGAGCCATCCTTGCTCACCATCATGCGGAGCAAGTCATGCATAAAACTAATTGCCTTATTACGATCCATTAGACTCCCCTAGCGCTCGCAATGGAATCTCTGCCCCTGGCGGAGATTCCTGCGGCACATCCCTGTGCCGCCATTTTTTCGATCGCAGCAGCGATTGGAAAATGAATAAAAACAAAAAATCCCATTTTGTATTTTCCCTGCTCTGCCAGGTCGGGATGACTTAATACAGAGCTGCCCCGGATTATAACGCATCCGGGTTCGCGGCTTTACGCTGTGCTTCTTCTTTGGTCACTACGCCGGAGGCGAGCAGCGATTTCAGATTCTGATCCAGCGTCTGCATGCCGACGTTTTGCCCGGTCTGTATCGCGGAATACATTTGCGCAACCTTGTCTTCCCGAATCAAGTTACGAATTGCCGGTGTACCAATCATGATTTCATGCGCGGCGATACGCCCCCCGCCGATTTTCTTCATCAGGGTTTGCGAAATAACCGCCTTAAGCGACTCCGACAACATCGATCTTACCATGGCCTTTTCCGCCGCCGGAAATACGTCGACGATTCGGTCGATCGTCTTGGCCGCCGAACTGGTGTGCAGAGTGCCGAACACTAAGTGCCCGGTTTCGGCCGCGGACAAGGCCAGGCGTATGGTTTCGAGGTCGCGCATCTCACCGACCAGTATGGTATCGGGATCTTCCCGCAGCGCCGAGCGCAGGGCTTCGTTGAATCCCAGCGTGTCGCGGTGCACCTCGCGCTGGTTGACCAGGCATTTTTTACTTTCATGCACGAATTCGATCGGATCCTCAACGGTTAAAATATGACCGTATTCGCTATCGTTTTTGTAGTCGACCATGCCCGCCAGCGTAGTCGACTTGCCGGATCCCGTCGGGCCGGTAACGAGCACGATACCGCGCGGATATTCGGAAATCTCTTGAAAAATCTTGGGTGCGTTTAAATCCTCGAGGCTGAGGATCTTGGACGGGATGGTACGAAAAACGCCACCGGCACCGCGGTTGTGGTTAAAAGCATTAACGCGAAAACGCGCTAGTCCCGGGATTTCGAAGGAAAAGTCAGTCTCCAGAAATTCTTCGAAGTCCTTGCGCTGCTTGTCACTCATGATGTCATATATCATGTCGTGAACCTGCTTGTGATCCATTTCGGGAACGTTGATACGCCGGATATCACCATCGACGCGAATCATTGGCGGCAAGCCCGCTGACAAGTGCAAATCGGAGGCGTCCTGTTTGACGCCAAAAGCCAGGAGTTGAGCTATATCCATGGAGTTTCCTTCAATCGGTTTAAAGGTATTATAGAAATCTTGACTGGTTTTGCTTATCGGCCGCTAGCAAACTGATTATAATCTGGGGCTCGCTATAGCCTCGTTAATCTAATCAACTATAGCAAAACCTATGCAGAATATTGAAAAAAATCTCAATCGAATCCGGGCTCGAATCGCAGCGGCCGCAGAGGCCTACGGGCGCGCTCCCGATTCGATTTTACTGCTTGCCGTCAGCAAGCGAAAACCGGTTGCGGATATACGTCAGGCTTTCGAACTGGGGCAAAAACATTTCGGCGAAAACTATCTTCAAGAAGCGCAGCAAAAAATCAAGCAGCTCACTGAGCTCGATATTTGCTGGCATTTCATCGGCGCTATCCAATCCAACAAAACGCGTAACATCGCCGAAGCTTTCGACTGGGCGCACTGCATCGATCGGGTCAAGATTGCGCGCCGGCTGAGCGACCAACGTCCGGCTGGGATGGCGCCGCTCAACGTCTGTATTCAGGTCAATATCGATCACGAAGGCAGCAAGGCCGGGATCGAGCTCGACGCGGTGGTCGAGCTGGCGGCGGCGATACACCAGTTACCCGGCATTCGGCTACGCGGGCTGATGACGATCCCGGCACCGCGCGCCGACTTTGCCGATCAGCGTAACGCGTTTGCACAACTGGCAGCGATGCTGGTTTCGCTGCGGCAACAGGGGATCGATTGTGATACCTTGTCGATGGGGATGACCCAGGATATGGATGCAGCGATCGCGGAGGGCTCCACCCTGGTCCGGATTGGTACTGCGATTTTCGGGGACAGAATTTGAATCAGACGATTTGTTTTATCGGCGCGGGCAATATGGCGACCAGCCTGATCGGTGGATTGATAAAAAACGGATATGACGGCGCGGCAATCGCCGCCTGCGATATCGATGCGGATCAGCTGCAGCCGCTGCAGGATCGATTTGGCATCGAGGTTTCGCAAAACGCCGTCGCGGCCGGGCAAGCGGCCGATGTCGTCATGCTAGCGATCAAACCCCAGGTGATGCAAAGCGTCTGTGAGCAGCTGGCCGTGCTGCCGGTCAATCCCGCGCAATTGTTTGTCAGCATCGCCGCCGGGGTACCGACAAGCGCTATCGATACCTGGCTAGGCGGCGGCAGAAGCATCGTGCGCTGCATGCCCAACACGCCGGCCTTGCTGCAGTTGGGCGCCACCGGCCTAGCCGCCAATTCTCAGGTTAACGAAAGCCAGCGAGCGTTTGTGGAAAAAATCATGCAGGCGGTGGGCATCAGTATCTGGGTTGATGCCGAAACAGAGCTGGACGCCGTAACCGCAATTTCGGGCAGCGGCCCCGCCTACTTTTTTTACTTCATCGAGTTACTCGAAGCCGCCGGCGTCAAACTTGGACTATCGCGGCCCACCGCGACTCGCCTCGCGCGCCAGACCGCACTCGGTGCCGCCAACATGGCGTTGGATGAAGACGTGAGAGAGCTGCGCGCGCGGGTGACCTCGAAAAATGGCACCACCGAGCAGGCGATTCTTTCATTTCAGCAAAATCAGCTGGCGCGTTTGGTGGAGGATGCCACCGCCGCGGCACATCGCCGTTCGCTCGAGCTGGCGCTCGAACTAACCAACAAGCAGGATTAAATAGAGATGGGCTCCGGATATCTGTTATCGCCGTTAATGCTGATTATCAACACGCTGTTCGATTTGTATATCTTGCTGGTATTGCTGCGCTTCCTATTGCAAATGCTGCGCGCCGATTTTTATAACCCGGTATCGCAATTCATCGTCAAGCTGACAACCCCACCGCTCAGAGTGTTGCGGCGCATAATCCCCAGCGTCGCCGGTCAGGATGCCGCAGCGATCGTTTTATGCCTGATATTGATCTATGCCAAATTTTTAGTGATGCGTTTATTGTCGATTCCCGCGGTACAAATCGGCGGTGTCATCGCGCCGATTGGCACAACCAGCTATGGCGGTTTGCTGATCTACTGTATTGCCGACCTGATTGCCCTGTGGTTGACGGTTTTGCTGGTCGCAGTAATTATCAAGGTTATTCTGAGCTGGATAAATCCGGGGCATTACAATCCGGTGATCGGACTGGTGGATAAAATAGCCGAACCGGTGCTCAGGCCGATACGAAAATTGCTACCGCCGCTGGGCGGGTTTGATCTTTCACCGCTATTCGCCAGTTTGCTGATATTGGTGGCCAAGATGCTGATCGTGCCACCTATTGTTTATCTGGGTAATTTTTAGGCCGCCGCTACAAAACGCTTCATCGGGGACGGATCTGAAGATCCGTCCCCGAGCCTCGCAGCCAACTCAAGTCTCGGCCTTGTGGCGCGCCTGGATAAACTCGCTGTGTGAAATATAGAGCAGATCGGCGACTTGGCGTATTAAATGCTCTTCGTAATGATCCTTGGCGCCATCGGCATATACCAGTTGCCACATCATTTCGATCACCCTCAGCTTCATCGCGTGCTCATAGTGTTCATTTAACAGGCGCGTCGTATGCTGGATCGAAACCAGTCGATCGGCATCGGCTTCGGCTTCATCCATCAACGCATCCAATTCCGCTGTAGACAAACCGAATTGCTGTTCCAGCAGTTGTCGCATACGCGCCTTTTCGGAGGCTTGCACGATAAAGTCAGCACGTGTCACCTCAATCAGCAGAACCGCGGTGGCAACTCGCAGTGCCTGCTCCAGATTTATCGGGTCAGACTCGATCGATTCGATCGCAAGAAATTGAAGGAGAATTTTTTTCATAGGAATTATTGATTGCAAACATGATGGTTTTATGCAAAATCTATCGAAAGGATTAATAAATTTTAGCTATTATGACGCTCACCGAACTCCGGTACATAGTCGCGGTATCACAGAAGAACCATTTCGGTAAGGCCGCTCAAGCCTGTTTCGTGAGCCAGCCTACCCTAAGTATTGCAATAAAGAAACTGGAAGAAGAGCTCGATGTACGCCTGTTCGAACGCAGCTCGAAGAATGAAATTCGCATCACCGAAATCGGCCAGCAAATTGTCAACCAGGCTTATATCGTGTTGCAGGAGGCGCAGATATTGACCGAGATCGCGCAACAGGGGAAAGACCCCTTATCCGGCCAGTTCAAGCTCGGCGTCATCTACACCATCGGACCCTACCTGCTCCCCAGCCTTATCCCCAAGCTGCGCCAGACAGCGCCTAACCTGAAATTGATTATCGAAGAAAATTTCACCGCCAACCTATTCCAGTCGCTCAAGCAGGGCGCCCTTGACGCCATCATCATTTCCTATCCCTTCGATGAACCGGGAATCGAAACCGCGCCGCTTTACGATGAACCCTTTATCGTCGCCCTGCCGCGCAACCACGAATGGCAGCAACGCGAACAGGTTCAGCCGGAAGACCTGGCATCTCAGGATTTGATGCTATTGGGTTCCGGACACTGCTTCCGCGACCAGGTCATCGAAGCCTGCCCGGATTGCATGTCGGGCGACAGCGAATTGACGCGCACGCTCGAAGGCGGCTCGCTGGAAACCATACGCCACATGGTGGCGGCGGGTACCGGCATTACGGTACTACCGCGCACCAGCATCACGCAAAGTCAGAAGAATGAGGCGTTGATAAACATCAAGCCGTTTTCCGAGCCTTCGCCGAGCCGCACCGTGGCAATTGCATGGCGCAAACATTACCCGCGCAAGGAAGCCATTTTTACCATTCGCGAAACCATTCAAACCAGCCCGCTGGACGGGGTCGATATCATCAAGTCCGTCGCGTGATCGAAGAACTGCTGCGCCAGGAGCGCGAACTCAAACGCGCCAAAATCAATAGCGAGACCGCAAAAATCCCGTGGCTGGAACTGCAGCGCTTTTTTGCCGCCGGTAAAGTAATGCAAGTATCCGCCGAGTTTGACCTGGTGGACGTCGCCTATGCGCTGGAGCAAGACGATGTCGAACAGGTCGAGCAATGGACGCGCGCGAATCAAATGGGACCGGTGACCGACGATCAGGCGCGCGCCTGGGTCGACAGCGAAGCATTGTTATGGTCGGTGGTGGTAAAACCTTGGGTATTGGCACAGCAAGCCTAACTGAAGGCGGCAGAGTCCGGACAGGAGTCTATACTTTAACATCCAATACAGCCTTGAAGTAAAACGTGGCAGCCCGTCTCCCCCAGAAAATCGACCGTTTCAACATCCACCAAATCCTCGGCCGAGGCAGCCAGGGAGTCGTATATCTGGCGGAGGACCCGGATCTCAAGCGCAAGGTCGCGATCAAATCGGTTAACCTGAAATCAGACCTGCGGCTAAATGGCAACCTCGAGCAATTGCTTGCCGAAGCCCGCACCGTGAGTAAACTGCAGCATTCCAATATCGTCAGTATTTTCGATATCGGCATGCAGGATAAAAGCCCCTACCTGGTGCTCGAATTCATCGACGGCGAGTCCCTGCAAAGCAAAATTCGACGCGGCGGCAATTTCGACCAAAAAATCCGCATCATGCTCGATATTTTAAACGGGGCGGCCGCGGCGCATAACCGGGACATCGTACATTGCGACATCAAGCCCGCCAACATCATGCTCAACGAACAGGGGCAAGCCAAGATCGCCGACTTCGGCCTCGCATACCTAAGCGATGCGAACGCTGGCAGCAATGGTGAACTCTACGGCACACCGCAATACATGGCGCCGGAATACATCGAGACCCGCAGGCATCAAAAGGTTTCCGATGTGTTTTCAATCGGCCTGGTGTGTTACGAGTTACTAACCGGTAAACCCGCGTTTAGCGGCGATAACGTTTACCAAGTACTTAATTCCATCACCAACAGCGAGATCGGCCCTCCCTCCGGAATCAACGGCGAAATCGACGAACGTCTCGATGCATTGATTCTGCAGTCGCTGGAAAAGGACCCGGCCCAGAGATTCGCGGATGCCACTGTCATGTTACAGGCGTTTAACGATTACCTTGCGCTGGACGACGCGGTGGCCGCCAAAAACACCAGCGACGCCACCGTCAAGTTTCTGTTGCGGCGCATGCGACATAAAAAGGACTTCCCGGTTTTTTCGCATACCATCAGCGAGCTCAACCAGGCTTCCAACAGCGACACCGAAAGCTTGACTTCGGTCTCCAATACCATCCTCAAAGATTATTCGCTGACTAATAAAGTTCTGCGTCTGGTTAATTCGGCCTATTACAATCGCGGCGGCAACAAAGTCAGCACTATTTCCCGTGCGGTCGTCATGCTGGGAATCAATCCGGTGCGCAGCATCGCTACCGGGCTGATGCTGTTCGAACACATGCAAAACAAGTTACAGTCCTCACAGCTCAAAGAGAATGCGGTGCAAGCTTTATTTAGCGGTTTACTCGCCAACTCCCTGGCCCGAACCCTCAAGCTGCCCGACCATGAGGAAGCTTTTCTGTGCGCGCTGTTGCAACAGTTGGGCAAGATGCTGGTGCGGTTCTACTTGCACGAGGAAGCGCGGGCGATCGACAAGCTGATGCTGCAGCAGGACTGTAGCGAGGCCGCGGCGGTTACACGGGTCTTGGGAATCAGCTACCCGCAACTGGGTAAATCGGTGGCGCGTGAATGGGGATTTCCAAAACTGATCACCGATAGCATGCTGCCGCTCGACTTTGACGATTTACCCAAGACGGCCGCAGCCGAAGAAAAACTGCATTTGATTGCTCAATTCAGTAACGCGCTAGGCGCCTGCCTGACCCTGCCGCTGGAACAGCAGGCGCCGGCAATCAAACATCTTTCGCAACAATTTTCCACGGTGCTGACGCTCGACCAGGACAAGGTTTCGACGCTCCTGGAAAATTGTCACAAGGAACTGACGCAGTTTTCCAGGCTGATTCAGTTCGATCTCGAAAAAAGTCTTTACTATCAGCGCATATCGTCCGGCGGCGACCAGGAACCCGAAAACCCGCAAGACGCCACCCGCAAGCAGGAATTCGGCGCCACCGATAGCGTACAAATTCTAGTCGACCCGGTGGAACCGCATAGCCTATCGGTGGACAAGCTGCTCACCGACGGCATTCAAGACATCACCAACACCCTTACCGGCGAATACAGCATCAATCAGATCATGCAGATGATCCTGGAAACCATATACCGCGCCTTCGGTGGTTCACGCGTCGTGTTATGCCTTAAGGACAAAAAAAACGCCAGTATCAGAGCTCGCTTCGGCTATGGCGAGGACGTTGAAAATATAATCAATCACTTTTCGATTCCGCTGCAACCGCAAGCGGACGTGTTCCACGTGTCGTTCAACAACAATGTCGATATCCGTATCGACAATACCCGGGACGAGAAAATTCGCGACAAGATCCCTGCCTGGTACCATAAAAACATAGGCGCTCGCAGTTTTACGATCTTTCCGATTATCGTCAAACAGGCGCCGATCGCGCTGATTTACATCGATAGCGCCAACACAGAATCGATCGCGATTACCGACAACCAACTCAGCTTACTCAAAACCCTGCGGAATCAGGCAATTCTGGCGATCATCAACCTCAGCTAGCTGTCGAATCAGCTCGGCGGCCGACTATGGCAGTAATAATAATCTGTAGTAGAATTGCGCTCTCGCAACCAAGGCCCTAATGATGTCGAGAGTTACCGTTTATAGCACTGCCCATTGTTCCTTCTGCATGCGTGCCAAGACCATGCTGGAGAAATGGGGCATCGATTACAGCGAGATTCGCATCGACGGCGATAACGCGGCACTGCGGGAATTTACCGAAATCACTAACGGCGCGCGTACCGTCCCCCAAATCATTATCGACGGCCAGCCCATTGGCGGCTTCACCGAATTGACCGAATTACACATGGAAGGTGAGCTCGACGCATTAATGCCGTCGGACTAGTTTTTGACTATGCCTAAATCACAGAAGCCAACCTTTCGCATCCAGTTTCATAACAACAACAAGATATATGAACTGTACGCGCATCAAGTGAGCCAATCGCAGATGGCGGGTTTTATCGAAATCGGCGAAATTATCTTCGGTGAGCAATCCCGCTTGCTAATCGATCCCGCCGAAGAAAAACTCAAGCTCGAATTCGCCCACGTCAAGCATAGCTATATCCCGCATTTCGCGGTGATCCGAATCGACGAAGTCGAGCGCAGCGGCAAAAACCGTATCCTCGACAGCGATGGCTCCAGCGTCACTACTTTTCCGGGGCAGGCCAGTATCCCGCAGAATTCCTGAGCGCCGCCGCCGGCAGTCATGCGAATTTCCGTCGTTATCCCCAGCTACAATCGCCGGCATACGCTCGAACGCGCGCTGCAGTCGGTATTTCTGCAAAGCTCGGAGGTCGATGAAGTCATCCTGGTCGACGACGGCTCGACCGACGCCAGCGATGAGCTGGTCGCACAGCGTTTTCCCGAAGTAAAAATACTGCGCCAGATGAATCTCGGCGTCAGCGCGGCGCGCAACCGCGGTATCGAGGCGGCGCAATTCGAATGGATCGCATTACTGGATTCGGACGACAGTTGGCTGCCGCAAAAAATCGAAAAAATCCGAACCGCGCAACGACAACAGGTCGATATCGCTTTATTCCACTCCGATGAAATCTGGATACGGAACGGGCTGCGCGTCAATCCGATGCGCAAGCATCGCAAAAGCGGCGGCTGGATTTTCGAACAATGCCTGCCGCTGTGCGCCATTTCACCCTCTGCCGCGATCATCAAAAAATCGGTGCTGCTGGAGCTGGGAATGTTCGATGAAAATCTGCCGGCCTGCGAGGATTATGATTTGTGGCTGCGGATATGCCATCGCCATCCGGTGCATTACCTAGACCAGAAACTGATCGTCAAATACGGCGGTCACGAAGACCAGTTGTCGCGCCGGTATCCGGTAATGGACCGGTTCCGCGCGCGGGCGCTGCAGCGGCTGCTCGCGGGTGAAGCCCTATCGGCCGCGCACCGAGCGGCGGCGACCACCGCGTTAATGGCCAAACTCGACATCCTGATCAAGGGCGCCATCAAACATGGCAACCAGCCATTGATCGACGAGTTTGTTCCATTGCGCGAACAATGGCGCAAATCCCTGGCGGTGGCAAAATCATGCTGATCTGGGTATGCGCCCTGCACTGCGAAGCCAAACCTCTAATCGATTTTTACAGGCTGAAAAAATCTTGCGATCATCGGGCTTTCGAGGTTTACCATGGCGCCGACATGGCCTGCGTCATCAGCGGGATCGGTAAGGTCGCGAGTGCGGCAGCCTGTTCCTGGATAGCGGGCGGATTGCATGACCAGACTACGCTGAGCTGGATCAACCTGGGTGTCGCCGGCGCGGCCGACCACGAAATCGGAGATTTGTTTCTGGTCAATAAAGTGGTCGACGCCGATAGCGGTCAGCGCTACTACCCGGCACCCGTGGCGACATCGCCCTTGAACGGCAGCGCCTGCCTGACAATGAGTCAGCCGAGTGACGACTATCGTGATACCACGCTGTTCGACATGGAGGCCAGTGGCTTCATGCACTCGGCTTTGCGTTTCAGCAGCGCCGAGCTAACTCAGTGTCTGAAAATTGTGAGCGACAATCGCAGCCGGCAAATCGGCAAGAATCGGCAACAGGTGAGCCAATTGATACACCGCCATATCGATGCGATCGATCGCCAGGCGCAGGCACTGAGCGCCCTCGGCGACGAAATTTCGGCGCTGGATATCACCCCCGAATCCTGGCAACGCCTCTTATCGTTAGCGCATTTCACTCAAACCCAGAAAAACCGGTTACGGGTATTGTGGCGTTACCTGTGCAGTCGCAACTTCAGTACCGAGTCGCTGTTGCAACAGCTGGCGGCGCAAAACTCCGCCCGCGCCATCATCGAAACGCTGGAACAAATCAGCCATCGCGATAGCGAGGCACTGTAAGCATGGTTAGCTGTGTCTACGTCGAAGCGGCCGTGCGCGAGCATCCGCGCAGCCGGCAACTGCTTAAGCGCTTGCGGAAACTGCCGCTGATTGAAATCGAACACTATGGCGAGGTATTCAATCCGCGCTCGCAAAACTTCCGTTTACAGAAAAAAAATCCGGCGATCATCATCGCCCGCAAGAACCAGGGGCAGGTGCTGAAAACGCCCGCGGGTTACGGACTCGGCGGTGACTATAATTACTACTTTTCGCACATGCTCAACTGCCTTTATGACTGTCGCTATTGTTTTTTACAGGGCATGTACCAGTCCGCACACCAGGTATTGTTCGTCAATTACGAGGATTTCGGAGAGCAGATCGGGCAAGTCGCCGCGCAGCACGCGGGCAAGCCGGTATGGTTTTACTCGGGTTACGACTGCGACAGCCTGGCGAACGAACCGATGACGCGCTTCACCGACTATTTCATCCCCCGTATCGAGGCCATCGAAAATGCCTGGCTGGAACTGCGCACCAAGAGCACCCAGGTGCGGTCGATGCTGCGGCGCCAACCCGCCGCGCGCGTGGTCACTGCCTTCAGCTTCAGCGACCAGACCAGCCATCGCAAACTCGAACACGGCGTACCCTCGATCGCCAAACGAATCGAGGCGATGCGTCAACTGATCGAGGCCGGCTGGCTGGTGGGACTGCGATTCGATCCCGTGGTCTACCATCAGCACTATCAAACCGCCTTCGTCGATTTGCTGGAGCAGGTTTTCGCAAAAATAGATGCGCAAAAATTGCATTCGGTCAGCCTCGGCAGCTTCCGCCTGACGCGCGATCATTTCCGCAGTATCACCAGACTCTACCCGGAGCAGCCATTGTTTGCGCAAAACCTGGAAATGAATAATGGTATTATCGGCTATCCACTCGATCGCGAGCAGGCAATGATCGAGTTCTGCGAAAAACAATTGATGAAACATATCCCGGCACATAGTTATCACCCCTGCGAATGGCATGGCTGAAGCGCAAACCGTCTTGATTAGCGGCGCCAGTTCCGGTATCGGCCTGGCGTCGGCGAGCCTGTTGCTGGCACAGGGCTATCGGGTCGTCGGCCTGAGTCGACGCGGCCGGGCGGAGGCGTTCAGGCATGAAAATTTCACCCCGTTGGCGCTCGATCTCGACGATCTCCTACACCTCGAGACCGAACTTAAGAAACTGCTCCAAACCCGCGAAATCGACAGTTTTGTCCACGCCGCCGGCCAAGGTCATTTCGGATCGCTGGAACAGTTCTCGGTGGCGCAGATGGAAACCGCCCTGCGC
>Ga0136654_1000090_pt1 | contig 30341 bp, 28 predicted proteins | sample InaspJWI70metaG_FD_94865 | JGI IMG/M metagenome (GOLD analysis project Ga0136654, IMG submission 94865) | Marine gutless worms symbiont microbial communities from Oahu, Hawaii - Inanidrilus sp. 1 OAHU.JWI-70 metaG (version 2) | ecosystem: Host-associated > Annelida > Digestive system >... | reverse complement strand
TTATGCGTATCGTCCAGCAGGCTGTAAAAACTTCAAAGATCACTTGGAAAGACGTTACCTGGGATATGGACCCCATATCCGAGTACTTTATGCCTGCTGGAGCTTTTTAGAGAACCGAAAATATTTATTGCGGCGCCGTACCAGTGGATTGGTTTCCCGGGCCAGGCTCTTCCAGAAAATCCAGATCGTGTAACCCAAAATCACAAACCCGAAGGCACCGAACAGGTGAAAGACGATCTCCCCACGGGCTATGTACCCCCAGTCGAAACGACGCAGACCGCTGAAATAGTAGTCGGTAGGGGTAGCCAATGCCAGCAGCGTACAAATTACCAGGGTGGTTCGAACCAGCCAGGCGCGCCGGACGCCCAGCAAGCTATGAAAAGCTACAAGGTAAACCAACGGTGTGAAAACATAGAAAAAATGAATACTACGCTCAATAGTCAGCAGCGTCGTTTCATTGGGAATAAGATGGTGGCAGATAAAAGCCGTCGGCAAAAGGGCTATAAATAGGAAAAGAATGGCCAGTTGGAGATTCTGGTGCCCGGGCCATCCCCGCCGCAGCGCGGATGCCACGGCCAGCCACAGGCTCGCAAACAGGGACAACAACGGGGGAACGATATACATAGAAACGGTCAGTTTCAAAATCGGTTCTCAATTCAAAGAGTTAAAATCTCGGCAACTATTATCGAATTGCCCTATATAATGCAACCTTTACACATATGCCGTTTAAAACCCATACCCCAAATGTTTGTATCGGTAAAAATAGGCTTGACTTTAATCTGCCCCTGGGAAATTCTAACTTATTCAAAACACAAATTAAACACCTTCCCGGCACCCTTGTCTTGACAAAGGGCCAAGCGTGAACACTTTCTAGTGAACTCTCACTACCTAGTTGGAAATTCTTGCCCTAAAAGGAAGGCAATATGCAGGTAAAATATATATGTGAAAACAAACACTGCCGATTTGGTTCGGACCGTCCCTATGAATTGATCGTCTCGAAAGAATCCATTATGGACGAAAAGAACATCGCCACACTCTTCTGCCCCCACTGCAACGAAAAGCTGAAGTGCGACGGTGATGACTGCCGGACGGCGGCCTGATGCAGGCCGGTACTAGAGTTTAAACGGTCTTGAATTCTGCACTGGCAGGATGGTTCGGGTTGCAGGTCCCATGTGGCAGAGGCCGGTCGATGGCCTGTAACGGAACCATATAGATCTACGGTTATGGAAGATTAACTTTCACACTCCCTCGAACTGCTCGCATGCCACGCTAGACGACCATATACCCCACAGCCGCCAGGGGTATTCCCAGAATAATCCCTCCCTCACATAGATCAATCAGGATTAAAGGCGACTGGGCAAGCAATTACAGCATCTGGTGATACCCCAGCTCTTCGGGCCAATCTACATTTGCAAAAAGACCGGTTAGATGCACGCCTACCCGATAATTCACTGGATATATAAAGGGGGCAGGCCCCATGTTGGTGATTTGGACACCGATGATGGCAGCGACTTTGCTCCACCGCAGCGCAACCGCCACGCGCAGTGACGTCGGGATGTGCATGTTTTCTGGAGGGGTGTAACCCCAATCGTTGGGAAATCAAGGAATAGCGTCGCAAGATTGGCCGATCGCTTCAAGTTTATTTTGGCTTCTGGTACCAGTCCTCATCGCCATACAGGTCGTCTTTGCAGTCATTGCATAAATCGTGGGTAAACTGGACGTCAGAGTATTTTTCGATGTAGCTCTCGCTCCTTTCCCAATACCCTTTGTCGTCCTTTATCTTCTTGCACTTGGAGCAGATCGGTAATAGCCCGCTAAGCGTCTTGACATTGGCCAAGGCATCCTGAAGTTCATCAATCAGACGGTCACGTTCCATTTTGCAAGACTTCTGTTTCGTGATGTCCCGGAGAACTTCAATGGCACCGGCGGGCTTGCCGTCGGCATCGAAAAAAGGTGCCGCCGTGGCGGCAATGTATTTGCCTTCCTTACCCAGGAGGGGGTGATGTGATTCGGAGTAAATCAGAAGATCGTCCTTTTCCTCTGTATTGATATATTCCCCCTCAGTGGCGGCATCCCGCTCGAGCACCAGATCAATCAGGACCGGCCGCCACATACCGTAAAACGGAAGGGCGTACTCGTAATTACCCTTACCGAGCATCATCGCCTTGGGCACCCGGGATATCTCTTCCATGGCCCGGTTCCAATGGGTAACCACACCGTTCGTATCGATAACGAAAGCGGCATCCGGCAGCGATTCGATGATCTGGGCCAGACGATGCTCCCAATCGCCCAGGGATGCTTCCGCCTGTTTGCGCGATCGATCTCCTCCAAGCGTTTTTTGTATCCCACCTGGAATTTCCATAAGACGAGATAGGAGACCCCGGTTGCCAGAAATGTAGTAAAGAAGATGGTGATCCAATGCGAGCCCAATGTGGTGCCATCTGTAAAGCAGCTGCCAGGTAAAAGGCGGCATCCTTTTTTGAAACCGTGATTGATTTTGGAGTGCCGGTGCTGGGAGCCGCAAGCGGGCTTTGCCTTTAAGCCTTTGATTGTGGTATCTGTTGACAACCAGTCTATTCTAGCGGCCCAAACAGGAGAATGTCATGAAAATGCCTCTGGTTTTATCGATCCTGCTGTTGATACCGGCACCGGCTGTTTTTGCTGAAGCGGAACTCGCCCGCTTTACCCCCGACTGTGAATTTACAGTGACCTTTCCGGGTAAGATTTCCACTAAAACGAACAGAAGCGCCAAGCAAAATCGGCAAGTTTGGCAAGAAGTACGGGATATTGAATTTCTATCCAAACATTACGAAATATCAGCCAGCTGCCGACCGATCGATCCACGCGGGCATGAATTCGAACTCCTTATGTTCTATCGAAATATGGAAAAGGAAGCCCGGCGGGTTCAGATCGCAAAACCGCAGACCACGGTCAAACAGGACCCCAGGCGCCAGATGGTGGTGGGGGAGTGGCGGGGATACACGCGTGATTTTGCCAAAAAGCCTGTCACCGTGAACGGACGTTATATCTTGGGCCGGCATTCAAAGCTTCTGATGCTGGTGGCCACCCCGGGAAAACACCCGGAACCTTCAGCCCTGGTAACAGGCTTTTTAAAATCAGTGCGCGGCAAGTAATTCACGGCGCGACATGAGGGGGCAATCAATGGTCCAGGTCCATTGGTAGCGCAGCCCGGCCCCCGGCAAGAAGGGCCATATCTCCAGCCATATGAACCATCGGAGGTGAACTGCGCCGGTCAGCACGACGCCGACGCTCTTGGCCGCAGCGCCGGTCCGGAGCAAGGACTTTTGCAGCTTGTCTCCGGCGATCGCGCCCTGAGCGCCGATTTATCATCCGCCGATCGGGTTGTACGCGTTTAGCACATCTCTCGCAGACCAATCGGCCGGGTTCGCCCAGGTCCGCCGGGGTCAATATCACATCTTCTTTGTCTTTTCCGGGAAGATAGCAATCAAAACAAACGAAATGGCCCTCAACCAGAAATGCAAAGATTTCGCCAGTAAGGTTCATCTTCGTCACCTCCCCTTTTTTGATTTTTAAGGCTATCTCAAAAATTTAATAAGGCCTTTTTGAGATAGCCCATAGGCGGGCTGGCAGTTCACAATGCGTTTAGGTGAGCTGAAACAGCTACTTCAATCCAAATGAGTCGCATGCCGACCCTCTAAATTGAAATATAGTCGACTGGCAGAATATGACAAGGTACCTTTAAGTACCATTTATGTACTATAACAATTAGTACTTATAGGGATATGGAAGCCAAGTAAGCTCTAAGATTCACTTTTTTATTTTTGATGCCGACCTTTTCCCTGATGCGCAGACGGTGATTTTTGGCCGTTTGGACCCCAATATTCAAAAAATCGGCGATTTCCTTGGTGCTTTTACCATGCAGGATAAAGTTGGCCACTTTGATCTCCGCTGGGCTGAGGCTGAAGTATTGTGAGGTCATTTTCAATGAAAATTTTGATGTCACCTCTTGAAGGTTCAGAAGGGCAATATCGACCAGTGCCTTTTGGCCGGCACCCAGGCGGCTGCGATTTAACTTTTCCAGAGCCGGCAGGACCAGTTCCTTTATATTGGCCGCTACCTGTTCTTCAAGGGCGATCTTATCATTTTCCCGTTTCTTGAGCAGCACGTTCAGAGCGGTATTGGTTTCTTCAAGATAAGCTGCCTTGCGACGTAATTCCCGGCGGCTTTTTAAAAGTTTTTCTTCGATTAGCATGCGTTCCTCGATCTCCTGCTGCAACTTATAGTTGGTTTGCAGCAGGGCGCGTGCAGATTTCTTGAAGATCGTGGTGTTGCGAAATATGGAACCGATATATTTATCCCGGTACCCAAAATCCATGACGATGCCGTTTACCAGGACATTGATATAGGTCCCGTCGTGCCGCCGTAAACGGATCTCCCGGGTCGGTACCTGAGTGGCCTTTCGGGTGAGAAGTTTCCAGTCAGCCCGAAAGCTGGGCCGATCGTCCGGATGGACCAAGGATTCAGCCGGAGTATCCAAAATGGCTTTCAGCTGATATCCCAAAAGCCTTTGCGTAGCCGGGTTGGCATATACCAGGTTGCCAGTCTGGTTGGAAAGGTGAACGATGTCATTGGAGACATGGGCAAACTTTTTGAAAAGCTCTTCGCTGGTATTAAGGGAAAGCGCAGCCTGCTTGAGTCGACCGATCTCTTTCTCGAGAGCGCTAACTTTTTTCTCCAATTTCTGATAGTTTGCTATCGCAGGCATGATCATCACCTCCAAGTAAGGAATGGTACCGCAAGCAATGGCAGAATTGTGTTCAGGGGGGACAGGCGCGGTAATTGAACGTTCCCCGCAGCCCCGGAAAGCGGGATTTCCGCTGCGCTCCAACAAGCTGCCGGGAATCGTCCCTCGTTAGGATTTTTTCAATTTAAATTCGCTCGCTAACCCTGTGGCCCCGCCAAGCGGGATTTCCGCCAGGCTCCAACAAGCTACCGGGAGTGCGCTCGCTGGTCGGGTCAATTTTAGGTGCGGCGCGGGTTGCGTTTAATATCAGGTCCGGTTGAGAATAACAGCAGATACACTATTTATAGGCCTGTTAAATTTAAAAAACAAGTGGCATACATCTCAGAGACATTTACACCTGCTGCTGCTTGCCAATCCTGTTCCGGCCCTTATCATATAGATCATACAGATAGTGGTGGTATTCATCTTTTACGAATCTAAAAACGCTATCGTGTTCAATACAAACGTTGCAAAGGACCATCAGTATGGACAAGTTTACCGTCCTGCCAGATTGCCCGCTGACCCCTGCCGGCCTTATGTCTCAAAAATTCCGAGACCTCGGCATTCTGAGTTTCCAGGCGGCTTGCCGGTATGTGCTCGAACTGCCTTACGGTTACAATTCGGACAAAAACGATTTGATGATTTTGTTCAAAGAAAATATGGGCACCTGCACCACCAAGCACGCGGTCATCGGCACCCTGGCCGCAGAGCTCGGTCTGCCGGTGGCCAAACATGTAGGGATCTACCGGATGACCGAAGCGCTCGTGACCGGTACGAAAGCAATCCTGGACAAGCACCGGTTGCTCAGCGTCCCCATGCTGCACTGTTTCCTGGTGCATGACTGCTATCGAGTGGATCTGACCGAGGGCAACGACAACGGAAAGAACTCTGCCATTGACGAATTTCTCTTCACCCAAGAGGTTATCCCCAACATCCCCGCCAAAGATGAATACTTGCTGTACCGCAAAGCCCTGAAAGAGCGCATCCTGACCATGGCGGAATATGCCGGCATCGAAATGAAGCGTATTCTCCAGGCCCGGGAGGAGGGTTTGGTGCTCCTGAAAGAAAACGTTGAATGACCTGAAATCTGCCCGTGGTAGCCATGCGGGCGGATCGCAATTGGTTGCCTGCCCGAGCACACCGCCAGTCAACCAAACGTGCGTGCTGTTAGCCTTTGGCGCGGGACATGAACTTGCCGGTTCCCGTATTCACCCGGATAACTTCCCCAACAGCCAAGTACTCCGGCACTTGGACTACAACCCCATTGGAGAGGGTTGCCGGTTTGGTGCGGTTGGTCGCCGAGGCGCCTTTTAGGGCCGGTGCGGTCTCGGTGATCTCCAGCTCCATGGCAGCCGGTAGTTCAATGCACAGGGGATTGCCGTTGAGCAGCAGCACGGTAATGCCTTCCAACCCGTCTTGCAGCCACTGAACCTGCGCCTCGAGATAATCTTTTGAAAGGGTATGCTGTTCGTAGTTTTCCGAATCCATGAACGTATATAAGGACTGGTCCTGATAGAGGAAGCTGGCGGATCGTCGCTCAAGATCCACCTCCTCAAAGACATCGTTGCCTTTGTAAGTTTCATCCAGTTTCTGTCCGGAGGCTACGTTGTTGAAGCGTACCTTGTACAGGGTATTGGCGCCCCTTGCGGACGGGGTGTGTACCTCGATGGTTTTGACCTGATATATCTGGTCGTTGATACTGACCACATTTCCTTTTTGCAGATTGCAGGCTTTCGGCACTTTTCCACTCCTTTGCTTAGCTCGGTTCAGGCCCAAGCATTCAATCGCAGCCAACTGGGTGCCGGTACTTATCAACTGGCCGGTAAATCGTCAACCGCTAGACCCGTTCCATGACTACAAAGCCTTGTGCCGGCCCGCGTCCGCACGCTTTGCAAAATCTCGATAGAAAGGCCTGCTTTGACAGCGTAGCGCCATAGCATAACCGCCCACAGAGAGCACCAGGCCGGTTGCCCCCAATGTCGCAGCCTGGCATGGATTCTGCCCAGTCCGATTAGTCGCGCACTTTGTATCGCAAGCGGCATACACGCATGCCCCCGGCTGGTTTGCATGTCCGGTATGATGTAAATCTGCTGTCGGTCGGCATCCAATGAAGCCGACAGTGAGCTTTTCAATGGCCGTCTCCTGAGGTTTATCCATTACAGACGATTGCTGCCGGGACACCGGCAAAAGTTGACAACGACGCGGCCTGCCCTCATATTAGGCATTAGCGGCCCACGCGGTAAGCTGAACGCTTTGCATCTCAATCGAATCGTGAGGATCTATAATGAAACGGCTGAACCTAAAACGGCTTTGCACGGCATTGCTGATCGCGATCCTGCTGCTCCCGGCATGCTCCTCCCGTCAGGAAGAATCCAGCGCCATTATCAATTGGCTCCCCTACGCCGAGGGCCTGCAGTCCGCCAGCACCCAGGGCAAAAAGGTGTTTCTATATTTTCGGGCGGATTGGTGACCGTATTGCCTCAAAATGGACAAGGTCCTTGTCCACGATCGGGTCCACACCCTCTTGAACGACCAGTACGTGGCCATCAAAATCAATCTTGACCGAGAGCGCAACCTGGCCCGCAAGTACCGGGTTGGCGGTATACCGGCCCTCCTTTTTTTCGACAAGCAGGGCAACCTGCAGGAGAGGATCAACGGCTATGTCACCATGGACAATCTGGTGGCCACCTTGAAAAAAATCGGGTGAATAAATTTCAACTTTTTGAATATACGACAAAAAATTGAATAATTCCTACCTGACCTGGGATTTAACATGCGTTTTTTGGTAATAATTCTCTAAAGTTCCTCTCCCAAAGACCGATACCAATAGCAGGACAGATAGCCGCAGGGCAAAACTTCCGAAAGGAAGCGGCGCAAAGCTTCCGGCCTAACGCCTTTGAACGGGATACGGCAGCGGGGCTGCATGGCATGATCCACAGACAATCTGATATGGACACCAGGCCTACCCCATGCGACCCGTGCTGAATCGCAGTGCGGGTTTTCTGTTCCGGAGGAGGGTTAATATGGAAAATGAGCAGTTGTACGTAAAACTGGGCCGCAAAATCCGCGAGTTGGAGCAGGATTTCAAGGACTACCTACGCGACCTCGAGCAGAGTGTCCAGGAACGTACCCGCGAACTTGAGACTGCCAACGAGAAACTGAAAGCCGAAGTCAAGGGCCGTAAAAAGGCTCAACATGAAATCCAGCAGGTGAAACGGGAATGGGAAATCACCTTCGACGCCATGGTGGACTGGGTCTGCCTGGTGCATCTGGATGGTACCATCATCCGCAGTAACCGGCGGGGCGAGGAGATGTTCAATGCCCCGGCGCGTGACCTGGTCGGCCAAAATTGCTGCGAGGTCCTGCATGGGGCGCCGCGGGCAGTGCCCGGTTGTCCCATGTCGGCGGCTATCGCATCCGGGCGGCGGAAAAGTGTCGAACTCCAGCTTGCGGACGGCCGCTGGATGATGATCTCCATCGATCCTATCATTGATGACAACAACAATTTGCTGAATGTTGTCCACATGTGCCGCGATATTACCGAGCGTAAAGCGATTGAGGTTGAACGCGAAAGAATGGTCCTTGAACTCCGAGCCGCCCTGGCCGATGTAAAAACCCTGAGCGGGCTGCTGCCGATCTGCTCAGTCTGTAAAAAAATACGCGATGACAAGGGCTACTGGAACCAGATCGAGGCCTACATTCACAAACATTCGGGGACCCGTTTCAGTCATGGTATCTGCCCGGATTGTGTCCGGGAAGTTTACCCGGAAATCAAACTGGACAAGTAGACTGGGAAGCGATCTCAAAAACGAATTTTGGTCCCCCCGCAAAAGACCGCGAAAACTGGGATATAGACATGGTGGGCGCCCATTTCCCCGTGTTGCAGGAGTTCCCGCGCATCTATTTTTCAATTGTGGGTTGAAACCGGTGGTGTCAGCGCAGCCAATCCTCATCGTGGTGAATACTGTAGTATTTCAAGGGGTTGGCCCGCCCTGCAACAGCACCCTTCCATACGGGCGAATTCCTCGCCAATTTAGGGCCCGACGCCGAGAGTTAGCCGCTTCGAGCGGATTGGGTCAATCATGCTTCGCCAAAGGTTACGCCCGACATGCAGTCTTTTTTGAGATTGCCTCGAATTGAACTTGCGTATTGCCATAGGGTTTCAGATTGCGTAAAACAAAACCCGTCTGATCTATAAAACCCGGACGGATTTTAAACCTAAGCGCGGAGTGCGCCATAGCTGCTACTGAGTTGAAAACGACTTTGCAGGCCTACCGGTCCCTGCTGTTTATTTGCTGCGCGGTCACCTTTGGGTGTTATTTCTCGACGTCCATGCGCCTGCCGGTTGTACCGCTGTATGCCCGCACGTTGGGCATCACGACCGCCCAGATCGGTATCTTCAATGCGGCTTTCTTCCTCATGGCCGGCCTGCTCTCCCTGCCCATGGGCGCCGTTTCCGACCGCATCGGAAGCAAACCGGTGGCCGCAACCGGGCTTACGATCCTGGCCGCGACCGCATTTGCCCTGCTGCTGTGCAACACGTTCGGATCCCTGACCCTGGCCTACCTGCTTTTCGGGATCGGGACGGCTGCCTTTGGCCCGACGATGATGTCATTCGTGGCCCATATCTCTCCGCCCACGCACCTGGGACGCTCCTATGGCTGGTATACCACGGCCCTGTTCTGCGGCATGAGTTTGGGGCCGGCGGTGGGCGGTTTCATGGCACAGCGCACCGGCTTCGAACCTGTTTTTACATTTATCGGCTTCGCCCTGCTCTGCGTCCTGGGCATCCTGGCGTTCGTCCTACCCGGACAGGCATTTTCCGGTAAAAAGGCTACCGCCGCATCCGGGGAAAGGTCCTCATTTTACAGGCTCTTTAAAAACCGCCCTTTGATGGCCTGCTGGTTTGTCACCCTCAACGCCTGTTTCGGATTGGGTATGTTCATCAGTTTCATTCCCCTGCACGCCCAGAACGCCGGTTTAAACGTCAAACAGATTGGCCTGGTATTTTTCGCGCAGGGTTTGTGCAACGGCTTCTCGCGGATCCCCTTCGGCCATCTCAGTGATAAGGTCCCCCGGCGCGGCATACTGGTTATGATCGGCATGGCTGGATACATCGTTTCACTGGCGGGTTTCGGCACATCTCAAACGCTTGAGCAGTTTCTCGGGTACGCGGTTTTATCGGGATGCAGTATGGGACTCGCTTTTACTTCGGTGGGGGCTCTCATCGCTGAAGTGGTGCCGGCCGAATCCCGGGGTATGGCCATGGGTGGTTACAACACCTGTATTTACTTCGGCATGATGCTGAGCAGTGCCTGCATGGGCGGTATCATTCAAATCATCGGATTCGCCTACGGGTTTTACCTGACGGCGGTTGTGAACACCGCGGCGATAGGCGTTTTTTGGTATCTTTATCGGCGTTAATGATAGGTAGGCTTGTCGTCGTCCTTCCCTTTTTCCCCGTCAATAACTGTAAACCGGGCCTTGCGCCGGTTGAGCCGCCATTGCAAATACTTTAGGTAAAGCAGCTGCGGATCCAGAGAGGTTCCCGGCGCCTTGAAATAAGCCCAGCCGCAGAGAATCCCGCCCAGATGGTAGGCGCCGTGGGGATTGGCCTTGGCCAGAAACGTCAGCAGGGTGATCCCAACGGTGCCGTAACTGATGTATTTGGCTTTTACCGGCAGGATAAACATCAGCAGAATCGTAGCCTCGGGGTTCAACAGCCCAAACACCACAATCAGGGCCAATAGGCTGGGCAGCATGCCCATAAAGGGAGCATTGAAACCGGCCACACCGCTCAGGGCCATGCCGGCCAGTGCTGCGCCCAGAGCGGAGAGATAGAACAGGGCCAGAAAACGCGCGGTACCCAGCGCGACTTCAACCGGTGCGGCAAAAAAATAAAGCACCAGGCCATTTATCAGAAATCCCAGCGGTGCATGGGGGTTGTGGATGAAAGGATGCGTCACGATTTGCCAGATATGGAAGCCATCGGCAGCCGGTGGATAGATCTGCAAATAGGCCACAATCGGTACATGCAGCCAGTGCTCCAGCAACAACTCCGCCACGTAGATGGCGGTATAAACGATAAGCAATCGTTTTCCGACCAGGGTAAGCCGGGTTCCGAAACCGAAAGAACTGCGCCTGCGATCGGGATTCACAATATTAACCTCACTAGCTAGTCATCGGTCGTCATCGCGACCACGGCCGCATAGGCGGTCGCAATAGCCAGCCCGCTACCGCACTTTCTGCGCATCCAGTCCTGGTGGGCCAGGATGGATCCGGCGGCGTACAGGTTCTTAAATGCCGGGACACCCTTCTCATCAAGCGGTCGCAGATGCTGGTCGGTCTCCAGACCCGCCCGGTTTACGGCATGCCCCCGGGGATCCAGGAAGTAGCGCCGGTGCCATCCCTGCCGAGACCGGGGCTGATAGACGGGCAGGTCCAACAGGGGTTCGCGGATACCCGCCTGGTCCGCCAGCAGGCCTTTGCCCAGAAACCGTCCGCCGGCCAGCAAAACCCGCCGGGCATAGATCATTTCCGCGCCCGTGTGATCGGCGATGGTGAGCGCGAACGCTGCACCCGGCTCCGGGTGGACTGCCCGAACGCGCTTTTCACGATACAGGGAGACACCGAGTTGTGCAATGCTCTCCGCAAACGTATCCCGCAGGCGCAGGCCCGGGACACCGGGCGGCATGGTGGGTATTTCAAAGACCGGCACCGCCAGCTTCCCGGCCAGGGCGGCGGCGACCGTTTTACATTTACGGATGCCTAAAACGGCCGGTAGACCAACTACCTCGGCATCCTTTACATGCGGCTTGATCCGGGCGGCCAGGGCATCCAGGTTCTGCGGCAACTCCAGCTGGCGGGCCATGGTCTCGGTGTAGAGTTCCGACAGGTGACCGCTGCCCGGAAAGCCTATGGTAAGCGTCCGCAGCTTTGGCCAGCGTGTCTCCCAGACAGCGGCTAGCTGGTGGGCGGAAAAGCCCCTGAGTCCGCGGATATCGATCAGCAGACACGGCTGCTTGTCCCGCAGCGCTTTTACGCCGGCCCACATGGTTTCCGGCACGCCGTAGGTTGGTTTGGTGGTACCCAGGGGCGTCAGGACCTGCACATTCTTATCAGTATCACGGTAATAAGGCAGACCGGATGTGTTTAGAAAATGGAAGAATTCATCCAGGGCCTTCCGGATGGTCTCCGGTGCCAGCCGGGCCAGGGGATGGTCGGGTTCATCCCGGGCCAGCTGGACCAACCCTGCCCAGGGGTCGCTGAGAATACGTCCATTTTCAGGGGGATGAACGCCCAGAAGGTCCAGGTAGCCGCTGGCGAAAATGAGCTCACCCGTCTCGCCCACCTGGGCCGTCGCCAGTCCCCGGCCGGCGGCGAATACAGCCGCGGCCGCACCGGCCATCCCGGTACCGATTACCACCAGATCAAATATATTGTTTTTCGGTGTGCCCATGATAGAAGCCAAACGTGTTCATAGCATCCCATGTGCTGCCAAGACGACTGCGTTTGTTAGATCGGCAGTAACTACCTCTTCGAAAAGCCCTTTCAAGAGCGGATTTTGGTTCAAGGTTAAGGGGGACGTGAATTCCCAACCGGAGAAATACTTAAGTATTTCGAGGATTGGGAATTCGCGCCCAACGCAGAGATTGAGCCAAAAGCCGCTCTTGAAGGAACTTTTCAAAGCTCGAGGCTGAAGAAGCCGCAATGCAGGGCCTCCTGCAATTCTTCCTGTGCCAGGGCCGGACCCCATAGGATTGGGCGAATCCCTTTCCAGCGCCCCTTGAGAAACGCTCTCAGATCGACCAGACCTTCATCGGCGGTGTACATCCCGCGATTGTAGAGATACGCCGTCATACGCACGCCGCAGAACACGCCCTGGCAGGTGCCCTTGCCCACCCGACTGCGCAAACCAATGGCTTTGAGGTCCGCCCGGTCACCGACCATTCCCATGGCGTCGGCTATGCTGTCAATCGCTCCTTTGGGCACCATTTCGCATTCACACAACAGCATATCCCGGGGAGACTCAGACTGCAGCCAGACACGCGGCGCCAAACCCGGTTTTGTCCACTGGCAGGCCGGGGTCAACGCCAAGGGCTGGGTGTGCGTCTGGCATGGGGTTGTCACGCCCAGGCGGGCGCACACCAGATCAACGGTTTTCTCGGCCATTAGACGAAAGGTAGTCAACTTGCCGCTGGTAATGGTGATAAAGTTCTCCAGTTTTTGGTCGGCATGATCAAGGAGGACAAATCCGCGGCTGATCTGGCGGGTATCGCCTTCACCGGAGCCAACCAGGGGCCGGACACCGGAATAGGCCCGCAGGCAGCGTGCTTCGGAAAGCACGGGCAGCATGGCCCGGGCTTCGGCAATAATCGCATCGATCTCTCCAATGGTAGGCCGAACATCATCCAGGTTGTCGATGGCGACCGAGGTCGTCCCCAGGATGGACACGGTTCCGCCCGGCACCAGTATATCGGCGTTGGATGACGGCCGCAGGCGGTTGATCACCCGTTGACTGATCCTAGCGTCCAGAATCAGAAGACTGCCTTTGGCGTACACCATGTCAATCGCCACACCGGCGAGGGCGGCCACCCGACCGGCCCAGGCCCCGGAGGCATTGACCACCTGATCGGCCCTGACCACAATCTTTTCACGGTTTTGCTGTCGCTGCAGCACCGTCTCATGAATTCGGCCGCGCTTTTTGCGAAAGGCGACCACGGGGGTATTGCGCAAGAGCACGCTGCCGGACTGCTGGGCCTGCGACATGTTCTCCAGGGAAAGCCGGAAGGGATCGATGGTCGCATCCGTGACCTGATAGGCCGCTATCAATTTGGGCGAGAGCCGTGGTTCCATCTCGAGGGCATCGGCCACAGGCACGGTCGCAACCGGGATCCCGGCCTTGGCGCACAGGCCCGGGAAATCGGCAATATACGTTTCGTCATCCCCCTCGACAGCTACGAACAGACCGCCGGTATCTTCAATGCAGTGCGGCGCCAGTTGCTTGATCAGTTCAGCTTCGCGGCGACACTCCACAGCAATGGTCAAGTCCCCGGAAACATAGCGGGCCCCACTGTGCAGCAGGCCATGATTGGCGCCGGAAGCCCCGGCGTTGAGATCACGCCTTTCGGCCACGACACAGGCAACCCCCCTTAGCGCCAGGTCACGGGCAATGCCGGTGCCCGTGGCACCGCCACCGATGACCAGTACCTGGGTTTCAATTGTTGACGTATCCTTACGCATGCGGCTCCACTCTATAAGCCAAAGATTATCCTCGTAAAGCATCCTGGCCCAGAGGGCCAGGCTTTTAAAGACAGACTAAAGCTTTCCACATCCTTATTTCTGGACAATGATATAGCCCTTTTGCTCCAGTTGTGCAATCACACCGGCCTTGCCCCCCAGATGGCTGGCACCCACAATCACCAACGCATTCTCCGGCCGCCCGATAAGCCCTTCGATGATCGGCAGCCAGCGGGTATTGCGATCTGTGAGAAATTTTTTATAGAGCCCCGGATGACTGGAAAAACTATCCTGCATGAGCCTGTCCAGCTGCCTGAGGTTGCCCGTTTTCCAAAGTGCCAGCATCTCCGGAAAGAGCGTCTCGACCATATTCAAATCCGTCAGGGTCCGTTTTAAAAACGCCTCCTGCTCCATGCGGCCCAGCTCGAAAAAAAGGGCCAGCTGTTCCGGGACCGATTCCAAGGAAATGATTGTTTTTACATCCCGCCGGGCGTTTTGATAGAAATAACGGTCAATGCCGTAGCGCGGCAGGTAACCCCTTTTGCTCAGCTCCAGCATGGTCAGCGTCAGGGCGCAAACCCAAGGCTGCAGACCTTCGAATTTAACCATATCCAACCCCTGCCTATCCAGATATTGATCCAGCATCCGCAGCGTTGGCGGCGATAGGACGTCCCGGATGAGACGCCCCTTGGGCAGCAGGCTGTGCTGCATCATCAGGGTCTGGGTTTCCGGCCGGTCCATCTCCTCCAAATCGGTTTCAAAGACAATGACATGGCTGTCGCGGTAGGCGGTCTCAAAATCTTCATCCAGCGGATAATCCCACCGGCTCAGCAGGTGAATGGAGCCCAGCAGGTATACCGTATTACGGTCTGAAGACACGGACCACAGGCATTTGGAACCGGTCTGGCCGAAAGCTGCCTGGCTGCCGCTTAGCATCAGAACAGCAATAATAACGACAATCGTCAGGTGCGCCTGCTGCCGGTACGGTCGTTTCCAGGGCATGGTTACCTCTTGCGGTGAGAGTTCACGCTTTTTCATGAACTTTTCATTTTCCGTTCACAGGGAATTCATCCCTCTGGGGTAGGCTCTTTTCAAGCTTTGAAAGCTCAAATTTACCACAAGTCTGGTAGCGATGCCAGTCTCTTCATTGAAAAGGAGGCCTCATGAAACCACTGCGACAATCCCGAACCGTAATTTTTTTGACCCTTCTAATGTGCATGTCCACCCGGGCTGTGTGGGCGGAACCATCCACGGACAAAACCCTTTCGCCCTATTTTCTAATCGAGTCCGGTGACCCGGCCATCGACCGATTTCCTTTGAAAAACACCGATGTCAATGTCACCATCAGCGGTGTAATTGCCGATGTCACCGTTTTACAGACCTATACCAACGATGGTACGCGCCCGCTCAGCGCGCGCTATATTTTCCCGGCCTCGACCCGGGCGGCGGTCCACGGCATGCAAATGACCATTGGGGAGAACGTAATTACCGCACGAATCGAGGAAAAAAAACAGGCTGAAACGACATTTGCGGCCGCAAAAAAACAGGGTAAAAGTGCAGCCCTGATCAAACAGCAGCGGCCCAACGTTTTCAGCATGAACGTGGCCAATATCATGCCCGGCGACACCTTGGATATCGAGCTGCATTACACGGAACTGCTGATCCCGACGGATGGCAACTATCAATTTGTCTACCCCACCGTGGTGGGGCCCCGGTTTTCCGAGCAGCCGGAGGCTACGGCCCCCGACTCAGAGCGGTGGGTGCTAAATCCCTACCTGCCCCAGGGCAGCCGCCCGGTTTCCGGATTCAACCTGCACGCCAGAATATCCACCGGCGTCCCGCTGGCAGCCTTGGTCTGCCGGTCCCACGACATTAAAACCAGCTGGGAGAATGAATCCGTGGCCGACATCACCTTGCGTGACCCGGAGAAACCGGGCGCCGACCGAGATTACATCCTGGAGTATCGCCTGGCCGGCAAACAGATCCAATCCGGTCTCATGCTGTATGAAAGCGCCCAGGAGAACTTCTTTCTTCTCATGGTGCAACCCCCCGAAAGAATTAAACCCAAGGATATCCCGGAGCGCGACTATATCTTCGTTGTGGATGTGTCCGGTTCCATGGACGGCTTTCCCCTGAATACGGCCAAGGGCCTGCTTGCCGATCTGATAGGGCATCTGCGACCCACGGACACGTTCAATGTGGTCTTTTTCGCCGGGGGGTCACGGGTGATGGCGCCGACGTCTGTACCGGCCACCTCTCGCCACGTGGCCCAAGCGCTGCGTTTGCTCGACCATCAGCGGGGGGGCGGCAGCACCCGCTTGCACGCGGCCCTTCAAAAAGCGTTGGCCCTGCCCCGGGATGAAGCCAGTTCACGCAGTGTCGTGATTGTAACCGATGGATACATCTCCGCTGAGAAAGAGGTGTTCCAGTTGATTCGCAACAACCTGAACCGGACAAACGTGTTTGCCTTCGGTATCGGCAGTTCCGTCAACCGCTACCTGGTGGAGGGCATCGCCAAGGCCGGCCTGGGGGAACCTTTTATCGCCACCGATCCACAGTCGGCCCGCTTGGCCGCCGGGCAGTTTCGGGAATACATCCAGGCCCCTTTGCTGACCGGCATAAGCGTCAAATACAGCGGTTTCGATGCCTACGATGTCGAACCGACGGCCATTGGCGATCTTTTCGCCCACCGCCCGGTTATTATCCAGGGCAAGTGGCGGGGCGCGGCCACCGGTGCGATCGAGGTGTCCGGCACCGGCGGCAGCGGGAAGTATGGGCAGACCTTTCACCTGGCCGACACCCGGCCGCTGGAAGCCAACCGGGCGCTGCGTCCCTTGTGGGCCCGTTCCCGGATAGCCCGGTTAGCGGACTTTAACTTCAACGACCAGACCGGTGAAGAGCAAGCCGCAATCACCTCGCTGGGGTTGACCTACAGTCTACTCACCGACTACACGGCCTTCGTGGCAGTCCAGGAAACCGTACGCAACCTGGAGGGGCAAAGTGACGTGGTCACGCAGCCTTTGAACCTGCCGACCGGCGTTTCCAACCTGGCGGTAAGCGGCGGCTGCGCCAATGTTCCCGAACCGGAACTGACGCTGCTCCTGGTCGGCCTTTTCCTTTTCCTGACAATGCGGTGCATATATCGCCGGCAACGTTTGACGGCCGGCCGCGGGAGGTAAAACCATGCAGATAACATCAAAAACGGGATCGCTTTGGCAACACCTCCGTCCCAACATCGCATTCTCTGTTTGCATCCTGGCCATCACCATTGGACTCAAGCAGCATTACAGCCTGGCCGGCAGTGACGCGCTGGATTGGATTCTGGGCCCGACAGCCGGGTTGGCCGAAATAATCGGCGGCATTCCATTTGAACATGAAGCCCTCACCGGATACATCAGCCGCGATGCCCGGGCCGTGATTGCGCCGGCCTGTGCCGGCGTTAATTTTATGATTATGGCCTTTGGGATGATTGCCTTTCAAGGTGTTTTCCGACTGGGCGGCTCAGGGCGCCGGTTGGTATGGCTGGTAGCGGCCCTGGGCGGCGCCTACCTGCTGACCATCCTGGTGAATGCCGTGCGCATCACCATATCCATCTACCTGTATGGCGCCGATCTTTACGACAGTCATGTTACCCCCGCCGATATTCATCGGGCCGCCGGGGTCTTGATCTATTTTGCCGCCCTGGCGACCATTTATCCTGTCAGCGGGAAAATCATCGCCGGCCTCCAACCGTCAAAACCGGCACGGCGGGCTCCGGTCCCGCCATACCGGTGGATTAAAATCCGGCTACCGAGCCTGGTACCGCTGCTCTGGTACACAGCGATCACCCTGGTCGTGCCGATATTGCGTCGTCTCGAAATTGCCGGCCAGCCCCAATTTCAAAAACACGTTCTAACCGTGCTGACCGTTGCTCTGCTGGTATTCAGTATTTTTTTAATTGGCCAGCTGTGTTACCACCATATAAAAACGCGCTGTAAAGAATCCTGGCCCAAAACAGCAGGCTTTGGATTGCCCCTTGTAAGGGCGTATCACCAGAAAACGAATCCATGGCGTGGCCGGTTTCTAAGGATCAGGTCGAAGTCTGAAGGCTGAAGAAAAACCTTAAAACCAATCTGGCTGAAATGGTTGTATTGAAAAAAAGAACGGCTATTAATCGGATGACTCTTGGTTCTTATGCTTTCACCTTCAGTCTTCAGCCTTTAATCCCGAGCGGCTTTACAATCTTTTAAGCATAGCCAGCGAGCTCTGACCGGGTTTGTAATAACGGCATAAACATCCTTCCCGTGAGCACAGCAACCCTATATAGAGGCTGACGGCCATGAATCCGAAAATCCTGATTGTAGAAGACGAACCGGCCATTGCCGATACCATCCAGTATGCCCTGGATACCGAAGGCTTCGATACCCGGCACCTGGCGTCCGGCCGGCCCGTGCTGGACATATTGGAAACCGCGGCCGTCGACCTGATCGTCCTGGACATCGGCCTGCCGGATATCAGCGGGATCGAGCTGTGCCTGGAAATCCGCAAGCGGTCGGCAGTTCCCATCATCTTTCTAACGGCCCGGGATGCGGAAGTAGACCGGGTGGTGGGCCTGGAAATCGGCGGAGACGATTATGTGACCAAACCATTCAGCCCGCGGGAACTGGCGGCCCGGGTGCGAGCGGTCTTGCGCCGTGGTGCGTCCGCGCCGGACAGTGCCGTCACGGCACCCGATTTTAGTCTGGATGAATCCCGGCGCCTGATAACCTACTTTGGCACCCCCCTGGAGCTCTCTCATTACGAGTATCGCCTCCTGCGGATTTTCATTCAGCGCCCGGGGCGCGTATATTCCCGGGAGCAATTAATGAACCTGGCCTGGGATGAACCGGAAAGCAGCATGGACCGAACCGTGGATGCCCACATCAAAAACCTCCGGGCCAAGCTCAGATCCGTCCGGCCGGACCACGACCCCATTGTGACCCATCGCGGCGTGGGTTACTCTCTTAGAGAGGACCTATGAAACTGGGCGCGCGTATCTTCCTTTGTTACCTCGTTATCTTCTCGATCTGTTTTTACTACCCGGTTGACTGGATGCTGACCAACCTGCGTACCCGCTACCTGGAAGGCGTCGAAGACCCGCTGGTAGATCAGGCCAACATACTGGCCGCACTCGTTGAGACCGAGTTTGCAAAAGATACTTTCCGGCCGGAGCACCTGGCAGATGTATTTCAGCGCGTCTACCAACGCCGGCTCGACACCCGGATCTACGATCTGGAGAAAGGCGGGGTGGACCAATGGATCTATATCACCGACCGCAATGGCCATGTCATTTTCGATTCCCAGAACCCCGACAATATCGGCGAGGACTACTCGAACTGGCGGGATGTACGCCTGACCCTGGAGGGCCGTTACGGTGCCCGGACGACCCGCAGCGACCCGGATGAATTGACGTCTTCCGTTCTTTACGTGGCGGCACCTATCCGGGCAAAGGGTGAAATTACCGGCGTTTTGACCGTGGCCAAACCAACCGTCAACATCAACAGCTTTTTAAAAACCGCCAAGCCACGCATCGTAGCCGTCGGGAGTTTGGCCGCAGCAGCGGCCATCGTGTTGAGCCTGGTAGCCTCCTTCTGGATCACCCGGCCGATCCGCCGGCTGACAGCCTATGCCAATGACATTCGCGCGGGCCGCAGCGTAGACCTGCCGGTTCTTGATAAAAGTGAAATCGGCGCCATGGGCCAGGCTTTTGAAAAAATGCGGATCGCCCTGGAGGGCCGCGAATATATAGAGCAGTACGTACAAACCCTCACCCACGAACTCAAAAGCCCCCTGTCAGCGATCCGGGGGGCGGCGGAACTTTTGGGTGAGAAAATGGAGATGTCGCAGCGCCAGCGCTTTTTAGGCAACATTACCAACGAAGCCGCCCGCATCCAGGATCTGGTGGACCGCATGCTCGAACTGGCCGCCCTGGAAAGCCGCTCCATCCTGCCGGCCGTGGAGCCGGTCTCCCTGAACGCGCTGGTAAAAGCAGTACTGGAGAGTAAACAGCCCCTGCTGTCGCAAAGAAACCTCACGGTGGAATTGTCACAGGAGGCGGAAGCCGTGGTGCCGGGGGATAAATTCCTGCTGCGTCAGGTAATCAGCAACCTGATTCAGAATGCCATAGATTTCAGCCCGGACAGCGGTCTGGTGGCCATAACCGTCACCACCGCAGACAAACTGGCCTATCTGACGATTAAAGATAGCGGCCCCGGGATTCCCGATTATGCCGAGCATAAGGTATTTGAAAAGTTCTATTCGCTGCAGCGCCCCGGAACGGGCAAGAAAAGTACCGGGCTGGGACTCAATCTGGTCCGGGAGGTGACAAATCTGCACGGTGGGGAGATATTCCTGGCAAACAGGCCCGCCCAAACGGGCGCCCAGGCGATATTGAGCCTAAAGCTGGTCTGAAATAAGATCCCGCAACCGGTCCAGGCACCCGCCATAAAAATGATCCGCTTCCGGGATGATTTCCATCCGGGCCTCCGGGTTCCAGCCGGCGATCAAGGGGACCACCATGCCGGGTGGGGCAATCTCGTCGCGGCCGCCGGTCACCACGAACGTGAGCATGGGGATGTTGACCACCCCCGTAAATTCAATGAACGCAACCGGGGGAGACACCATGATCTGGTGGGCTACCGGTGCCATATCCGCCGTAATGTGGGCGTTCACCCAACTGCCGAAAGAGTAGCCGGCCAGGCTAACCTCGGCCGCGCCCCGATCGCTAAGGCATCCCAGGGCCGCCAGCACATCCGCTCTTTCGCCCCGCCCGTTGTCGTAGTGACCCGTGCTGCGGCCTACCCCCCTGAAATTGAACTGCAGACAGCTGTAACCGGCCTGGATATAGGCATCCGCAACCGTCTGGACCACCGGGTTGTGCATATCACCGCCGTAGAGGGGATGCGGATGGGTTACCACCACCCCGCGATTGGAGCTTCCATTGGTAAACAAGCCCTCCAGGGTAAGGTCACCCGAGTTGAATTCGATGCGCTCCATAGCCTATTTCAATTTTTTTAGTATCTTGACGATGCGACGGCCAAACTCTTTTTTCTGCCAATTTTTCAGATCCGCCATGGCGTTCAGGGCCTGGATGTTGCGCGGGCAGCGGGTGGCCACGGCGGCCATCTGCGCTTTGGTCAGCAGCAGGGGCGGATCCAGCTCCAATTTTTCCGCTTCACGGTCGCGCCACTCTTTCAGGGCTTTTATCCGGTCCGGCACCTGGGGCGGCAGCTGCGGCGCTTTTTTGCGGGGGTAGCGCGGCAATTTGTCCGGGGTCACCTTAAGCCCCTTTTTGACCGCAGCGATAATTTCTTTGCCGTGCATGGAAACCTGCCGGGGGCTCAACACGCCGAGTCGCTCCAGTGTGGTGATGGAGTGCGGTCCCCGGGTGGCGATCTTGATCAAGGCGCCATTCCCGAACACCTTGAACAGCGGCCGATCTTTGCGGCGGGCGATCCTGCGTCTCAGTTCAAGTAGTTCCTCAAGTACCGCCAGCTCGATGCGTTTCAGTTTCCCGGCCCCCTTGCATTTTAAAAACAGGGGAGTCCCGTCATTGACCGACGGTCGTACCCGGCTCAAGAGGGCGCACTCTTCCTCTACCCAGGACAGCCGGCCTTTTTTTTTGAGTTCCGCAGCCAATTCGGCGGCCAGGGGAACCAGGTGGACGGCATCTTTGGCCGCATAGGCCATCATTTCAGCGGACAGCGGGCGTACCGACCAGTCTTTGCGCTGAAATTTCTTGTCCAGTTGGACGTCAAACCGGCTTTTCAGCACGGCCTCCAGACCGGTCTCGCGAATACCCAGAAACATCGAAGCCAGCTGGGTATCGAACAGGTGCTGGATGTCGATCCCAAAATCACGATACAGAGAGCGGACATCATAGTCAGCGCCGTGAAACACTTTTTTTATCTGTGGATCGGCAAATAGGGGTTTGAGCAGGGCCAGATCGGGCAGGACGAGGGGATCGATAATGGCACTGACCCGGGAGGTGGCCAGCTGCACCAGGCACACCTTCTCCTTAAAATGGTGCATGGAATCTGCTTCCAGATCCACGGCCAATAGGGGTTCGGAGTCGATCTCAGCTACCAGTTCTTCCAGCGCGTACGCAGTTTCAATTATCCGGTATTGGTTTTCCATATGTCCTGGCCAGTCTTTCAGAGCGGCTGGAAAAAGTCAAATTTCCCTTGACCGACGGTTGGAATTCACCTACCTAACAAAACGTACATTTAACGTGTTATTTAAAAATATTAGCGCAGGTGAACAACCGATGGTCAACATAACACTTCCTGATGGAAGCATAAAGTCATTTGAAAACACCCCCTCTGGCCAGGATGTGGCCTTGAGTATTTCCGAGGGCTTTGCCCGCAATTGCGTGGCCGTGGAATTGGACGGGATGATCACCGACCTAAGCACGCCCATATCCGGGGATACCGCCATCCGCCTGATCACCAAAAAGGACCCCGAAGCCATCGAGATCCTCCACCACTCCACCGCCCACGTCATGGCCCAGGCGATCCTGGAGCTGTACCCCGAGGCGAAACTAACCATCGGTCCGGCCGTGGAAGACGGATTTTACTATGACATCGACATGGAGCCTGTCTCCGAAGACGATTTCGCGAAAATCGAAGCCCGGATGAAGAAGAAGATCAAGGCCAAACTGCCGTTTGTGCGCGAGGAGGTCTCTAAAGAGGAAGCCCTGTCATTCTACAAGGACGAACCTTACAAACTGGAAATGCTGGGCGACCTGGAAGACGGCACCATTTCCTTTTACAAGCAGGGTGAATTCACCGACCTGTGCCGCGGGCCGCACCTGCCGCACACCGGCTACATCACGGCCTTCAAGTTGATGAAGGTGTCCGGAGCTTACTGGCGTGCGGACCAGAACAACGCCCAGCTCCAGCGCATCTACGGGACCTCTTTCTTCGACAAGAAGGCACTGAAGAAATACCTCCATTTCCTCGCAGAGGCCAAAAAAAGGAACCATCGCAAACTCGGCATTGCCATGGACCTGTTCAGCTTCCACGATGAAGCCCCGGGCATGCCGTTTTTCCATGCCAAGGGCATGGCGGTCTGGAACGTCCTGCTGGAATACTGGCGTGAAGAGCATCAGAAAGACGGTTACGTGGAAACCAAAACGCCCATCATGCTGAACCGCAACCTGTGGGAACGCAGCGGCCACTGGGATAACTACCGGGAAAACATGTACACCTCGGAAATCGACGACTTCGAATACGCCATAAAACCGATGAACTGCCCCGGCGGCATGCTGCTGTACAACTCGCAGCCCCACTCCTACAAGGATCTACCGCTGCGCCAGGGTGAAATCGGACTGGTGCACCGCCATGAGCTCAGCGGTGTTCTGGCCGGCCTATTCCGTGTGCGTGTTTTTCACCAGGACGATGCCCATATCTTCATGATGCCCGAACAGATCCAGGCCGAAATCCTGGGTGTTTTACGTCTGACCGAACGGATCTACAGCACCTTCGGTCTCAAATTTCATCTGGAGCTCTCCACCCGTCCGGAAAAATCGATCGGCAATGATGCGGATTGGGAAGTGGCCACGGAAGGTTTGCGCTCCGCTCTGGACCGCTATGGCCAACCTTATAAGATCAATGAAGGCGACGGGGCTTTCTACGGGCCGAAAATCGATGTCCACATCCAGGATGCCCTGGGGCGGACCTGGCAGTGCGGCACCATCCAGCTGGACATGTCCTTGCCGGAAAGATTCGATCTGTTCTACATCGGCAAGGACAATGACAAACACCGTCCCATCATGATACACCGCACCATCTTTGGGTCCATAGAACGGTTTTTCGGTATTCTCATCGAGCATTTCGCCGGCCGCTTTCCCCTGTGGCTGGCTCCGGTCCAGGCAACGCTGCTGCCCATCAACGATGAACTGATTGAATATGCCGAATCGGTCCAGAAGACCCTGGAGGCTGTCGGCCTGCGAACCGAACTCGACCGTCGGACAGAGAGCCTGAACCGGAAAGTGCGGGACGCCCAGTTGGCCAAGACGCCGCTGATTCTGACCATCGGGGGCAAGGAAAAGGAAGCCGGGACACTCTCCGTGCGCACCCTGGACGGCAAGGTCCGCTACGGGATTGCCCAGCAGGATTTTCTGGACCAGGTCGCGGCCCATGTGAAGACGCGGCGGCTGGATTTCGATATCTTCCGGGATTCTTAACTTAATCGGGATCGAAATCGCTATCGGTATCGCAATCGAACAGGGTTTCCGATTTCGATCCGGAACCCGATTTCGATTTCAATCCTGATGCGAGGGCAGGTAACCGCACAAGCCCTGGGTCAGTGTCAGTTCCCCCTCGGATGCAACCTTTTGACGGTATCCAGATTCACTCACTACTGGCTGCCGGTAATAGTTTATTGCACCGCGATCTTCATCCAATCATCCTTCCCCACCACCGAACAACTCCCGTCCTGGCCGTTTTTGGATAAAGGCCTGCATATGGCCGCCTATGCCCTGCTGGGATTCCTGGTTTTTCGGGCCCTGTCCACCGGACGGTTGGCCAACAATCCAAATTTGTCATTGATTATCAGCATCTTATTTTCCGGACTCTATGGCTTGAGCGACGAATGGCACCAATCCTTTGTGCCGGGGCGTTCGCCCGAAGCAACGGACGCAATGGCAAATTTGGTCGGCGGATTTTTCGGCGCCGGCTTTGCGTGGCTGCGGTTCCGAGGCTTCTTCTAAACGGATTGACAAAACTGCTGGCCTTTTGTAATGATTACAAGCTTGAAATAGCGTGACTAGAACCTATCTCAAAAAACGGGTTTTGGTTCAAAATGACGCGAAGCTAATGCCTAACGTGGTGCAAGGCGGCCGCGAATATCAACCCGGAGGAATACTCGAGTATTTCGAGGACTTGATATGAGCGGCCAACGCCGAGTTTGGGCTAAAAGACTTTTTTGAGATGGGTTCTAAATGGCACTAAGAGGCCTTACAACCTCTTCCAAAAGGAGGCCGACCAGACCATGACCGACAAGCAGACCCTCACCATTAACAGCAATCAATTTGAATTCGAAACCGACGAAACCATTCTGGATGTGTGCCGTCGCAGCAGTATCGATGTGCCGACCTTGTGCCATCTCAAGGGGGCCACCCCGACGGGGGCCTGCCGCATCTGCGTTGTGGAAGTCGAAAATGCCCGCAGCCTGCTGCCGGCGTGTTCAACACCTGCTGCCGCGAACATGGTCGTGGAAACCGAGTCCCCAGCCGTTATTACGGCCCGCAAGGAAATTCTGCAGCTGCTGCTCTCCTAGGGCAACCACAACTGCGCCGTCCGCGGTTCCGACAACAAGGATTGGACCGGCTTTCAGTTGAAGGTCCGGGAAGATGACAACAGCGACGAACTTTGCCCGGTCTGGGGTGATTGCCGCCTGCAGGACTTGGCCTACCGCTACCAGGTGAACGGGGAAGACTTCGATGCCACCGAAACCCAGTACCCCATGGAAACCGTCAACCCGTTCATCGTCAGGGACTTTTCCCGCTGTATTCTCTGCGGCCGCTGCGTTCAGGCCTGTAATGAAGTACAGGTCAACAATGCCATTGATTTCGGATACCGGGGGGCGGCAACCAAGATCATCGCCGCCGGAGACAAACCGCTGAAAGACTCCGATTGCGTCTTCTGCGGGGAGTGTGTCCAGGCCTGCCCGGTGGGCGCCCTGGTCGAAAAAGATGTCCGCTACCAGGTCCGGCAGTGGGACACGGATGAAGTCCGGACAACCTGCAGCTACTGCGGGGTCGGCTGCCAGCTCAACCTGCACATCCGGGACAACAAGGTGGTCAAAGTGACCGGTGTCGAGGACCTGCCGCCCAATAACGGCAGCCTTTGCGTCAAGGGTCGTTTCGGGTACCACTTCATCGATTCCCCCGAACGTCTCACGGTCCCCCTGGTGCGCAAAAACGGTGAGTTGAAAGAGGCAACCTGGGACGAGGCCCTGGACCTGGTCGCCAGTCGCTTTAAGGAAATCCGCAACACCAGCGGCTCCGACAGCCTGGGCGTTTTGACCTCGGCCAGAGTGACGAACGAGGAAAATTATATCGCCCACAAATTCACCCGGGCGGTCCTGAAAACGAACAACATCGATCATTGCGCCCGATTGTGACACAGCTCCACCGTGGCCGGTCTGGCCGCAGCTTTTGGGAGCGGGGCAATGACGAACACCATCGCCGATATTGAAACCGCGGACGTCATCCTCGTCACCGGATCCAATACCACTGAAAACCACCCGGTCCTGTCCAGTTTCGTCAAACGGGCGGTTACCCAGCGCGGGGCCAAGCTTATCGTGGTCGATCCCCGCAAAATCAAACTTACCGAATACGCCGATCTCTGGCTGCGCCAGAAGCCGGGCTATGATGTGGCCTGGATCAACGGCCTGATGCACGTGATCCTTGAAGAAGGCCTGCAGAACCAGGAATTCATAGACGAGCGCACCGAAGAATTTGAGGCCGTGGCGGAAACCGTAAAAAAATATACCCCCGCCTACGTGGAAGAATTGACGGGGATCCCGGCTGAAGATCTCGTCGCGGCCGCCCGGCTTTACGGCGATGCCAAGGCCGGCAGCCTGCTCTACTGCATGGGCATCACCCAGCACACCTCCGGGGTCGACAATGTGAAATCCCTGGCCAACCTGGCCATGATGAAAGGCAATCTGGGCAAGCCGGGCGGCGGGGTAAATCCTCTGCGCGGGCAGAATAACGTGCAGGGCGCCTGCGACATGGGCGGGCTGCCAAACGTTTTGACCGGCTACCAGCCGGTGACCAGCGAAGAGGCCATCAAGAAAATGGAAGCTGCCTGGGGGGTCACCGGGCTGCCCACCGAAATCGGCCTGACCGTCACCAAGATGCTGCCCAAGGCGCACGAAGGTGAGTTCAAGGCCATGTACATCATTGGGGAAAACCCGCTGGTGTCGGATGCCGACCTTACCCACGCCAAAGCCTGTCTGGAACACCTCGACTTCCTGGTAGTTCAGGATATTTTCCTGACCGAGACCGCCGAGATCGCCGACGTGGTCCTGCCCTCGCGCTGCTTTGCCGAAAAAGATGGAACTTTCGTGAATTCGGAACGGCGGGTACAGCGGGTACGCCAAGCCGTGGAACCCCCCGGAGAGGCGCGCTACGACTGGGAAATCACCGGCGACATCGCCCGCCGCATGGGCTTTGACATGTCCTACGCCAACAGCGAGGAGATCTTCGATGAGATTTGCCGGGTAACACCCTCTTACGCAGGCCTCTCATATGAGCGTATTGAGGATCTGGGCATTCACTGGCCCTGCCCCAGTGCGGACCATCCCGGGACGCCGATCCTGCACACGGCCCAGTTCACCCGGGGGAAAGGGCTGTTCCATGCCGTCGAAGTCCAGCCGCCGGCTGAGGTGACGGACGATGAATATCCCATGTATTTGACTACCGGCCGGCTCTTGTACCAGTATCACACCGGCACCATGACCATGAAATCCGAGGACCTCAACTTAAAGGCCCCGGGCAGTTTCGTGGAAATCTCGGCGACTGACGCAGACCGCTACGAATTGGCTGATGGGGATATGGTCGAAGTCGCCTCCCGCCGGGGAACAATTCAGGCCAAGGTCCAAATTTCAACCAAAGCAGTGGACGGCACCGTGTTTATTCCCTTTCACTATGCCACGGCGGCTGCCAATATGTTGACCAACGCGGCCCTCGACCCGGTTTGCGGTATACCCGAATTAAAGGTGTGCGCTGTGAAATTGTCGAAAGCGGCCTGAAGAATCAAAAAAATGATGAAAGCCCGGTACGAAAGCCACGTATCGGGCTTTTTCTTTTCTCAAATTTAAAAATACCTGAATTATACCGGTATGAGTTTGATACCGTATCTATCGCACACTTTTGGTAAGAGTGCGCGGTTCAGATACCCTAGAATTTGTATGGGAGTTTTCTCCTGAGTGCAAATTGCCCTGACCGTTGGGCAATAAAGTCACCTTCTTTGAGTTGGCTGATAATGCGGGTAACGGTTTCGCGGGAAGCCCCGATGATATCGGCGATCTCCTGGTGGGTAAGTTTGTCCTCAATGATACCACTTTCATTTTGGTTCTCGGTCAGGAAATGGGCCAGCCGACCATACACATCCAGAAAAGCCAGATCAGTGATCTGTTCGGTAGCTTGCCTGAGTTTCACAAGTAAAAATGAAATGATACCCCAGGCTATCGCGGGTTGATCCGACACCAGGTTAAAAAACTGCCTGCGGGGGATTACCATGACTTCGCAGGGAACAGTGGTAATGATCGTAGCCGAGCGCGGGTTGCCATCCAGAAAACTCATCTCGCCAAAGCAGTCGTATGGTTGGAACCGACTGACCACCAGTTGCCGGCCCGTGTCGTCGGACCGGACCGCATTGGCTTTGCCTGAAAGAAGAACGCAGAGGTTGTCGGTTTCATCGCCCTCATTGATAATGACAGCGTTTTTCCGGTACTGCCGCCGCAGCCCAATGGATTCCAGCGCTTCACATGACTGTTGACCGATGTTTGCGAACATGGGGACGCGTTCAAGCATGGCAGTTCACCCTCCTTAATGAGGTATTAGAGGGGCACAACGCTATGGCTCCAGATTTTGACAGAGGCTTCGGTGGTGAGTATAGGCGCCCTCAAATCAGATGCGCGATCGCAACCAGATTAAAGGAGGAGGCCGCATCACAAGTTAGATATGACTGCCGATTATTAGCACATTCTTTCAGGATTTTAAAGATCGCTGCTTGAATTTGATTGCCCAAGATTATCGGCGGTAGTTCTAATCATGCCATTTGGGCAGAAGGGTTGCATTGTATTGGTGTAATCAAGGTAGTAAGGATACGGTAATAGCAATAAAGAAAAATAGCGCAATATGTGCATATTGCGCTATTTGAGTTCTTTGGCGAAGCTTAAAATTAAGCTTACACTAGATATAGTTTAGCCAATGCTGGGGGTTTTCCTACCAAATATCCGCATGTGTCAAGCAAGCTTGGTCATTCTATAAATCAAAATCGTTACATCCCAGCTATCAAATAGAGGTAATCGGCGTTGGTGATTACTCCCATACCTTTGAGGTTATGGTCGGCCTCGTGCTGTCCGGTAGTCGCTGGGTACCGTTTAGCGCCGATTTTCGGATCTGCTTTGATAAACAACAGATCCTCACCGTTAATCAGACTACCTACCGCCCAGACCTCGGCCACAGACTGTTTTTCGCTGCCATTATAGTTTGACTCGACAAATACCAGATCAGAGGCGGTAAGCAGACTGCCGGATGCTTGCTCCTGGGCAAAAAGCGCAGTCCCAGATACACTAATGCTTAAGACTAAAATGACAAGAAGGATCGTCGCATTTTGAGTGATGTTCTTCATGATGGCCTCCTTTTGTGGGTTATTAACATTCATTTTACGAACTGCCTTTTTAGGATTGGCTAAATTCCATAACCGTATTTTGGTTTTAGCAAGGCCCACTGTCGATCGCAGTGACAGCAATTACAATTAGGATGTGACGGAACTCACAAATTCGCTACAAAGTCGATTTATTCCTGGCTTAGAAAAACAGGGGAGGGCTTTATGGTAGGCTGGACAGTGCTCACTTTCTATGGAGGGTGGGCATACTAACAATTTTAATAGATAATTCATGTAGTTAATGTCTTACTGACGGATCTGGGTTAGGTAAGTTGTCGGAGTTTTTTTGTCTTCATGTTCGATTGGATGGCGAAATAACGTTGCTATTCTTTAACGACAATGCCCTGGAGCGCAACCACGCCCGGATGACTATGTGCAAATCTAAACCCTGGTGGTCGTTGTGGCCATAAAAAACCCGATACCGCTGACACGGTATCGGGTTTGGGCTTCATATTTTAACCACCGGTTACATGGCACTCTCCGGGTGAAAGACGTCGACCTCTTGGAGGTCATCACCCAGGTATTCACGCTCGTTGGGTCCCAGGATACCCATGGACAGGCCTATCAAGGTCCACAGGTGGACCGTTTCCCACTTGTGATCGTTGATCTCGCTCAGGTCGTGCACCTGGGCGTGGCAGTTGTGGCAGGGTGTGATAGCATAGGCCGCACCGGTGGTTAGAATCTGGTCCGCCTTGAGCTTACCATAGGCGCGCCGCTCCTCCGGAAAGCCCGACTGCAAAAACCCGCCGCCGCCGCCGCAGCAGTAGTTGTTGGACTTGTTGGGGTACATCTCGATGAAGTTCTCTTCACCGACCACCGCTTTGACCACATACCGCAGGTCCTCGGCCACGGGGTCGCCATAGGTCTTGCGCACCAGCTGACAGGGATCCTGGACGGTGAACTTGATCTGGCGT
>Ga0136654_1000085_pt1 | contig 31581 bp, 25 predicted proteins | sample InaspJWI70metaG_FD_94865 | JGI IMG/M metagenome (GOLD analysis project Ga0136654, IMG submission 94865) | Marine gutless worms symbiont microbial communities from Oahu, Hawaii - Inanidrilus sp. 1 OAHU.JWI-70 metaG (version 2) | ecosystem: Host-associated > Annelida > Digestive system >... | reverse complement strand
GTATTTGAAATCCATTAAACGTTCCGGTTTCGGGATCAACCTGTTCGATGACTGGCGTTATCTGGATCCGGGCGAACCCGGGCAGGATCATTCGAAGCGCCGCGTCAATCCCGATTTCGTGCTTAATCGGAAACCGTTTAAACATGCGCAAATCCTGCTGGCGCGCAAAAACTTTGCCTGCGGCTCGTCGCGCGAACATGCGGTCTGGGCGTTAATGGATTTTGGCATTAAAGTGGTAATCGCACCGAGTTACGCCGATATCTTTTACAATAACTCGTTCAAAAACGGCCTGCTTCCGATTGTGTTCGACGGCGGGCTCGTCGACCAGCTGTTCAGCGAACTCGAAACCAACACGGACTACCAACTCAGTGTCGATCTCGAAAATCAGGTAGTCAGCCACGCTGGCGGCTTAGAAATGGCTTTCGAAATCGATGAGTTCCGCAAGTATTGCCTGCTTAACGGTCTCGACGATATCGGGCTGACGATGCGGCATGCTGAGACCATCGAGGCCTTCGAGCGGCAGTACTACGAACGTTTGCCCTGGTTGAAATAGGATTGACGAATGACTAATAAAATTGCGCTGCTTGCCGGTGACGGTATCGGTTGGGAGATAATGGCGGAAGCCGTTAAGATATTGGACTGTCTGCGGCAGGATTTCGGGCTGAACGCGGAGTGCGAACCGGCGGCAATTGGCGGTGCGGGATACGATCAGTGCGGCCAGCCCCTGCCGGAGGAAACCCTGGCCCTATGCGAACGGTCCGACGCGATACTCTTCGGTGCGATTGGCGGACCGCAGTACGACAGCCTCGAACGCGAGTTGCGCCCGGAAAAGGGGTTGCTGAATCTGCGGTCGTCGCTCGCCCTGTTTTCAAACCTGCGTCCGGCAATTCTCTATCCGCAGCTCGCCGACGCTTCCAGCCTGAAGGCTGAGTTGGTGGCCGGGCTCGACCTCATGATCGTGCGCGAACTAACCGGCGGTATTTATTTCGGGCAACCGCGCGGCATTCGCGAACTCGATAACGGCGAACGCCAGGGTTATAACACCCTGGTGTATGCCGAGCATGAAGTGGAGCGCATTGCCAGGTCGGCCTTCGAAATCGCGCTGCTGCGCGGGCGCAAATTGTGCTCGGTCGATAAGGCGAATGTGCTTGAGGTTTCCGAATTATGGCGCGAGGTGGTGATGCGGGTAGGCGCCGATTACCCCGAGGTCGAGCTTAGCCATATGTATGTCGACAATGCCTCGATGCAACTGGTGCGGGCGCCCAAGCAATTTGATGTTATCGTCACGACAAACCTGTTTGGCGATATCCTGTCCGACACGGCCGCGATGTTAACCGGTTCGATCGGAATGTTACCCTCGGCTTCACTCGATCAAGACGGTAAGGGCCTGTATGAACCGGTACATGGTTCGGCCCCGGATATCGCTGGCAGGAATATTGCCAATCCGCTGGCGACCATCCTGTCGCTGGCGATGATGTTGCGCTATAGCCTCGCCCAACCGGAATTGGCCGGGCTGGTCGAAACCGCGGTTGGCAAGGTGCTCGACCAGGGCTTGCGTACCGCCGACATCGCTGGGCGCGCGGCCAGCGTCGGCACCCGTGAGATGGGAGATGCGGTCGCGCTTGCCTTACGCAAATCGGGCTAGGGCCTGTTAACACTATTGAGGACCAAAGCTGGGCATCCGCTTAGCGTTAACCGGGCCTAACAATTTTGATGGAGATTATGCGATGAAAAAAGTTGGTTTTGTAGGCTGGCGCGGCATGGTTGGATCGGTGCTGATGCAACGAATGCTCGAACAGCAGGATTTTGATCGTATCGCAGAACCGGTGTTTTTTACGACCTCTCAACTGGGTCGACCCGGGCCGGATATCGGGAAGCCGGTACCGCCATTGCAGGATGCCGCCGACTTCGAACAGTTAAGCGCAATGGACGTGATCGTCTCCTGTCAGGGTGGTGCTTACACCCGGCGGGTGCATGCCGACCTGCGCGGAGTCGGCTGGCAGGGTTACTGGATCGACGCGGCTTCTGAGTTGCGCATGGAAAACGACAGTGTCATCATTCTCGACCCCGTCAATCGCAGCGTTATCGATCAAGCCGTCGACGCGGGCAAACGTGATTTCATCGGGGGTAACTGTACCGTCAGCCTGATGATGATGGCGATGGGCGGGTTGTTCGAAAACGACCTGGTCGAATGGATGAGCGTGATGACTTACCAGGCGGCATCGGGTGGCGGGGCGCGGCATATGCGCGAGTTGATCGCCGGGATGGGCAGCTTGTATCGTAGCGTGGCCGAACTGCTCGACGATCCTGCGTCGGCGATTCTGGAAATCGATCGGCTGGTGACCGAACGCCTGAACTCGAAAGAATTTCCGAGCGAGCAGTTTGGGGTGCCGCTGGCCGGCAGCCTGATACCATGGATCGACGCACAGCTCGAGAATGGTCAGAGCCGCGAAGAATGGAAAGGCGGCGTCGAGGCTAATAAAATACTCGGTCGCAGCGACGATCTGATTCCGATTGATGGATTATGCGTACGCGTCGGCGCGATGCGTTGTCATTCCCAGGCAATGACCGTCAAGTTAAAGGCAGATGTGCCGTTGGACGAGGTGCATCATATACTTGCGTCCTCGAACGACTGGGTCAAGCCGTTACCAAACGATAAATCGATAACCATGGAATCCCTGTCACCGGCAGCGGTCACGGGCAAACTTGATATTCCCGTCGGCAGATTGCGCAAATTGAGTATGGGTGGTGAATACCTCGCAGCTTTCACCGTGGGCGACCAGCTACTCTGGGGTGCGGCCGAGCCCCTGCGCCGGATGTTGAATATTTTGCAAGAGACTTAAGCATGAATCATCGCATCGCGATATCCCATGCTGGCGGCATCGCGGCCGAGGCCATCCTCGAGAAGCTACCCGAGTCCGGGGTCGAACCGGATTCGTTGTTTTTGCTGGATCGCGAGGCGAATGCCGGCAAGCGACTGGCTTTCGGCGGTAGCCGCCTGGCAGTGCAGGATCAGCAAAAATTCGACTACTCCTCGTGTGCGCTACTGTTGATGCCCGAAGCCGACGCTCAAATCGAATCCATCGCGCTCGACCAGGGTTGCCTGTTGTTAAGTCAAGCTATCGAGTGTGACGCTCCGGCCGTGTTTATGGCGGACGCTGCGATGCAACCGCAGCTCGCCTATTCCGCAGCCAGCCTGCGCCTGGTCGGCGCCGAACTTTGCTGCCTGCTGCCGGTGTTACTGCAGCTCAACCGCCTGCGCCCGATTGCGCAGCTCAATATCACGCTGATGCGTAGCGCCGAGTTTCGCGGCCGACCCGGTGTCGACGAGTTAGCCAGCCAGACAATCAGCCTCTTAAACGCGCGCGAAGCCCGTGCTGTCGTGTTCCCACAACAACTTGCATTTAATATTTTTCCGGAAGCGGTCGATAACCGGGTAATCGGCGATCTGTTGCAATTTTTGGGAACTAGTTCGTATTCCCTCATGCTACAAACGCTTAATGTACCCGTTTTTCATGGATTCGCCGCTGCGGTGCAGTTGCGTTTCGATTCGGAGATTGTTCTCGAAGACTGTCGCAAGCAGTTGACGGCGCTCGATAACCTGCTGATTCAGGAAGATTCGGCAGGCCCGATTTCCGATTGTAATCAATCGTTTAGCTGTGTTATAAGCCACCTTGGACAGGCCCCGAATCAGGCGTCAAGCCTACAATTCTGGTTGACGGCGGACCCCATGAGATATGGATTAGCGAATAATTTCGTGAATGTTACAGAGTTTTTGCTAAAATCTTTTTTGTAATCTATAGTTACATCTACTTGTGAAAGTGTTTTCTTTAAAGTAAATTCTCTGACCGTAATCATAGGTGCATGGATTTAATGCACTTTTTATAAGAAATGGGCCGGGAGCTGGGAGACTAAACGTGCGTAATCTGGGACTAATTGTTGCATTGTGGTTGTCGGTTATAATGCCGACAAACAGTCTCGCCCTGGGCCTGGGTGAGATCGAAGTCAATTCATTCCTGAATCAGCCCCTCAATGCTGAGATTGAAGTTATTTCCGCCCGTCCCGGAGAAATCGATGATCTGCTTGTCAGCCTTGCATCGCGTGAAGCGTTTGCCCGTGCCGGATTGTCGCGACCACGCAATTTACTGGATTTGCGTTTTTCGATCAAGAAAAACGAAGCGGGCGATGAAGCCGTTATTGTCGTGTCCACCAAGGCCGGCGTCAAAGAACCTTTCCTGAATTTCCTGATCGAAGCCGACTGGTCCAAGGGGCGGGTGCTGCGCGAGTTTACGGTGTTGCTCGATCCGCCGTTTTTTGCGGATCAGCCGGCGCCCGCTGAAACGACCGAAGCCGTGGAGCCGGTTGAACAACCGGTCTCCGAAACCGCCAGCGTCAGCGAGATTGCCGAACAGGCAGGCGTCACCGCGATGGAAAAAGCCCCCGTCGAGGAAGCTGTCGAGAGCGTCGACGAGATTACCGAACCGATCGCATTATCCGAGGATACCGCGGTCGATGACAGCGCGGAACCCGAACCCGGCGGCGATGCTACCTATGTCTCCGAAACCCCGCAAAACATCATCGACGATGATGTTTTGGTCGTTAAGGGAGATACCTTGTGGAGCATCGCCTCGCGCTATAAAGACGATGCCCACTCCATGGCGCAGGTAATGCTCGCTTTTCAGCGTAGCAATCCGGACGCCTTTAACGACGGCAACATCAATAACATGAAAGAGGGCGCGATTTTGCGCGCGCCCACCATGGATGAGATCGACGCCATGGGGCAACAGGAAGCCTATGCAGAAGTTCTGGTGCAGAACGGTTTGTGGGATGAATATGTCGTTCGCGTAACCGGCGTCTCGCCGGCCACGGCCAGCGAGCAGATTGGCGCGGAATCCGTGGCCGGAAAAACGGCGGCCGACGAAGCAGGCGGTGAGCTGAGCTTGTTGCTGCCCGGCGATGGTGACAGTGAATCGACCGGCACCGGTGATACCGGCGAGGTCGAGGATTTGCGCACCAAGCTCGCGTTGGCCGAGGAAGAACTGGAAGCGTCGCGCATTGAAAACCAGGATTTGGAATCGCGTATCGCCGAACTGCAAGCACGCCTCTCCAAGGTTGAAGAACTGCAGAAGATGGTCGAAATTGAAGATGACAGTCTCGCCCAACTGCAGGCTGAACAGGCCGCGGAACAGGCCGCTGAAGCGGCTGCCGAACTGGTAGAGCAAGCCGCAGAAGCGGAAGTTTCCGAGCCGGTAAGCGAGGCGATTCAGGACGACGAAGAAGCTTTGCTGGAAGAATTGCTTGCCGAAGAAGCCGCGGCTCAAGCTCAGGAGCAGGCGGTTATCGATGGCAGCAGCGACGAAATGCTCAGCGATGAACCGGCCAGCGACGAAATGCTCAGCGATGAGCTGGCCAGCGACGAAATGCTCAAAGATGAGATCTTGGCCGACGCCGCTACCGATGAAATGAGCGATGCTCCGGTAGCGGAAGATTCAACCGCGGTGGCGCTACCGCCCGCCCCGGTTATCGTGACTGAACCGGATAGCCGCGATCCTTCGATTTTCGACGGAATTTTGCCGCCCGACATAGTCGCCATGATTCCCTCGATGCCGTCGATGGGCGGTTTGTTAAGCGACCCGCTGATTCTGGCCGCTGTCGGTATTCTGGTTGTACTGTTATTGGTGCTGGTCGTACTTAAGCGCAGGAAAAGCGGTGCCGATGATGAATCAGGGATCACCGTCAGTGACGACAATGATTTGTTCGGCGCAGAAGATGAAGACGAATTAACGCCAATTCACGTGGCCGATGAAGTAGCGCCCGAAGCGGCCGATATCGAGGCTAGTCCCGCAGCGAGTAGCGCCGAGCCTGAAGAACACGAGCTGCCGGCTGAAGCGGACGAAGACGAATTCGGCGCCACCGCTGTTATTTCAGCCACCGATATGCCCGAACCCGAAGCGCCGGCTCCTGCGGCCGCGAGCGCCGATCAGGACGATGTATTAAACGAAGTGGATGTGTATCTCGCTTACGGTTTGTATGACAACGCCGAGGAGTTACTCAACAGTAATCTGGCGGAAAATCCGGAGCGGGCGGATTATCGTTCGAAACTGCTCGATACCTATTTCGCCACTAAAAATACCGATTCCTTTGTCAAGGAAGCCGAAAACCTCAAATCGATGGGCGATGCCGCCGGCAGTTACTGGGATCGCGTCCAGATAATGGGCTACGAGCTGGCACCCGACAATGCGCTGTTTTCCGATGCCAAAGACAGCGGCCTGAGTGCTGCCGACCTGGAGATCACCAAGCCACAGGAAGCCGATTTCGATCTCGGCGCTTCGGAAAACGACGATACTAACTTCTCAACCACGGATTTTAATCTGGGCGCGGAAGATACCGGCATTGACTTAGACGAGGCCTCCGGTTTGGGCGGCATTGACGCTACTCAGCAAATTCCGCAACTCGATGAACTGCCCGAACTCCCGGATGAGGATATTACCGATTTGAGCGGGGAGAGCGACGCTGACCAGGGCGCCGAGCTGGATCTACCGGATGATATCGGCGATGAGCTCGAGTTTTCGATGGATGCAGGTGAAGATGCGGCAACTGCCGAAATAGATTTGCCGGACGAACTCGATTTGCCGGATGAACTCGCTTTAAGTGAAGCTGAACTCGACCTGGGAGAGGAGGAAACCTCCGATCTGGCCGACGACCTCGATATGGGCGATATCTCGATGGACTTCGATATCGACGACGATGCCGCGGTGGCCGACAAATTAGCGCAACTCGATAGCAGTGAAGCACTCGAAGCGGATCTGGCCGATGTCGACGGGCTTGATCTGAGCGAGGACGACATTAGTCTGCTGGAGGCCGATGAGGACGCCCTGGATCTCGGGCTACCGGATGAGGATGACGCCCTGGATCTCGGGCTACCGGATGAGGATGACGCCCTGGATCTCGGGCTACCGGATGAGGATGACGCCCTGGATCTCGGCCTGCCGGATGAGGATGACGCCCTGGATCTCGGCCTGCCGGATGAGGATGATGCCCTGGATCTCGACCTGCCGGAGGCGGATGATGCCCTGGATCTCGGCCTGCTGGATGAAGACGAGGCCCCGCAGTTCGACGATGATTTACCTGAAATCGATCTCGGTATGGAAGACTCGGCAATGTCGGAAGCCACCGACGAGACGTCGCTGGAGACCGCCGAGCTTAACCTGGATACCAGCGAACTGAAGCTGCCCACCGACGAAGAAGAATTCGACGACGAAGATATCTCGATAATTGATTTCGGTGGTGAAGATTTCGTCGAACCAACCGATGTTGTCGAATCCGTCGATGACGATCCCTTCGCGATGGATACCGGCCTCGAAGATGCCCTGGAAGATGAAACCGGTACCTTTGCGCCCGGAGATTTCGAAGAGCCTACCGCCGCTGCCGATTCCCTTGCGGATATCGATGATATCGGCGACCTGATGTTGCCGGACGACGTCGACGAAGTTTCCACTAAGCTCGATCTTGCGCGCGCTTTCATCGATATGGGTGATACCGAAGGCGCTCGCGGCAGCCTCGAAGAAGTCATGTCGGAAGGTAACGAAGAACAAAAGGCGGAAGCGCAGTCGCTGCTTGATCAAATCTGATCGCGCAGCCGGCGGCCGCAGCGCGAAGTCTCCAAGCCTGTTGCGGCCGCAGCAGGCTTTTCTTTTGACAAGATGATTGCAGCGCCGGTGGGCAGTGATTATGCTCGAAACGCATGTTCGGTTTTTGTTAAACTTCCTCGCTTCGCCCGATTATGACCTCGATAGCGCTGCGCCCGTGACCACCGATATTTCATATCCCGTGTTTAATAGTGATCATATTTCAAGCGATACGGCGCTACTATTGTCGAGATACCGCACAGGACTAGGCCGATGAAGTATGCCATCGGGGTCGAGTATTGCGGCGTCGCCTATTGTGGTTGGCAACGTCAGCCTCATTGTGATTCGATACAGCAAAACCTCGAAGCCGCATTGGGATTTGTCGCGAATCATCCGGTCGAGCTGGTCTGTGCCGGTCGCACTGATGCGGGTGTGCATGCAATCGAACAGGTGGCCCATTTCGAGACTTCTTCCGAACGTAGTCAGCGCGCCTGGGTGATGGGTGCGAACTGCCGATTACCGCGCGACATACGCCTGTTGTGGGCCAGGCCGGTGCCCGATGATTTCCACGCGCGCTTCAGCGCCCTGGCTCGCGCCTATCGCTATATCATATTAAATGCCGACGTGGCGAGCGGCTTATTCCATGATCGCAGCAGTTGGGAGTTCCGCCCGCTGGATCATGAAGCGATGCATGAAGCTGCGCAACTGCTGCTGGGAGAACACGATTTCAGCGCCTTCAGAGCAGCTGGCTGCCAAGCGAAATCCGCCAGTCGTGATGTCCAGGAAATTTCGATAACCCGCCAGGACCAGTTGATATACCTGGATATCAAGGCTAATGCATTCCTGTATCATATGGTGCGCAACATTGCCGGCAGCCTGATTAGCATCGGTAAGGGTGAGTGCAATATTGACTGGTTTGCGAAGGTATTCGCGGCGGGCGATCGAAACCAGGCCGATGCGACCGCGCCCGCCGCGGGATTGTACTTTTTACAGGCCTGCTATCCAGCTCTGTATAAGCTGCCCACGACAACCAGAAAACCCGTATTATTCTAGCTATGTACAATCGAACCCGAGTAAAGATATGCGGCATCACGCGCGTGCAGGACGCGTCTCACGCCGCCGCCAGAGGTGCCGATTCTATCGGTCTGGTGTTTCATCAAGCCAGTCCGCGGATAATCGAAATCGAACAGGCGCTCGAAATTCGCCGGATACTGCCGCCATTCGTTAGCGTGACGGCGCTGTTTCTGGATGAAAACGAAGACTGGATCGCGCAGGTCGTGCATCGATTAAGACCCGATTGTCTTCAGTTCCACGGCCGCGAAAGTCCCGAAATCTGCGCCGCCTGGGATATCCCCTACATCAAAACGATTCCGATGGGAAGCACCCAAAATGCGGTCGAATATGCCGCTAAATTTGGTTCCGCACAGGGCTTTTTGCTGGATAGCAACGTCGCTGGACGCCTGGGTGGTTCAGGTGATACATTCGACTGGTCTCTAATCCCCGCTGACTTTGATTTTCCGCTGTTGCTGGCCGGTGGCATCAATGCAGAAAATGTAGCCGCGGCGATTGCCCGAATACGGCCCTGGGGGGTAGACGTCAGTAGCGGTGTCGAAACCGCCAAAGGGATAAAAGATCCCGGCTTGATGGACCATTTATTTCGAGAGATTAGACGCGGCGACGAGTATCATGAGCACCATGAAAAATATGATGACTGACATTATCACTGGGGTAGAGCATGAACTGGTTTGAAATGCTGTTGCCGTCCAAGATCAGGACTTCCGGCGGCAACGACAAGAAAAACGTTCCCGAGGGCTTGTGGGCGAAATGTGATTCCTGTGACGCGATCATCTATCGCGCCGAACTGGAGCGCAACCAGGAAGTCTGTACCAAATGTGACCATCATATGCGGATTAGTGCGCGCCGCCGCCTCGAGTCCTTCTTCGATGAGGATAGTTATAGTGAAATCGCCTCCGATCTGGAAGCGGAAGACGTATTGAAGTTCAAGGATGACAAACGTTATCGAGATCGTCTCAACCAGGCGCAGAGACTAACTGGCGAGAAAGACGCCTTGGTTGCTATGCGCGGCACCGTGATGGGGGTTGATATGGTTGCCGCCGCGTTCGAATTCCAGTTCATGGGCGGCTCGATGGGATCCGTGGTGGGGGAAAAATTCGTCCGTGCGGTGAATGTCTGTATTGAAAACGGCCTGCCATTGATCTGTTTTACCGCCAGCGGCGGAGCACGCATGCAGGAAGCCCTGTTTTCATTGTTGCAAATGGCTAAAACCAGCGCGGCGCTGACCCGGTTGTCGCGACGTGGCCTGCCTTATATCTGCGTGCTCACCGACCCGACCATGGGCGGCGTGTCGGCCAGCTTTGCGATGCTGGGTGATATTCAAATCGGCGAACCCGGGGCATTGATCGGTTTCGCCGGCCCGCGAGTGATTGAGCAAACGGTGCGTGAAACGCTGCCCGAGGGATTTCAGCGTAGCGAATTCCTGTTGGATCACGGCGCGCTGGACATGATTGTCGATCGGCGCCAAATGCGCAATAAGATAAGCTCACTGTGTACCATGCTGACCGGGCAAGCCGACCCTTAACGCCATTCTGATTTTTCTCGTTATTTCCAATGCGTTTTGACACCCTCGACCAGTGGCTCGAATGGCAGACGGCTTTACATGCTAAGGCCATCGAGCTCGGACTGGATCGCGTGCAGCAGGTTGCGCGTCGCCTGCGAGTCGGCCGGATCGCGGGCCGGGTGATAATCGTCGCCGGCACCAACGGCAAGGGTTCGACGGTCGCCGCCTATGAATTCTGGTTGCGGCAGGCGGGGTACTCGGTCGCGAGTTATACCTCGCCCCATTTGCTGAAGTACAATGAGCGCATCAAAAATAACCTACAGGCAGTTAGCGATAACGAACTATGCGATGCCTTCGAAGCGGTAGAGGCCGCGCGTGATAATACCCCTCTGACCTATTTCGAATTCGGCACTCTAGCCGCGCTCTATCTGTGTCAGCAATGGCAACCGGAGTTTGCCATTCTCGAAGTGGGGCTCGGCGGCCGTCTCGATGCGGTCAACATTATCGATGCCGATCTGGTCCACCTAACACCTATCGGCATTGATCATCAGGCTTGGCTGGGCGATAGCCGGGATCAGATCGGATTTGAGAAAGCGGGAGTGCTGCGGGCAGGGATTCCCGTCGTGTTAAACGATCCCGATCCACCGCAATCCGTTTTGCAGGAAATAGAACGTCTTGCTTGTCACTGCCTGCGCTGCGATCGCGATTACCGGTTATCCGAAATCGAACAGGGTTGCAGCGTCTGGCTTAATGCCGATTTGCGGCTGCCGCTGAATCAGGCTCTGCCGGGGAAGCATCAATTGCACAATCTGGCGGGCGTGGTTGCGGGATTGACGCAGCTGGTAGATCTCGGAAGTTTTCCGCCCGATCAAATCAGCCGTAATTTTCAGGGCTTGCAGCTAGCCGGGCGCATGCAACAGGTCGCGAGTCCGTTGGCTTGCAGGCTGTACTTGGATGTAGGCCACAATCCGGATGCGGCGCGGGCCCTGGCCGAGAGCCTCGAGCGCATGAAATCCGGGCCGGGAGAGCTGGTGGTGCTATTGGGTATGCTCGAGGATAAGCAAGCCGATTTATTTGTCGAAGCTTTGAGTCCGGTAGTCGACCGCTGGTGGCTAACTGCGCTGGACTGCGATCGAGGTCTCGACACAGCAGCCCTCAAATCTAAAATCGGACCACAGGTCGACATCGATAAAATGTTTGACCGGGTCGACGAGGCACTGGATCATGCGCTGTCATCTTTAGGTAATCGGGATATAATGCTGGTAACTGGCTCCTTCGTAACCGTCGAACTGCTACTGCGTGCATTACCCGATTCCGTCGAACTAAACAAATATGGATCAAAATATTAAAAATCGTCTGGTTGGCGTTATCGTCATCTTTGCGCTCGCGGTAATATTCCTGCCGATGCTGTTGGACGGATCCGGCCTGCGCCGAGATCAGCACCAGGTAATTATTCCGCCGCAGCCGCTGGTCAAGGCGAACCCCGAGTTCGAACGCAAGATAGTCGAGTTACAGGCAAAGGTTGACGCCTTGCCGGATTTGGAGTCCCGTTTTATCGACGAGAAATCGAGCGCCGCCAAAATTGTGCGAGCGCAAGAGCCGGCCGCGGAATCGCATTCCGAACCGTCGCCAAAGCCGAAACCGGAATCCGCCCGGCTTGAAGGGGAACCGGCGGCGCCGGTCAAAATAGGCGGGGATAGCTGGGTGTTGCAAGTCGGCAGTTATCGGGATCGCGGCAAGGCGCTGGCGCAGCGCGACAAGCTACGTAAATCCAAGATCGCCGCAGTTTTCATCGAGCAGTTCAAAAATAATAACAAATCCAGTTATCGAGTGCGGCTCGGGCCGTTCCTGAATCGCGATCAGACCCGGGTGGCACAAAACAAAATCAAGGCCAAGCATGACATAGATGGCATTATTATGAAGTATGAAAGATAATCCGCTTTTCACTGCATCGATTGACGCTTTGACCCAATACGACCATATCTATTGCAACCCCCATTCATTCCATGCAGGCACGGACGACTATGAGTTGGCTTGATCTGGTGATCATTGGGATAATCGCGTTATCCGCGCTCATCAGCCTGATCCGGGGGTTTGTCAAGGAGTCGATTTCCCTGGTTAGCTGGATCGTCGCGGGGGTGCTCGCGCTGCGTTATTTTCCTGCTCTGGCGGAACTGTTGGAGTCGTTTGTGGAAGCGCCCATGATCAGGAATGCCGCGGGATTTGCCATAATATTCATCTTCTCCCTGGTAGTCGGCGCCAGCGTCAACTTCATCATGAGTCAGCTGGTGTCTAAAACGGGCTTAAGCGGTACCGACAAGGCGCTTGGCGTGGTGTTCGGCGGCGCCCGCGGTCTGTTGATCGTGACCATGGTAGTATTGCTAGCGAGCCTGACGCCGATGCCCCAAGCGTCGTGGTGGCAGGACTCGGCATCGATTGGTTTTTTTCAACAACTGGCGGAGTGGTTGAAAGGCATCATTCCCGCAGACGCGGCGGATAAATTTAATTTTTGATCAGCGCGGGCTGAGGTAAGGAAGTATGTGCGGAATAGTCGGGATAGTCAGCCAGCGAACGGTGGCGCAGACGATATACGATGCCTTGCTGGTACTGCAGCATCGAGGCCAGGACTCGGCGGGTATCGTGGTAAGCGATCATAACAAGTTGCACCTGCGCAAGGACAACGGCCAGGTCAGCGATGTTTTCCATACCCGGCATATGCGCAAGCTGACCGGAAGCATGGGGATCGGCCATGTGCGATACCCGACCGCAGGCTGTTCTTCGTCCGCCGAGGCGCACCCGTTTTATGTCAATTCGCCCTACGGGATTACCCTGGCGCATAACGGAAATCTGACCAACGTGGAACAATTGAAATCTGAGCTATACCAGTCAGATTTACGCCATATCAACACCGAGTCCGATTCGGAAGTCTTGCTCAACGTATTTGCGCACGAGCTGCAAAGTTGCGGTAGTCTGAGCCTGACTCCGGAAGAAATTTTCACGGCGATCACCGAAACCCATAAGCGCATCGAAGGGGCTTACGCGGTGGTCACGATGTTAACCGGCAAAGGCATTGTCGGATTTCGTGATCCCTGCGGAATCCGACCCCTGGTTTACGGCAAACGTGAATCGGATCACGGCCGTGAATACATGATCGCCTCGGAAAGCGTGGCGCTGCAGGCATTGGGATTCGAACTGAGCGGTGATTTGCGGCCCGGAGAAGCGATTTATATCGATGCTGAGGGTAGTGTGCATCGACGCCAGTGTGCCGCCGTGAGCAAACGCAGGCCCTGTATTTTCGAATATGTCTACCTGGCCCGGCCAGACTCGATTATCGACGACATATATGTCTACAAGGCGCGCCTGCGCATGGGCGTCAAACTCGCCCGTAAAATACTCAGGCATATGCCGCAGCACGATATCGATGTGGTCATTCCGATCCCCGACACCAGCCGCCCCGCGGCGATAGAACTGGCCTACCATCTAGGGGTCAAATTTCGCGAGGGATTTATCAAAAATCGCTATATCGGGCGTACCTTTATCATGCCGGGACAAACCCTGCGCAAGAAGTCGGTGCGACGCAAGTTGAACCCGATAGATATCGAGTTCAAGGGTAAAAACGTTTTACTGGTGGACGATTCGATAGTGCGCGGCACTACTTCCAAGCAAATCATACAAATGGCCCGCGAAGCCGGCGCCAATAAGGTTTATATAGCATCAGCTGCGCCGCCGGTACGTTATCCTAATGTCTACGGCATCGATATGCCGGCCGCGCAAGAATTGGTAGCACACGATCGCAGCGAAGCCGAGGTTTCCGACTACATCGGCGCCGATTGGTTGATTTACCAGGATCTGGATGATCTCATCGATGCCGTGCAGGAAGGAAATCGCAGCATCAAAAAATTTGATTGCTCCTGTTTCGATGGCAAGTACGTAACCCGGACCGTGGACGAAGACTATCTCGATAAAATCAGTACTCTGCGCAACGATTCGGCCAAGAAGGCCAGCGACGAGCAAATGACCGTAATCGGGATGGAGTTGCACAATAACGCCTGATGTTGTGGCAAGACGTCAAGCAGGAAATCGCCTCCAGGCTAAGCGTGAGTTCGACTGTGGCGGAAGAGCGCCCGATCATCTTCATTGACTCGGTTCTGCAAAGACTGTACTGGATCGATATCGATCCCAGCGCTCGGCGTAGCTATCCGATCTCCACCGCGGCCAACGGCCTGGGTAACCAGATGGATTCCTACAAGACGCCGCTCGGGACTCACCAAGTATGCCAGAAGATAGGCGCAGGGCAGCCCAGCGGCATGGTTTTTGAAGCGCGCGAGCCCACCGGAAGAATTGCCCGCGATCTCGACAATCGTGACCGTGACGAAATAACGTCGCGAATTTTGTGGCTGGACGGACTGGAACAGGGTGTCAATCGTGACGGCGATTGCGATACATTTTCCCGCTACATCTATATCCACGGCACCTCGGACGAAAAGCGCATCGGCCAACCGGTTTCGGCCGGCTGCATCCGTATGAATAACGCTGACGTCATCGAACTGTTCGACGAGGTTCTAGTCAATGACCTGGTACTGATTAAATAGCTGTCGCGCCACCGGGTTAGTCCCGCTAAGCACCGCGCAGCTTGACATCCCCGATCCTTCCACCTATTGTTTCGCTGCGGCGCTAATTTGTTACTCGGCTTGCAGGCGCCCCGGGACTCTAGAGACTGGTTTCGAATATAAATTTGCTAAAGAGGGTGGTTCAGAAATTCTTCCGTACCTATTCCCTCCCGAGTTTTTCGATTTTGGAGAAACTCCGTGATAAACGACACATTAGGTTTTGATACGCTGGCCGTCAGAGGCGGGCAACAGCGTACCTCGGAGCTCGAGCACAGCGAAGCCATTTTCGCGACTTCGAGTTTCGTGTTCGAAACTGCGGCGCAGGCTGCCGCGCGTTTTGCCGGCGATGAACCGGGAAACATTTATTCACGCTTCACCAATCCGACGACACAGGCATTCGAGCGGCGTCTGGCCTTGATGGAAGGCGGCGAAGCCTGTGTCGCCACCGCTTCGGGAATGGCCGCAATCATGAGCCTGTGTGTGGCCTTGCTCAAGGCCGGCGATCATATCGTCTGTTCGCGTTCGGTATTTGGTACCACCACCACCCTGTTCGACAAATATTTGCCCAGATTTGGTATCGACACCAGTTTTGTCGGCATGAACGATATGCAGGAGTGGCAACGAGCGATTCGTCCAAATACGCGAATACTTTTTCTGGAAACCCCGTCCAATCCCCTGATCGAAGTGGCCGATATCCGGGCCCTGGCCGACCTGGCGCATGAACACGACTGCCTGCTGGTCGTCGATAACTGTTTTTGTACCCCGGTGCTGCAGCGGCCGCTTGATTTTGGCGCCGATCTAGTGGTGCACTCGGCTACTAAATACCTCGATGGACAGGGCCGAATTGTCGGTGGTGCGGTCGTTGGACCCCGGCAGCTGGTGGCCGAGGAGATATTCGCTGTACTCAGGACTACCGGCCCAAGCCTGAGTCCGTTCAATGCATGGGTGGCGCTGAAAGGTCTCGAGACCCTGAGTCTGCGCATGCAGGCGCATTCGCAACAGGCCATGCAACTGGCCGAATTTCTGCTGCAACAGCCCGGGGTCGAGCAGGTTTATTATCCCGGGTTGGAATCACATCCCCAACATCAGCTGGCGCGCAGGCAACAGCAGGGTTTCGGTGGCGTCGTCTCGTTTGTGCTCAAGGGCGGCAGAGAGCGTGCCTGGCGGGTGATCGATGCCACCCGGATGTTATCGATTACCGCCAACCTCGGTGACGTGAAATCGACGATTACTCACCCGGCAACCACCACTCACGGGCGCGTCAGCGATGAACTCAAACGGCAGGTCGGCATTACCGAGGGTTTGGTTAGAGTCGCGGTAGGTCTGGAAGACATCGAAGATATCGTCAACGACCTGGCGCGGGGTCTGGATGCCTGATTTCTACCGGCGGGTCGAAGCCGCGCTATTACAGCGTGACGTGACCACTAAATGTAATCTGACCGGATTGCTGCGACAGGACTGGGAGCAGGGATGCGATCCCGGCGATAGCGATACGGAGATCCTGCCGATAGACGATCCCGGCCGGCCGAAAAAACCGGAGCTGGTCGATCCGCGCCAACTGCAGCGCCGCGGTTTTTCCTGCGAGGCCGGGCGTATACGCTTACTGCATGCGTTTGCGCATATCGAGTTTAACGCCATAAATATCGCGCTCGATGCGGTTTATCGATTTCGAAATATGCCGCGTCGATTCGTCGCCGATTGGCTATTGGTGGCAACCGAGGAAGCCCGGCATTTTCAGCTGTTGGTGACGGAATTGGAAAGTCGCGGCAGCTACTACGGTGCCTGCCAGGCGCATCGCGGTCTGTGGGATATGGTATGTAAAACCCGTGACGATCCGTTACACCGAATGGCCCTGGTGCCACGCGTAATGGAAGCCCGGGGACTGGATGTGACACCGGCAATGATTGCCAAGTTCAGGCAATTCGATGATGCGGCCGCGGTCGAAGTCCTGGAGATCATTTATCGTGACGAAATCGGGCATGTACGCATCGGTAATTACTGGTTTCGCAGGCTATGCGAGGAACAGGGTCTGGATGCGGAGCTTCAGTTTCGAGAACTCGTCGATTTATACCTGGGGGGCAAGCTGCGTGGGCCGTTTAACCGGCCGGCGCGTCTCGAGGCCGGTTTCCGCCAGGAAGAGCTCGAGGCACTCGAGCAGGGCGGCTAACCGGGCTTGACTCTCGGGTCCACCAGCTTGAATCCACGCTGTCGATTCCAGCTCAGATAACTGGGCTCGGGATTCCAGTCACCGAGTACGTATCTCACCCGAGACGAGTCGTATCGATGCACCGCGGGTCGATGGGTATGTCCGTGAATAATCGTGTCGACCCGGTTTTGCCGAAAACAGTCCCGCACCGCGGCGGCGTTGACATCCATGATGTCCGGTTCTTTTTGCGCCATTGCCGCGACGCTGTCTCTGCGCAGCTGCGCCGCAACACGTTGGCGTTCGACCAGCGGCTGCGCGAGAAATTCGGATTGCCAGGCGGCGGAACGCACCTTAACCCGAAATTGCTGGTAGTCGTGATCATCGGTGCAGAGGATGTCGCCGTGCAGCAACAGTACCCGTTCCGACCCGAGTTGTAACTGCTGCGGCTCGTCCAGCAAAGTCAGGCCGACGCGCGTGGCAAAATCCCGGCCCAGTAAAAAATCCCGGTTACCCGCCATGAAATAGACCGGAATTTTCGACGCCAATGTCCGCAGCGAAGCGACCACTGGAAGTTCCGCGGTTTCCGGATCGTCGTCGCCGAGCCAGACTTCGAATAGATCGCCCAGAATATAGAGATGACTCGCTGCGGCGGCGCGTTCGTCAAGAAAGCGCGTGAGCGCTGCCGCGATTTCAGGGCGCCCGGGGTCCAGGTGGCAGTCGGAAATGAACAGGTATTCTGCACCCATACCCGCTTGCCGGACTTACTGGCGACTGACGCCGGTGATGGTTATGGTATCGATTGGCACGTTTTGATGCCCGCCTTTGTTACCGGTCGGCACCTGTGCGATCGCGTCGACTATGTCCATGCCCTCGGTTACCTTGCCGAATACGGCATAGCCCCATCCCTGCATCGTCTCGCTGCTAAAGTTCAGAAATTCGTTATCGGCGTGGTTGATGAAAAACTGCGAGGTGGCCGAATGTGGATCGCTGGTGCGCGCCATGGCGAGGGTGCCGCGATCGTTTTTTAGACCGTTAGCAGCTTCATTTTCAATTGGCTCGCGTTTGCTGGGCTTGTCCTGCATGTCGGCGGTAATCCCGCCACCCTGAATCATGAAATTGGGGATTACCCGGTGAAATGTGGTGCCGACAAAATAACCGTCATCGACGTAAGCGAGGAAGTTCTCGCTGCTATTAGGTGCGTTTTCCATATCGAGTTCGATCGTGATATTACCCATTGTGGTTTCGAGCGAGACGGTCGGATTAGCCGCGGTTGCTTCATTCATTGCTTTGTCACCTTTGATGTGGGGGTAGAGTACCAGGGAAAGAATAGCTGCCAGCACGACCGCAATCGGAAGTAGCGTTTGTTTCATCAGCATTCCAGTTATTTACAAACCAGCGGATTTTACTGATTTGTCTGCACTTAGGGAAGCTGGGCGTCAATTAACGGTTTGACTCGGAGCATGCTTCTTTTAAACTCTACCGCTTGATTTCAACCGCTCGAATAACGACCTAATGCTGACCATATACAATAGCCTGAGCAACAGGAAAGAAAGCTTTGAACCGATAGTTCCCGGGCAGGTTCGCATGTACGTCTGCGGCATGACGGTATACGATTATTGCCACATCGGGCATGCACGGGTGCTGGTGGTGTTCGATGTGATCTACCGGTTCCTGAGGCATCTCGGTTTCGAAGTGACTTACGTCCGTAACATCACCGATATCGACGACAAGATTATCGAGCGCGCCCGCGAAAACGACGAAGAGTACTTTCATTTAACCGGCCGTTTCATCGAGGCGATGCACTTGGATGCCGATGCCCTGGGCGTGCTGCGTCCCGACATGGAACCCTGTGCCACCGACAGCATTGAACCGATACTCGACATGATCGAAAAGCTAGAGCGGCTGGGGTATGCCTATCAGTCGGATAATGGTGACGTGTATTTTTCGGTAGCTTTGTTCGAGGACTACGGCAAGCTGTCGGGCAAGAAGATCGACGAATTACGCGCCGGTGAACGAGTTGAAGTCGATGCGGGTAAGCGCGATCCGCTGGATTTCGTATTGTGGAAATCGGCCAAATCCGATGAACCCAAATGGCCTTCTAAATATGGCGATGGGCGACCTGGTTGGCATATCGAATGTTCGGCGATGTCGAATAACCTGCTGGGTAATCATTTCGACATTCATGGCGGTGGCCATGATTTACAGTTTCCCCATCATGAAAACGAGATTGCGCAGAGCGAATCCTGCAATGGCGAGAAATTTGTCAATTACTGGATACATAACGGCTTCGTCCAGGTTAACCAGGAAAAGATGTCGAAGTCGCTGGGTAATTTTTTCATTCTGCGCCAAGTGCTCGAGAATTACCGTGCCGAAGAGATCCGTTATTTTTTAATCAGCAGCCACTACCGCAGCCAGTTGAATTATTCCGAGGACCAGTTGAACAATGCGCGCGCGGCGCTGCAGCGTCTTTACGCGGCACTTCAGGATACCGAGACCAGGAGTTTTCCGCAAAATAGCGAATATCGGCAACGTTTCGATCAGGCCCTGTGTGACGACTTTAATACGGCGGGTGCGCTGGCGGTGCTGTTCGACCTGGTGCGGGAAATCAATCGCGCCAAAGCTGAAGACAACGACGAAAAGCATGACCTGGCGAGCCAACTGCGTTTTCTCGGCGGGATTATCGGTCTGTTGCAGGCCGATGCCGCCGAGTATCTCAAATCGACGCCTGGACAAGGGGGTAACGGCCTCAGCGATACCGCCATCGACGAACTCGTCGAGCAACGCTTGCAGGCTCGAGCCGCCAAGGACTGGGTCAATGCCGATCGCATCCGGGACGAGTTGGCCGCCGCCGGTATCGTTATCGAGGATGGCGCGCAGGGAACCCGCTGGCGCCGGTCCTAGGTTGCTATAATCGGATCTAAAAATCGGTTGGTGGGTGGTCGGGATTTCCGGCGCCTATTCAATTGACGTCACTTTTTGATCAGCGTAAGATTGCGCGCCTTGCAATCCGACGCCTACCGAGTCGGGGAGCACTCGGGGTGTAGCGCAGCCTGGTAGCGCAACTGCTTTGGGAGCAGTGGGTCGGGAGTTCGAATCTCTCCACCCCGACCAAATTTGTAGTAGATCTGATACTATGCGAAATCCAGGTATCAGATACGTATTCCGGCGGATGGGTTCGTAGAAGAATCCTGAATCCAGGATACCTTAGCTAGGCCCCAGAGCTAGGCCCCAGATTTCGTGAGTGTAAGGCGGCCACGCGCGCAGGACCGCAGCGTATTTAAACCTACGTGAGGATCTGACGGTGCGACGCATCGGCACGCGGCAATCGCGAAATCTGGGGCCTAGATAAGTTATTCTGAGCGCCCGTAGCTCATTTGGATAGAGCATCGGCCTTTGAGCGCACATGTATTACGTGTGCAAGTAGGAGCCTTTATGGGGAAACGAAACCCATAGAGTGGATCGCACTGTATCGGGGAAACCTTAACAGGAGGCCAAAGTGGCTGAGCTGATGGCAATCCCGAGGAAACCTGTGGTTGACCCATCCGTTGGGCGTATGTAGCATGATTTTCATGCGCCAAACCTGGGATGGCGTCCGCCCCGGAGTTTTGAAGGTTCGGGCGTTTTGCCCGAGGGTAAAAACACCGCGAATTAATTATCAGGCGACAGCTTAAATCGACGGCTGATTTTCGAAGGGGTCCGTAGAGACTATACGTGCGACACCTGCAATGGTGAAGAGATAGTCCAGACCACAAACTCAAGGATGAGGCGTCGAAAGGCGCAGTTGGTAAGCTAAGCCGAGGGTAGCAGGTTCGAATCCTGCCGGGCGTGCCATTTTATGGTGGGCGTAGCTCAGTTGGTAGAGTGCAAGATTGTGATTCTTGTTGTCGCGGGTTCGATCCCCGTCGTCCACCCCATATCCACGGCGCCTGCAATGCAGGCGCCGTTGCCTATGGCCCTGAAATGACTGGTTAATCCGGCGATCGATTCTATAATTGTCGGTTAAATACACTGCGCGAAAGTGGCGGAATTGGTAGACGCGCCAGATTTAGGTTCTGGTATCTTAACGATGTGAGAGTTCGAGTCTCTCCTTTCGCACCATTACTCGGATTTAAGCTCGAGTAGATGACCTCGGCGATCCCGGTACCGAGTTCTGCGCCTGTGATCGAGCGCCAGACGCAATTCTACTCCTCTCGTATTTATGCGCCGCCGGAGCAATTCCGATAGGCTAGAAATGGCGTAAAAACTGGCTGACAACTTGTGCCGACGTGGGTATAATCCGCGCCACTTTGGGCATCGCCCGGTGTCGCAACACTTCTCCGATATCGGCACTTAAGTTTGACCGGTCGTATTATAAATTGTCTCTCAGCTAAATTTCACGAGATTTCAACATGCAAGTATCAATCGAAACCCTTGAGGGTCTGGAACGCAGAATGACGGTGCAAGTTCCGTCCGAGCGTGTTACCGAGGCGGTGGAAAAGAAGCTCAAGGATTTGAGTAAAACGGTCCGCATCGACGGATTTCGTCCCGGCAAGGTGCCGCTAAAAGTGGTGCAGCAAAAATTCGGCGGTCATGTTCGCCAGGAAGTGATCGGCGACGTCATCGAGGCGAGTTACCAGGAAGCCCTGATCCAGGAAAAGGTGAGGCCTGCCGGAATGCCCAGCATCGATTCGGTCAACAGCGAAGAAAAGCAGGATATGTCGTATACCGCCACTTTCGAAGTTTATCCAGAAGTCGAACGGCTCGAACTGGCGAGCATCGAGGTGGAAAAACCCTTGGTGGAAGTAACCGACGCAGATTTTGAAGACATGTTGCAAAAGTTGCGAGAGCAGCGCAAAACCTGGAAGGAATGCGAGTCCGCCGCGCAACAGGGATATCAGGTTATGGTCGATTTCGAGGGTCGCATCGAGGGCGAGATATTTGAAGGTGGCGCCGGCAAGGACATGCCTGTCGAAATCGGAGCCGGACAGATGTTGCCCGAATTCGAAGCCGGGCTCGAAGGTATCAAGACAGGCGAGGAAAAAGAGGTCGAAGTCAATTTTCCAGAGGACTATCATGGCGCGGATGTCGCCGGGAAAACGGCCGTATTCACCCTCAAGGCAACCCGGGTTTCGGAGCCCGAATTGCCCGAACTGGATGAGGAATTTGCTAAGGGTTTCGGTATCGAAGACGGTGACCTCGAAAAGATGCGCAGCGATATTCGAGCAAACATGGAAAAAGAGAAAGACGATCGACTCAAGCTGGATTTGAAGAACAAGGTGATGACTGGTCTGCTCGAAAACAATGTTATCATCGCCCCGAGCGCGCTGGTTGCCGAGGAAGTCAAGTCGTTGCGCGCGCAGGCCATGCAGCGCATGGGAAAGGATTCTGCAGAACTCGACGAAAACGCCCTGCCGGACCAGTTGTTCAGCGAAGAAGCAACCCGTCGGGTGCAGCTCGGATTGCTGATATCTGAAGTGATCCGTCAAGAAAAAGTCGAGATCGATCAGGCGCTTGTCGATGCTGCCATCGAGGATATGGCGATCGCTTACGAACAGCCCGATCAAGTCCGCGATTACTACCGGCAAAACCAACAAGCGCGCTCGGGCCTGGAAAACATGGTGCTTGAAGATCAGGTCGTCGCCCATATTTTGGAACAGGCCAAGGTTGTCGATAAAGCGGCGAGTTTCGAAGATTTGATGAACGGTAAGCTTTAATTTCAACTATCTTTAAATTCATCTATAGAGATCCCGGTAGCCCATGAAAGATAATCTCCGCAATGCCGAAATAAGTTCGATTATGACTGGATTCACAGAGCCACAGGCGAACCTCGTGCCCATGGTCGTAGAGCAATCCGCGCGGGGCGAGCGCGCCTACGATATTTATTCTCGATTGCTTAAGGAGCGCGTTATATTCGTAGTCGGCCCGATCGAGGACCACATGGCCAACCTGATCGTGGCGCAGCTGCTATTTCTCGAGTCGGAGAATCCGGATAAGGATATATCGCTCTATATCAACAGCCCGGGCGGATCGGTGACCGCAGGGCTTGCGATTTACGACACGATGCAATTCATCAAGCCGGACGTGAGCACCTTGTGTACCGGTCAGGCTGCCAGCATGGGAGCTATCCTGCTGGCCGGGGGCTGCGGCGGCAAACGTTACGGTTTGCCGCATTCGCGCGTCATGATCCATCAACCGCTGGGCGGTTTCCAGGGTCAGGCAAGCGATTTCGAGATTCATGCCAAGGAGATTCTCGCGGTGCGGGCGAGGCTCAATAGACTACTCGCCGGGCACACCGGTAAGAAGGAAAGTATCATCGATAGCGATACCGAGCGCGATAACTTTATGAGTGCGGAGGAATCCGTGGAATACGGAATTATCGATAAAGTTTTGTCGGCGCGTGCCGACCCTGATGAGAAAGGTGCCACAGAATAGATAATCTTACGCATGTAATCTGTGGATCGCTGATCAAAAAGCGTTTTTTTCTGTTGTGCTTGACGGATTGGTCTAATATTATCGATTCAACTGGGCGCTGTTTTCGGTAGTTGTTTATGAGTGACGATAGATCCAAGAATAAGGACGAAAAGCTGCTTTATTGCTCGTTTTGCGGCAAGAGCCAGCACGAGGTGAGAAAACTGATCGCAGGGCCTTCGGTTTTCATCTGCGACGAATGTGTGGATCTCTGTAATGACATCATTCGCGAGGAAATCCACGAAAGTGGCGAGGACGCCGAAAGCAAGCTGCCAATACCCCACGAAATATTCAAGGTGCTCGATGAATACGTCATCGGCCAGAGTCGCGCCAAAAAAGTGCTTTCTGTCGCGGTTTACAATCACTACAAACGCCTCGAAGTCGGGCATGTCAAGGACGATATCGAACTGTCCAAAAGTAATATCCTGCTGATAGGCCCCACCGGCTCGGGTAAGACCCTGCTTGCCGAAACGCTTGCTAGGCTGCTCAATGTGCCATTCGCGATCGCCGATGCTACCACGCTGACGGAAGCGGGGTATGTCGGTGAAGACGTCGAAAATATTATCCAGAAATTGTTGCAAAAATGCGATTATGACGTCGAAAAAGCGCAAACCGGCATCGTATATATCGACGAAATAGATAAAATTTCCCGCAAATCCGACAATCCTTCGATTACCCGTGACGTATCGGGTGAAGGTGTACAACAAGCCTTGTTGAAATTGATCGAGGGTACCATTGCCTCGGTACCGCCACAGGGTGGACGCAAGCATCCGCAGCAAGAATTTTTACAGGTTGATACCGGTAAAATCCTGTTTATCTGTGGAGGTGCCTTTGCCGGTCTCGACAAGGTCATCCTGAATCGCTCCGAAAAGGGTGGCATCGGTTTCGGCGCCGACGTCAAAAGTAAGGATAAAAAAGATTTATTCGGCGAGGTGATCGCCAAGGTCGAACCCGAAGATTTGATCAAATACGGATTGATCCCAGAATTCGTCGGTCGCCTGCCGGTGGTGGCTACGCTCGAAGAACTGGACGAACACGCGCTGGTGCAAATTCTGACCGAACCCAAGAATGCGATTACCAAGCAATATCAAAAGATGTTCGAAATCGAGGGTTGCGAGATCGAGTTCCGGACTGATTCACTTGCCGCGGTGGCCAAGAAGGCCATGGAGCGCAAAACCGGTGCGCGCGGATTGCGCACTATCCTGGAAAACACCCTACTGGAAATCATGTACGATTTACCCGCGATGGACAACGTCAGCAAAGTCGTTGTCGATGCCGCGGTCATCGAAGGCCATGCCCAGCCCTATGTGATTTACGAGGGTGGGGAAATGCAGCGCGTGGCTTCTGACGAATAGGCCTCGGCCGCAGGTTGAGAGCCGGGTTGAAAACGGATTTTCGACACCCATATAGACTCGGGACTCGAGCATTGAGGCATTTATGTCAGACTTTGAAAATAATCTTCTAGCGGAACAGCAGCAAAGGCACTTGATCCCGGTTTTGCCGTTACGCGACGTGGTGGTCTATCCCCATATGGTAATCCCGCTTTTCGTTGGCCGCGAGAAATCGATACTCGCGCTCGAAGCCGCGATGGCAGATAACAAGAAAATTCTGTTGCTGGCGCAGAAAAACGCCGAAGTTGATGATCCCGGGCAATCGGATCTGTACCAGATCGGAACCCTGTCGACGATACTGCAAATGCTCAAGCTTCCCGACGGTACGATTAAAGTGCTGGTCGAAGGAGGCGATCGCGTTATGGTCGATAGCCTGTTGGAGACCAACGAGTATTACTCCGCCGCGGTCAAGCTGTTGGAAAAATCCAGCCTGGTCGACGATCGCGAAGCCGAGGTGCTGCTGCGATCGGTCTTGAATCTGTTCGATCAATACGTCAAGCTGAACAAGAAAGTGCCTCCCGAAATTCTGACTTCGTTGTCGGGAATCGACGATCCCAGCCGGCTCGCGGACACCATCGCCGCGCATATGTCCTTAAAACTGGATGAAAAGCAGGAAATCCTGGAAATCCAGGATCCGCGCGAACGTATCGAACACATCATGAGTAAAATCGAAGGCGAAATCGATTTGATGCAGATCGAAAAACGCATTCGCGGCCGGGTCAAGCAGCAGATGGAGAAAAGCCAGCGCGAGTACTATTTGAATGAGCAGATGAAGGCGATTCAAAAGGAACTCGGCGACATGGACGATGCGCCCAATGAAGTCGAAGACCTGCAAAAGAAAATCGAAGAGTCGGGCATGCCTAAAGAGGCACGGGAAAAGGCCGATTCCGAACTCAACAAGTTGAAAATGATGTCGCCCATGTCGGCGGAAGCCACCGTGGTGCGCAACTACATCGATTGGTTGGTCAGCGTTCCCTGGAAGAAAAAATCGAAAATCAGACGTGACCTCGCACAGGCTGAAAAGGTACTGGAAGAGGACCACTACGGACTCGAGAAGGTCAAGGAGCGGATTCTCGAATACCTTGCAGTGCTGCAGCAGCGAGTGCGAAAATTGAAAGGTCCTATCCTGTGCCTGGTCGGACCTCCGGGTGTCGGTAAAACTTCGATTGGCCGTTCAATCGCCCGCGCCACCAATCGCAAGTTTTCGAGGATGTCGTTGGGCGGTGTGCGTGATGAATCCGAAATCAGAGGTCATCGTCGCACCTACATCGGCTCGATGCCGGGCAAGATAATCCAAAACCTGTCGCGGGTAAAAGTCAGAAACCCGCTGTTTCTGCTTGACGAGATCGATAAGATGGCGATGGATTTTCGTGGCGACCCGGCGTCGGCATTGCTCGAAGTACTCGATCCGGAACAGAATAATACCTTCGCGGACCATTACATGGAGGTTGAATTCGATCTCTCGGATACGATGTTTGTAGCGACTTCGAACAGCATGAATATTCCCGGTCCTCTACTTGATCGTATGGAAGTCATTCGTATCCCGGGATACACCGAGGACGAAAAACTGAATATTGCACTCAAATACCTGATTCCCAAGCAAATCAAGGAAAACGGGCTTAAGCCGGAAGAGATCGATATCAAGCAAAACGCGGTGCTGGAAATCATCCAGCGCTACACCCGTGAGGCCGGAGTGCGCAATCTCGAGCGCGAGATTTCTAAGATTTGCCGCAAGGCGGTCAAGATGATGCTGCTCAACCCGAGCACCAAAAAGTTAACCGTTTCCGTGAAAAATATAGAGCAATATCTGGGCGTGAAACGTTTCCGTTTTGGCTCCGCTGATGAAAAAGATCAGGTAGGGCAGGTTACCGGACTGGCTTGGACCGAAGTCGGCGGTGAACTGTTGACTATCGAATCGGCCGTGGTGGACGGTAAGGGTAAATTCGTCCAGACCGGACAACTCGGAGATGTCATGAAAGAGTCGATTCAGGCGGCGATGACGGTGGTCCGTAGTCGCTCGGAAATCCTCGGTGTCAGCCCCGATTTCAACGAGAATAAAGACATCCATATTCACGTGCCCGAGGGTGCAACGCCGAAAGACGGTCCAAGCGCCGGTGTCGGCATGTGTACCGCATTGGTTTCGGCCTTAACTGAAATTCCGGTCAAGGCCGAGGTCGCCATGACCGGCGAGATTACCCTGCGTGGCGAAGTGCTGCCGATAGGTGGGCTCAAAGAGAAGCTGTTGGCTGCCCATCGCGGCGGGATCACCAAGGTTTTGATTCCGGAGGAAAACGAAAAGGATTTAGCCGAGATTCCGGATAACATCAAATCCAAGCTCGAAATTATCCCGGTTCGCTGGATAGATCAGGTATTAGAAGTTGCGCTCGCGCACCAGCCGACACCGTTACCCGATAGCCCGGGGGCGTCCGCGGAAACTCCGAAGTCCAAGACCAAGGACAAAAAGTCATCGGGAGTCGTGGCCCACTAGCCGATAGTGTAAATAATACGATTTATTTAATATTTTTGGCTTTTATGGTTGACCCCTAAGGGCGCTGTTGGTTTAATTCGACGCTCTGGATGGGGGATTAGGCGAGCATCAAAATCTCGCGCATAAGCAACGATAACAAGCAAAATTTAGACTTGCGATGCCTGTCCGCCTTACGGGCTAAAATTATATCAACTTAAACAAATGGAAAAATCTAATGAATAAATCCGAATTGATTGTTGCTGTTGCCGGCGCTGCTGATTTGAGTAAAGCCGACGCTTCTCGTGCCGTTGATGGCGTGATTGGCGCGGTAACCCAAGCGCTTAAATCAGGTGATCAAGTTACCATCGTTGGCTTTGGAACCTTCCTGGTTCGCCAACGCGAAGCGCGCGCAGGACGTAATCCCCGTACCGGAGAAACCATCCAGATCAAAGCTTCCAAAGTACCTGCATTTAAGGCTGGTAAAGCTCTAAAAGACGCAGTAAACTAGCGCACTTTTTCGGCTACACCGGGTGCTTAGCTCAGCTGGGAGAGCATCGCCCTTACAAGGCGAGGGTCGGCGGTTCGATCCCGTCAGCACCCACCATCTAATCAGGAGTGGTAGTTCAGTTGGTTAGAATACCGGCCTGTCACGCCGGGGGTCGCGGGTTCGAGTCCCGTCCACTCCGCCATCATTGAATGCGCTCCACGCGAGCGCTTCACCAATTGGTAGCTGTAACTAGTGACGATATTATAAATGCTGCAAGCAATTCGAGACAAAGTAACTGGTTGGATTGCCTACGGCATTATCTTTCTGATCAGTATTCCATTTGCGCTATGGGGGGTTAACTCTTATCTCGGAGGTGGCGAGGTACAGCCGGCCGCGACGGTAAACGGGGAGGAAATCACCGCCCGTGATCTCGATCAGGCCTATGCCAACTACCGCCAGCGTCTGGTGCAGCTGTTCGGCGGCGCCATCCCCGAATCATTTGGCAACGAAAGCATGTTGCGGGGACAGGTCCGGGATCAGTTGATCGAAGAGTTTGCCTTGCGGCAATATATTCAAGAGCAGCGCTACCGTATCGGTGATTCCGAATTGAATCGAACCATTCGAGAAATGGACGTGTTTCAGCGGGACGGTCAGTTCGATACGGCGATTTACGAAGCGCAACTTCGCTCGCTTGGGTATTCACCGCTCGGATTCGAACAAGAACTCAGGACCACCGGTGCCATGCGGCAGTTCGAGTCCGGTGTTCGCGCGACCGCGTTCGTGCTTCCCGATACCGGGAAGCGGTTTTCCAGCCTCAGCAACCAAACCCGTAAAATCAGAACCGTTAGTTTTAGCGCGGATGCGGCGGAGATCGAAATCGACGCCGATGAAATCGAACAGCTTTATTTGGCCGAGGCCGATCGCTACCGCACACCGGAGCAGGTCAAAATCGACTATATCGAAATCAATCTGGACGATATCAAGCAGGGCATCGAAGTTAAGCTTGACGAGGCGCGTGCCCGTTATCAGGATAATCTTCAAGCTTACTCGAGTCCGGAATTTAGAGAAGCCAGTCATATTCTGGTAAAAGTGAATTCCGATGAAGGCAGTGCGCCCGCGCTCGCCCGGATTACCGACATCCGCCAGCGCATCGTCAATGGTGAAAGCTTTGCCGATTTGGCGGTCGAGTATTCCGAGGATGCGGGTTCTGCCAGCGATGGCGGAAATCTCGGTGAAATCGAGCGTGGGGTCATGGTGCAGACATTCGAGGCGGAATTGTTCGCGTTGGAAGTCGATCAGATGAGCGAGCCGGTAAAAACCGGATTCGGCTGGCACATCATAAAATTACATTCGGTCAGCGGCGGTGAAGTCAAATCCTTCGAGTCGGTACAAGCCGAGTTGGAAGATGAAATCAAAACCGAGCTTGCGGAAGGTCAGATTTATGACCTGATTGAAAATTTGGCAAACCTGGCCTATGAGCAATCCGATTCGTTGCTGCCCGCGGCCGAACAACTGGATCTGAAACTGAATACCAGCGACTGGTTCAACCGCGCATCAGGAACTGGCATAGCAACGGAAAGTCAGGTGCGTCAAGCTGCGTTCTCGGACGATATTCTACGGCAAGGCCTCAATAGCGAAGCCATCGAACTGGGCAGTGACCGGGTCGTATTTGTCCGACTCAATGAACTCAAGCCGCCGCAACAGCAGCCGCTCGCAGCGGTTCAGGAGGCAATCAGGGAAGAGTTAATCAAGAGCAAGCTAAGTGCGCAGAACCGCAGTATCGGCGCTGCAGGATTGGCCGCGGTAACGGCGGGAAAATCATTGGATGATTTGGCGCGGGAGTGGTCGGTTGCGGTCGAGGATCATGGTTTCGTGGAGCGGCAGGAATCCGATATCGACGCTGTCATCCGCAGCCGGGCGTTTAAGATGGCGAAACCGGATAAAGCTGCCGTTTACGATGGCTTGTTGCTTTCCGGTGGTCGTTATGTGATCGTTGAATTGTCTGCGATTATGTCAGATGACGCCGATGTCGATCAGAAGGCCCTCGACGGACTCGCAGAGGCTCAAAGCAACGCCGAGTACCAATCCGCGGTTAAAATGATATCGGGGCGTGCAGACGTCGTCAGGACGCCCCTGGAAGAACTTTAATCTTCCCCATCGATTCGAGCTACTCGGGTACCCCCATACTGACGATGTTGTAGCCGGAGTCGACGTAAATGTTCTCTCCCGTAATTCCCGAGGCGAGATCCGAGCATAAAAATGCACCTGCGTTGCCAACCTCTGCAATGGTCACGTTACGCCTTAACGGAGCATTGCTTGCAACTTCGTCGAGTATTTTTTTGAAACTCCCGATACCGGCCGATGCCAGGGTTTTGATCGGGCCTGCCGAAATTGAGTTAACCCGAATCCCTTGCGGCCCAAGCGCCGCCGACAGATAACGTACGTTCGCCTCGAGGCTGGCTTTAGCAACACCCATAATATTGTAGTTGGGCAGGGCTCTTTCCGAGCCCAGATAGGTCATGGTGATGATTGCGCCATTAGTATTTTGCATCATCGGCCTGGCGGCTTTAGCCATCGCGGCAAGGCTATAGGAACTGATATCGTGCGCTATTCGAAAGCCTTCACGGTCGAGGTTCTCCAGATAGTCGCCTGCGAGCGCCTCGCGTGGTGCGAACGCGACCGAATGCACCAGCGCATCGAGCGAGCCCCAGCGGCTTCCCAGCCGGTTGAAAAGCGCGGCGATGTCATCATCGATGCTGACATCGCAGGGCAGCACGATATCGGAATCGAACTCGGCGGCGAATTTTTCAACCCGCGGCTTTAATTTGTCGTTGGCGTAGCTAAACGCGAGTTCGGCGCCTTCTCGATGCATCGCCTGCGCGATCCCGTAGGCGATCGATCGATTGCTGGCGATACCGACGATAAGTGCTTTATTACCGGCTAAAAAACCCATGATTGCTCCCGCAAAATAAATCTATTTTGTCAGCGTCCATGGCTTCATGCAATCCTAAATGACGACCTAAACCTTAACCCCCGATTGTTAAGCCGGCGATATATATTGTCGCCGGGTAACTAGGCTCAAGTCATTTTTCTCGTGGTTATTACAAAAGCAGACTATTCGAGAATGAATCGATTGATTTGCAAGAAGCACGATGGGCGAGTACTTTTCCTTTTGTCGGTTTGCTGGTTGTTACGTCCGCCGATATTACTCTTCGGCTGTAAACAGATGTAAACAGAGCTGCCAGTTCTGGTGGCAGATAAGGGCGGCCCTTTGCATTTACCGAAGTACCGGTAATCCGAGCCGACAGCATCAGTGTTTCATCGGGCAGGCGGTAGATTTCCTGCTCGAACTCGAAACGAATCCTGGATGCCTGACGCAAGTGGCTGCGCACAATAAAGCAATCCTTGCTGGTGAGCGATTTTTTGTAATCCAGTTCTGCTCTGACAACCACCAGATCGGTGCCCGCCGCGGTCAAGCGCGCGAAATCGATATCACGCGCCAACAAGTACTCGTGACGCGCATGTTCGAGATAGTTTTGATATACACCGTTATTGACCACGCCCTGCATATCGCATTCGTAGTCGCGCACCTTGAATTCCAACTCGTGAGTATAAGGCATGATAATCCTGATTCGGTTGCGTTAGATCTTGACACATAAGAAAGCTCCGAACAATTGATCCTGAATTGTCAGAGCGCGGAGCAACGAAAATAGGAGTGTTAGAAATTTTGTGTCAATTCTTTAATGTGCAGCATAATGCTGTTAGGAGAATTGATAATGACAGACAAATTCGATTTTAATAAAGCCCTGAAGGCGATTCAGTCTGGG
>Ga0136654_1000084_pt1 | contig 32021 bp, 22 predicted proteins | sample InaspJWI70metaG_FD_94865 | JGI IMG/M metagenome (GOLD analysis project Ga0136654, IMG submission 94865) | Marine gutless worms symbiont microbial communities from Oahu, Hawaii - Inanidrilus sp. 1 OAHU.JWI-70 metaG (version 2) | ecosystem: Host-associated > Annelida > Digestive system >... | reverse complement strand
TTATGCGTATCGTCCAGCAGGCTGTAAAAACTTCAAAGATCACTTGGAAAGACGTTACCTGGGATATGGACCCCATATCCGAGTACTTTATGCCTGCTGGAGCTTTTTAGAGAACCGAAATAACTTAAATAGCAAAAATCCTCTTAAACACAAAAGAAACAGCCACCAGTCAATTGTTTTTGTACGAACCGCATGAAGTGGCACAATGATTGCTTTTTTGAATATAATTTAGACCTAATGGTGATCCTAAAAACGTTATAAACGTAAATATGCATTGGCATCACTATCATCAAGGAACCCAAATGAAAAAGAGTATCCTAATTGTAGATGATGATAGAGTTTTAAGGAAATTGGTCGGTAAAAAGCTCAAATCCTACTCAGATTCGCTAGCAACCTTCCTGGCAGCAGATGGGATAGAAGCCCGGCAGATCTTAGAGGATAATAATATTTCCATAGTCGTCACAGACCTCCAGATGCCGAGAATGGATGGGTATGCCCTACTGTCTGAAATATCAGAGAGATATCCTGACATTCAGGTAATCATTTTGACTGCCTACGGCACTCAGATGTCCAAAAAGAAGGTGATGGATACCGGTGCGCTTGCATACATTGAAAAACCCTTTATTGTGGAGGAACTAACGAACCAAATCCTACAAATGTTGAAGAAAGAAGACGAGGGCGGCACCCTTCAGACCATTTCTATGGACATGTTTGTTAAGCTTATTGATATGGCGGAGAAAACCTGTACTGTCAGAGTTATCAACAAAGATACCCAACAAAAGGGCGTCCTATTTTTTCATAAAGGGGATTTAATGGATGCGCGTATCAACGATCGCAAGGGTATTGCATCGGCCTATGAAATACTCGCCTGGGATAATGTCACCATTTCCATTCAAGACGAGTGCTCAATAACCAAAAAAAAGCTTAAGGGTGGACTAAAGGCGATACTTTTAGATGCCGTTCGAATCAAGGATGAGGCTATCAGTCAATTGCAGACTATTTAGGCGATTTCGGCGGTTTGTGTGTATCTAGTCTGGATAGATATTGAATCGTAGTAGACAAAGACTCATAGCATTATAAGCTTTGGTTGCCACATGCTTCTTTTTTCTGCGAATGTACTGCAATCCTATCAATACCTTAAATGATTGCGAGGGGGACAGCGGGTTCGACGCCTTAGGCCCGAAAAAAAATTCACCCTAGAATATCAAAAAGAGCGCATGATGAACAGGCGCCCTTCATTTTGCCACTTGCCGTCAATTGCACTGTATAAGCGCTGTATGTGGCTGTTTCTTTATAGGTGGGTGGTGGCCGTGAAGGATTCGGGCTTTCTCTCCAATAAAAAGGAAGGAGAGTGTTGAAACCTGTGAACAGGCTGCTTCTATCTCCTCGCGGAAGGTGAAATAGAATCCTTTTGCGGGGTCTTTAATCTTCCGTTTTTTTCTGCGCACCAACCAAGCGGTTAGCAACCAGGAAGATTACAATTGCGCCGCAAATCCCCAGCAAAACGAAGTCAGATGTAGTGAAGTCGATTCCGAAAATATTCATGTCCGTAACTGTATACCATAAGTACTTAATTTGTCAACTAATCGACCAATCTGATGTTTCCTGGGGGGTAAAATTTTTTCGTTCTGGCAACACATGCTCAACTGTTCGATCACTCACACTGGTAGCAATGTCTGCAAATTATTTAGATTGTCCTCAGATTTGGTATATGCAATGCGGATCTAATATTGCGGATGCGCTGCGGCCGCGTCTATATCCACATTGATTTCCGGCAGGGCATAGGAAAACCTTTTCCATACAAAAGTGTGGAAACCGGTCACCGAAATCGGCAACCAGCGTCCAAACGTGGGCCGTCTTAAAACCCCCATGGATCAGGATGGCCAGTTTGTGCTTTACAATGCCGCTTGGGTGAAAGAACAGATCGCCAGCCAGGTTGCCCTTGAAGCGAAAAAGCAAAAGGAGGCCCGGCAAAAGGCGGTGGTTGCCTCCGCCGAGCTATAAATCCAGCGCCAGCGCTTCGAAATGGAGAAGCAGAAACTGGCCCTTGAAAAAGAGCACCTGGTCCAGCAGAAAGCGCTTGAGGTGGAGCGGCTTAAACTTGAAAAGCAAAAGCAAGAATTTGAGTATGCTAAACTCCAGGCACGGCTGGCAGAAATGGATGCTGAACGTAAGGAAAATGAACTTCAGCCGAAAGCCACTACAGGGGCGCAAAGAAATCTCCAGGCTTCGTTGGACCGGAAATCCCTGGACAGTCGTCGGGCCGCACGCGACTATTATAAATTGGCCCTGTTTCCAATCAAAGCAAGCAGTGTGAAAAATTGGGAATCTAGATTTATAAGAAAAATCATTAATGCAATTGCCAGGGTTGCTGATGATGATGCCCAGTTGGAATTTAGTCTGTCCTACCGACTGGTTGATAGTCTCCCAAGCAGTGTTAAGCCTCTCGAGGTACCTGCCGACGGGCATGAAAACCAGGTCTGGACAAAAAAATCCATTCTTTCTGAATATGAACCCGGTTGGGACTATCTGAAAACAGTGAGTTCAAAGATTGATACGGACCTCATAGTAATGGTTAATTTTAAACATGTGGGGAATACCTATATGGACATTTTTCTCTATGCTTGTGAGCGCAACAAAAGGTACTCGCGCAAAAATCTTTTAGGCGGCACCTTGTCAAGCCAACCAAAGAATATGCTGAAAAATTTCTATAGAGACCGTGAATAGACAAGCGGGTAGGTTTGGGATAACTGCTATTGATCACACCATATTAGGTTAAGGTGATAATTACAGGTTGTGGCAACTAAGCTGCAGTTAATCTCAAGATAAATTATATAAACGCCACCGCGTTAATTATCCAGTAGTAACAACAGATTAAAAAATTCCTACGCAAAGCCCTTAATATCCACCACCAGGATTGCCAGCGCCCTTATCAGCAAAAGGAGGTCTGCGCCAGGCAATCCCCTCCAACATAATCAATTCAGCGTCAGTATGATTCAGAACGGGTGCAGGTTCAATTAATTTATCTCTACCCGGCTTATAAATATAACGCGGGGCATCATGGTGCGAAGTCTGAACGGACTCGAATACGGATGGGTTGTCCTTAACCCTTAGGTCAGCCTTCCCATAACAGAGGCAAAGATAGGTTCTCTCTGGTTCCGCCTCAACATAAGCCGCTGAACCCCGGATGCCGGCCACGGCAGTTTGAGTTATAAGGCGTTTGTCACGTCTGCGCCCAAATACAGCCAATACCTTTCCATTCAAAATACGCGCGATTTCAAGGCCTGCTTTGTTTGTCGAAGCAGATTGCTCGATTTGAATTTCAAGCCGTGTATTTGCGCGTAGCAAGTAGACGGATTTGTCAACGATGAATATGACCATGCTGTCAGGGCCTGTTTCGACCAAATCACCAGGTTTGATGATATCTCCCTCTGCCGCCGAAACACCATTGATTAATACTTTTCCTTTCAATTTTTGGATACCGGTTGGATACTTAAAGGCCCCCATGGCAAAACAGCGCTTCACAAATTCAGAAACAACCGATCCGCCAAGAGCCCCCAGCGCCGATTAAAGTTACAAGGAAAGATCTCCTTTCGGAATCCTTAAGGTCTGGTTTTAATCGCATAAATCTTCCCCCTCGAGTTTAACAGAAAATATACATTATGCTTATCTTTTGGGATATATAAGCTGTCGAATCCGGTAGTATCTTCGAGTGGCCAACTTTACACGCATGGCAACACCTCATTCGCTGTCTCATGGAAAGTCGGCGGTAATTTGTGCAGGCCATCTAGGCCGTTAAAATATACTTACCGAATGTAAACTGGAAATGCAAATATGCGACCTTAACCACCAATGTTGTCTACCGCTACGGAATTACCCATTTTTCATCAACAAATAGATAGTTTTTGCATTAAAAATCATGTTATGGTTACTTAATTATTGCCAAGGCAGACTCGGGTAGCAGTGTCAACCCGATTGTATAAATGCATTGATTCCAAATTGAGCAAGTGTGGGTAGTTTTAGCAAAATTTCAAATACCTCCTCAAATTTTCGAGTGGCCCTTATCGCCCCACCCGGCATGCACTGCACAAGCCCGCCCCTGGCTCTGGCGGTATTAAAGTCCTTCGCGGCCCAGGCAGTGCCCAATTGCCATTTGCGCTTATTTGATTTAAATTTGGCTCACTATCAACAGGCGCTTTCCTGGCTGGTGCACGACCGCTTACCTCTGGAAGCCAGAGGCTTGGATGTAAACAGATTTGCAGAGGCCGCCGCCCAAGCAGTGGCTTATGTAAGCAACCCTTGGCAGAATGCAGCGGGAAGCGTTGATTTCCCTTATCTCTCCCACCTATCCGCCTACCTTGATTTCATAGACAGGGTCAATCTGCTTTTCGAGCAGGTAAACCGGGAATATCTGGCGCGAGCCTCCCAGCCTAGCTGGGTTGAGGAATATTTTGCTGAGCTCATCCGCCCGGTGCGGGAATTTGCCCCTGACCTAACCGGGGTATCTGTTCTATTGATGCGGCAGCTTTGGCCCAGCCTGATCGTCGGGCGATTGCTCAAAAAAACTGGGGCCAAAGTGATATTTGGGGGGGCAACCCTGACAGCCAAACCCCGGCCGCAAACCCTTTTGGATGAATTCCTATTGGTCCCGTGCGGCGGTGAAAACCGTCGCATAAAGCCGGCGGATTGTCTGGACGCACTTGTTATCGGCGAAGGCGAAGCAGCCTGGGAGCAGATCTTAAGTGCTCCTGGTGGGGATCCTGCCCTGGTGCCGGGTTTGATCTTTCGGAACAGGGGTGCTGTGCACACGAACCCGCCGCAGATGATCCAAGATCTAGACCTTCTGCCACCGCCTGATTTTTCCGACCTCCCTTTAGAGGAATATCATTCTCCGGAACTGGTTTTGCCCTATTTATCCTCCCGTGGCTGCTTTTGGGGGCGTTGTGCCTTTTGCACCCACCACAAAACCTACCAATCTTATCGTGAGGAAGGGGTATCCCGCACCGTAGCCAACCTGACACAGTTGGCCCAACAACACGGATCCCGTCATTTCACCTTTGCCGACGAGATGCTCCACCCCAAACGCTTCCTCCGATTGGGCAACAAAATCAAAAAATCCGGTTTAGAGATGGAATACCTTGCGTATGCCAAGCCGACCCGCGGATTCACGAAACCGGTCATGGCCACCTTGGCCGATTCCGGCCTCCGGGTAATACAGTGGGGCGTAGAATCCGGCAGCCAGAGGATGCTGGACCGCATGGGCAAAGGTCTGCGGATAAAGCATGTGGAGCAGGTGCTATCTGCGGCCCATGAGGTCGGGATTATGAACATGTTGTTTTTGCTATTCGGCTTCCCAGGGGAAACCAGAAGCGAATGGAATGAGACGATAGCTATGGTGGAGCGCAACCGGGAAAACATCGACGTTGTGGCTGAGTCCCTTTTCATTCTTCCAGAGGGCAGCGATGTGTTTGAAAACCCGGCTGATTATGGGGTAACGGTCATTTCTCAACGAGCTACCGGCATACCCATCACTATGGCCTATGATTACGAGGTCGCCGCGGGTATCAGCCAATCTGACGCCAGGCAGATGATCACAGCCACGCGTGACAAACTGACGAAATACTTCGGCAGGGCCAGGGATCTCTACCGCTTGCGGGACCATCTTTTATTCCTGTCTTCCCAGTCTAAGGTTTCTGCCTGTGATTAAGCGGTCCTACAATGGGTGGTGCAGAACGTTGTGAGCTTGCCGGCAACATCATTTTGTAAATTCTCGCAACAGACTAGCCACCGTTTTACCGGCGATTACCATTTCACCAGCCTGATTTTCAATCCAGCTCTTTATTTCAATCTCTTCACTTTTGGGATCTATGGCCAGGATTTCAAAACAAGCCTTGAGTGTATCCCCTATAAATACCGGTCGTAAAAATTCTAAAACTTGAGATTTGTAAATCGCACCGATACCAGGCAGATGCATTCCCACCAACGTGGAAAACAATGATGCCGATAACATACCATGGGCGATTTTTTGACCGAAAAATGTCTGTTTGGCAAAGGCGTCCTCTACGTGCAGTGGATTCTTATCACCCGTGATCTGAATGAAAAGGGCTAGATCTTCCTCTGTAATCGTCTTTTGCAAGGAAGCGGTTTGTCCAACAGTTAGGTCGTCGTACGTTGTAAGCTGATAGGCCATCGAGGCGCCCCCATTTTAGCACATGTTTTTAGTGTCATCTTTCTAAATAATTGTTTGAACTGGACCTGATAAAATTATTAAGGTAAATTTACTTGTAGCATGTTAGTGGAAATCCAGAAATGCCTTTTGGTATGTCAAATCCGGCATAACCCACATAACCGCAGACTGACTTACTAGGCGCCATGGAAACGAATAGTTTATTGAACAAGTTAGCCTTCTCTGAAGACGGACCCGTCAAAACCCCAATCCTGCAACAGGAGCATTTTGCTCTGGTGCGCATCGCCCTTGGTAAGGGGGTACAGATTCCACCCCATCAAGGCGGGCACGCTGTCTTTTTCCTGGTCATACAGGGTAAAGGCATCTTCACCCATGGTGATAGAGAAACAGAGTTGGGCCCCTGTGAATATCTTCAAATCGGTGCAAATGAAGCCCGGGGGATTCAGGCCCTTGATGATATGGTAATTGTAGTATTAAAGAGTTAGTTCAGCCAACCCACGGGCACAAAATTCCATCCTAAACATGGCAATCTTCCTATTGCAACCTCAATGAACGCGCCTCCGCGCGGCAGCTTTGTTATTCTCTTTATGGGAATTGTACAAATTAATTTAGTACAGTCTGTTGGTTAGGTGGCAATGCGCCCGGGTGGGGTCCATTGCCAACAGCCGGGCCGGCTGATTTGATGAGCCACCACCTTGACATGCCGCAACGGGGTATAACTCTATTCCTATGATCCTGCACCCTATCTATCTGTGATCTGTGGTTTTCCCGGCGCCGATAAAACAGATTCAAGACCGCTTGCCGGGTGTTATGTTGATTATGATCATCTCCAGTAACCGTGCCCTTGTCACTGAAACTTTTCCGGGGAAAGTGAGCTGAAAATGAAATGCCATACGGCCCTTCTTAAAATAATAATTGTTTGTGTCTCCATATTATCCCTATCCACAGGCGCTTATGCAGTCGAAAACTCGCTTAAGATTGAACCGGCCGCGTTGAGCGCTATGCTCAATCAAAAAAATCTCACGGTGATTGACGTGCGTATCGTATCGGATTGGCGCAATAGCGACCGCAAGATTGCCGGTGCGGTGCGCAAGGACCCGCACAATGTCAGTTCGTGGGCGGCCAATTCACCGAAACAGAACACCTATGTCATCTACTGTGCCTGACCCAGCGAGTATACGAGCGCCAGTGTGGCGCGTAGGATGAAAGAACTGGGATTTGAGCATGTCTTTGCGCTCAAGGGGGGCTGGGATGCCTGGGTGCAAGCCGGGTATCCCACTGAAACGAAATAGAGGCTGTCTTAAAAATGACTTCTTGTCCGGCGTCTTGTGCGGCAGAGCTTGGAGAACGAAGACGGAGGCCTGGAAGGCGCAAACAAGACCTTGTACCAAAATCCTATTTTGTCGATAGCCTCTCCAAACCCTGTAATGAGGATTGCTAATGCGAAACTATCTTACATCAGCAATACAGATATGTATCCTTCTCACCCTGGTATTCACATTTGGATGTCACCACCGTATCAAATCCATCAAACAGGTGGAGCACATCCCCAGGATAACCAAAGCAGAGCTCAAGCAAAAACCGGGCGACCCGGCTGTCAGCATTATTGATGTCCGGTATAGCACCAACTGGAAAAAGAGTGATCGCCTGATTGCCGGGGCCGTACGCGAAGAACCGATGGAAGTCGGCGCCTGGATTCATAAGTACCCCAAGGACCAAATGATTGTATTGTATTGTGACTGAGCCAACGAACAGACGAGCGCCAGTGTGGCGTTCAATTTGATCGAGCAAGGTTACCGCAAAGTTTATGCTCTCAAAGGCGGCTGGGATGAATGGATCGCGGCCGACTACCCGACCATGGCCAAATAGGTGTTTGGGAAGGAATTGACAGTCAGCTTTGGATACATGGGTTCAATTGAGAAAGATATTACGCCGTCCACCGCTGGGCGCTAGGTACTGGTAGACACCAGCCGGAATGAACAGCGGGCGATTGCGTCGTGACGGTCCTTTAACCCAGTTGGTGTTCCCACGGATTGATGACCGCATTTTAGCCGCCATCCTGCCAAGATAAATCTAAACCTCCGATAAATTGATACTTCTCAACTGCCATGCTGTGATCGGTTCCCGGGGTTTTTTGAAAGATGCAATTGGCTGCTCCAATTTAGACCGGTCGCGTTTGAAAAGGAATATTCCAAGGTGTAAATGAACATGCCGCAATTATGCTGAAAATTTTACTGATTCATGTATAATACCATCTATCTGGAATTAAAATCGACAAACTTACCATTGCATTGAGATTTCTGGATCTGTCAGCCACCCAATTTCCCATGCCGGTGAACTCAAGATTGGGGAGGACCTCAGATGAGAAGATACTTTGCCTTTACAAACCTGATCGTGATTCTTGGTATCTTGTACGGTCCCCTGGTTTTATGCTTTGCCGCAGAAGCGCCCATTAAAATCGGGGCGACAGTATCCTTGGAGGGGCCCTACAAGGAACCTTCGCTGATGATTCAAAAGTCCTATCAGCTGTGGGCTCATGAAGTGAATCAGCAGGGCGGTCTGCTTGGTCGCGAAGTTAAACTGGTCCTCTATGACGATAAAAGTCAAAAGGAAAGGACGAAAAGCCTCTACCGCCAATTGATAGAGGACGATCAGGTGGACCTGGTCTTGTCCCCCTACGGTACGCCCTTAACTCTCGCCGCTTCGGAAATCAGCGAACGGCACAACCTGCTGATGCTGGCTTGCGCTGCCTCTGGTGAGGTTATCTGGAAAAGAGATTTTAAGTTCATTTTTGGAGTTTACGCGCTGGCAAACCGATACTTTATTGGACTGCTCGACATGATGGCGCGCGCGGGAATCAACACCGTGTCAATTGTCTATAATGATGCTTCTCCTTTTAACGTGGACGTAGCCGCCGGTTCCAAAAAGTGGGCCCGTAGATTCAAAATTAACGTTGTGCACGAAAAATCCTACCAGGATGGCGAAAAGGAGCTGCCCGCAATTGTAGCTAAATTGAAAGCGGCGGGCGCCGGCCAGGTTATCCTTTCCGCCTATCCGCCGGATTGTTACAAGCTATTAGATTTGATGCGGCAGCTTGACTACCATCCCCGGGTTCTGGGGATGACCATTGCACCTATTCATCCGGACTTTGCAAAAAATGCCGGACCCATGGCCGAGCGTGTTTTCGGCCCATCCCAGTGGGAACCCAATGAACGCATTCCTTTTCCGGGAACCAAAGAATTTGTGAATGCGTTCAGCCAATATTCCGGGAAGATGCCGTCCTATCACGCCGGGTCGGCTTATGCCGCCTGCCAGTTGGTTTCTGAGGCTATTCGGTATACGGGGTCGCTGGACAATCGCAAACTGCGCAATTACATCGCCGCGCTGGACACGGTGACCGTGATCGGCCGCTTCAAAGTGGACCCCAGCGGTAGACAGGTCGGGCATAACCCGATCATTATTCAATGGCAACAAGGCAAAAAAGAGATCGTCTGGCCTTACAAAATGCAAACCGCACCAGCACTTTTTTAGCAGTCATGGCCCCCTCGAATGAATCCCATAAGCTGCCTTTTTACCAGCGAATTATCTTCTTGCTGGTTTTACCGGTATTTGTCGTCGGTATCTTGATTGCCTGGCAACTAATTGTTTTCTTCACTCCGCAAATGGAAGCCCATTTAAACCGGAACTTTCAAGCAAACCTGCGGCTCGCTGCCAGTCTTGGGGTTGGGGTTTGCGAGACCTATTTCAACCAGCTTCTGGATATGCGCCTGGAAGACAATGCGGAGATGAACGATGCCTTGCAGAAAGAGGCCCTGACAGCCATAAAAACCATCGGTACTCAAGTGCCCGGCGTGCATATACTGGTCCTGGAAGATAAGCAGGCAATTCAGGCCATCTCGGTCGAGTACCCTCGTGATGTTTGGAAATTACCGCCCCTGGAAGGGCGGGAAGGCAAACTTAATGATGTCCGACTGGGGGCGGAGCCAATCCGTGCGCAGGTCCGGTATTTTCCTTTCTGGGACTGGCACATCATTAGTTTCGTGTATGTGAAAGATATCCAGGCGCCCATGATGACCGCCCGCCGCAGCGTTGTCATCAGCACCATCGTGCTGCTGGCCGCCGTATTTATCGTGCTGCTGCTGATGTTCCGTTACGCTCTCACGAAACCGCTCAACCGTCTGATTCTGGCAACCCAGAATGTTGCCGCGGGTAAGTTGCTGCAGGTCGATCCGATCCGTAAAAATGAAATTGGCCAGCTAATGACTTTTTTCAATACCATGGTCGCGAGCCTGAAAATGAAGACCCAGGAGGTTCAGAACCTCATCGATCGGTTGCGTGAATCGGAAAGTCGATATAAGAGCCTTGTGGAGTTATCCCCGGATGCTGTTTTCGTGCACCAGGATGGTATCATCAGGTATATTAATCCCAAGGGTGTTAAAATGTTTGGGGCCGACCATTCGCAAGAGCTCATCGGCCAGGGCCTGATGAAATTTATTCACCCCAGGTATTATGAGCAGGTAAACGCCCGGATCAATGAAGTATGCACCGAACAAACCACTTTACATCCTGCCGAATTTCAATATTTAACGACTGACGGTCAGACCTTCAGTGCTGAAGGTACGGCTACTTACATCGAATACGCCGGGGTGCCGGCGGTGCTCAGCGTAGTTAGAGACGTCAGTGACCGCATACGGGCGGAGACGGCCCTGCGGGAGCGGGAAGAGCAACTCTCGAGTGTGTTTCGCATTGCGCCGACCGGCATCGGTGTGGTTGTCAATCGCATGTTCAAGCAGGTCAACGCACGTGTATGCGAAATGACGGGTTATGCCAGAAAGGATCTGGTCGGCCAGAATGCCAGGATACTATATCCAACAGATGAAGACTATGAATATGTCGGCCGCGAAAAATACCGGCAGATAAGTGAGCACGGAACCGGGACGGTCGAGACGCGCTGGCAGACCAAAGATGGCCGCATTCTTGATGTCCTGCTCAGTTCCACGCCTATGGATCTAAATGATCTTTCCAGGGGGGTGACCTTCACGGCATTGGATATCACCGAGCGCAAAAGAACGCGTAAGGCACTGCGTATATCCCATGAAAGGTTCCTCACGGTAATGGAAAGTATCGACGCCACCATCTATGTGGCCGATATGGATACTCACGAAGTTCTTTTCATGAACAAGAACATGATCGAGAGTTTCGGAGGGGACATGACCGGTCAATTGTGTTGGGAAGCGTTCCGGGGCTCGGACGGCCCCTGCCCGCATTGCACCAACGACCAACTGGTGGATGACTCTGGCCAGCCTAAAGATGTATGCATCTGGCAGGGTAAAAACCCGTTGACCGGCAAATGGTACATCAACCATGACCGCGCCATCCAGTGGACGGACGGCCGGTTGGTCAGGCTGCAAATTGCCACCGATATTACCGATCTGAAAAGAATGGAACAACAGATCCAGCAAACCCAGAAGTTCGAGGCCATCGGTACACTCGCCGGCGGGATCGCCCACGATTTCAATAATATTCTCATGGGCATTCAGGGCCGGGCCTCACTAGTGGCGGTGGATCTCGAGTCTTCCTCTGAGTATCTGGAGCACGTCAAGGCGATTGAAACCTATATCCGGCAGGCCACCGACCTGACCAGACAACTCTTGGGGCTGGCCAAGGGTGGGAAATATGAAGTCAAGCCCACCGAAATCAATGAATTGGTCAGCAATAGCGCCAGTATGTTCGGGCGGACGAAAAAAGAGATCCGAATACACACCCGGTTTCAAGACCCATCCCCGGTCGTGGCTGTGGACCGCGGTCAAATAGAACAGGTGTTGCTGAATTTGTATATCAATGCCTGGCAGGCCATGCCCGCTGGCGGCGAGCTTTATCTGGCGACCCAGTTAGTCGACCTGGACGCGGCCTTCTGTCAACCATACAACATAGCGCCGGGACGGTACGTTAAGCTCTCGGTGACGGATACCGGTATCGGCATGGACGAAGACACCAGCCAGCAGATTTTCGATCCCTTTTTCACTACTAAAAAGAAAGGACGGGGAACAGGTCTGGGGCTGGCTTCGGTCTATGGCATCATTAACAACCACGACGGTTTTATCGTGGTAAACAGTGAAGTCGACATCGGCACTACCTTTAACATTCATTTACCCTTGACCGATAAAAAGGCTCTCCCGGAGGCTTCTGCCACAGGCGATTTGATCAATGGAACTGAAACCGTTCTCCTGGTCGATGACGAAGAGATGATCCGCGATGTGGGCCAAGCAATGTTGGAAAAGTTGGGGTACCGCCTTTTTATGGCCGCTAGCGGCGAACAGGCGCTGCATCTGATCAAGCACAATGGCCACGAAATAGACTTGGTGATCCTGGACCTCATCATGCCGGGCTTGGACGGTGGCAAGACCTTCGATCTCATCAAAGAAATCAGGCCCAATCTGCCGGTTATTCTTGCCAGTGGCTACGCCATCGACGGCCAGGCGAACGAGATTATAAAAAAAGGGTGCAACGGGTTTATCCAGAAACCATACAACATCGCGGACCTGTCCCAAAAAGTCCGCGAGGTTTTGGATGCAGACAATTCCAGAGTTAGTTAACATGGCGTGAATCCCTGCAAGAAACATGGTATATAACGGCATTTTCAACCAGTGGTATTTACCGGATGCTATTTTTTAAAAACAGGATAGCCCTGATTGGCCTGCTGCTCGCGCTCGCCTGTTTCAACAAGGCCTGCATTACCCAATCCACCTCCATCAAAATTATGATTCCGCAGGGCCAGGAGAATCTGCACCTGGAACAGGAACTATTTCAGAGTCAGGACCTGGGCGTGCAGATGGGCCCTCTGGGCCGCGGTGGGGGTGTGCGGAAATCCTACCAGTTTGACTTCAGCCTTAAAGATAAGGCTCGGATTCGATACGCCTACTTGAGCATCGATACGGCCGATGTGGATAGACCTGAAAACCCGCTCTATTTAAACGGTCACCCAATAGGCTTTTTGAAACGTGCTGGCTATGGAATCAACCAGGATAAATGGTATGCCGGCCAGGATGGACTCAAGAAGAGAAAAAAGGAGGCCCGGACCCAGCGTTACCTGCCGGCTGCCTATTTTCAGGACGGGAAAAACACAATTGGATTCGGCCACCACAAATTACACAAGGCCAACCAGTTCGGCAAGGTCTCTTATGAGCAGTATACGATAAAGAAAATAAGCCTGGCGGTTATAAAAACCCGGACGCTGCCGCGATCACAAAATACGGCAGCCCGTGTGGATAAAAGACGCCGTTTCCCGGATCAATTTGCGTTTTTTAAGGATCTCAGTGATGAAGAGCTCTATATAGCCCTGGTAAAATTGCCCTATCTGCTGGCGGAAATCAGTGATTCGGGTAGTCTGACCGGCGACAGCCTGAGCTATGTTTACGCCCGTATCGGCGATTACTATCGCTGGACCGGTTTGTATAATAAGAGTCTGGACTACCATCGCAAAGCCAGCCGGCTCCAGGCGGAAATGCCCTTGACCCTGCTGACGCCCAAGGTTCGCTCCGGCCTTGCGCTGGCTTATAATTTCGTAGGGGACTACCACAGCTCGGTCGCCGAATGCGAAAAAGCCCTGAAGGAGATCGAGCAGTTAAAAGCAAGCCAGCCGCATCCGGTGCCCAAACATTTTACCGGCAGAGCAAATCACCTGGAATTTCTTTTGAGCGCCTACCTGGCTATCAACTACTACCACCTTCGGGATGCCTCCGAGGCTGAATACTATGCCTACCGGGTAATAAATAATTTTGACGACACCTGGGCGCATTACAACACGCGTACGACAGAGATCGGCAAATTTGTGCCCCTGTCACTTGCCTATCAGACCATGGGCGATGCCGCCCTGCGCAGCGGTGATTACGCCGAGGCGCTGCGGCTGTATGGTGAGGCTGAAAAATACCTTGGCTACGAGGTCCGGCCCGCCATATACCATGACCAGATGATCACCATTCAGATCGGGATCGCCAAAACCCTTTACCACCAGGGACAATACGACCGGGCGCGTGAGATTCTGCAGAGGGTAAAATCCCCGACCAACGCCTTTTTGTGGCGGTCCTACCAGCTGCAGGGGATGATTGCAGAATCTGAGAGCAGTTTGGGGCAAGCTGTTGAGTTATACCAGAAAGCGATTGATGCGATCGAATTTTCGCGGGCCCGGCTGACATCACACGGCCTAAAAATAAACTTCATGTCGGATAAGCAGGAACCCTATGCGCGCATGGTGCACTGCCTGGTTAAACTCAAGCAACCGACTGCTGCTTACAACTATGTGGAAAAGTCAAAGGCACGCGCATTCCTCGACTTGATCGCGAGATCGGATAGAGTTATCGGCCAAAAAAACGAGGCCCTCAAGGAGATAACCGAAGAAGAAAAAAGGCTGCGGGACAACCTGCTGAGCGCTCAGTACCGGACAGAGATGAACACACGCATGTTCCAGGAGCGAGGTGCAACCGATACTGACAGCCGGGAGATCAGGGCCGCCCGCGGAGCGCTAGGTGAATTCTTTTCGCGTTGGTTTCGCCGCAATAAAGATTTCGCCTCCCTGCGATCAGCGCAGACATTGCCAATTGAAAAAGTCCAGGCCCTGCTTCCGGCGGATGCCCACCTGGTGGAATATTATTTCCGGGACAAGCATCTCTACGCCTGGCTCGTCGGGCCGCAATCTTTCCAGTTTGTCCAGAAACAGGTAGACGAAAACAAGCTGCTTGAACTTGTCAGGACCTACCGCGACCTTATCAGTAGGCCGGATACAGTCCGCGGGCTTAAAGTTGCCGAACAGGAAGCGCCGCGTCAGACCCAAGCACAAGTAAGCCTGGCGACCATCAGCGGACAGTTGGAAAACGTGCTGGTCGAGGATATTATATCGGGCATCCCATTCGGGAAAATATACATTATTCCGCACGGCATTCTCCACTACCTGCCTTTTCAGGCCCTGACCCTGGAAGGCAAATATTTGATTGAGCGCTACGAGATTGGCTATTCACCCAGCGCCTCGGTTCTCCAGCATGTATTTGACAGAAAGAAGACCGTTAAAAAAGCGGTTCTGGCACTTGGAAATCCCGATCTGGGTACACCTCAAATGGCGTTGCCTTATGCTGAGGTTGAAGTTGGAGATATCAAACAGTTTTTCAACCAGACAACCGTTTTGACCCAACATCAGGCCTCGGAGGCAACCTTCAAGAAAAAAGCAGGGGCTTACGACATCCTGCATATCGCTTCCCACGGTGAGTTCAACCAGGACACCCCCCTGCTGTCCTGCCTGCGGCTGGCTCCGGGAGGTGACGAAGACGGTCGGCTGGAAACCGCCGAGATCTTCGATCTCAATCTGAATGCCTACCTGGTGACCTTGAGCGCGTGCAATACAGCCATGGGCAAGATGGCCAGCGGGGACGAACTCATGGGGTTGACCCGGGCCTTCATGTTTGCCGGGACACCCTCGATCATGAGCACCTTTTGGAGTGTGAACGACAAGTCCACGAGTGTCTTGATGAAACACTTTTACGCGAACCTGAAATCCATGGACAAGTTTGCCGCCATGCGGCAGGCGCAGATCGAAATGATCCGCAGCCCGGAATATCGGCACCCCTATTATTGGGCCGCATTCCAAATTATCGGTGATTACAGGTAGCCGTCAGCCCAAACGCGATAGGTATCAACTGAAGTCAGGCGCCGGTTACCCAAGGTCGGGTCGCAATTTCAAGTTGACTGCCAGCAATGCGAAAAGGGTCGTCAACGAATTTACGAATATCGGCCCCTGCTTTATAGGCACATTCTGGGTTGTTTATCGGCCTCTGGCGCTGCTCAGGTTGACCGTGCTACCATGTGATATAGGGGCTGTAGACCAGGGCGCCGATCAACAGAAACAGACCCGCGACCACGGCCGCATATCCGAAAATGTAGTAGACGGCCTGTTGGCCGGGGGCGGCGGTGTCTACCAGGAGGCCTTCTAATGACCCGCTCTCCTCCAAGCGGCCAATCCAGGCCGGTCGTTCATGCTGGGCATCGCCAAGATCCACACTGCCTTCGAGCATTGCTCTGTCCATGGGGAAATTGTGCCGGCGAAGATGGGCGATGAAAAAGTGAATCACAAACACGTGCCCCATGGCCAGTAGGGCTTCGATACGGTGAACCCACAAAGCCACATTGAGCCCCCAGCCGGGCATGATGCGGCTGGCGGCAATTGGCCAGGCAAGTAGGAGCCCCGTGATGCCGATTACGACCATCCCCCAAAAAACCGCCCAGTAGTCGAATTTTTCCCAGTACCCCCAGCGGTCGAATGCTGGCGGCTTGCGAAGGCCGAAAAACCATCCTACATGCTGAAAAAACTCCTTTATATCCGCCGTACGAGGCAGCATGGAATCCGGACCGATCAGACTCTTGCTCGGGTTCATCCAATCAATTTTGATCAAGAGATAACTAACGTGAAGCACAAAGCCACCGAGCATAACAATACCGACCCATAGGTGAACTTCGCGGGTCGCTTCATAGCCCCCGAAAATCCAGCACAACCTCTGTCCGAACCCCGTTTCCATATACATGCGACCCAAACCACTGGCCGATTGGATCAAGAAGGTCACCATGAGAAAAATATGCGACAATCGCTGCAGCGGCGTAAAGCGCTTAATCCTATTTTTTGTCGTCATCTTCACCTCCGTTGGCTTCCTTTTTCACGAACAGTTCCCGGATTCCCCACAGAAGGGTATGCGGCAGGAACAGCACAAAGGTTCCGGCGGCAATGACGATCATGATCCAGAAGGCATAAGCCAGCACCGGAAATTTTTGGAAGGTGTCAGTACTAGCGGGGTTTGGCTCGTGCACCACATAGCTGGCATAAGAGGCGCTGGCCCCCTGGTGACATTTTGAGCACACATAGGCGTGGCGCCGAATGGGATTGAGCGGGGACCAATAGTAATTGATACTGGCGATCGGTTCACCGCCATGGCACTGGCGGCAGGTCAGATTGGCCCGGGTGGTGTGAATGTCCATGGCTGCCGCCGTGTGGCAATCCACGCACTGGCGCCCATTGTAGAAGCGGATTCCCTGGTGCGAGTCGGCCAGTCGCGAGCGATTGCGCACTGGGGCAGCTGCCGGGCTGTAAGGCAGCAAACCCTGACGGATGTTGGGAATCGTGATCAAAGGTCGCTGCCGTTGCGGCAGCACCTCATACTCCTCGTAATAACCGGTGCTGGCTTCATAGGCCTTGTAGCGGCGAATGGCCGAAGTCACCTCATCTTGGGCAAATACGGGGCTAACGGCCACCATTATCCCCAGGATAAGCATACCTGCAAGCCAACCGCGCACCAATCTGTTCCGGTGCATAGGTCCTCCCCTTCGGCGCACTTATGGTTTATAGTCAACCGCTGGAATAACTGCCCCCTGCGGTTGTGGTCGCTGCGTCAGCTTGTCATAGGCCTCCTGCAGCTTGACCAGATCGGCATCCTTATGCTTGTGACAGGTAGTGCACGAATTGGGGATCGTCGGATCGGCAATGGTTTCTTTGGGCAACAGAGCAATGAAAGTATGGCTGCGAATGTCTCCGATCTCTGCACTCTTGGCGATACGAGGCATGTGACACCCCACGCAGTTGGCGAAGGAATGGATCTGGTGCGCCCCGTTTCTATTCACCATCTCATGGCATTGCGCACACTGGGCCGAACCTGCGGCCTGGGTCTGTGACCGCGTCTGGGGGATGCCAATCTGATGCACGTAATGGCATGAAGTGCAGGTGACCCCTTCTTTGGAGTGTGGTGATTGGGCCCAGTCAATGTGCTGCTGGTGGTGGCCTTTGGAAAATTCATTGGAATACAGGTGTTTTTTATTGCCAGCCTTATAGGATGTCGATACGTAGTATTTGGACAGCGCTTTGCCCGGTTCATATCCCACTGGCCAACCAGCGCCCTTTTTCATTTTGGCCTTGCCGCGATTGTGGCAGGAACCACAGATTTGCTGGGCTACACCCGTTGGCAGCTTGGCCGGATTAACGATGGTCTGACGCTTTTCAAACACGGCGGTTTTGGGCAGGGCGGCATGCCAGGATCCCTTCCCGTGACAGGATTCACAGGCAACCCCCGGCTCCGTGAAGGTCTGCTTCTCCAAATCGGTGCCGGTTACATGGCAGCCACCGCATTTTAACAGCCAGGGGCGTTTGTCCCAATCGTTTTCGTGGTAGTTGACCCAGCGGTCAGTTTCCACGTTGTATTGGATCGGCGAGATGAACAACGTATCGTCCTTCTTAATGATAAAGCGTTGTTTCCATTGGCTGCCGATGGTGTAAAGGATCTCCTCCTCTTTGGGCACGTAAATCTCGGCTGAAGGCACCTTGAGCTTGGCCTCCAGTTTGGCCAAGTCTGCCCGGATGGCTTTCTCGTCGATTTCGGTGACAATGACATCGAGGTTTTGTCGGGCATCCTGGATCATACGGCTGTGCTGGGTCATCTTCCAGGAGTCATAATGCTCCAGATGGCACATCTTGCAGGTGTCCGAGCCGACGTATGCTTTTGGCTTGGACGTGACCGCCTTGACGTCTATTGGCGGTTCCGTCCCGCAAGCCGACAGCACAAGGGCCAAAAGTCCCGCAATGAAGACTGCTGCTGTGTGTTTGCGCTTCATTTCCCCTCCTTAAGGTTAGGTAAACTCGATGGAGCCTGGAATTCTAGCATCCGGCACCATTCTACTATTTTTAATGCGGGTGACTTGATTTTAACCGGCTTCATTTTCATACCTTTTGGATAACGCTTCCAGCCAGTAACTCAATTCATCGAAATCTATCGGAATGCTGAGACAGACGGAAATATCCTCCCGGAACGCGTCCTCCAATTCTGGATGGTATTTCCGGGTGGAAAGAGCAATGATACTCATTTGCGGCATTTTCAATTTTGCCTTGCGGAGGACTTTGTTGTTTACCGCCATGGTATCGAGATTGATAATGGCAGCCTGGGTATCATGCTTCTCAAAATGGTCATCCATATCGGGTAACGTTTCGATAATCGTGACGCCGTATTCGCTTTCCTCGAGAAACTGAAACAGATTTTTCCGCTGTTCGGCTTCCGTATCCAACACCACCACCTCGGTTTTCTGCGGACGATTGGCCATATCGCTGTATCAATACGCTTTTAAGCGTGATTACGGATAGATAGATAGTACCAAAGAACTTACCCCTTCTCCTTTATATACTGAGCAAATGCCATGCCACCTATTCAGGTGAACCAGATGTGCATCCTTCGATCTTAAAAAGGCACATCTAACATATTGTAATAATTGATTAATTTTTGAATTCTGGAATATGGAGATGTTGCTGCGGTTGTTGCTGGGGACTGCACCGATTAAATATGGGACCTCAAACCGGCCTCAATATGTGCAAGTACGGCACAGCATAAGCTACGATATGGAATTTTTACATATTATCAGGAAGTTAATGTGTGCCAAAACGTGACACGGCGACTCCCTGGGGACTGTAACAGTGTTTGATCAGCAGGTTTAGGGTTTGGTAGCGCGGGGTAAGGGAATGCACCACAGCCTATATTGCATCAGTGAATGGCGGGTGGGGTGATGTTGTACTTTCTGAGCTTGCGATACAGCGTGTTACGGCTGATACCCAGACGCCGGGCAGCCAGCTTTTTGTTCCAGTTGGTCTTTTCCAGGGTATCTGTCAACAACTGCACTTCGTGTTCCATAATCGTGCCGTTTTTCGAATCCCGAGTCTCAGGAATCGAGGAAAACAATAGTACCGCGGGAAGATCGGAGGATTCAATGCGATTTCCACGGGCCAGAACGACTGCATGCTCGATACTGTTTTCGAGTTCACGGACATTGCCTGGCCAGGAATAATTCAGAAGCACCCGCATCGCTTCCGAGCTGATTTCATTGATTTCTTTGCCCTGCTCGGTTGCGAAGCGCTGCATAAAGCATCTGGCCAGCAGTGGGATATTGTTCTGTCGATCTCGCAAGGGGGGCAACTGGATTGAGATGACGTTAAGGCGATAGTACAGATCCTCACGAAAACAGCTGTTTTTTACCTCGTTGACCAAATCTTTATTGGTAGCTGCCAGAATGCGCACATCTACGGAGATCGTTTTTTCACCCCCGACGCGTTCGAACTTCTGCGTTTGCAGGACCCGCAGCAGTTTAATTTGCGCGGCCAGGGATATTTCACCCACTTCATCCAGAAACACGGTCCCCCGATGGGCCTGTTCGAACCGTCCCCGTTTTTGCTTGATGGCCCCGGTATACGCCCCTTTCTCATGTCCGAAAAGCTCGCTTTCAAGTAGCGTAGAGGTATAGGCGGAACAATTGATGACGACAAAGGGTTCATTTCGACGTTGACTTTTCTGATGGATGGCATGCGCAATCAATTCTTTCCCGGTACCACTCTCACCTTGAATCAAAATGTTCGTGTCGGTGGGGGCGATATCTTCGATCAACCGGTAGATAGTCTCCATTTTGGGGCCCTTCCCAACGATTCCGCAATACGCCTGGTCCGGTCCCATGCAGGTTTGAATCGCGTGGAGCTCCTCCTCTTTGGACATCGCGCGCTTGATAGCCCCGGCTGAATGTCGCAAGATGAGCCCGATCACGTCCAGTTCATTCAGGTTGCAGCGGCAGTCGCCCGGGCAAGGTACCAGCAACGCTCCCAGCCGTTGTTTTTCATGATCGATCGGAAAAGTTGCTATGCGTGTTGCGGACTTGAATTCTTGGGGCAACAGTTGGGCACCAAAGGCGTTAATATTCATAAAGCCCTCGTTTTCTAGTTCCCCCAACGCCTGTATCAGGCGTTCATACTCTGCCCTTTCATATGTATTCGTGTTTCCTTCGAAATAGACCAGTAACTTTTCGGCATCATTGCTCAAGATGACAAACGAAATGTTGCGGCAGGAGACTATTTTCTGGAATTTTCCGGCAAGATAGGCCAGCACCGTATCAAGGTTGTCTTGCCCCCAAATTTTTTCAATGATTTCGAATGCGCTGGTGGTCTGCCGGTGAGCGCGGGTCAACTCATCTGCATCCCGTTCAATGCGCTGCGTATATCCGCGGATACGTTTGAGCATTCGGTTGAATGCAGATGCCAAGCGATCGACCTCATCCGTCCGCGTTGTACTGATCATCAGCACCAGGTTTTTTTCATCAATTCTTTCCGCTGCCTCTGCGAGGGTTGCCAATGGCCGCGTAGCCCGTTTGATAAAGATGAAACAGGCTGCCAAAGCACAAACCAGAATGGTAAATGTGAATAACACCATCTGGAACCACATCCGATTTATTTTTAAGCGGGATGAACTTTCGGATATTCCCAAACGCAGGACACCGGCCTTGCCGGAGAATATCGGCCAGGCGATATCCAGATACCGTTCCCTTTTTTCATTGACAATTAATTTGAAATTTTCTTTTTCGCTGCTTGTGGGCTTGTTGGCCCCTATCAGGTTCAGCGGTATGCCGTCTGAGAATGTGTGTGCCAGTATCCGGCCATCTTGTTCCACAAACAAGTAAGTCACCGCTGGATTGCTTTCTATCAGGTTCCTGAGAAGATTTTGCAGCGCAGCGACGTCATTTGTCAGAATTTTGTCGGTTGCCTCTAGCGCCAGAGACCGGGCCATGAATTTGCCCTGGTTGATGTTTGCTTCGTGCAAGTGCTTGCTGAAACGATGGGTCTCTAAAATGGAAATTACGGCCCCGCTACCGATCACCAGTGCCGACACGGTAATAATTAACTTGGCTCTGAGGCTGTTGAATTTCATGGCAGTCGAGCTTAAAAATGGAAGGCCTGTCCTTAAGCCTTAATTATGAGTCCCCCGCAGCCGCGTTTTGCATGATCATGGTCATGATCGGGGTGTAACATTCTTCCCGGGGGGGGACAAAACGGTCAATCATCATTCCAGCCAGTATCTTTTTGCCAGTCACCGAGGCATGCATGTTTAACAAGAGATCCCGGATGGTTGCCTTTGTTGCGCTGGAGAGTCGGTTGGAAACAACGACCGGAGGATTTCCGAACTGATCGGATTTCTTGATGACGCGGGTTCGAGCTGCATAAATCGGGTTGTTTTGAATATAATATTCCCAGATATGTCCATGGACGGTTGCTCCGTCAACCAGAGACATTGCCACGGCCATGATAGAACCATCATGGCTATAGGTATAGATAGTTTTCTCAAAAAAGTTCTCAGGATCTTGCCCTTTTTGCTTTAGCCAATAGGCCGGCACAAGACGGCCGGTGTTCGATTCGGGATCGGTAAAGGCAAAAGACTTGCCGGAAAGGTCCTCGAATGTGCGCAGTCCGCTGTCCTTGTTTACAATTAGATATGCCTGGTAGAAGTGTGACCCGCGGATCTCGGGCATGGCCACAGCTTCGAACCCGAATTTTTCTCTGTCTCTCACGTAGGGCCCCGAACAGATAAAGGCCAGGTCGATCTTCCCAAGGCCGATCAACTCGTTGATCTCACCATAGGTTCTGCGCTGAACCAGTTGAACTTTGCTATCGAGTTTGTCAGCAATGAAATTTAACAAGAGGTGGTAGTTCCCGACCGTCTCTTGCGCCGAAACCATGGACCCGATGGCCACTCTGAAGTTGCGGGTATCTGTGAATTCATCTCTTGGTTGCTCGCTGGTAACCTTGGGGGTAAAATCGACATAGGTGGCATCCGGATCCCGCGAACAGCCGAGCACAATCACCAGAAGCATGAGCAGGATGACGGTTTTACCGGTTCGGTGGCCTTGATTGAATGGTGTTGCGGTGATCATCAGAATATACATTCCGGCCTCACCTGCGATAATACCGAAACGTCCTTTTTGAAGTGTTATACGCCTGCTGGATAGGTCGGCGGTGATGCTGACCGGGATAAACAGCAGGATCTATAGCCAAATGTCCACATCTTAGGAGTAAAAGTCAACAGCCAATATGGTTTATAGTTTCCATTTTTTGCATGTTTGTCAAAGAATATCGGAATATTAAGGGTTGGGAAAACACTCGCTGCACCCATCTCCATACGGGTTTAGCGAACTGACGGTTTTGTTAGGCGATAAAAGGTTATCAGCCAGGACCCAAGCCCTGTAAAATGCGATTTAATGAAGCGCTTCATATGTATGTATCGGAGGCGAGCCCCAACTGATGGTCGGCGCAATCAGGAGGGCCTTTAAATATAATGTGCAGATAATACAAAACTAAATTGCTATAAACGTGTGTGTTGGCTTGGTAACCGAGGCAGAGCGATGGTTTGCCTGGTACGCTATCCACCCTGATGTACCAAGGAGGTTTGAACCCAAATGGATTGGACCGATAGCTTTAGATCAATACCCTTTCTCGAAAAATTACCGGATAAAGACCTTCAACAACTAAGCGAAAAAGCCCGCCGGCATGAGTTCGATCGTGGAGATGTGATTATTCAGGAAGGTGAAAGCGGGGACCGTTTGTTTATCGTCATCGGCGGTCAGGTTAAAATCTATACCGGTTATGGAGAAAAACACCAGAAGCACATCCAGACATTCGGCCCTAAAAGCTACTTTGGGGAAATGTCCCTTATTGACAGGCAAAACCGTTCCGCCACTGTGGTGGCCGACACTTATGTGCAAGTGGTCTGTATCGAACGGGAAGATTTCCAAAACCAGATCCGGAAAAATCCGGAATTGGCCCTGGAGCTGCTGGAGAGCATGAGTCTGCGGGTGCGTGCCATGAATAAACTGATATAGGGAGCCCTGGGGGAGATTGCGCCGATCTGCATCAAGTGCAACAAGGTCCGTGAACCGGACAACCAGTGGGTAACGGTTGAGAAATATATAGAAGATTACTCTGACATCGAGGTCCCCCACTCCATGTGCCCGGACTGCTCCCTGCAAAAGTACCCCAAATTCTATGCGGACAGATAAGAAATCATTGCCTTTCCTAATAGCATTGATGTTGTATGCGCTTCAATCAATCGGAGACGCACTGTTAGCGCCACCTAAATCTTTAGAGCATTGACGATTCAGTGGAATATGCTATTTTAGATAATATTGCCATTTGAACAAAAATTAGTGAATATTAAATTTTCAATGGCCTGGTTGTGTTCCTGCTTGGTTATCTACTCAACAATTTAATTGGAGCGGTCGATGCGAAAAGTGATTCTGTGGGTTGGGGTGTTTCTGTTTTTCGGCACCAGCAGCCATGGCCAGGAAATTACGCTTTATACCGAGGATTATAAACCGTTCCAGTATCGTAATGCAGAAGGTGCGTTGACCGGTTTTGGGGTGGAACTGGTCAGGCAGATCTTCAGGGATGCAGGGGTCACCATTCATGGCGGTCAAATCCGCATGTATCCATGGGCCCGGGCCTATGCCAACGTCCGGGAGGAGAAAAACTCAGCCGTCTTCATGACCGTACGGACCGCTAAAAGAGAGCAGTTGTTCAAGTGGGTCGGGCCTTTGGCACCGAGAAAGATGTGGCTTTACAAACTCAAAAAGCGCACGGATATTCAACTGAACCGTCTCGCAGATTCCTTACATTATAAAATCGGTGGATACAACCAGTCCGCAGATACGAATTATATGCTGGAGCTGGGTTTTAACGTACAAATCGTTCCCACCCAGCGCCACATTACCAAAATGCTGGTCAAGGAACGTTTTGACTTGATGTCCTCCCTGGAGCTTACCATGGCCGATAGACTCCGCGACCTGGGATTCGACCAATCGGTGGTCGCAAAAACCATTCTGCTGGATGATCGCTACAACTACTACCTGGCTGTCAACCCGCAAACTGCGGACGTCCTGGTAAGCAGGCTCCAGGCTGCGCTGGATCAAATCAGGCAAAGCGGGCGCTATGAGGGCTTGTGGAACAAGTATGCTCAATAAGGGGATACCGCGCACCACCTTTTCTGGTAAACGCTATTCTTGCAATCATCGCTACCCATCAGAAAGAAACTATTCTAAGCCAATTTGACATTTTTAGTCGGCGTTCCCATTATCTAGCAGATCTTTCAATTCTCTGAATTTTAGCAAGGTTCGTCCTCCGTACATCCAAGCGAATTCCCGTGATTGCCCTGCATGTTTCGCAATAAGGATCAAAAGCAAATCACTGAAAGATCTAAGCGCAACCCGAACGTTCTGTAGCGGGTTGTCCATGCGGGCATGACATCTGCCGAAGCGAATTTTCAAATAGCCTGCTACCCGGAGCGAACCTTTGTCGCATATATACAACCTGCGGGAGGTCAACATGGGAGCAAACGTCACCTCAAAACTGATAGCTGCCCACCTGGTTCAGGGCAGCATGGAAATAGGAATGGAAATCGGGTTGAAGATCGATCAGACCCTGGCCCAGGATGCGACCGGCACAATGGTGATGTTGGAATTCGACAGCCTGGGGATTGAAAAGGTAAAAACAAAGGTGTCTGTCCAATATGTGGATCACAACCTGATCCAGACGGACTATAAGAATGCCGACGACCACCTTTTTTTGAGAAGTGCCTGTGAGAAATTCGGTGTCTGGTACAGCCGTCCCGGCAATGGCATCAGTCATCCTGTACACATGGAGCGCTTTGGAAGGCCGGGACGGACCCTGCTGGGATCCGACAGTCATACGCCGGCCGCCGGTGCCCTGGGCATGTTCGCGATGGGGGCCGGCGGCCTGGAAGTTGCCATGGCCATGGCCGGTGAACCGATCTATATCCCCATGCCGGCGGTCATGGGTGTGCGTCTGGAGGGCAGACTGCCCGATTGGGTAAGTGCCAAGGATGTCATCCTGGAGATGCTCAGGCGGCATGGTGTCGACGGCGGCGTTGGCAAGGTCATCGAATATTACGGCCCGGGTCTGGAGGGCTTGACGGTGATGGACAGGCACGTGATTGCCAATATGGGCGCAGAACTGGGGGCCACCTCGACGGTGTTTCCGTCCGATCATATGGTCAAAACGTTTTTAGCCAGCCAGGAGCGCGAGGCGGACTGGAGCGAACTGGTCGCTGATGATGATGCCGTTTATGACCATACGGATGTTATCGACCTTGGATCTTTGGAACCCCTGATTGCCCTGCCCAGCAGCCCGGGCAATGTTGTCCCGGTACGCGAAGTGGCCGGCCGGGAAATATTCCAGGCCTATATCGGGTCTTCCGCCAACCCGGGGCAGCGCGACTTCACGATTCCAGCCCTGATGGTGGATGGCAAGCAGATACCCGAACGCATTTCATTCGACATCAACCCCACCTCCCGCCAAATGCTCGAGAACCTCATAAGTGACGGTATGGTGGAGAAACTACTCCATTCCGGGGCGCGCTTTCACCAGGCCGGGTGCAACGGCTGCATCGGCATGGGCCAGGCACCGGCTACCGGAAAGATCAGCCTGCGTACGGTACCGCGCAACTTCCCGGGCCGTTCCGGTACCAAGGAAGACCAAGTATATTTGTGCAGCCCGGAAACAGCCACCGCATCAGCTCTCACCGGGGTAATAACCGACCCGCGCACACTGGAGATGCCGTATCCAGTCTACAGGGAACCCGAAACGATACGCATCAACACCCAGATGCTGACGCCGCCGCCGGATAACGGCAGTGGCCCGGTCGAACTGGAGATGGGGCCTAACATCCAGCCCCTGCCTGTTTTCGACACATTGCCTAATTCTATATCCGGCCCCGTGCTTTTAAAAGTGGGCGACGACATATCCACCGACGAGATCATGCCGGCCGGGGCGGCTGTATTGCCATTTCGCAGCAATATCATGGAGATTAGTAAATTTGTTTATCAGCGAGTCGATGAATCTTTATATGCGCGTTCCCGAGATTTTCAGGAAAGCGGTTTTCTATGGGTTGGCGGAGACAACTACGGGCAGGGCTCGAGTCGCGAGCACGCTGCCCTGGCGCCCCGCTATCTGGGGTTGCGCGCAGTTCTGGCCAAAAGCTTTGCTCGTATCCATCGCCAGAATTTGATTAATTTCGGAATATTGCCGCTGGCCTTTGCCAATCCGGCCGACTTCCTGTCTGTTGCGCAGGGCGATCAGATCGAAATTGCCGACATCCATGCATCCCTGCAACCGGATTCAAGCTTTGAGGTGATCAACCGGACCAGGGGGCACTCTTACGCCACCGAACATCACCTCAACCAGCGGCAGGTGGATATCGTGCTGGCCGGCGGAGTGCTGAACCTGGTCAAAGCTCGGCTGAAAGGTGATTGATTCGCAGTCTGCTGCAATTGACTTTGGGCTAGATACGTTTAGCTTAATTATAAGCCCTCCACTTGATTGGTTGTGAGGTGCTGATCAATGTTCACCAGGGTTTACCCTGCTATCCCAGAGGGGGTATGGTTTATGAAATCTTTTTCAAACAAGACTGCCAAATGTTGCAGCCTGGAAAAAAAGCGCCTCGTTGAAGAGCTGCGCAAGTGTGATATGAGTTCAACAAGTTACGATGAATTTCACCGGTGTTCTCGCGAGGTGGCCCGCGAAAGCGGAAAACGCTCGCGCGCCTGCATGCTGTCTTGATCACCCTAGCATAACTATTACATAAAAGTCCGCGGTCACTGATCGCGGACTTATCTTGTTTTTCGCTGTAAATAGCTATAAAATAACCGATGTTATTGGTAGCTTGGAGCAAAGAAAGTTGCTTCACGACAGCTCTTTATGCTTCCTGGTGGGCTTCGCCACATCGCTAATGCGGGCAGAAAGAGTTTACCATCATGAGAGCAACCTATTTCAGCTAAGCCGACCCACCCCGACATGGCCGCCAAAGTTCAGGATCCGGACCCGGAACGCCACTACCTGAAATTTGAATATCCAGACATCTCTATCTTTACCGGTTCTTCATGATCTTGCATAAAGGTCCGAAAACCTTAGGATTTATACGGTAACCAGAAAAATCGTTGCCTAATTAGCGGTCACATCCGCCTGTCTGCATACCTTCGAAAAATTGATCATTTGTTTGTTTTTTGGTTTAAAAGGGCAACCCCTTTTCCGAGCATACCTTTGGTACCTCTGCATGTTAATTTTTGGTATCAACCAATCCCAATTATCACTATGTCAAATGAAAGGAAGTGATATGGATAAGACCACTGTGCGACTGCTCAAGATCCTTGTATTCATAGCTATGGTTGGCATCATCACCGGGTGTAAGGCCAATACCATGTCAGTCCAAGAGGCTCAGGATGTGGCTCTGGAGTTTCAGGAAACTTACAAGACCGTGCCCCCAAGAGGTCTGGGGGCAACCATCGAAAGGAAAGTGGCCTACTACCGCGACCCCCCAAACGTTCCCGCAGAATTCTTGGTGCCTCGGAAAAAGTACACGGATGAGGATCTGAAAAACCTGTTTACAGGCAGGGGAGAAAGTAAGGATTGGGTGGAACCGCGTTTTTATGCCACGCTGGCCTATGACGAATACCTGCGTGGTAACCTCAGTCTTTCAGTCCGGCTAGTGGATAGAGCCATCCGAAGTGCACCCCCAAATCTCTCGGGTAATAAATGCGAAGGTTTTCCTTTAAAGCCTCAATCCTGGCAGAGGCTGGGGACTACAAAGGCGCCGAACAAGCCCTCTCTTCAGCAAACCGCTATTACGGTATGTATATGTCCTGGAAGAAGCGAGATCACACTTCCCACAATAGATCCCTTCTCATGAAGGCGGACGTGACCCGTGCCAGGGCTGCCATCTACTTTGCACAAGGTAATTTAACAGCTGCCGAATTAACGTATCGACAGCTTTTGTCCGACCTTGAAACGTTTCGCCATAGGGGCAAAATTGCAGGTGAACCAGCATCCCGTGATACTGAAGCCCTTATCAATCTGGCTAGGGTTCTGTTGGCCCAAGGGCGCACGGCGGAGGCTGAATTCAATGTGCGCGAAGCAATTCGGCTGGGGTTCCCGAAAACAACACCGCACGCCTTTATTGCCTTAAGTAGAATTTTTTTTGAGAAAGGGCGCTTTGATGAGGCCCGCATATGTGCCCGTACAGGCTTGCATGCCGCCATGTCCGTAAGGGCACCCATTGATGCATTTATTAGAGCCAATGCCCGCCAGGTATATGCCCGGGCACTTTTTGCGCTTGGACATTACCGTGAATCACTAGAACAGTTTAACCTGATAAAAGAAGAGTTGAAAATCGACTCGGAGACTTTTGACCGCCGGTTCAAGGGGAATGCAGTATGGGGCCTGGCCTTGTTGATGAATGGCGATACACAGGCCGCCATTGAGAAAATGGAATTTGCCGCCAGGCAGAGTGAAAAAATTACGGGGCCGGACACCTATGCCATGGCGGAGTTGCAGACTCTACGCGCTATGGCGCTTGCGCAGGCCGGACAAAAGGCGGCTGCGCGTAAAGCTTTTGACCTGCATGTCCCGTTGCTTTTGAAAAACTGGAACAGCAATACAGAGGGAGGCCACTCCCAGAATGCCCGATCCTTCAAGTTCAGGTTGATTCTAGAGGCATACCTGACACTGCTGGCCGATACCGGTAAAACCGATGATATTGATAGAAGCTTTCAGTACGCCAACGCGCTCCAGGACAAAATCATCGGACAGGCGGTGGCTTTGAGCTCGGCCCGTGCTGCTGTAAAAGACCCGGCACTCGCCGACCTTATCCGGCAGCAACAGGATCTGGATCTCAAATTGTCAGCTTTTAAAAACCGGCTTACCAATGCCCTCTATGCGCCCCCGGAACTGATCAATACGGAGGTCATTACCGAACTGCAGAACCAGGTAGAGACGCTCAATCTGGCCGCAAGAACACTCGAAGAAGAAATCAAAGATCGTTTCCCCGAATATGCCAATATCATAGACCCGGAAAACGCCGATGTGGCGCTTGTGCGTAAAACCCTGGACAGCTCCGAGGCCCTGATCTCTATCTTCTGCGGGAGCAAGTACTCGTTTGTCTGGGCGATCCCGAAAACCGGATCAGTTGCCCTGGCCAAGGTGCCGATAGGCAAAAACCAGATGGCCACCATGGTGGGCAAATTGAGAAAAGCCCTCAATCCTGGAGAAGTGTATGGTATCCTGGAATTGCCACAGTTTGACTTGAGTTTGGCTTACAGCTTTTATGAACAGACGCTGAAACCGGTTGAGGCCGGCTGGCAAGGGGCCAAGCATTTAATGGTCGTTACCCAGGGCCCGATCGGTCAAATCCCGTTGTTTATTTTGCCGACGACACCGAAGTACAAAACTAAATCTGATCAGGGGCAGCCTGCTTTTTCGAACAACAAGAGTGTCGACTGGCTGATCAAAACCCACTCGGTCACGGTTTTGCCGTCTGTATCCGCCCTGGTCAACCTGCGATCCATCAAGACAGAGGGGACCCAGCGGCTGGCCTATGCCGGCTTCGGTGATCCTTACTTCAGCCAGGAACAGCTGGCCGCAGCCGAAGCAGAAACCCAAGATCCCCAAATGCTGGCCATGCGCAATGCTCCCATCCAGATGCGGGGAATCCGGGTGACCGCAGCTGGGCGGATTGATAAGAAGAAGATCACTTCCATCGACATCAGTATGCTCAACCGGCTACCGGATACCCGCGAGGAGGTCATCAACATTGCCGCGACGCTGAAGGCGGACACGGAAACGGACGTGTTTATCGGCACGCAGGCCAGCGAACAAAACCGTTAAAACCTTAGACTTGAGCAACCGCAAAGTAGTGGTCTTTGCCACCCACGGTTTGGTACCGGGTGACCTGGACGGGCTCGATCAACCGGCCCTGGCGCTGAGCGCGCCGGACGTCACCGGTAACAAGGACGAAGATGGCCTGCTGACCATGGGCGAAATAATGGGGCTGCGGCTGAATGCTGACTGGGTAGTGCTTTCGGCGTGCAATACCGGGGCGGCCGAAGGCGAGGGGGCTGAAGCGGTTTCGGGTCTGGGCCAGGCTTTTTTCTACGCCGGCGCCCGGTCTCTGCTGGTGACCGGCTGGCCGGTGGAGACGGTCAGCGCCAAACTGCTGACTACCGATCTGTTCAAACGGCAACTGGAAAAACCAGGCATCAACCGGGCCGAGGCGCTACGCCAGACCATGAACGCCATGATAACCAAGAACCATGATCAAGGATTTTCCTACGCCCATCCCATCTTCTGGGCGTCGTATGCTATTGTGGGTGATGGCCGGCGCTAGCCATACGACATGTGTCATGGGTGTTTGGCTGGTTCAGCGCTTGCTTTGCCCGGGAGGCGTCTGCAGTCGGCCACGGTGATCCCACGCCGAACTTGCCATATGCCCCTTCCTGCTTTACGTTGAACTATCTGCTTAAAATAATTATCAAGATACCTCGACAACGGTGAGGTGCATAATGAAATCACGTACATTGGCCATCTGCATGGCCCTGACGACGATATTTCTAGGCTCCACCTTGTCTGCCCAGACGTCTCAAAGGGGTTTGGCTGTATCCGCGACCCCAAGTGCGGACACCTGGGGGACTTACCACGCCCTGATTATCGGGATTAACAATTATAAGGAATGGCCCCGGCTGCAGACTGCGGTAAAAGATGCCAAGGTCATTCGGGATACCCTTATTGCGCGGTACGGCTTTCCTGAGAAAAACGTCATCCTGCGTACCGACCGCAAGGCCAGCCGTCTGCAGATCACACGCGACTTGCGCTATCTGGCCCAATCCATGCGTTCAGAGGACAACCTGTTCGTCTATTATGCCGGCCACGGCCAGTTGGACGATTTCACCGGCGACGGGTACTGGGTGCCGGCCGAAGGCGCCATGAAAGATCCCGGCACCTGGGTGGCCAATTCCTATATCAAGGCCATCCTCAGTTCGGAAAAGCTGCAAGCCAAGAACGTGGTGGTGATTGCGGACTCGTGTTACAGCGGGTCGATGCTGCGCGGCGGCCCCTCGCTGATGTCCCTGGACGACCAGCGCTACAGGGAAAAGTTGGCCGAGAAGGCCG